>Ga0208828_1000165_pt1 | contig 30230 bp, 27 predicted proteins | sample Kivu_160m_FD_185487 | JGI IMG/M metagenome (GOLD analysis project Ga0208828, IMG submission 185487) | Freshwater microbial communities from Lake Kivu, Western Province, Rwanda to study Microbial Dark Matter (Phase II) - Kivu_160m (SPAdes)... | ecosystem: Environmental > Aquatic > Freshwater >... | reverse complement strand
AAGTCAAACGTTCCCAGCCTTTACCGCATGACAGATTTTTTCTCGAGGATTTGAGAACGGGTCCTTTTCAGCCATCGGGCCATGGCCGCCGTCCTCGGGGTGATTCTCAAACTCCCGCCGGTCAAACAGGCGATGGCCGGCCGCCAGATGAAGTCGCGGTATCTCGACGCGCTCATCGCCCGCCTCCGGCTTTGAAAACCCGTATGCCCCAGGGACCACGACCGCCTGCCCAAGCTTTGCGAGCGGGAAGGCTACGTCTTCTTCCGGCCGGCGGAGGCCTCCTCGGCCAGCATCCTCCTGGCGTTCTCGACTTCAGGAATGCCCGGGTCGGCGTTTCTCCAACCGTTCAAAGCGATGTTCAAATGTTCCGAGCCATTCTTCTTGTCCTTGACATCGAAATAGACAAGGGCGAGTTCGTAATGGAGCCAAGGGTCGAACGGAGCTGTTTTAAGACTCTTTAAAAAATACTCTTCGGCTTTCTTGAACTCCTTGAGTTTTCGATAACACCTCCCAAGACCCATGACCGTCGCCGTGGGCGTCAATTCCAAGGATTTCTTATAGGCCACGATCGCCTGTTCGTACTCGCCCTTCATATCATGGACTCGGCCTTGCGCCTTGAGGATGCCCGGCCGATTATTCTCGAACAACGGACTCAGCGGCGTGGATTCGACCTTCCTGAGCTCGATCGAGGCTTTTTCGACGTCCTCAAGGCTGAGATAGACCGAAAGATAGATCAGGGGGATCAGCGTGTCGAAAGGCGGAGCCGCTTGGGATTCGATTTCCTCGACGATTTTAAATGCCTCGTCCTTTCGGCCGGCCTTGATAAATTTATCCGTATACGAGGTTTTGCTTAGCAAGGCGTAGAACGGCGGCCGGCTTCGGTTCAGTTCATCCAGAAGGAGAAGGATGACCTCGAGGGAGCGGCCGAATCGGCCTTGGGCGTCAAAAGCGGCGGACCAGGATTCGTAGACCTGGATTTCTTCTGGGGAGCTCTTGGCATTGTCGAGGGCGTCCTGAAAGATCTTTTCCGAGGCCTCGAAATTTCCCAAGGCGGCTTCGATGTTCCCCAGGGTGACAAGCAGGGAGCTGTTTTGCGGTTCGATGAGGAGGGCTTTTTCGTAGGCGGCTTTCGCCCGGCGGAAATCCCCCATCGTCCGATACAGGTCGCCGAGGAGCGCGGCCGACTTCACGTCCTCGGGAAATCGGGCCGCGTATTTTTCGTAGTAGGCCCGGGCTTCTTCGAGCTCGCCCTTGTTCTTGTGCAACGAACCGATGGCCAGAAGAACATCCATTTGCCCCGGATCGATCTCGAAAACGCGTTTGAGCTCGGCGATGGCCGCCTCCCATTGATTCGTCGCCGAATAAAGATTCGCCAATTCGGCGTGAGGGGCAATATCCTCCGGGCTCAACTCGGCCATCATCCTTAAGACGGAGATCTGTTTTTCCTTGTCTTCTTTGAACGCATAATATGCGGACTTGACCAAATATTGGTGCCTTTCCGGCAATTTATAGAGATGCTGCGTGACCGTCCGGAAGGCCTGTTCCCTTCTCTCCCGCCGATTCATAACCAAGGAGAGCCGTTGGATTTCGAATTGAGCGTAAACGAACGTCGGATCCTCCGCCGCGGCCCGCTCGAAAGCCTCGAGACTCTTGTCCGCGTTCAGTTCGAAGACCATGGCATTGATCCCGTCCATGTACGACTTGAGGGCTTCGGCGGAAGCCGTGACCGTTTCCGAAACGGGAAGATCCTTCAAGTCCTTGAGGTGCTGTTCCGGGATTCCCAGATCCCGCTTGATTTCGAGCGACATCCGGTCCGTCAAGGCGAAAATATCCCCGCCACGGAATTCCCTCCGGGCGACTTCGGTCGCGCGCTTGGTTTCGAAAATCGACGTTTTGAGGACGTATTCCTCCCCGTCTTTGGAAAACGACCCGGAGACGAAGTGTTTCAGATGGCGGTCCCGAGAGAGCTTATTCCTCAGGGTCAACGGCAAATCGGCCCGGCCTTCGAATCCCGCCGCCTTGATCGCGTCGGCAAAATCATAGGCGATCACGGTTAGGACAAAGAGATCCTGGTCCAGGTCGAGCTCCAAGAGCCTGGCCAAGGCGTACTGGAGCCAGTCCAGGGCGGGATCATTCGTTTTGTTCTCGAAGAAGAAAATGGCGAGGCTCTTGAGAAACTCGCCCTTGGGGATGACGCGTTCAACGGTCCGGCCTTCTTCGTTCGTCAGCGTGACCCTGGTCGTGGCCGCGCCCAGGCTTTTTCCGTAGAACAAAAAGACAAGAAGCGCCGCCGAAGCCGCCAAATTGGCCGCCATTCCGATTTTTTCAGTCTTCGCCCATTTCCTTCGGCCCGGCCCTCCATGAAAATAGGCCAGGAGCAGAACCGTGGGAATGAAGGATAAGAGAGCGGCCAGGCTGAAATTCGGAAGATGGGGAGACAAGACGAAGCGGCCGACGAACCACTTGACCAGCTGAAGGATGCCCAAGGAACCCAGGAGATAGAACCCTAAAATCTGGGGAACGCGTCTTTTGACCAAGATCCGCGGCCAAGGGAGGCCTTCTTCGGCGGATCCGGCCTGGAGTTCGCTCTTGACCCGAACCAAATCCGCGAGCAGCTCGGCCGCGCTTTGATAGCGCTCCTCCCGTTTTTTCTCGAGGGCTCGCCGGACGACCCGTTCCAAGACCGGGGGAATGCCGGCCCGCAACGTCCGGAGCGGTTTCGGCACCTCGTGCAAAATGGAATGGAGCACGACTTGGTCATGCTCCCCGGAAAACGGGAGTCGCCCCGTCAGGGCTTGATAGAGGACCACGCCCAGAGACCAGATATCCGTGCGGTCGTCGACGGCCTCCCCCCGCGCTTGTTCGGGCGACATGAAGGCCACCGTTCCCATCGTGGCGCCCTCTTTCGTCACCAAAATTCCGCCGCGGACTTTGGCCAGGCCGAAATCCAGGATCTTGGCCTGACCCTCGCCGGGAATCATGATGTTGGCGCTCTTGATGTCTCGATGAACGACGCCCTTGAGATGGGCCTCTTTGAGGCCGGCGGCCACCTGCGTTCCGACATCCACGGCCTCTTCGACCTTGAGAAAACCCCGCTCGATTTTTTTGCTCAGGCTCTCGCCCTCGACGAAGGCCATGGAGATGAACATCCGGCCTTCGGCCTCGTCGATTTCATGGACGGCGCAAATATTGGGGTGATCCAGGGCGGCCGCGGCCCGGGCCTCCCTGATGAACCGCTCTTTAGCCTGTGGGTCGGCGGACCATTCTGGAGGGAGGAATTTCAGGGCGACGGTTCGGTCGAGCTTCGCATCCTTGGCAACATAAACGATCCCCATCCCTCCCCGGCCGATTTCCTTGAGGATCTCGTATCGTCCGGCGAAGACGCCTTCGAGAGCCGGCGGGCGGAAGGGCGCCGGGATCGTCCATGTCGGAAGATCGGTGAGTTTTTCAGACGATGAGAGCGGAGCCGAACATCGACTGCAGAATCGGGACTCATCCGCATTGGAAAAATGACATTTCGGGCAAGCGACGGCCACGCCGAGTACTCTTGGTGGAGTGACCCAAAGATAACAACCGTCCTCTTCGATGTCAAGCCCGAAAAGCAGCTTGAAAATCGCCCGGAAATCGTCTATACTTTCGCCTCGTTTTCGGGGCAACCGAAGGGGTCGGGCCGAAGAAATCCCAAGATAAGGTCTGGCCTCGAATTGACATCGGCGGACGGGACAAATCCATTCCCCCGGAAGAGGAAGGCCTTAGCTCTCATGACGACGATCGACCGGATGCGCAACATCGGCATCAGCGCCCACATCGACTCGGGCAAGACGACCTTGACCGAGCGCATCCTCTTTTACTGCAAAAAAATCCACAAAACCCACGAGGTCAAGGGCAAGGACGGCGTCGGCGCGACGATGGACCACATGGACCTCGAGCGGGAGCGCGGCATCACGATCACCTCGGCCGCGACCTACGTCTCCTGGGCCGGTCACTCGGTCAACATCATCGACACGCCCGGCCACGTCGACTTCACGATCGAGGTCGAGCGCTCCCTCCGGGTTCTCGACGGGGCGATCCTCGTCCTCTGCGCCGTGGGCGGCGTCCAATCCCAGACGATCACCGTCGACCGCCAGCTCCGCCGCTACAACGTCCCCCGGATCGCCTTCGTCAACAAATGCGACCGCGTCGGGGCCAATCCCTTCAAGGTCCGCGACCAGCTCGAGGAGAAGCTCAAGCACAACGCCGTCCTCATGCAGGTCCCGATCGGCCTCGAGGACGGCCACCGGGGCGTCGTCGACCTCGTCGAGATGAAGGCCTTGACCTTCGAGGGGCCGGGCGGCGAAAACGTCCGCGTCGGCGAAATCCCCGAGGATCTCCTGGCAGAAGCCCGGAAGCGCCGGGACGAGCTTCTCGACGCGGCCTCCCTCTTCTCGGACGAGCTGACCGTGGCCATCCTCGAAGAGAAAGTCACGGCCGGCCTCATCCGCGAGGCCGTTAGGCGGGGGACGATCGCCCGCAAGCTGACGCCGGTCTTCCTCGGCTCGGCCTACAAGAACAAGGGCGTCCAGGCGCTTCTCGACGGCATCGTCGCCTACCTTCCCCATCCCGGCGAAGTCGAGAACGAGGCCGTCGACCTCGAAGCCGGCGGAACGGCGGTCAAGCTCGTCACCGACCCGTCCCTCCCCGCCGTCCTCCTGGCCTTCAAGCTCGAGGACGGCCCTTTCGGACAGCTGACCTACATCCGGATTTATCAGGGCCACATCGAGAAGGGAACCGAACTCTGGAACACCCGCTCGGGCCAGAAGATCAAGATCGGGAGGCTCGTCCGAATGCACGCCGACGACATGGAGGATATCGCCGAAGCCGGAGCCGGCGACATCGCCGCCCTCTTCGGCGTTGAATGCGCCTCCGGGGATACGTTCTGCGCTCCCGGCCTGAACCTGGCCATGACCTCGATCTACGTCCCCGAGCCGGTCATCTCCCTGGCCATCAAGCCCGTCGACCAGCGCTCGCTCGACCGCCTGGCCAAGGCCCTCAACCGGTTCGCCAAAGAGGACCCGACCTTCCGGACCCATGTCGACCCGGAATCCCATGAAACGATCATCCAGGGGATGGGAGAGCTCCACCTCGACGTCTACGTCGAACGGATGAAACGGGAATACGACGCCGAGGTCGAGACGGGGGCGCCCCAGGTCGCTTACCGCGAGTCCATCACGGCCCGGGCCGAATTCGATTATGTCCACAAGAAACAGACCGGAGGGGCCGGCCAGTTCGGCCGGGTCATCGGCTACATCGAGCCCCTGGCCGAGGGAGCCTTCGAGTTCAAGAACGAAATCAAGGGAGGACGGATTCCCCGGGATTTCATTCCCTCCTGCGAAAAGGGCTTCCGCTCGGTTTTGAAAAAGGGCGAGCTCATCGGCTTCCCCGTCATCGGCGTCCGGGTCGTCCTGACCGACGGGGCCTACCACGAGGTCGACTCATCGGACGCCGCCTTCCAGGCGGCCGCCGTCGGGGCCTTCCGCCAGGTCTATCGCAAGGCTAAACCTCAGATTCTCGAGCCGATCATGAAAGTCTCGGTCGAGGGGCCGGTGGATTTCGCCGGCAACATCTTCGCCACGATCAACCAGCGGCGGGGGACGATCGTCAGTTCGGTCGAGGACGGGACCTTCACCCGGGTGGACGCGGAGGTCCCCTTGAGCGAGATGTTCGGCTACTCGACCGTCCTCCGTTCCCTGACCCAGGGCAAGGCCGAGTTCACGATGGAGTTCCTTAGATACGGCCGCGTTCCGGCTCCGGTCGCCGAGGAGCTCGCGAAGACCGCGGCCGCAGGGAAAGGATGATCGATGGTCAAAACGCCGCTCACGAAGCGCAGCCCCCTCCGCATCCTCGAGGACTACACCCACGGCGGGCCTGGGCCGGGATCCATAGCCGTCCTGGCCTCGCCCAAAGGCGTCGGCAAAACGGCCTGTCTCGTCCACATCGCCACCGAGAAGCTCTTCCAGGGCAAGCCCGTCATTCACGTCTCTTACGCCAGCCGGGTCGACTACATCATCACCTGGTACGAGGACATCTTCAAAGAGATCGCCCGCCAACGCCGCCTTCGCAGCGCCATGGCCGTCCACGACGAGATCATCCGCAAGCGGGTCATCATGAACTTCAAGCAGGACGGGATGCGGACCGAGCAGGTCCTCCGGAGCGTCGAGGCCATGATCACCTTCGGCAAATTCTCCGCCGAGACGGTCATCGTCGACGGTTACGACTTCGCCCTGGCCACGACCGACGACCTCCGCAAGTTCAAGGATTTCGCCAGCCGGATGGAGCTCGAAATCTGGTTCAGCGCCTCGCTCCGCGAGACCGGCGGCCCCCTCTTCGACGCCGACGGAACGCCCTGCGTCTTGTCGGCCCACCGGGACGAGCTCGACGTCGTCATCACCCTCCACGCCCGGGGCGACCGCGTCGAGCTCCGGGTTGTCAAGGACCACGACCATCCGGCCGCCGGCATCCTCCCCCTGAGGCTCGACCCGAAGACCCTCCTTATCGCCCGAGACAAGTGAACAAGGTCGCTCTGTTTCTGGGGATGGCGGCGGTCGTATCCGCCGGGATCCAGGACATCGTCCAGGACGACCTGGGCCGGCCGTTCCCGGCGTCCGGCTCCTACCGGCGCATCGTTTCCCTCGCCCCCAACATCACCGAAATCCTCTTCACCCTGGGCGCGGGAGACCGCGTCGTGGGCGTCACCCGGTACTGCGACTTCCCCCCGGAGGCGGCTCTCAAACCCAAGGTCGGCGGCTTTCTCGACCCGAACCTTGAGGCCATCCGGACTCTCGAACCCGACCTTGTCATCGCCTTCCGGGGGAATCCGCTTGAAGCCCTGGACCGGTTGAGAGGGCTCGGCCTGCCCGTCTTCGTCCTCGACATCGGCCCTGACCTCGAGGCCGTCCCCCGGACGATCGGCAAGCTCAGCCGCCTCGTCGGGCGGCGGGCCGAAGGGGAATCCCTCGTTGCCGGGATCGAGGAGACTCTGCGTCGCGTCGAGCGAGGCCTTCGGGGCGTTTCCATCCGTCCGCGGATTTTCCTCAAGCTCCAAGGCGAGGGCCTCTGGACCTGCGGCCGGGAAAGCTATCTCTCCGACATGATCGCTAAGGCGGGAGGCCTCAGCGTTTCGGCCGATGTCCCGAAGAATTGGCTCGAATACGGGGCTGAGCGCCTTCTGGCCGACGACCCCGACAGGATCGTCATCCTGGCCGGGACGGACGGCGATTACGACCGGACGCGAAGCTGGTTCAAGACCCAGCCGGCCCTCCGCAACCTCCGGGCCGTCCGCGAGGATCGCTTCGGCCGCCTCGACGAAAACGCCGCCAGCCGCTTCGGCCCGCGCCTTTTCGAGGCCTTCGCCGACCTTGCCCGGCTCCTCCATCCGGACCGGTTCCCGGCCCGCTGAACTTCCCCCGCTCGTTTTCGTAAGACGAGATGAGCGTGATAGAATGCCCGCGATGATGCCGACGTTCTTCTTCGTCAAGGACTGGAAGCACGAGTACCGCCTCTTCTCCGCCCATCCCTCCTCCCCCCTTCCGGCCGACTCGTCCTGGATCAGGAAAGCCTGGGAGGTCGCCAAGAAAAAGCTCATGCTCCTGCCCCAACGGACCTTGCGCCAGGAGCAGGCTTTTGCCCGCGCCCTGAAGATCTCCGAACCGGCGGTCGGGGTGCTCCACGGCCACGCCGACGACAAGTGGATCAACGCCCGGTTCCATTATTTTCTCCACAAGAAGCGCACCCAAAGGCTGTTCATCGTCGTCGGCGAGGCCCTTCTCGTCCCCATCACCGGATTCCTCGTCTGGCTTCCCGGGCCGAACGTCGCCTTCTACGCCGTCGCCCTCCTCCTCATCACCCACTGGCTCTCCTTCCGCGGCATCCGCCGCCTTCTCCGGAAGGACCACGCGTACGAAGCCTCGCCGCTTCTCGTGGAATGGGAGCGGGCCGTGGCCGAAAAGCGGGAGCTGGATTTCCCGGCCCTCCTCGAGCGGATCGAAAAGGAATACGACCTTGAGGGGATCCGCAAAATCCTCTTCGCCTAGGCCTGTCGGCCGGCGAATAGGGCCTCGATGCGCCGGCGCAGTTCGTCGCGCGTTTCCCTGAAGGCCTTCAGCCGCTCCGCCCGCGAGCCCGTGACGGCGGCGGGGTCGGGAAGTCCCCAATGCAGGCGCACGGCCTTGCCCAAGAACAAAGGGCACTCCTCCTCGGCGCACAGGGTGATGACCGTATCGACCTCGGCTGCAGGGATCTCGTCGATCGTCTTCGCCCGGTGGGAGGAAATGTCGAGTCCGATTTCCTTGAGGACCGCAATCGCCTCGGGTCGGACGCTCGTCGGGCGTGAGCCGGCCGACCAAACTTTCGTCCCGGGCGGCAGCAGGGAGCGGGCGATCCCTTCGGCCATCTGGCTCCGCGCCGAGTTGGCCACGCAGAGGAAAAGGAGGCCCTTCATCGGCGTTTCCGGCCGACGATCCGGACGGAGGCCACCTTGCCCCCGAGGGCGGCGACGACGCGCGCGGCCTGCGTTCTCGACAGGGTTTCGGACCCGCAGCAGCAGGAGCCGGCCGTCTCGGAATCGAGCAAGGCCAAGAGCTGGGCGGCGTCGTAGATCAGCCGGTCGCGGACGGCGACGCCGACGAAGCCGGCTTTTCGAAGGCCGGCCAGGTAGCGGCCCTCGGAAACCGCGCCCGTGATGCAGGAAGAATAGAGGGGGCTCAGCTCCTTGACCCAGGCCGGGATCCGTTTCGCGACGATGTCCGAGATCGAGAAACGTCCGCCGGGACGGAGAATCCGATGGAGCTCGGCGAAGACCTTCCTCTTTTCGGGCGAGAGGTTGATGACGCAGTTCGAGATGACGAGGTCGACGGAGCCTCCCTCAACGGGCACGTCCTCGATGATACCCTCGCGGACCTCGACATTGGCCAGTCCGGCGGCTTCCGCGTTGGCCTTCGCCCGGTCGATCATGGCCGGGGTCATGTCGACGCCGATCACGCGGCCCGCAGGGCCCGCGATTTTCGCCGCCAGCAAAAGGTCGATGCCGGCCCCCGAACCGAGGTCGAGCACGGTTTCCCCCTCGCGGATTTCGGCGAGGGCCACGGGATTGCCGCATCCGAACGAATTGGCCACGGCGTCGGCGGGCAAGGCCGCGAGTTCCTCACGACCGTAACCCGCCAGGACGGCCAAGACGCCTTGTGGGGTCGGACCTGGGCAACACGCTCGCGTCCCGCCGGCGCTTTTTTCGACGGCCAGGGCGTACGACTTCGAGACGGATTTGCGGATATCCTTGGGACGATTCATCCGTTGCCCTCCTGGAAAAGGAATTCGTCGCGCTTGACACGTCGCGGTTCATACATGATAATATGAACATATTATAATATTAAACGTGAAAAAAGTCACCCGTTTCTTCAAGTCGCTGTCCGACCCGACGAGGCTCCGCATCGTCTTCCTCCTCCTCGAACGCGAACTCTGCGTCTGCGAGCTCACGGCCGTCTTGGGGATGGAGCAGTCGCGGGTTTCCCATCAGCTCCGCATCCTCCGGGAATCCGGCCTGATCGAGGACAACCGCGAGGGTCGCTGGATCATCTACCGGATGCCCGAGACGGTCCGAAAGCACCTCCGGCCCCTCGTCGAGCGGGCCCTCCGGGATGATCGGGACGCGGAGGAAACCGTCCGGAAAGACCGGGCCGCCATGGAACTCTGCGTCCGGAACGAGGTCCGGAAAACGCGCTGCGAAGCGTAAAGAAGTCCCATGTCCAAAGACGTCAAAATCCTTCTCGCCTTCGTGGGCGTATTCCTGGCCGCTTATTTCATCCCCTTCGGCCGTCCGAACGTCCAGGGCGCATTCGCCGAAGCCTTCGCCCTTCTCCAAGAATACGCCCGGCAGCACGTCCTCCTCTGCCTCATCCCGGCCTTCTTTATCGCCGGAGCCATCACTGTCTTCATCCGCCAGGAAGCGGTGGTCAAATATCTCGGCCCGAAGTCCAACAAAGTCCTGGCCTACGGCATCGCCTCCGTATCGGGGACGATCCTGGCCGTCTGCTCCTGCACCGTCCTTCCCCTCTTTGCCGGGATATATACCCGGGGAGCAGGGATCGGCCCCGCCTCGGCCTTCCTCTACTCCGGGCCCGCGATCAACGTTCTGGCCATTTCCCTCACGGCCAAGGTCCTGGGGCTGAAGCTGGGTCTGGCCCGGGCGCTCGGCGCGGTCTTTTTCTCGGTCGTCATCGGCCTTCTCATGCACGTCTTTTTCGGCCGCAAAACCCTCCGGGAACGGGACAACGGGGATTTCGGCGGCGGCGAGGCGGCCGCCCTGTCCCGGCCTCTCTGGAAGACGGGGCTCTATTTCGCGGTCATGATCGGCATCCTCGTCTTCATGAATTGGGGAAAAGGCGATTCCTCCCTGGGATTTTGGAATGACGTTTATAAAGCCAAATGGGTAATCAGCGCCGGTCTCTGGGCCGTCCTCATCCTGATGCTCCTTCGCTGGTTTAAACGGGAGGAAATCAAGGAGTGGCTTCTTTCGACCTGGATTTTCACCAAACAGATTTTCCCGCTTCTTCTCGCCGGCGTCTTCGTCGCCGGGCTCCTCCTCGGACGTCCCGGACATGAAGCCCTCATTCCGAGCCGCTGGATCGCGAACCTCGTCGGGGGCAATTCCTTCTGGGCGAACCTCTTCGCCTCCGTTTCCGGCGCTCTGATGTACTTCGCCACCCTGACGGAGGTCCCCATCCTTCAGGGTCTTCTCGGCTCGGGCATGGGCCAGGGCCCGGCCCTGGCCCTTCTTCTCGCCGGCCCGGCCCTCTCCCTTCCGAGCATGATCGTCATCCGCCGGATGATGGGGACGAGGAAAGCCCTGACTTATATCGCCCTGGTCGTCGTCATGTCGACGGTCACGGGGATTTTATTCGGCTGGTTGTTCGGGTGACCGGCCAAACGCCTCAGGAGGTCACGACATGGAGATCAAGATTTTGGGCCCCGGCTGCCCCCGCTGCAAGGAAGTCGAAAAGCGGACGATGAACGCCCTGGCCGAGCTGAATGTCGCCGCCGCCGTCGACAAGGTCACGGACATCTCGAAAATCATGGAATACAAAATCATGGGCACGCCCGGCCTCGTCATCAACGGCAAGGTCAAGTCGGCCGGCCGCATCCCCAGCCCGGCGGAGATCAAACGGTACATCCAGGAAGAATCGTGACGAGGCCTTCATGACTCCCGGAAATCCGCGGCTCAAAATCCTCGACCGGTATCTGACGGTCTGGATCTTCCTGGCCATGGCGGCCGGCGTCGGGCTGGGGTATTTCGTCCCGGCCGTCGTCGGCTTCATCAACAAGTTTCAGTCCGGGACGACCAACATCCCGATCGCCATCGGCCTGATCCTGATGATGTATCCGCCGCTGGCGAAAGTGAAGTACGAAGAGCTCGGGGACGTCTTCAAGAACGTCAAGGTCCTCGGGCTGTCGCTCGTCCAGAACTGGGTCATCGGGCCGCTTCTCATGTTCGCCCTGGCCGTCGTCTTCCTCCGCGACAAGCCCGAGTACATGTACGGCCTGATCATGATCGGCCTGGCCCGGTGCATCGCCATGGTCATCGTCTGGAACGACCTGGCCCAGGGCGACCGGGAATACGCCGCCGGACTCGTCGCCTTCAATTCGATCTTCCAGGTCCTGTTCTTTTCGGTCTACGCCTACGTCTTCATCACCGTCTTCCCGACCTGGCTCGGCCTCGAGGGGACGGCCGTCAACGTCACCATACGCCAGATCGCCGAGAGCGTCTTCATCTATCTCGGCCTTCCCTTCATCGCCGGGGTCGTGACCCGCTTCAGCCTCCTGAAGCTCAAAGGCCGGACCTGGTACGAGACGAAGTTCATCCCTCGAATCAGCCCTGTCACCCTCATCGCCCTCCTCTTCACCATCGTCGTCATGTTCTCGCTGAAGGGAGAGTTCATCGTCAAGATCCCGCTCGACGTCCTTCGGATCGCCGTCCCCCTCCTCATCTACTTCGTCGTGATGTTCCTCGTCTCCTTCTTCCTCAGCCGCAAGGCGGGCGCGGATTATCCCAAGTCGGCGACCCTGTCGTTCACCGCCGCCAGCAACAACTTCGAGCTGGCCATCGCCGTGGCCGTGGCCGTCTTCGGCATCAACTCCGGTGAGGCCTTCGCCGCCGTCATCGGCCCTCTCGTCGAGGTCCCGGTCATGATCGGCCTGGTCAACGTGGCCCTCCATTTCAAGCGCAAGTATTTCCCGGCGGCGGGGCGAACCGGGGATTTTGCCTGAACCCTTTTGGCCAAGGATAAGAGCCTGGGCCTGCGGAGGATGCCTTTGGGCCCAGGGCATCATCCAGTGCCCGTAAGGCCTCCGTCCTTCCCGGGTCAGGCCTTGGCGATTTGGATGCCCAAGAGGCGGGCGCCGGTCTCCGAGGTCATCGCAAATAGGGCCGGCCCGGCGGCGAGCCCTTGCCCCGGGGAAAGCGAAGCTTTCTCCGTCCCGACGCTCACCTCGACCTTTCCCTCGAGGCAGAGAAACACGACGTGCGACGCCATCTCGCACGGAGGGAGACCCTCGCCGGGGTTGAGGCCGACGATCCGCATCTTGAACTCTTGGGTTTCATAGAAGACGTTCTTCTCCCTTTGGGCGTGGCCTAAAGCCTTCCTCGCGTTCAGGTCGAATGTTTTCATCGTTCTCCTTCTCTTTGACGGATTACGGTTCCCCGGCCGCGGCCGGGGGAACGTAATCCCGGGGGGGGGGAACTTCGCCAAAAAGTCATCCGGGGAATGGCGGGGCGACGAAGCCCCGCGATGATCAGGAGTTGAGGCTTCACCGGGATATCCGCTAACCAATCCACCTCCTCTTGATGTTGCGGAGGCTGAAGACGAACAAAAGCACACAGAAAACCGCCAACAGCCCGAAATCGACCGCCGGAGGCATCCGCCCGGCCCCGTGGACGGCGGCATGGAGGAGGTCGGCCCCGTAGGTCAGAGGAAGGACGCGGGACAGCGGCCGGAGCCAACCGGGCAGGCGCTCGATAGGAAAGAACAATCCGCAGAGGAAGACCATCGGGAAGCGGATGAAGTTCGAGAATGTCTGGGCCTCGAAGACTTCGCTGACCGAGACGGCGACGAACAGCCCCAGGAAGGTGGAGCTCGCGGCGATCAAGACGACGGCCGGGATGACCGTCGCCCAGGCGATCCCGCCGAGGTCGGCGACCAAGGCTGCCATCGCCACGGGGACGAAGGCGTTGATGATGCCGAAGAGGATGGCCCCGGTCGTCTTGGCCAGCATCAGGAGCTCCAGGGAGATTGGGGCCAGGAGCAGCCGCTCGAAGGACCGGCCTTTCTTCTCGAAGGTCACCGTGACGGCCAGGAGGCTCGTCGTCCCAAAGAGCACCGAGAGGGCCATCACGCCGGGGAGGAGCGACCGGACGCCTTCGATCCCCGACCCGGACCGGATGAAAAACATCCCCGTCCAGGCCAGAGGGAAGACGAGGCCCCAGCTGATGTTGGGCGGCTTTAAATAATACGTGCGCATGTCCTTGAGGAGGATATTCCAGAACGCGATCCAGCGCTTCATGGCGCGCCTCCGCCCTTTTCCTTCTCCTTCCGCATGGCTTCCGATTCGATCCCCGTGATCCGGACGAAGACGTCCTCGAGGGAGGGCCCCAGCCGCCTGGCCTCCAGGACCTCGGCTCCCTGCTCTTCGAGATATCTCACCGGGGGGCCGACGCGAACGGGGTCGCCGGACTCGACCCGGATCGTGTTCGGGGATGGCTGCCGACATTCAAGCGCCGGAAAGGCCGCGCCGAGCTTCCGGCCCGCCTCTTGCGCCGGGCTGGACAACACGATCTCGACCGCGTATCGCTCTCGCCCCGGCTGGATGAGGTTCTGGACCGTATCGGCGCGGACGATCCTCCCGGAGACGATGAAGGCGATCCGGTCGCAGAGCCGCTCGGCCTCCTCGATATAGTGGGTCGTGAGAAGGATCGTTGTGCCGTCGCGATGGAGGCCGGCGATGAGCCGGCGGATCTGCCGGACGCTGGCCACGTCGATGCCGGTCGTCGGCTCGTCGAGGAAAAGGATTCGAGGCCGGTGGATGATCCCCGCGGCGATCGTGAGCTTCCGCTTCATCCCTTTGGAGTAGCCGCCGAATTTCCGGCCGGCGGCCTCCTGGAGGCCGAACGCGCCGAGAAGCTCGGAGGCCCGATCCTCCCGGGGTTTTTTCCTCATCCCGTGGAGAGCGGCGCAAAAGCAGAGATTATCGAACCCCGTCAGCTCGGGGTAAAGGTTGCTCTCGTCGGGGACGACGCCGACAAGGCGCTGGGCGGCCCGGGGGTCGCGCGAGCAATCGATGCCGGCGACGCGGATCCGGCCGGCGTCGGGCCTGGCCAGACCCGTCAACATGTTGATGGTCGTCGTCTTACCGGCCCCGTTCGGGCCGAGAAGGCCGAAAAGCTCCCCCTCGGACACGGCGAATGTCACCGACTCGACGGCCGTCACCTCGCCGAAGCTCTTGGCCAAGCCTTCGACGGCGATGGCCTCGCGGTCGTCTTTTCCCTCTCTCCCGTCGAAACCGGCCGGGTCGGTCATTTTGTCCTCCCTGAGGACCACCGCCGGATAAAATATGGGTATAGGACCATATTGTCAATCGCCGCCCCTTTCCGGGAAAAAACGCCTGACCGCCGGGCCGAATTGACAATCCCCCTCGGATTGGGCTAACGTGTCCCTGTCATGCCGCTGACGCTGACCGAGATCCTGCTCCTCATCGCGACCCTCGCCTTCGTCGTGGCCGTCGTCTTCCTCGTCCGGCTCTTCGTCCAGATCCGCCGGACGGCGGCCGAGGGCGAACGGGCCCTGGCGGAGGTCCGGGCGCTCGCCCGCCATCTCACGGAGCTCGACCTCGTCGTGAAGGAGCGGGTCGAAGACCTGGGGCAGACGCTGGCCGCTTCGAAGAAGGCGGCGACGAGCTTGGCCGAGGCCTCCTCGCTCGTCACTTTCCGGGTCCTCCGTCCCTCGGCGAAATACCTCCCCCTCATCCTTCCCGTCGCCCGGTTCGTCTGGCGTCAGATCGGCAAACGAAAGGAGAAGAGACATGGGAAATGACAACAAAGGCAGCGCCCTCGAAGTCGCCGTCTCCTTCCTCATCGGGGCGGCCACGGGATTCGTCCTCGGCGTCCTCTTCGCCCCGGCGAGCGGCAAGGAGACGCGAAAGAAGATCCACGACGAGGTCGAAAAAACCACCGAGAAAGCCAAGGAAGGATTCGAAAAGATCGCCAAGGAAGCCGAGAAGGGGATCAAGGTCGTCAAGGAAAAGACCCAGGAAGGGATCGACTCGATCAAGGAATTCATCGACAAGAAGAAGCAGGAATTCATGAAGCACGGCCCCGAGGCCTATCCCGAGGACGAGCCGAAAGGCTGAGTCCCCTCCCCTCCGCGATTTCCGGCCGGCAAAGGAGCTGATCCCTATGAGCGCGACGACCATTCTCCAGATCAAAGCCCGCGAAATCCTCGATTCGCGGGGGCACCCGACCGTCGCCGCGGCCGTCGGCCTCGAGGGAGGGGTCGTCGGCAAGGCCTTCGTCCCGTCCGGAGCGTCGACGGGAACCCACGAGGCCCTGGAGCTCCGGGACGAAGACCCGGCCCGTTATCTCGGCAAGGGGGTCCGCAAGGCCGTCTCCAACGTCAACGAAATCATCGCCCCGCGGCTCAAGGGCCTCGATGTCCGGGACCAGGCGGCCCTCGACGGCCTTCTCCTGGCCCTCGACGGCACGCCGGCCAAGACGAACCTGGGAGCCAACGCCATCCTGGCCGTCTCGATGGCCGCCGCCGCGGCGTCGGCTCGGGCTCAAGGCCTTCCTCTTTACGCCGCCATCCGCCGCGGAGAGTCCGCCCTCCTGCCCGTCCCCATGGTCAACGTCCTCAACGGGGGCGCCCACGCCGACAACAGCGTCGACATCCAGGAGTTCATGGTCGTCCCGGCGGGCCGGCCGAGCTTCGCCGAAGCCATCCGGGCGGTCGTCGAAATCTTCCACAACCTCAAGAAGATCCTCAAGAAGCGAGGCTACGGGACCTCGGTCGGCGACGAGGGCGGCTTCGCCCCCAACCTCCGGTCGGACGAAGAAGCCCTGGAGTGCCTCGTCGAAAGCATCCAGAAGGCCGGCTACTCGCCCGGCCGGGACGTCTTCCTGGCCCTCGACGCCGCGGCCTCGGAGTTCTTCGACGACGGACGCTACGTCTTCAAGAAATCGACCGGGGCGGTCCGAACTTCGGCGGAGATGGTCGCTTTTTACGCCGGCCTCTGCGACCGCTTTCCCATCGTCTGCCTCGAGGACGGCCTAGCGGAGGACGACTGGGACGGCTGGAAGGAACTCACGGCCGCTCTCGGCCGCCGGATCCAAATCGTCGGCGACGACATTTTCGTGACGAATCTCCGCCGCTTCCGGGACGGGATCGAGCGGGGCGTCGCCAACGCCATCCTCATCAAGCTGAACCAGATCGGCAGCCTCAGCGAGACCGTCGAAGCCGTCGATTTCGCCCACGCCCACGGCTACGGGACGGTCATCTCCCACCGCTCGGGGGAAACCGAAGACACGTTCATCGCCGACCTGGCCGTGGCTCTCGGCGCCGGTCAGATCAAGACGGGCTCGGTCTGCCGGAGCGAACGGGTGGCGAAATACAACCGCCTCCTCGAGATCGAGGAGGAGCTCGGCCCGCGGGCGTCCTACGCCGGCCTCAAGGCCCTGGCCCGTTTCCTCCCTTAAAGAGCGCTCCGGACGGCCCCGCGTATCTCCGCTCGTGGGCGAGGAGCCACTCTTTCCGCCAGAGCCCCCCGCCGTAGCCGACCAATTTGCCACCGCTTCCGACGACGCGATGGCAAGGGATGAGGATCGATATCGGATTCCGGCCGTTCGCCGCGCCGACCGCCCGGCAGGCGGAGGGGCGGCCGACGCCTTCGGCCAGCCGTCCGTAAGTCGTCGTCGTTCCGCAGGCGACTTCGGACACCGCTTTCCAGACCCTTCGCTGAAATTCGGTCCCTTGGGGACGGAGGGAGACGGTGAACACCTTCCGCGTCCCGGAGAAATATTCGGCCAGTTGACGAAGGCAGGCTGCCAGGGCCGGCGTCCACTCCGACGTCTCCGCCCGGCGGCGCGGGGTGAAATGAACGGCGACGACCGTGTCGTCCGTGCCCCGGACCTCGAGGATCCCGATTGGCGATGTATAAAAGGCCTTTCGGATGTTTTCCATGACACCGTGCGCGCCCATTATGAAGCACAATCGGCCGATTCACAAGTCCAAGAGACGGCTCCTGATTGACTTTGGCCGGACCGCGGTCTAAGATAAAGCGTGGCTTACGGACGTCTTTTCCCGCTTTTATCTCTACTGTTTGCTGTTCTTTGCCCCCCGCCGCTCCAATCCGCCGTCGATAAGAAGACGGCCGCCGAGATCGATCGCGAGGTCGAAAAAATCCGGCCCGAAATGGTCAAGGTCCGCCGCTATATCCATATGTACCCCGAGCTGGCGAATCACGAGGTCGAAACCGCCCGCAACATCGCGGCTAAGCTCGCCTCCTGGGGCCTCGAGGTCAAGACGGGAGTCGCCCGGACAGGGGTCGTCGGACTCCTCCGGGGCGGACGTCCCGGCACGACCGTCGCCCTCCGGGCCGAGATGGACGCCGTGGCGATCTACGAAACGGCCGACGTCCCCTTCAAGTCCCTCAACGCCGGGGTCATGCACGCCACCGGACACGACCTCCATGCGGCCGCCGTCCTCGGCGCGGCCTACGTCCTCTCGACCCTCAAGGACCGCGTCGCCGGAAACGTCAAGTTCATCTTCCAGCCGGCCTCCGAAGCTCCGCCCGATGACGAGGAAAGCGGGGCGGCCCTGATGATCAAGGAAGGCGTGCTCGACAACCCGGCCGTGGGAGCGATCTTCGGATTCCACGTCCTGCCCGAAGCCTTCGGCCAGGCCTTCACCGCTCCCGGCATCCTCCTCGCCGGGTCGGATACGTTCGAAATCACGATCAAGGGACGCGCCGCCCCGGGCTCCCAGCCGCAGGACGGCGTCGACGCCATCGTCCTCGCGGCCGAGGTCGTCCTCGCCCTCCAGACGATCGTCAGCCGCGCCGTGGAGCCCACGGACCCGAGCCTGCTGACCATCGGGCGGATCGAGGGCGGGACCAAGACCGACGTCATCGCCGACCGCGTCCGCCTCGAAGGCATCGTCCGGACGCTCAACGACGCCACGCGGAAGAAAGTCCAGAAGCTCATGGAGGCCGCGGTCAAGGGCGTCGTCCAGGCCTTCGGCGGCGACTACGCTTTCGCCTTCAAACAGGACGTGCCTCCGCTCTACAACCACCCCGAACTCGTCGAGATCATCTTTCCCACGCTCCGCGACGTCCTGGGCGAGCGGCAGGTTCAGCCCATCAAACCTCAGATGATGTCCGATGATTTCTCCGTTTTCGCCCAGAAAGTCCCGGCCTTCTATTTCTTCCTCGGCGCCCGGAATCCCCGACTCCCCGCCGCGCCGTTGTCCGGCCCCAACTTCAATCCCGACGAACGGGCCATCGGGACAGGGATCAAGATCCTCTCCCATCTCGTCCTCGACGCACTGGACCGACAGAGCCGCCTGGCCACGGATGCCGGAGATATCCGCCAGTAGAGGCCCGATGGCCTTTCCCCTATTCTGGATGGCCATCCCTTTTGCCGGCGGGATTTGGCTCGGTTCCGTCCTCGGCCTCGAAGCCGGGGCGTGGGCGGCCGCGGCGGGCCTTTTCCTAACCGCCGCGTGGATCCTCGTCGGCCTGAAAAAAACGGCGGCGGCTTTCGGCTTGTCCCTGGCCGTCTGCGCCGCCCTCGGCGCCGGCCTGTTCGTCCTGGCGGACGGCCGATACGAAGCCAACGCCCTCCGCCGGCTGCCTCTTTCGACCTATGCCGAATTCACGGGGACGCTCCTCCGCTCGCCGGGCCGGGGGCTCGACCGCGATTCCCTGACCCTCCGGGTGCAGTCGGTGCAAGTCCTCGGCCGGACCGAACCGGCCCGGGGGGTCGTCCGGATTTCCGTCCCTCACTCCTCCGAATTCCCCGGCCGGATCGGGTATTCGACGGGCGACCGCCTCGCCGTATCCGCCCAGGTCGTCTCCCCGAGGGAATACCATAACTTCGGCGAACCGTTCTCCCGGATGTACCTCAAGACGCTCGGCCTCCACGTCCAGGCCTCCACCAAGAGTCCTCTTCTCGTCCGGCAAGAACGCCCCGGAAAAGCACTCGACCCGCGCCGTCTCGTTTCCCGCCTCCGCCAGGCTTTCCAGCGCGCTCTCGAAAACGGCTTTCCGGCCGCCCGGACCCAGGACGCGATCTCGCCGGAGGGAGCCGTCCTCGAGGCCCTGATCCTCGGTGAGCGCGGCCGGATGGATCCGGACACGACCCGGGCCCTCCAACGGACGGGTCTCTTCCACCTCTTCGCCATCTCCGGAGCCCACATCGGCATCATCTCCTTCCTCGTCTTCGCCCTTCTCAAGGTCTTTCGCCTCCGCCCCCGCTCGTCCTACGCCGTCCTCCTCGTCTTCCTCCTTTTCTACGCCCTCCTCGTCGAGGGCCGGTCGTCCGTCATCCGGGCCGTGGTCATGGCCTCGGTCTATATCGTCGGCAAGCTTCTCTGGAAAGACGTCCACGTCCTCAATACCCTGGGCTTGAGCGCCCTCCTCATCCTTATCGTCAATCCGTTTCAGCTCTTCGACGCCGGCTTCCAATTGACCTTCACCGCGACCCTGGGAATCCTCCTCTTCTTCCCCCACCTGAAAAAGCGGCTTCCCCGCCTGCCGTTCAAGATCTCGGACATGTTCGGCCTCTCCCTCGCCGCCCAAGCGGCCGTCCTCCCGATCATCGCCCGGTCCTTCCACCGGGTCATCTTTTCGGGGCTCCTTCTCAATCTCCTCGGCATTCCCCTTGTCGGGCTCATCATGGCCGCGGGATACGTCTTCCTTCCCCTCTCGCTCGCCGCCCGCTGCCTGGCTAAGCCGGCGGCCGCGGCCCTGGCCTTCCTGGTCAGGGCGTTCCTGGCCTCTTCGCGCCTCCTCGACGGCATCCCCTTTCTTTCCTACCGCATCCCGACACCGCCCCTTCCCGTCGTCCTCGCCTATTTCGCCGGCCTTCTGGCTCTTCTTTGGCCTTCCCGGTATCGGATAGGACGGCGAGCCGGAACCGCCGTCGGCCTCGCGGCTTTCCTCCTTCTCGTCATATATCCCTTTCCCGCCTCGGTCCGGGAACTGACCGTGACTTTTCTCGATGTCGGCCAGGGCGACTCCGTCCTCGTCGAGTTCCCGGGCCGGGCCAAAATGCTGGTCGACGGGGGCGGGATTCCGGTCGGAACCTTCGACGTCGGCGAAAACGTCGTTTCCCCCTTTCTCTGGGACAAGGGGATCAGACGCCTCGACCTTCTCGTCCTGACCCACGCCCATCCCGACCATTTCTTCGGCCTCGAGGCCGTGGCCGGGAACTTCCGCCTCGGCGAATTCTGGGAATCGTCGGTCCCTCCCCCCGAGGCGCGCTACGACCGCCTGAAGAGGGCCTTGGCCGGAACGCGGATACGGCGGGTCGCCCGGGGGGAGACGTTCGCCCGCGGCGGAGTCGAAGTCGAGGTCCTTTCCCCTCCGGCCGTTCCGGCGGAGGGCGCTCCCGTCGAGAACGACGCCTCGATCGTCCTCCGTCTCCGGTTTGGCCGGACGGCCGTTCTCCTGACGGGCGACATCGGCGCCGCCGTCGAGGCCGAGCTCCTGGAGGCCGGGCTCGACCTCCGCAGCCAGGTCCTCAAATCCCCCCATCACGGCAGCAACTCCTCCAGCTCGGCCGCGTTTCTGGAACGCGTCCGGCCGGAGACCGTCGTCATCTCCGTCGGCCGGGGAAATGCCTACAACCTCCCCCATCCCGAAATCCTCGAGCGCTACCGGGCCTTCGGGGTCCGGGTCTTCCGGACGGACCTCGACGGCGCGGTCGAAATCCGGAGTGACGGCCTGGCGATTCGCTGCCGGACCGACGCCGAGGGACGGGCTTCCGCCGGAACGGCTTCGCCGCCTACCGGAAGTAGATGAAGGACACCATGACGCCGAGCTCGCGCTCGTCTTTCGACCCGGGGATGACTTTCGCCGGGATGAAGCTCCGGTCGGCGGAGATCGTCAGGATGAACTCGTCCTTGTCGCCCAGCATCTCCTTCTTGATCGTGTAGGACTTGTCGAAGAGCGGCTCCTGGGCGATGAATTCGTCCAGGGCGAGGTCGTTGATCTTGAAGGTGATTTTCTGGTCCTTGACGGCGTTGGTGTTCGCTTCGCCCCGGATGAGGAGGAGGGCGTCCCGGCGGGGGTTGTCGATGACGCAACGGGCTTCCTTGGCCGTCCAGCGCCACTGCTTGAGAATCGTGTCCTGGTTGACCTCGAGGTCGTACCACCCGCTCTCGTAGATGACCTCGGGGGTCCCGAGCGGCGGGGGGACGACGGTCAGTTTCTTGGACAGGACTTCGCGACTCGATCCCCCGGCCCGGTCGAAAGGATTGTAGAAGCCGACGGAAAGACGGAGGGTCGCCTCACCCTTGAAGGCCGGGTCGAATTCGTCGATGAACTGGGGGATGTACACCCGGCGCTTGACCGTATAGGTCCGGCCCGGTTCCCAAGTCGAGACCGCGGGCTCGGGAACGTAGTCATCCTGAAAGAGAAGATTGTCGTTGTGCCAGAAATGGACGAAGACGTTGTAGTCGCGGTCCATCTTGACGAAATCGCTTCCCGTCTTCCAGGTATAGGTCATGTCGGTCATCAAATTGTCCGACAGGGTGGCCTCGGAAAAGCTGACGTCGAGGGAAACGCCCTGGACTTGGGCCTTCTTCGCGCATCCGAAGGCGGCGAGAGCCGCGGCCAGGATCAAGGCCGAGAAAAAGTTGCGTTTCATGTCGGTCCTCCACTCGAGAGCGGAAGTATTATAGGGTGTTTTATGATATATTTCCAGAAAAAATGAGGTCCCTCCTCCGCTTCTATTCCCTCGCCTCGCGGCCCGTCTGCGCCCTCAAAGCCATGGCCTACGCGCGCCGCTGGAAACGGCCGCTCCGGGCGCCCCTGCCCGTCGTCAGCGTCGGCAACCTCTCCCTCGGCGGAGCGGGAAAGACCCCCGTCGTCATGCGTCTCGTCGCCTGGGCCGAGGGCCGGGGGCTTGAACCGGCGGTCGTCACCCGCGGCTACAAGGGACTCTGGGAGAGAAGCGGGGGTGTCCTTTCGGACGGAAAAGACCTCCGCGGCGGGTGGCGGGAAGCGGGGGACGAGCCGGCGATGATCGCCCGGCGCTTCCCGCGGGCGGGCGTCTTCGTCGGACGGCACCGCTTCCTTTCCTGCCAAAAAGCCCGGCAGGCCGGATTCGACTTCGTCCTTCTCGACGACGGCTTCCAGCACGTGAGGCTCGCCCGGGACCTCGATATCGTCCTTCATCACCCCGGCCTCAAGGCCGCCCTCCGAGAAGGTCCCGGCGCTCTTCGCAGGGCCGACGTCGTCCTCATCGAGACGGATTCCGGCCGCGAGGTTTCCCTTGCGTTCCGCGGTCCGAGGCCCGGTCCCGCCGTTTTCCCGTTTCAAATCCGCCCCGAGGCGGTCGTCGATCTCGCCTCCGGCGCTCTTTCTCCGCCCGAATCCCTGCGCGGAAAGAGGGTCCTGGCCGTCTGCGGGATCGCCCGGCCGGAGCGGTTTTTCCTTCTTCTCGACAAGCTCGGCCTCGAAGTCACCGGACGCATGCTTTTCCCCGACCATTTCGACTTCCCTCCCCGTGTCTTGGCCGAGATCGCCGCGAAGGGCGCCCGCCTTCGGCCGGAGGCCTTCGTGACGACCGAAAAGGACGCCGTCAAGCTCGAGGCGGCGGCCCGCTCGTTCCGTCTGCCGGTTTTGGCCCTCCGCATCGGGGTCGTACTCCCGGAAGCCTTTTTCCAGGTCGTCGGGGCGGCCCTGGCCAAGGCGGAGAATGGGCATGCCTGACCCGGACCGGCCGGTCACCCTGGGCGAACGGCTGGGTTTCCTCGTCTACATGACCTTCGCCCCCCTCGTCGCCGCCCTGCCCCGCCGCTTCGCCCTGGCTCTCGGCGGCGCCGCCGGCGGCTTGGTCTTCCACCTGGACGGCCGCCACCGGACGATCGCTCTCCGCAACCTGGCCCTCGCTTTCGGCCGGACGAAGAGCCCGGCCGAGCGGCGGAAGACCGCCCTCCTTTCCTTCCGGAATTTCGGCCGGGTCGTCCTCGACACCCTCGTCCTCTCCCGCCGGTCCAGGGCTTACGCCTTGGACCTCGTCGACGTCGAGGGGCGGGGACATCTCGAGGCCGCCCTCGCCGGGGGCCGCGGCGTCCTCGTCTTCACCGCCCACTACGGAAACTGGGAAATCGGCTGCGGTCCGATCTCCCGGCTCGCGCCCTTCGGCGTCGTCGCCCGGCCCCTCGACAACCGCCTCATCGACCGCGACCTCGTCCGGACCCGGGAGCGCCTCGGAGTCCGGGTCATCGACAAAACGGGGGCGGGCCGCCGCATCCTCCGGGCCCTCCAGAGAAACGAGGTCGTCGGAATCCTCATCGACCAGAACGTCCTCCGGCGAGAGGCCGTCTTCGTCGATTTCTTCGGCAAGCTCGCCGGGACGACGCCCGGCTTGGCGGCCTTCCATCTCCGGACGGGCGCGCCCCTCCTGCCCCTCTTCATCGATCCCCTCCCCGGGGGCCGCTACCGGCTGCGCCTCCTCGAACCCCTCTCTTTCAGACCGACGGGATCTCCGGCCGAGGACGTGTTGAAAATCACCCGGTTCTGCACTAAGATGATTGAGCGCGAAATCAGGGGCCGGCCCGAAGTCTGGCTCTGGTTCCACAAGCGCTGGCAGTCGAGGCCCGCCGATGAAAGATAAGCCCGCCCGTTCGGATCGCGACGGCGGCCGGTCCGCCGACGAGCTCCGCCCCGTCCGGATCGTCCCCGACTATCTCGAGTTCGCCGACGGCTCGGCCCTGATCGAGATGGGCCGGACCAAGGTCGTCGCCGCGGCGACGATCGAGGAAAAGGTCCCCTCCTTCCTCAAGGGCGCCGGCCAGGGCTGGGTCACGGCCGAGTACGCCATGCTTCCCCGGGCGACGGAAAAGAGGACCCCGAGGGAGCGACAGCAGGGCTTCCCCTCCGGCCGCAGCCAGGAGATCCAGCGTCTCATCGGCCGGACGCTCCGGGCCGTGACCGACCTCCGAGGGCTCGGCGAGCGGCAGATCATCCTCGACTGCGACGTCCTCCAGGCGGACGGAGGGACGCGGGTCGCGGCGATCAACGCCGCCTGCGTCGCCCTCGCCCTGGCCTTGAAGAAGCTCTACGACGAGAAAGCCATCGACACCATGCCTCTCCACCACCTCGTCGGGGCCGTCTCCGTCGGGATCGTCGGGGGGGAGGCCCGCCTCGACCTCGACTATGCCGAGGATGCCGGGGCCGAAACCGACATGAACGTCGTCGAGACCGACCGCGGGCAGCTTCTCGAGGTCCAGGCCACGGCCGAGAAAGCCCCGTTCTCCCGGAACCTCCTCGAGTCTCTTCTCCGCCTGGCCGATAAGGGCATCGCCGAGGTCATCCAAGTCCAGAAGGACGTCCTGAAACGCAAAAGCCTTCTCTTCATGGCCTACGCCAGGTCGTAGAAGGGGAGGGACGGAGGGGAAAGCATGAACCGGGTCCTCGTCACGGGCGGGGCGGGATTCCTGGGAAGCCATCTCTCGGAGGCGCTGCTCGCCGCCGGAGACGATGTCATCTGCATCGACAACTTTTTCTCCGGGCACAAGGACAACATCCGGGGTCTTCTCGCCCTTCCGTTCTTCGAGCTCCTCCGCCACGACGTCATCCACCCCCTCTTCGTCGAGGTCGACCGGATCTATCATCTCGCCTGCCCGGCCTCGCCCATCCACTACCAGCAGAACCCGATCAAGACGGTCAAGACGAACGTCATGGGGACGATCAACATGCTCGGACTGGCGAAGAGGATCCGGAGCCGGATCCTTCTCGCCTCGTCCTCCGAGGTCTACGGCGACGCCCGGGTCCATCCCCAGCCGGAAAGCTACTGGGGCCATGTCAATCCCATCGGCGTCCGGAGCTGCTACGATGAAGGCAAGCGCGTCGCCGAAACGCTGATGATGGATTATCACCGTCAGAACAAGGTCGAATCCCGGATCGCCCGCATCTTCAACACCTACGGGCCGAGAATGGCCGTCGACGACGGCCGGGTCGTCTCGAATTTCATCGTCCAAGCCCTGCGCGGCGAGCCCCTGACCGTCAACGGGGACGGCCTCCAGACCCGGTCGTTCTGCTACGTTTCGGACATGATCGACGGCCTCCTTCGCCTCATGGAGGCGGAAGACATGTCCGGCCCGGTCAATTTGGGCAATCCCCAGGAATATCCGGTCCTCGAACTCGCCGAGACCGTCCTTCGCCTGACCAAGAGCCGCTCGGCCGTCGTCCACAAGCCCCTGCCCTCGGACGATCCCATCCGTCGGCGGCCGGACATCGGTCTCGCCCGGGCCAACCTCGGGTGGGAGCCGAAGGTCCCGCTGGAAGAGGGCCTCGGCCTGACCATCGATTATTTCCGGGAAAAGCTCGGCCTTTAACCTCCCATTCGCTTGACTTCGGTAAAAACGGGGACTATGATATTTTCCCCGTTAAATAACACATGTTTTTTAATGCCCCGGCGGTCATCGCTTTCTAGGGAGGTCTTCATGAATCTCGTCACCGGACTCATCATTGCCGGCATCATCATCGTCGTCCTCGTCCTTCTCGGTCTTGTCTTCGCCAAGCAGTACCAGAAGGTCGGCCCGAACGAGGCCCTGGTCATATCAGGGCGGAAAAAGACGGTCACCATGCCCGACGGGACGAAGCGCAGAGTCGGGTATCGCATCCGCCTGGGCGGCGGGACGTTCGTCCGTCCCTTTGTCGAGAAAGCCGACGTTTTGCCCATGGACGTCATCCCCCTTTCGATCCGCACTCCGGAGGTCCTGACCCGGGGCGGCGTTCCCATCGTGGCCGACGCCAGCGCCCAGGTCAAAGTCGACTCCTCGGAGGGAGCCATCCACCTCGCCGCCGAGCAGTTCCTCGGCCTCGGCAAGGACGGGATCCGCGACGTCGCGGCCAACATCATCGAGGGCCGGATGCGCGAGGTCATCGGAACGATGACCGTCGAGGAGATCTACCGCGGCCGGGCCGATTTCAATCACAAAGTCACCGAAACCGTCCAGGCCGATATCTCCCGAATGGGCCTGTCGCTCCTCTCCTTCGCCCTTCGCGAGTTCAGCGACACCCAGGGCTATCTCGATGCCCTCTCCAAACCCCTCATTTCGGCGGCCAAGCGCGAAGCCGCCGTCGCCGAGGCCGAAAGCCAGAAAGAGGCGATCATCAAGTCCTCCCAGGCCCGCAAGGAAGGGGAGGTCGCCCGCCTCCAGGCCGAAGCCCTGATCGCCAAGGCCCAATGGGAGAACGAGGCCAAGAAGGCCGAAAGCCTGATCCAAGTCAACCAGAAGAAGGCCCAGGCCGACTTTTCCTACGAGCTCGAGCGCCATCGCCTGGGCCAGGACCTCAAGAGGGAAGAATCCAAGGTCAAGATGGTCGAGAGGGAGCAGGCCATCAAGATCGAGGAGCTCGAGATCCTGCGCCGGGAGAAAGAGCTCGAAGCCAATGTCCTGAAGCCGTCCGACGCCCGCAAATACCAGATCAAAGCCGAAGCCGAGGCGGAGGAGTTCCGGATCCAGGCCGAGGCCCGCGGCAAGGCCGAGGCCCTCAAGCTCGAAGGCCAGGCGGAGGCGTCCCGAATCAAGGACAAGGGCGCGGCCGAGGCCGAGGCCATGGCTAAGAAGGCCGAGGCCATGAGCCGCTATAACGACGCCGCCGTCCTCGAGATGTACATGAAGGTCCTTCCCGAGGTCGTCAAGGGCGTCGCCGAGCCCCTCTCCAAGATCGATAAGATCGTCATGATCAACAGCGACAAGGAGCTCGGCGCGGCCAAGGTTTCGGCCCAGGTGGCCCAGGTCCTCTCCCAGGTCCCGGACGTCGTCCAGGCCCTGACGGGCGCCGACCTGAAAAAGTACCTGAGGGACAAGCTGTCCCCCGAGGAGAAGACGGCGAAATAACATGCTTTCAGACAAAGCCAACCGGATCGGCGCTTCCCCGACGTTCAAGGTCGCGGCCAAGGCCAAGGCCATGCGGGCCGAGGGGATCGACGTCGTCGACCTCTCGATCGGAGAGCCCGACTTTCCCACGCCCGGCAACGTCAAGGCCGCGGGGATCAAGGCCATTCAGGAAAACTTCACCAAGTACACCGAGAACGAGGGGATCCCGGAACTCAAGAAAGCCATCCTCGACCGGTACCGGGAAGACTTCGGTTTGAGCTACGCCCTGAACGAGGTCATCGTCTCGACCGGCGGCAAGAGCGCCCTTTTCCACGCCGCCCAGGCCCTGATCAACGAAGGCGAAGAGGTCATCATCCCGGCGCCGTACTGGGTGACGTATCCCGAGGTCGTCAAGCTGGCCTTGGGAAAGCCCGTCATCGTCCCCGTCAAGGAAGAGAACGGATTCGTCCTGACACCCGACGAGCTCCGGGACCACATCACTCCGGCGACGAAGGCCCTCATCCTCAACAGCCCTTCGAACCCGACCGGAGCGACGTACAACCGGGCCCAGCTCGAGGCCCTGGCCGAGGTCGTCCGGAAGGAGGACATTTTCGTCCTAGCCGACGAGATCTACGCCGCCCTTGTCTTCGACGACTTCGGCTACACGAGCTTCGCCGCCCTGGGCGAGGACATCCGGAAGAAGACGGTTATCCTCAACGGCGTGGCGAAATCCTATTCGATGACCGGCTGGCGGATAGGCTATGCCCTCGGCCCCGCTCCCCTCATCGCCGGCATGGGCCGGATCCAGAGCCACACGACCTCGAATCCCGTCTCCATCTCCCAGAAGGCGAGTGTCGAGGCCTTGGGCGGGCCTCAGTACGAAATCGGCAAAATGGTCGCCGAATTCCAAAGGCGCCGCAACTACTGCCTGATGAAGCTCCAGCAAATCCCGGGCCTGTCCTGCTTCAAGCCCCAGGGCGCCTTCTACCTCTTCCCCAACATCCGGTCTTTCTACGACAAGGAGTTCAACGGTACGCCCATCCGCAACTCGTACGGGATGGCCTACTACCTCCTCCGAGAAGCCCAGGTCGCCGTCGTCCCGGGAGACGCCTTCGGCGCCGACGACCACATCCGGCTGTCCTACGCGACCTCGATGGAAACTCTCGAAAAGGGCCTCGGCCGCATCGCCCGGGCTCTCGGCCAGCTCAAGCCCGCCCGAAAGGCCAAGCGCGTCGCCCTGAGCAACTATGTCTCCAGGGTTCGAGGGGCCGTGCCCGTGGAAGCCCAGATTCCCCTCAAGGTCCGCGACGGCCTCGTCGCCGAGGTCTCGGACCGCCTCGGCCCGGAGAGCTATTTCGAGTGGAACGCCAACATCAGCGGCGTCGTCGTCCAGCTCCGGACCAACGTCCGCCATCTCCACGATTTCTGGGTTGAAAACTTCTATCCCGCGCCGCTCGAGGCCGAAATCGAGCCCCACGGCGTCCTCTATGCCGTCGACGGCATCGCCGGACGGGAGCCCCGGGCGTTTTACAACACCGAGACGAAAACGGGGGTCGTCGTCAACACCGACGCTTACGGGCCGGTCCGGAGCCTGGCTCTGGGCCTCGTCGCCGACATCGCCGCCCGACATTTCGCCGCCCCCGTCGTCCGGGGGATGTCCCTGGACCTGGGCGGGAACGGCCTCGTCCTCATCGGCCCTCCGGGGACGAAAAAGACCGAGCTCTTCTTCGGCCTTCTCCACGACCCCAAATTTCGTTTCCACAGCTCCGAAACGCTCTTCATCCGCTCCGCCGGCAAAGCCGCCCTGGCCGACGCCGTCGAAAGGAAATTTTTCGTCCCGACGTCGACCGTGGAACTTCTCGGCCGCCTGGCGCCCCTTTTCGACAACAGCAAGAGCGAAAACGTCATCGTCCGGAAGGACGAATGCTCCAACGCCGAATGCCTCAGGGCCGAGGACTGCCGTCTGGACCGGGGGTCGCCTTTCTGCTACAAGGCCTCCAAGGAGGCCCACGCCCTTCTCGACCCCGCCTGGATCTCCGGACCGGCCGGAGCGGTCCGGCGGACCGCTCTCCGCTGGATTTTCATCCTCGAGTCCGATCCCGTCGCCCCGGCGACGCAGGAGCTCACCCCCGAAGACGCCCTTCGCCTTCTCACCGCCGGAGAGACGCCCGGGCGGGCCAAGGGCGGCCCGTCCAAGCCCCAGCCGTTCTTCAATCCCCATCTCCTCCTCTCCAGCGAGGAGATGATCGAGGTCCAGACCTCGCTCTTTCAGCGAGTTCTCCAAGGGACGTCGTCCTACCTTTTCAACAGCAAAGCCGCCGGCGTGGAGAAAATCAAGGAGATCGTCGGGGCCAAGTAAATCCGGCTCTCCTCCATTCGGCGTGGATTCATGAAGCCGAGGTAAAGGCCTCATCACGTTCCGGCCGTCCTCGAAAGCCGGGATTTTCGCTGTCGGGGCCGGAAATGTCCGCCTCGGCCGTAATCCCGGTTTCTCGATCTTCACCCACACGAAACGAAAAATAACCTTAAGAGAAGAGGCGGGATTCGATGTCGCCGGCCAGCCGGTGGAGGAGGTAGAGGTGGATTTCCTGGATCCGGGGGATCGAGGTCGACGGGACGTCGAGGAGGATGTCGGCCAACGGAGCCGCGGCGGCCCCGCCGGCTCCGGTGAGGGCGATCGTGACCAGCCCCTTCCGGCGCGCCGCGGCCAATCCCTCCAGGATGTTGGGTGAACGGCCGCTCGTCGTCAAGGCCAAGGCCACGTCGCCCGGATCGCCCAGGGCCTCGATTTGACGCCCGAAGACGGCGGCAAACGACACGTCGTTCCCGATCGAGGTCAGGACCGACGTGTCGGCGGTCAGGGCGATCGCCCGGAGAGCGGGCCGGACGGCGAGAAATTTATTGACGAGCTCGGCGACGAAGTGCTGGGCTTCGGCGGCGCTTCCGCCGTTGCCGAAAGCCAGAATCTTGCGGCCCGAGCGGAGGGCCGCGACGCATTCCTCCGCGGCGCGCTCATAAGCCTCCGTCCTCGAGGCGAAAAACTCGTCCAGAATACGGCCCCATTCCGTGACGACGGCCTTAGGGTCCATGATGTCCTCC
>Ga0208828_1000164_pt1 | contig 30340 bp, 22 predicted proteins | sample Kivu_160m_FD_185487 | JGI IMG/M metagenome (GOLD analysis project Ga0208828, IMG submission 185487) | Freshwater microbial communities from Lake Kivu, Western Province, Rwanda to study Microbial Dark Matter (Phase II) - Kivu_160m (SPAdes)... | ecosystem: Environmental > Aquatic > Freshwater >... | reverse complement strand
TCATTATATGAGGCACGTATCATGAAAACGATCAGCATCCACGGGATCGACGAAGAAATGGAAAAAATGATCCGGGAGCGAGCAAAAAGCGAAGGCACGAGCGTCAATAAGGTTGTGAAGGAATTGCTGGCCGACGCCCTCGGCTTGGGCATAAAAAAAAAGAAGAAAGACAGAAGGAAGGAGTTCGAGGACATTTTCGGGGTATGGACAAAAGAAGAAGCCGATCAATTTCTGGAGAGCATCGCCGACTTTGAGATCATCGATGAAGAGGATTGGAAATGAAAAACATCCTCTTTGATACCAATGCCTATATCCGTTTCGTTGCCGGCGACGAAAAAATCATGGCCGAGATCGAACGAGTCGATCAGATATCGATATCTATGTCGGTAGTGGTTTTGGGGGAACTCTACGCAGGGTATCGAGGCGGCGAAAAGGAACAACAAAACAAAATAATCCTCAATAAGTTCATTGAGACATCGGATGTTTCGATTCTTGGCGTTTCGCAAGTAACTGCCGACTACTACGGACGAATTAAGTCTACGCTAAAAAAAACGGGCCGACCCATTCCCAGCAACGATATCTGGATCGCCGCCCAGGCGCTCGAAACAGGATCGGTCCTGGTGACCTACGATACGCATTTCCTGGCCGTTCCAGGGCTCCGCGTCTGGGACGAACTCCGCGACTGAGCGATTATGATTAAGGTGCCACATATCTCAATTCCCGAATTCATCAGCGAAAAATTTAGCGGTTGAGTTGTCTGGCACCTTAATTATTCGAATTTCGCTATAATAATAGGGAAAGCGAGTACGCCATGCAACGTAAAGACTTCATCGGCCGCATCTGGAGAGGAATGCTGGCTTTGACCGGCTTCAGCCTGTTGGGAAAGAGCGCCGGCGCGGCCCTTCCCCAGACCGCGGCCGACCGGGAGGCCCACATGAAGAAATTCAAGGAACAGTGGCTTTCGACACTCATGACGAACATGGAATCCCAGATCGACGAGAAGAAGCGGACCGCGCTCATGGAGTCGTGCGGACGGGCCTGCGCCCGCCGCAGCTCGCTCCACCCCGCCGCCGTTGCCGCCAAGGGCGACCCCGCCAAGCTCGTCCAGTCGCTGGCCAAGGCCCTAGGTAAAGAGAACGCCGTCCTCGAGGGCGGCGTCGTCCGGCTCACCTATCCGAAATGCTACTGCGAGCTGGTGGCCGACGGCCCTGCCCGCTTTCCGGACGCCTACTGCTGCTGCTCCCAGGGCTGGGTCAGGGAAATGTTCGACACGGCCGCCGGAAAGGCCGTCTCCGTCCAGACGGTCCAGACGATCAAGCGCGGGGCCGATTGCTGCAAATTCCTCATAAAGCTCTAGCAACATAATCCCCCCGCACCCCCCTTTAAAAAGGTTCTTCTCCCATCTTCGGGGGATAAGCATATGGACAACGGCAGCACTGCTGTATCATGGATTCGACCAAGTTTCCAGAACAGTAGGAGGCTACCGTGTCCGATTCCCAGTCTATCGCTTTCCTCGGTTCTTGGGAAGGCTTTCATGTTGGATCCGTCCAGAGGCGGGAGAGAAGCCCCGATCGTGCCCGGCCAGAGGTCTGGATCGAGTTGATCGGGAGGCACAACGAAGCCATGCGCTGTAGCGGCTGCGGGCGGTGGTTGGATCGGATCTATGATGTTGAACTGCGTTGGGTCCGGGACCTGCCCCTCCTGGACGCCGAAACGTGGCTCCGCGTCCCACGGCGGCGGGTCGATTGTCCGCACTGCGGGCCGAAGATCGAGCATCTGGCCTGGCTGGCGCCGTACGCTCGGGTTACCCGCCGCCTGGCCCAAAGCGTCGCCCGGCTCTGCCGCGATGTCCCCCTCCGCCAAGTCGCCGCCTATTTCCACTTGGACTGGAAAACGGTCAAGAGGATCGACAAGGAGCACCTCCAAGAGAGCCTCGGATCGGTTGATCTGGCCGGGGTGACCGTCCTCCTCATGGACGAGTTCGCCATCCGGAAGGGCCATCGCTATGCCACCACCATCGTCGATCCCTACACCAAGCGCGTCTTGTGGGTCGGCCGCGGTCGTTCTCGAGAGACCCTTCGCCCCTTTTTCGCTCTTCTCGGAACCAAAGGCCGTCAGGCGATCCGGGCCGTGGTCATGGATATGAACGGAGCCTACGAGGAGGAAGTTCGGGCTCAGTGTCCCCAGGCGGAGATAGTCTATGACCTGTTTCACGTGGTCGCCAAGTATAGCCGCGAGGTCATCGTCCGCGTTCGGGGACAGGAGGCCTGCCGCCTCCGGAGCACGAACACCGCCCGTCAGGTGATCAAGTCTTCTCACTGGCTGCTGCTGCGCAACAAGGAGAACCTCTCCAGGCCGCAAGACCGGATCCGCCTGCGGGACCTCTTGGCGGCCAACCGCGCCCTGCTGACCGTCTACCTGCTCAAGGACGGCCTGAAGCACCTCTGGGACTTCCGTTATCCAAGGGCCGCCTTGCGCTTCTGGAAGCACTGGTACGGCTGGGCTATACGGAGCCGGATTGAACCCCTCCGACGATTCGCCAAGCGGCTCAAGCCGTATCTAGCAGGCATCCTCGCCCATTGCCGATGGAGATTTCACACCAGCCTTCTAGAAGGGATTAACAACACGATCAAGGTCATTAAACGCCGGGCCTATGGGTTCCACGATGACGACTACTTCTTCCTCAAAATTCGAGCCGCCTTCCCCGGAATTGGGAGATGAACCTTTAGGAAAGGGGGAGAAAAAAATCTAAGAAATACGGAGACACAATATCCATTTCCTAATTTCTTGCAAGAAATATGGAGACACAATACCCATTTCCTAATTTCTTGGATCAGCTGATTAGAAATAAGAAATAGGGAATCAGGTATTGTGTCTCCTATTTCGTAGGAAAGGAGGAGAAGCTAAGATTCCGTGATCCGGAAGTCCCCGCCCGCGCTATTTCTTGGCCGGCGGGGGAGCGGGAAGCCGCTTTATCAGGATGTTGATGACCTTCCACTCGCCGCCGATGACATTCATCTGTAGATAGAACCAAGCGTCCGCGGCCTTGACTTCGACGAAGGCCATGCCGTCCATGCCGTCGATGACCTTGATCTCCGGCTTCGGCAGGTTGGCGGGCATCTTGCCGGCTCTCATCCGCACGTTTTCGACGAGCCCTGAATACCGAACGCGCATAATGGCGGTCCTTCCCGTCGGCATCGTGACCAGGTTCGCGAGGCTGACCTCCGGATGGACCGCTTTCTCCACTTTCGCGGCGTCTCCGGAATAATACCCGTCGACGAGATCGCGCACTGCGGCGAGGACGGCCGGCTCGTCCTTGGCCGGATCATAGCCCGGAATAGCGGGGCGGTTGGGCTGGTCGGGACCGAATACCCACAGGACATTGACGATCTTCCATTGGCCGTCGATCTTGACCATCTGGAGGAAGTCGTTGTACAGGGCAGACGTGATCTTGGCGCAGGCGATGTCGCCGTTGAGACGAAGGGCGTATCCCTGGATCTTCCGCTTGTCCGCGTCGAGTAGTGCGACCTTAGCCCGGGTCATCTCGACCAGGCCGGAAAACGTCGAATAATTCAGGACGTGCTTTCCCGTCTGGGGAATTGTTGTGACAACGACCTTGTTGAGGTCATAGTAGAGCGCCCGCTCCATCCGTTCGGCCGCGCCCGAATAGAATCCGTCTCCGTAATCCAGGGCGGTCCTTATGATGGCTTCTTTCTCCGCATCGGGGATAGGCTGGGTTTGAGGCGCCGCGAACAGCGCGGCCGCGGCGATGACGATAACCGCAATCCATAGCTTAATTTTCATGATATTCCTCCTGTGCTTAGACATACGCAGCCGGGCTCGAAAAGTTGCTCGGATAAATACGGAGACAAAATACCGATCCGCCGAACTGCATCCCGCTCTGCGAAGTCGCCGTCCCAAGGAGGATGATCAACGGTCCATGAGCTTATCGAACGGGACGATTTCCACATCCGCCGTTTGGGCGAGGTAGGCTTCAAGGAAAGGCTTGTGGGCGGCGCCATAGATGACGAGAATTCGGCTGCCCGAATGAATCGCCGCCACGGCCTTGATCCGCGCGGCGATTTTCAGGTTTCGGTTCTCCCATAGCCCCAATCGGCCCCTGTCCGAGCCGCTGGCAAAGTGCGTCCGGAGAAAGACGCCCCACTGGGCATCGACGTCGGCCCTTCCGTATTCCGGCGAATTGAGGAAACGGAACTGAGGCAGGAGGTCTTGGTCGCGGAGGCATTTCTCCAACCGCCGGTTCATTTCGCCGTAAATCGGGGCCTTGGAAGACGATGCGAGAAGCGGGTTGCCCGCGAAATCCCTTTCCATCTGAGGCAGGATCTCCGGATAAACGTCGAGATCCTCGAAATCGTCAACGGGGTAGAGGTTTTCCAGGCCGATCCTCCGGGCCAGCAAGACGGCCAGGGCAGGCACTTCGTTGATTTTCCTTTGGGCTGTTTCCAGTCGGGCGGCCAATTCTGCCGGAATCGACTTCTGGGCGTGCTTTTCCTCGTCGCTCAGGTATGACCATTGGAGGACCGCCGAATTCGGATCGTAGGCGGCGAGCATCCAAACGGCCAAGTTCGCCCGGGCCTCGCGAGTCTTTTCAGGCGGCTTCGCCGCGCGGACGACCGCCGTAAGTTCGCGGACCTTGTTGGCGGCGGCGGTCGGGGTCGTCCGCAGGAGTCCCAGAGCGGGCTTGCCCAAGTCCAGGTGCGTCTTCGCGAAAGAGTCCAGTATCTCGGCGTAGAGCGGACCGGCATCCCGCCTGAGCTCGAGCTCGTGAACCCGGGAGCCGGGCAGGCTTTCTACGCAGACGGCATCGGGTTTGAACCTTTCCAGGGCGGCGACAAGGCCGTCCAGCATCCCGGGCCGGAAGCTCTTTTCGATGTTCGAGAAGTGGAATGTCCCCAGGACGAGAATGTGCGTTCGGGCTTTTTCGGGCTGAAGCGACTGAAGACGGAGAATCGGCTCCGCGTGGTTCGGTTTTTCGCCCGATTGGCCGACGGCGTTCAGGAAATAAACAAGAACGGCCGCTCCCAGAATGATGAATGCCGCAGCGCTGCGGTATTTTTTCATGAGCCTATTTTATTTAATTTGAATTTTCCCGACCAACCTTCCTGAATCGGAACTTATTCTATCATAAATTCTCGGACGCGATGCTTATTAGCCGGTCATTTATGCGCAGCCGGGTTCGAATTGTTGCAAGGGGCACGACGCAACCTCTCGTCCAGGCGAACTTTCCGTCGATTTCGCACGTAGATATATATGGAGAGACAAAATGAGCGCGAGGCCCGCTTTTCTTCCCTTCGCTCTCGTTGCCGTGGCGATTTTCTCGGGGGGACTTTACGGCTCCGCTCAAGTGCGCGCCGCCGAAACGCCGCTGGACGCGTCGGACCTTATCGGAATGCTGAAGAGCGATTCTTTCCTGGAGGCGAGCGCGGTCGCCTCCGACGTTCTTGCCCGCGGACCCCAGGATGTCGAGACAATCGCGCTGTGCGGCCTGGCGCTCCTTAAAGTTGGGCGCGTCGAAGAGGCGGAGGCGCTCTTCCGGGGCGTCATTTCCCTTTCTCCCGACAATCCGGAAGCTCATCTCGGCTTGGGCTGGATCGCGCGCATGCGGAACGACCCGAACGCCGCGATCACGCACCTCCGCCGGGCCGTCCGGTCCGAAATATTCTGTGAAGAGGCCTTTCGCCAGCTTTGGAAGGCGGGTTTGGACCGGGGAAGCTTTTTCGAGCTGATGGAGATCGATGCCCTCGCCGGCAAACGCTTTGGAAAAATCAAGCGGCCGGTTCCCGGCTGGTTTGTCGGCGGATTTCGCCGCGTGAGCGGATTTTGCGGAAAACGATTTTTCGAGATGACCGGCCGTTTCGAACAGATGGCCGTTCCGCTTCTTCGCAATGGGAACCATTCGACCCGGATGATCCTGCTCCGCCTCAACGGCAAGAGCGACCATCCGTTCGACAGCGATTCGGGCTCGCCGGATTTCATGACCGTCAGCCCCGAGCTGGCGGAGAACTTGGGCCTGCGGCCGTGGGGCGAATCTTCCGCCGTGGGATTGGGAGGCGGGAACGCGTCGGTTCGGTTCGCGGTGTTGGACAGCGTCGAGATCGGGAGCATCACGTTCCGTAACGTCCCGGTCATGGTTTCCGACCTTTTTATGTTCGGAGGCATGAAGAAGGGTTTGATCGGGACCGGATTCCTCAAGCGTTTCAATGGTACGATCGACGTTCGGGCCGGGACACTGGAATTGTTCCCGCTCGACCGCCCCGATTTATTGAGGGCGAATATAAGCCCGGACGCTGTCGCTGCGGAAGTTCCCCTCTACCTCTGCGACGCGGCGGCCGTCGAGGCCAGGGTGGAAGGAATGTCGGGCGGCCTCTATATTCTGGATACGGCGGCCGGGGCGAATCTCGTCGATTCCCGCCTTTATATGGAGTTTCTGAAGCCGGCGATCGATCCGGCTCGGATCGCCCGCTTCGGCATCATCGGGACGCACGGAATCCAGTCGGTCAACCGGGTCGATGATCTCTGGATCAAGCTCGGCCCTTACGCCTTCAGCGGTCAGTCCGTGAGCGAATTTTCCATGGACGCGATGAATTCGGCGACGGATATTTATGCGGCGGGCCTCCTGGGAAATCCGGTCCTTTGGCCCTACCGCGTCCATTTCGACTTCCGTAAGGGAAGGCTCATCCTGGAGAGTTGTCAATAAACGTTATCGCCAGTTCGCGCCCAATCCGGCCAGCAAAGCGGCGTGCATGTCAACGCCGTCCCAGAGGTTCTTGAGGCGGATGTTTTCGTTCGGCCCGTGCTGGTTATTGTCGTGGTTGGCGATGGGGAAGAGGACGACAGGGAGGCCGAGCACCCGATGGAACATATCCATGGGGATGCTCCCTCCCAGCGCCGGCATCTTGACCAGAGTCGCCCCGGTCGCGGCGTCGAGAGTCCGGATGAGGGCTCGCGAAAACGGCGCGTCCATCGGCTCGCGATAGGCCGGATATCCGCCTTCCCAGGTCATGCGGATGAATTTAGGAGCTTGCCTTCTCTGGTCCCCGGCAAACTCTCCGTCGACGGGCTCGAAGCCCAACGCCCGGACAAAGGCGTCGACAGCCTTGCGAACCTCGGCCGGAGATTGATCGGGGACGAGTCGGAAATCGATCGAGGCCGAAGCCTCGGGCGGAACGGCGTTCTGCGCTTTGTCGCCGACGTTGCCAGACGCCAGGCCGCGGATGTTGAGCGCCGGGAGCATGATCCGTTCCTCGAGCCGAGCGCCGCTCGCTTCGGTCCAATCCAGTCCGTATTCGCGGCGGAGGTCGTCATCGACGCGGGGAGCGGCTGCCAGGGCGGCTTTTTCCGCTTCGGAGAGCGGCCGGACATCGTCGTAAAATCCGGGAATGTTGATCTTCCCGTCCTTATCGCGCAGCGCGGCGAGGATATGGGAAAGAACAGCGGCCGGATTCGGAGCCCAGTTTCCGTAGTGCCCGCTGTGGAGCGCCCGGTCGGGACCGTAGACCGTCATTTCCAGGCCGATGATGCCGCGCGCCCCGAAGACGATCTGTGGCCGGCGCGTTTGATGGACCGGGCCGTCGCAGAGGACCATGCCGTCGGCCCGGAAGAGATCGGCCTGTATGCGGAGCAGGGCTTCGAGATGGGGAGATCCCTGCTCTTCTTCGCCTTCGAAGAGGAATTTGACATTGACCGAAAGCGGCTGTTTCCGCTCTTTCAGGACGTCGAGCGCCGCCAGGGCGGCCATGATCGTGCCCTTATCGTCGCTCGTGCCCCGGCCGTACAGGCGCCATTCCCCGGCGCCGTCCTGCGGCATGTCCTCGAGGTTCGCCTCGCGGGCGCCTCCGGCAATCGTTCCTGCGCGCAGCACGGGCTTCCAGGGGTCGCTCGCCCAAGCGGCGGGATCGACGGGTTGGCCATCATAATGGGCGTATATGAGGACCGTGCGCTTCGCTCCCGTCGCCCTCAGCTCTCCGGCGACGACCGGCGGTCCGCCCTCGGTTTCGAGGATGCGCGTCTCGATTCCTCGCGCCCTCATCATTTTGGCGAGATGCTCGGCGTTGCGACGGATATTGTCCTTGTCGGAAGCGACGTTGGGTATGGCCAGGAGTTCGACGAACTCGCGGAGGACGGCCCGCATTCTTTCCAGGCTGAGCGTCGGAGCGCCTGTCGCGGTATTTTTCAAGACAGTTCCTCCTGCGCCGAGCGTGATGAGACAAAAGCCCGCGGCAACGACGAAAAGGCGTCTCCGTCGATCCGATTTCATTTTCGTTAGAGGGCCGTCTATTTCAGCCTTAGGCTGGCCAGCATCGCCTTGATGTCGGCGTTATCCTTGGCGCCGGCGCCTTCGATCGTGACGGTGATCTTGGTGCCGTTGCGGAAGGCCACATGCATGGTTTGGGTCATGCCACTATGGGCGTAGGTCGTGGTCTTGAACTCCACGCCCGCGATCATGGTCGTCTCCATGGGAGATCCGCCGTAATCCTTGATCATCGTTCCGATGGAGCCTTCCGCCGTCCCGACAGCATTTCCATCGCCTTCGAACTTGAAATAGAGCCCCGGGCTCGTCATGCCCTGAGGCAGGACGTTGACCATGCCCATGGCGAGCGGCGAGGCGGCCCAGCCGTTCGCCAGCGTAAGGCTGAATTTGTCGCAGTCATAGGGCGTGCCGGCGGGAGCCTTCGTTTCGTCGGGCGCCGTCGCGGCGGGAGCTGCCGCGGTGGAAGCGGCGGTTGTCTCCTCTTTCGCTTTTCCGCCGCAGGCCGCCAACAAAGCGATCGCCATCGAACACATCAATAAAACGGTCAATCTCTTCATATCTCCTCCTGAAATATCGTCATTATATCCAGGACGCGAACCGAGTAAAGAGAATCGTTTCGGCCGTCGCGTTCGATCGCGTGATTTTTGACTTTGTCGCGCGGCCTTGTTATCTTGTAGATGGGGCCCGGCCGTGGCGATCCTGATGCCTGACAGAGAGCTTAAAATCATGATCGCGGCGATCGTCCTCGCTTCCCAATTCACTCATTCGTTTATATAGGGGGAGGGCAATGGCTACGAAAATCGAGCGAAAATCCTGCAAGGCGGCCGACGGAGTCACGATCGTCTATTCAGCGTGCGGGGCGGGAGAGCCGGCGCTTGTCTTCATCCATGGCGGCTTGGCCGAGAGGTCGTTTTACGACGGCCAGCTCCGCGCGTTCGGCGGGCGGCACCGCGTCATTGCCCTTGACCTACCAGGCCATGGGGATTCGGGCTCCGAAAGAAAAAAATGGGGACTACCGGAGTTCGGCGCCGACGTTAAAGCGGTCGTGGACGCAGAGAAGCTCGATCGCGTGATCCTCTTCGGCAACTCGCTCGGAGGGCCGATCGCTATTGAAGCGGCGCATCTCCTGAAGGGCCGGGCGTTGGGCGTCGTCGGAGTCGACACCTTCCAGGCATTAACTGTCGTCACGCCCGAAGAAGCCCGGCAAAGGGCCGAGTTCTTCAATAAGGATTTTGCCGGAGGCGTCAAGGCCATGGTCAGGATGCTGTTCCACGGAGACGCCGATCCGGCGGTCGTAGCCGATTCCGAGAAGCGGATGCAGAAAACTCCGCCCGACGCGGCGCGAGCCATATTCCTTTCCCTGGCGGGCTACGACGAGGCCTCCGCGGCACGCAGGCTGAACGTTCCGCTGCGGACGATCAACGGCGACCTCTACCCGACGGATGTCGCCGGAAACATAAAGGTTAAAGCGGATTTCCGGGCCGTCATCATGAGGCACATGGGCCATTACCCCATGCTCGAGAGGCCTGAAGAATTCAACCGCCATGTTGCGGCGGTTATCTCCGAATTGAGCCGGGAAAAATAGGGGCGCAAAGGGGGAGGCTGCGCTCTCTATGTCCATAGAGACCTATAAATCCGTAAGCCCGCCGATCGAAGTCCGAGGCGCGCGCGTCCACAACCTCAAGAACCTCTCGGTCGCCATCCCGAGAGACAAGATCGTCGTCGTCACCGGCGTTTCCGGGTCTGGAAAATCGTCTCTCGTCTTCGACACAGTGACTGCCGAAGCCCAGCGCCAGCTCATCGAGACTTTCAGCGCCTACGCCCGCGGCCGCCTGCCCAAGATCTCCAGGCCGGACGTAGACGAGGTCCGCAATATCTCGCCCGTCGTGGTCATCGACCAGAGGCGGCTGGGCAGGAACCCGCGCTCGACCGTCGGTACGGCCACCGAGATCTTCACGTTCCTGCGACTGCTTTATTCGCGGTGCGGGATGCCCCAAATCGGAAGCTCGGTCATGTTCTCCTTCAACGAGCCCCCCGGCATGTGCCCGCGCTGCCGCGGCCTGGGCCGCGAGCTCGTCTTCGACCTCGATGCGCTCGTCGACTGGAGCAAAAGCCTTCGCGAGGGGGCGATCAAGCACCGTCATTTCAGCGAAGGCCGCTGGTTGTGGAAGAGGATCATGAGCGTCGGGCTTTTCGACCTCGACACGCCGCTCGAGAAATGGAAGAAGGCCGATCTCGACCTCCTCCTCCATGCCGAAAAGACCGCGCTCAAGGACCACGAGGCGAATAAGTACTTTAATCAGACCTGGGAGGGGATCGTCGCGGGCATCAAGCGCCGCAGCTCGGGCCGGGAAGATGAGAAGACTGGCTCGCCCGTCGTCGAGATGACGTATTTCAAGTTCGTTCCCTGTCCGGAATGCCATGGATCGCGGCTCAGCCCCCTGGCTCGTTCGGTCAAGGTGGCCGGGAAAGGATTGGACGCGCTGTCCGCGATGGAGCTCACCGAACTGCGGGCGTTCCTGCGAGAGGTCAAGGGACCGGTCGCGGCGCCGATCGTGCGCCGGGCGGGCGAGATCCTGGGGAACCTCGTCGACATCGGGATCGGTTACGTCTCGCTCAACCAGTCCGTGGCGACGCTGAGCGGCGGCGAATCGCAGCGGGTCAAGATGGCCCGCCAGCTGGGCTGCGACCTCATCAACCTCGTCTACGTCCTGGACGAGCCGTCGATCGGCCTCCACCAGCGCGATATCGCCCACCTGACGTCGATGCTCGTCAAGCTCCGCGACAAGGGCAACAGCGTCATCGTCGTCGAACACGACGCCTCGGTCATCCGGAGAGCCGATTGGGTGATCGACATCGGGCCCGGCGCGGGGCGGGCGGGAGGCGCCGTTACGTTCGGCGGGACGGTCGACGAGCTCATCGAGTCCGGCACCGTAACGGGGCGGTGCATCAGGCAGGAGTCTTGGCCGACAGGGCCGCGCCGGTCGGCCGCGGGAACCATCCCCATCCGCGGCGCGCGGGCGAACAACCTCAAGAACATCGACGTGGACTTCCCGGCGGGCATATTCGTGTGCCTGACGGGCGTCGCCGGAAGCGGTAAGAGCAGCCTGATCGAGGACGTGTTCATCCGCGAGCATCCCGAAGCCGTGGTCGTGGACCAGTCTCCCGTATTCGGGACGGTCCGGTCCAACCCGGCGACGTATGTCGAAGCCTTCGGCCTGATCCGGAAGTCGTTCGCCGAGGCGACGGGCAAGCCGGCGGCGCTCTTCAGCTTCAACTCCAAGGGTGCTTGTCCGAACTGCAAGGGGAACGGCTTCCTGAAGATCGAAATGCATTTTCTCGACGCGGTGATCGTCACCTGCGACACGTGCGGCGGCAAGCGCTACGTCCGCGATGTCCTCGAAGCGAAGCTGAGGGGCAAGAGCATCGCCGACGTTTTGGAGATGACCGCGGCCGAGGCTCACGAGTTCTTCACGGAGCCGGAGATCAAGCGGCGGCTGGGGATGCTCCTCGACGTCGGCCTCGAATATCTGCCGCTGGGGCAGAGGCTGGACAGCCTCTCGGGCGGCGAGGCGCAGCGCATCAAGCTCGCGGCCGAGCTGTGGAAGAAGGGGAGGATCTACGTCATGGACGAGCCGACCATCGGCCTCCACGCCGCCGACATCGGGAAGCTCCTCAAGATCATCGACCGGCTCGTTCTCTCCGGGAACACGGTCATCGTCGTCGAGCACAACCTCGACGTCATCAGCCGGGCGGACTGGGTGATCGACCTCGGGCCCGAGGGGGGAAAGCGCGGCGGGCGGATCGTCGCCCAGGGAACGCCCGAGGAGATCGCCGCCTGCCGCGAGTCCTATACCGGCCGGTATCTGGCGAAGCGCCGTAGAATAAAGGGAATAAAGGGGGACGACGCATCCTGTCCCCAATAATAGGTCGTCCCCCTTAATCAAGTTGTCTCTCGCCGCAATTCAATGTAAAATCGATCCTTAATTTTTTCGGGAGGCTAGAAATGCGCAATATTTTCCGTTTCCTGACCATCGTCTTGATCGTTTCCCTGGTGTCCATGGCCGGCGCCGACGACGGCATGTGGATGCCCCACCAGATGAAGGACCTCAACCTCAAGGCGCTCGGGCTCCAGATGAACCCGGACGACCTCTATAAAAAGGACGGAACGGGCCTCATGAGCGCGGTCGTCAACCTAGGCGGCGGGACGGGCGAATTCGTCAGCGCCGAAGGCCTGATCCTGACCAACCACCACGTGGCCTACGGCGCCATCCAGAGGGCTTCGAGCAAAGAACACGACTACATCAACAACGGCTTCCTGTCCCGGAGCCGCGGCGAGGAGATTCCTGCCCAAGGCTACCAGGCGGGCGTCCTCCTCGGCTACGAGGACGTGACATCCAAGGTCAATGCGTACTTCAAGCCGGGGATGACTCCGCGCCAACGCTACGACGCCTACGATAAAGCCCAAAAGGAGATCGTCGCCGCGGCGGAGATGGCCGGCAAGGACCTCCGCTGCACCCTGGCTTCGATGTACAGCGGCAACGCCTATTATCTCTACACGTTCAAGCAGATCCGCGACATCCGCCTCGTCTACGCCCCGCCCCAGGATTTGGGCAACTTCGGCGGTGAGACGGACAACTGGATGTGGCCGCGCCATACCTGCGATTTTTCGTTCCTGCGGGCCTATGTCGCCCCCGATGGCGCCGCCGCCGATTACGCCGCGACCAACGTGCCCTACAAGCCCAAGGTCTGGCTGAAGGTCTCGCTCGACAGCTTCAAGGAGGGCGACTTCACCTTCGTCATGGGCTTCCCCGGCCGGACTTACCGCAATTACGCTCTCGCGGAGCTCAAGGCCGACCAGGAGAACATGGCCAAGGCGATCAAGAACACCCAGGACCTCATCGCCTTCTACGAAGCGGCGGGAAAGACCGATAAGGAGGTCGAGATCCGCTACGCCTCCCAGGTCAAGGGGCTTTACAACGGCCTGAAGAACAGACAGGGGAAGCTCGAAGGCTTCGTCAAATACGACCTGGTCTCAAAGAAGGCCGCCCAGGAGAAGGCTCTCATCGACTGGATCAAAGCCGATCCGGCCCGGGCCAAGAAATACGGCGCGGCGCCGGCCGCCCTCGACGCTTTCCTGGCCCGGCAGAAGGAGTTCGGGGCGCGCTCGGAGCTTTTGAACGGCGTTCTGAACGGATCGACCATCCTCTCCCAAGCCTACAGCATCCTGCGGGCCGTCGACGAAATGCAGAAGCCCGACAAAGACAGGGAACAGGCCTACCAAGAGAGAAACGTCCCCCGGCTCAAGCAGAACATTCAGTTGGCCGAGCGGGGATATGCCTTCGCGACGGACAAGGATCTGCTCGCTTGGACCATCAAGCGGCTCAAAACGCAGAATCCCGAGGAGGGCAAGTGGCCGGCTTCGCTGAAGGCTCTCGTCGCGGGGAGCGAGGCCGATATCGCCGCCCGCGTCGCGGACATGTATGCCAAGACGAAGCTCGGCGACCCGGCCAAGAGGCTCGAGATGTTCGGCCTCAAGCCGGCCCAGCTGACGGCGGTGGAAGATCCGTTCCTAAAACTCGCCGCGGCCATGGAAAAGGAGCTCAAGGTCATCCGCGAGGAGAGCAAGGGAATGGGCCGCGAGGGAGCCGACCTCAAGATGGCCTATGAGGCGGCTATCCTCGAGATGAAAAAGGGTGCCTACCCGCCGGACGCCAACGGAACGATCCGCTTCACCTACGGGCCGGTCATGGGCTACCAGCCCCGCGACGCCGTCACGTACCTGCCCCAGACCACGGTCAAGGGCGTCATCGAGAAGGAGACGGGCGTCCTTCCTTTTAGGGTGCCGGCCAAGATCAAGGAGCTCTGGAAGGCCAAGGATTTCGGGCCGTACGGCGACGCCCGGCTGGGCGACGTGCCGGCCTGCTTCCTGAACACGACCAACGTCACGGGCGGGAATTCCGGCTCGCCGGTGTTCAACGCAAAGGGCGAGCAGATCGGGATCATCTTCGATATGACCTACGAGAGCGTCATCGGCGACTACTACATCATCCCCGAGCTGCAGCGTTCGATCAGCGTCGACCTTCGCTATGTGCTGTGGGTCACCGACAAATTCTCCGGCGCGACCCACATCATCAAGGAGATGGGATTCTAAACGAATAAAGGGGGACGTCGTCCCCCTTTAATATTTCTCGACGCGCCAGGTTCCTTCGAGCTTCTCGACGACCCGTTTGTCCGTCATGAGGAACGTCCCTCGGGCCGTCCTCGCGCTTTCGAACCGGCCTTCGAAAACCTCTTTCCACGGCTGGCTCGGGTCGAGGCTTTCCACCTGCCCGATGAGGTTTCCCGCGGCGTCGGCGCGGCCGTTGAAGATGGTGAAGACCCGGCCGTTCGGCCTCATGATGAATACGCCGTCCTCCCTGACTTCAACGTCGATTTCGACCTCTTCGTTCGTGAAGCCGCCGCCGGATGCCGGCGACTTGAGGAACAATTTCCCGGCATAGCGGCCGGCGTATGGATTCGCGCCGGGCGACTTCGCAATATCCTCAGGCTTAGGCTCCACACGGGGCGGTTTGGTTTGCGGGATTTCTTCCTTGGCTGCCGAGACCATCGAATTATCCGTCATGATGCGGATATCGGAGGCATGGAACCAGCCGTTCCCGGTGAATTCGATCCGGAAGGCCTTGGCCCTGACGGGTCTCGAGAGGCTCTTGGTGTAGGACGGAACGGATCGGCCTTTTCTTCCTCCGGATAAATCGGCCCAATTGATGTTGGTGTCGGTAAGATCGTCGATGACGATCCACCGGCCGTTTTCGTCCGCCAACTTGATAACGATGCGGCTGCCCTGGGTGGTGACGTCGGTGCCCGCCTTTTCGATGGTGATGCCGGTGACATTCAGGACATTGGAGAAATCCTTTTGCAGCCAGTCTTGTCCGCTCTGGGAACCATTCCAGGTTCCGCCGGCAAAAACATCGCCTTTGGTCTGGGCCGCGAATGAACTGCTGTATGTGGTCTTCCCCTCGCTGATCTTGGACGACTCTGGTTTGGCCTTGTTGTCCTTGATCTTCTTCATCTCCAAGTTGGATTCGCCTTCGGCGGGAGTTCGCCCCATGGTTCTGAGGGGATTCAGAACGGCTTTGCCCTGAACGGTCCGGATCAGCTTGCCCTTGTCGTCGAAGACTTTGACCGTAACCGAATAGTCCTTATGATCGATCCGTAAATCGCCGCCGAAAGGACTGCCGTCGCCCTCGGCGGCCTTGAATTTGTAATCGTATTTGTGCGAAGCCTTTCCGGACGTCGTCGTCTCGGCCTTTCCGTCTCCGAAATCCCATTCGTACCGAGCTCCCTGGGCGACGCGCACTTCGAAATCGGCCTGGGTGAGATTCGTGCTGACCTTGAAGACCGAGGAATCGAAGTTGATCGACAGGTCTCCGCCTCTCGGGTCGAGGTTTCCGCCGACGAGATAGAGGACGTCCTTGGGCTTCAATTTGACGGCGGCCGCGTCTCCGACCTTGGATAGGCGGGCGAATTTGCGCAGGTCCGGCGGCTTGGTGTTATCGGCTAGGACATAGAGGTCGACCATGGCCTTGTTCATGTTGTCCTTCACGGAGAGAAAAAGCTCCCGTTGCCCGCTCGCGTCGGGCTCGAATCGCATCCCCCCGGCCCTGCCGGCTTTGTATTTGTCGGCGCGAAAAATGATGTCCTTGTCCGCTTCGTCTTTCTTGATGACGTCCGGGCCCATCTTCCAGAAACGATTGAAGGTGACGTAGGCGTTCTCGTCCTTGAGCGGGCTTTTTCCGCTGATGAGGAGATGGGCGGCGAAATCCATATAGATGTCGTTCAGGTCGACCGAGGGATTTCTGAGCTTGAGATATTCTTCGAAATAGCTCAAGGTCGAATCCGTGCCGTAGGTCCCGCCGAAATAGGCAAAGAATCCCTTGACCTCGAAGTGATATTTTTTCACCAGAAAATCGATGAAGGTTGCCGCATCGTAGGCGTGCTCGTCAGCCGTTTCATCGAGCGCCACGTTCAGGAAATCCAACTTGATCGGCCGTTGGGCGGGGATTTTCCAGACTTCCATCACGGCGACGTATTCGGCCGTTGAATCGAGCAGCCAGGAGAAACGGGCCATGTCCAGAGCGTTGCACCACAGCACATGCTGGACCCGATGAAAAAGCTCGTGGGCCGTGACGGGCTTCATCGACTCGTAGTCCTTGACGCTGCACGGGATGCTGATGATGCCCGTCGTCTTGTCGTACATCGGCGAAATGGTCGACCCGGCGACGGCGGCGGTCATAGGATCGGGCAGCTTCCCGAAATGCGAGTCGTAGTATTCCCAAGCGTAATCGAATGTCCTCCCGATGTCGCAGAGATACGCAGGGAATTCCTTGGGTTCGCCCTTGGCCAGATCCCGCGTCTTGAGCCCGGCCCCGTCGTTCCAGAAATAATTCTTGCCGGGCTCTTTCAGGACCGGGGTTTTGCCGCTGCCGGAATATTTGATTTTCGCCGGATCGCGGAGCTCGTCCTCGTTGTAAAAGATCCGAAAATGGCCCGTCTTATAACAATTCCCGGAATTCAAGTTCTTGACATAGTCGAAGATGTCCTTGGAAACGTTTAGGGCGTCGGCGGCCTTGTCATAAGCACCCTTGGCCAGGTCCTTGGCTCCGTCGATGACTGCAGGGACGCCGAGCGCGTCGACCGCTGAGGCGAACTTTCCCTTGGCTTGCGTCCAGGCGCTTCCGGCAAGGTCGGCCGCGGCATCGTAGGTCGACGTGGCCTTCGAGATCGCCGACCTCATGACGCCGCCAATCTTGTCGGAGACGCTCTCGATGCTCGCCTTACCGCTCCTGGCGAGGTCGTCGAGCCGGCGCTGAAGCTCGGTCTTGATGAGCTCGTCCCGGACCGAGAAACCGCAATAACCGCTCAAGTGATCGGTCATGACGATCATTTTCTTTCCCTTGAGGTCGATCCAGCAGGGGATGTACGTCCACCGCCCCGTTTTTTCCTCATACGTGGCCGAGATCAGCTGCGCTTCGGGATAGAAGCGGCTGTCGAGCTTGATGTTGCCCAAAGAGATCTCGATGATCAGCGGCTTGACGAATCGGGTTTCGTTCCCGATGCGGATGTCGTAGATTTCGGTCGGCTCTAGTTTTGAGGCGTCGATGCTGCCTTTCGTCATTGGATGAACGAAGACTTTCTCCGCCTTGCTCAGCGTTCCCCCCGGAACGGTCAAATAAATGCGCTCGGCTTCGCTCATCCCGAAACCGACCGTCTGGTCGGCGCCGCTCGGCTTCAGGTCGGCCATGAAGTTGATCTGGTTGAGGATCATCCGGTTTGAGGCGACGGAGTATTTGGGCAAGGGGATATTCAGGGAAGGCGGAGTCCCGGGTTTTGCCTGCGCGGGGCCGAGGCCGGAGGAACCGAATAGCGGCAGGTAGGCCATGGATAGGACAACGGATTTCAGAAGGAGTTTCTTCATGGGCGCGCCTCTTCGAATACGGACGTCGAAGCGGGATGATACTCTTAATATGAAAAGGCCGTCAATTCCGAAAAATCTACCATCGTCCCCTTTTACTTCTCTGAAAAGACGGCTATAATTCCTTCCAGCAGGGAGGACACCATGAGCTCACGACGGGTTCCGGTCCTTTCGATTTTCTGGTCGATCATTTTAATCGCAGCGGCCGCCGCCAGCCTCTATATCACCCACGAATTCGTCGTCAAGCCCCGCCGGGCGATGCTCGCTCAGATCGACGAGCAGAAAAAGACGATCACCGGGCTAGATCAGGAGAACCAGCGCCTGAACGTATACCTCAAGCTGCTCAAGCAATTCGAGCGCCGGGCGCGGATCGAGGTCCTGCGCCGCGAGCCGGCGGCGAAAGGGGCGCCGGCGCTTACAACGATGCGCATCACGGAGATCGACAACGCCGGCAAGCCGGTAGGCGAGGCCAAGGAGATAACCCTGCCCGGCCGGGAATTCTATTTCGACACGCTGCTCATCAAGTTCGATGACCATTTCGTCGAGGCAAATGATCCCCTCAAGGGGCGGGCCCTGATGATCTTCAGGCGCGTCTACTCCGATACGGTGAAGCCCGAAGAGGGGGTCATACTGGATCCCGTCGGCAGGTCGCCCGAGGTCTATGCCGAGAAAGGGGCGGCGAGCGAATTCGAGAAAGACCTTTGGCGGCAGTTCTGGGAGCTGGCCAACAACGAGGAGCTCGCCAAACAAAAAGGCATCCGAGCCGTCCATGGAGATGCGCCCTACATGAAGCTGGAGGCTGGAAAGGTTTATGAACTCCAGCTCCGCACGACGGGCGAGGTCTCGATCACTCCGGGGATATCGATCACGCGCACGCGCACGCCGGGGGCGAAATAAGCGGTTATATTCCTGATTAGGTACACACACGGTGTGTGTACCTAATCTAATTCTCAGGCGGGGGAACAGCCGATTCCGCGAGCTTCGAAGAAGGCGGCGATCCGCGCGATATCCGCCGGCAAAGGCTGGGGAGGTTCGACCGGATCGGGAAGCCCGACTTCGCCGTATTTAGCCCGGCCGAGCGGGTGATACGGGCAGAGCTCGATACGAGTGATGCGAAGCTCGGCCGCGAGGGCGGCAATCGCCTCGAGGTTCTTTTCGCCGTCGCTCAAGCCGGGGACCACAGGGAACCGCAGGGCGATCTTTTCAGGAGCGCGCTCGGCGAGAAGGCGCAGATTGCCGAGGATGCGGGCGTTGTCGATGCCCGTCAATTCGCGGTGGCGGCCGGGGTCGACGATTTTCATGTCGAATAGGAAAAGGTCGACGAGCGGCTCCGCGGCGAGGATATCGGCCGGTGCGGCTTGACCGCACGTCTCGACGGCCGTTTGGATGCCGAGGCGCTTGCATTCGGCTAACGCGGCGCGCAGGAAATCCGCCTGGGCAAACGGCTCGCCTCCGGAGAAAGTCACGCCTCCCCCCGAATTGCGGTAGAAATCGATATCCTTGGCGATGCGGGCGATGAGATCGTCGAGCGCCCACTCCGCGCCCGTCACGATCAGGGCGTGCTCGGGGCAGGCCGCGGTGCATTCAAACCCGTCGCACGCGGCGCAAGACGTTCGGTCGAGCCGCGGGCGGCCGTCCACGACGCTTATCGCGCCGCGCGAGCAGGCCTCGGCGCAGCGCAAGCAGGCGCGGCAGCGGGCGAGGATTTGGCGCACCTCGCGCTCAGTCCGGCGCGACTCGGGGTTGGCGCACCAAGCGCATGCGAGCGGACAGCCCTTGAGGAAGACGAGCGTGCGGATTCCGGGGCCGTCGTGAACGGCGTAGTGTTGGATATCGAAGACCATGCCCTTCGCCGCCTTCGCACCCCTTCGGGGGGCAGGCGAGGGCGGCGAGGAGCGCGGGGCTTGTTTTCCGCCGGCCTTCACAAACAGTGCTCCGTGCGCCAGATGACCTGGTCCTGCAGCGGCTTGGCCATCTCGACCCAGTAGGCCGAGAATCCGGCGACGCGGACTACCAGGTCGCGGTAGTTCTCGGGATGGACCTGGGCGTCGCGCAACATGTTGGAATCAACGACGTTGAATTGGACATGGAAGCCGGGTTTCTCGAAATAGGTCTTGATTAGCGCGAGCAGATTGAGGGAACCCCGTTCGCCGCTCAAAGCGGACGGGTGGAATTTGAGGTTTAACAGGCCGCCCCGGATCCGCGTGTGGTCGACCTTGGACGATGAGCGGATCACGGCCGTCGGGCCGTTGACGTCCGTGCCGGGAACGGGCGACGTCACGCCGTCGGCGAGCGGCTGGCCGGCCAGCCGGCCGTCGGGATGGGCGCCGCAAGCTTTCCCAAAAGGGACCGGCGTCGAGATGGCCAGCATCGAAGGGTCGTACGGCCGGCCGAGATAATTGTCCTGTCCGCGCACCCAAGCGCAGTAGTCCGCGAAAAGGTCGAGGAAGATTCCGTCCACGCCGTCCTCGTCGTTGCCCCATTTGGGAGCGTCGAGCGCTTTGCGCCGCAACGGCTCGTGTCCTTTCCAATCGTCCGCGACCGCCTTCTTGAGCTCTTCGTAGGAACAGTCCCGTTCCTCGAAACACAACCTCCGGATCGCGGCCAGCGAATTGGCGACGTTGACCAGGCCCGACGAGAGCGTGGTCGGCGTCTGGTTGAGGACTGCGCCTCCGTCGTCCATGCAGGCGCCGCGTCCCAGGCAGTCCCGGACAAAAACGGAGCAGAAGATGAGGGGCACGGTCTGGCGGTGGGCGGCCATGACGTAGTTCCAATACTGCTGCCAGTTGCGCACCGCCTGGTGCATCTTGTCGCGATACGATTCGATGATCTCCTCGTAGTTTGCGGGTTTGCGCGGTTCGAAGAGGCGGATGCCCGTGTTCGGGTCGAGGCCGTCGTTGAGCACGGTGTCGAGGAGCTTGCCGTGATTGACGAAGCCGGCCTGGACGACGCCGTACGACATGCCGCCGAGCACGGGCTCGGTGCAGCCGCCCATCGCCGCGTGCTTGCGAATGACCTCGAGCGGAAGTCCCGAAGTCTTGCGCTCGTGCTCGACGTATGTCTTCTGGTTGAAGAAGGCCGGATAGCCGACGCCGGTCTTGACACATTCGACGGCCTTGAGGAGGAACTCCTCGGAGGACGAATCGTCGTACCACACCGAAAGCGTCGGCTGGGTCATCTGCATGTTGATCTGCGCCTGGAGGATGGCCAGCGAGAGCCTGTTGTCGGCCGGCTTCCCGTCGGCGTCGACGCCGCCCAGGATGCAGTTCTGGAAGAGGTTGCCGTGGCCGAGTCCCTGCCACGACAGCGAGGCGATGTACTCGATCTGCGTCATCTTGACGAAGAGCTCCTCAAAGAGCTCGACGGCCTCGTCGAACGTGACGCTCGGGTCGGCCTCAAAATAGGGGATGAGCGTCTGGTCGAGACGGCCCGGCGAGTAGCCGAGGTGGGCGCCCTCGAGGTGGCCGAGCAGATAGGTGAACCAGTACGACTGGACGGCCTCGCGGAAGTTTCGCGGAGGCTTGGCCGGGACGCGCCGGCAGGCGGCCGCGACGGACTCGAGCTCGGCTTTACGCGAAAGAACCTTCTCCGCGCGGGCCAGGCGCTCGGCTTCATCCGCGTAATGGGCCGCGAATGCGAGCGCCCCCTGGAGGACGCGGCGGGCGGCCCGCCAGAAATGGATCTTGCCGGCCTCGGAGATCGCCCCGGGCTGCAGTCCGGCGATCCTTTCGTCGATCTCGGCGAGGATGGCTTCGTAGCCCTTGGCCAGAGCGCTTTCGAAGTCGAGGACGAGCCGGCCTTCCGGGCACGGCTCATGGGGCGCAGTGTAGAGCCCGACGGCCCAGCCGTCCTGGATGAACCGGGCTTTCGGGAACTCCCGTTTCCAGAGGCGTTCGCCGGCCTCCATGAAACACTTGTCCTCCCAGTATTCGCAGAGGGCGCGGAATTCCCGGCAGTCTTCGGGGGATATCAGGAACTTGCCAGAAAATACGTCATACCCTTTGGCCTGGGCGGCTCTCCGGGCTTCGGCGATGCCGCCGCCCTGGCCCTGGTCGATGTGCTTCTGCTGGGCGTCCTGCTCCTGCCGGCGCATTTCGCGGAGGAACGGCCCGGCGGCGTAGTTGGCGTAGGGGACCGCGCCCCGGATGAACCGGGTCTTGTTTCCGGCGATGCGGTCGAGGGGGTGGATGACGGGGGTCAATCGCTCCAGGGCGCAAGCGTGATTTTCGGCGCGGCGCTCGAGGACTTCCATCCCGTCGGTGGCCTTGTGGGAGGCGGTAAGATGGCGGATGTATTCGATGTCGAGCATGAGCGGAGCTTCGAGATAGCGCTGTTTGAGGAACGCCGTCCTCTTTCCGCTCGGTTGTCCGTGGACTTCTCGCGCCGCGAATTGCGCTTGTGACATTTGGATTATCTCCGTTGAACGAAGCGCTACTATAGTGCCTCAGGCGAGGGCCTGTCAACAAACCGGAAACTATATTTCCGGCACTTTCTTTTCCTTCTCTTTGTCTTCGGGAGAGGCCATAAAGGGCATGAAGGGAAGCGGCCGGCCGTTGAAGCTCCAGGAAGAGATCGGCATGTAGTCGGGGGGCAAATTACTTCTGGCTGAGTCCCTCCCAGACGTGCGCCCCCGGCGTCTAGGCGACAACCGCATCGTGTCCTATTTCGCCGATGAGAGACGGTATTTGACCAGCGACGCGAATCCGTCCGCGTCCCTCTCGATCTTCCAGAGGGAATCTCCGGCAAACCGCTTCTCGAAAGCGGAGGCGAAGTTAGCGTCGACCGCAGCGCCTTCGATGGTGATCCGGTTGAGGAATCTCCCCGCCGCGTCGAAGATGTCGAAGACGTTCGTGGCCCGCTCCGGCGTGAAGACCTGAACCCAGAGGCGGCCCCTGCCGTCGAAGATCAAATTCCGATAGGGAGGGAGGACGTCGGGGAATTCGGTGCCTTTGACGAAATAATCAGGGGCCCGGTTGACGATCCGCTTTTCCCCCTCCGTGAAGACGACCATCCTGAACTGGGAAAAATGGTCTTGCTTGTCGCGTTCCTCGAGTTTGATCGGGGTATACGGACGGCTCGCCGCCGCGATCCGGCCTTTGTCCGGATCGAAGAGCCCGATGTCGTAAGACTGATTCAGCCCGATGGCTACCGTTCCCTGGGGGGAGATGTCGGCGTCGATCCTGGGGTGATAGGGAAAGCCGATCTGGATCAATCCTTTTGTCTCGGGATGCCGCGTCCATCTCCGGTTCGCTATTTTTTGCTCGTAGATGGTCGTTTTCAATTCGAGGTCGGCCGTAAGAAGGAGGACGGCATAGTGACGTTCCTCCGGGAGGCGGCCTTGGAAGCCTTCGGGCAGACCCTTTTCGACAAAGGCGACGAAGCGGCCGTCGGGGAGCGCTTTCAACCGAAGGAGATCGCCCTGAGGACCGTGGACGCCTTTGGCCGTCCGGATCAGCGCGCCTTTCATATCCAGTATCGAGAACCGCCTGTTCATCGCTTCCCAGACCACGATCCGCTCTCCCGAGATCTCGATGCACGACGGCCCGGAGAGATCGCCCGGGCCCTGGCCTTGGCGGCCTATCGTCTTGAGGAATTTCCCGCCGGGGCCGAAAACCTTTATATGATTGGCGTCGAAATCGGATACGAAGACGCTGCCCCGGGAATCGACAGCCACGGAGCGCGGATTTTGGAAGAAGGCGTTCTCGGGAAGGTCTTTATCCGTGACGCGGAGTTCTTGGATCAGGCTGATGCGCCCGGATTTGAAGAGATCGTCCGGACCTTGGCCGGTCGAGACGCAGGGAAAGCTTAATAAGGCCGCGATAGTTAAAAAAACAATGATCGGTTTCATGCCCGGGCTCCTTTAAAGCGCGGGAACGGTCCCTCCCGCCAACATCCTTATCATATTACGACAAATGGCGAGATTTTGCTTACCGGTTTTGCCGCTTGCCCGGCAGGATGGGCTTATCGCTCAAAGCCCGTCTGCTCTTCAAGGGGCAGCTCGCTCATCCTTGACCTCGATGAGCGGCGGAGATATCCTTACGTACCGCCAATGAAGATTCTTCGATCGTATTTGAAGCCATATCAGAGATGGATCCTCCTCGCCCTCGTCTTGGCCGCCGTTACCCAGATCCTCATGCTGTACGATCCGGTGATCTTCGGCCGGATCATCGACAACTATGCCCTGAACAAGTTCGGCCTGAATGAACCGGACCTCGTCCGGGGAGTCCTATTCTGGCTGGGCATCGCGGTCGCGATCGCCCTGGCCGCGCGGCTGACCATGGCCTTCAGGGATTATGTCATTCGTCTCGTCGGCCAGAAATTCGGCATGCAGATCTTCAATGACGGATTGCGGCAAACCTTGCATTTGCCGTTCCCCGACTTCGAGGATACCACCAGCGGCGAGATCCTGGCCATCCTTCTCAAGGTGAGGACGGACACGGAACGCTTCATCGGCAGCTCCGTCAATACCCTTTTCTCTTTCATCATCGGCGTCGGCTTTCTCATCTGGTATGCGGTGACCAAGCATTGGCTGCTGATCCCGGTATTCGTCATCGGCGTGGTCGTCCTCGGGGGATTGACGAGCCTGCTGAGCCGGTCGATCAAAACGCTGCAGAGATCACTCATCCGGCAGACCCGGACGATGAGCGGGACGATCACGGAATCGCTGCGCAACATCGAATTGGTCAAGAGCTTGGGGCTGACCTACCAGGAGATCCGGCGGCTCCGCAGGCATACCCAGGAAATCTACAACCTGGAAATGAGCAAAGTGAAAAAGCTGAGGACGCTGACGTTCCTGCAGGGATCCATCCTGACAATCTTGAAACAATCCCTGCTCTTCATTTTTTTATGGCTCATTTTTCGGAAAGTCTTGTCGACGGGCGAGCTGATCTCCATGCAGTTCATCTCCACGGCCATCTTCGGGCCTCTTCAGGACCTCGGCAGCATCGTCCTTTCTTTCCGCGAGGCCGAGGCGTCCCTTCAGGTTTTCGACGAACTGATGCGGAAGGAGCCGGAATACCGGCCCGAAGAATTCGTCGATGTCGGGGAGATCGAGCATCTCCGCTTCGACCATGTCACGTTCCGCTACCGCCACGGGACGGTCAATGCCCTCGAAGACGTTTCCCTCGAAGCGAAGCGGGGAGACACCATCGCCTTCGTCGGGCCCTCCGGTTCGGGCAAATCCACCGTGGTCAAACTGCTGGCGGGGCTCTATGCCCCCATCCAAGGGGATATCGTGTATGACGGAGTTTCTTCCCGGGATATCCGCTACAACCGGATGAGGAAGCAATTGGGCTTCGTGACGCAGGATACGCAGCTCTTTTCCGGGTCGGTGCGGGAAAACATGCAATTCGTGAAGCCCGAAGCTGCGGACGAAGAGATCTATGCCGCGCTGGAGCAGGCCTCGGCCGTCACCATCGTCGAGGGCACCGGGAAAGGGCTGGACACGCTTCTGGGCGAAGGCGGAAAAAAGATCTCCGGAGGCGAGAAGCAGCGATTGTCCATCGCCCGGGCCCTGCTCCGCCAGCCCAGTCTCCTGATCTTCGACGAGGCCACCTCGGCGCTCGATTCGCTGACCGAGGAACAGATCACGGATACCATCCGGAAGATATCCGCGTTGAAACAGCGGATTACCGTGCTGATCGCTCACCGGCTTTCGACGATCATGCATGCCGATACGATCTATGTCTTGGAAAGAGGCCGAATTGTGGAGCAGGGCACCCATGCCGAATTGCTGGAGAAAAAAGGCTTGTACTCCGCCATGTGGCGGCAGCAGATTGGGGAGAGAAAATAATTGAAAAAAACAAAGAGAACACTGCGCAGGTCCTTTTTACTTATCCTCATGATCATCGCGGCGCTCGGCTCGAGCGCGGCCGGGGCGCATCAGGCGGCGTCCCAAACGGCCGCCGCCCCGACGTTCGATGAGATCGCGGCCGTTCTGGCCGGCCTTCCGGGCGAAGTTCCCTCCCTGGCCGCCCTCAGGGCTTCGGATGCGTGGAAACAATACGCCGAAGCGATCGATAAAAGTTGGGCCGAGCTCGAGGCTAATCGACTGGCGCCGATGCGGACATGGGCGGACAAGGAGCTCATCCGAGTCCGCGCCTCCTCGGCGTTCTTATTCTATCCTTTTGGCGGACCCGATTTCCTGACCGCCTTCGAGTTCTTCCCCCAGAGCGAATCGTTCGTCCTCATGGGATTGGAATTCTGCGGCCGGCTGCCCCGCTTCGACGCCTGGACGGCGATACAGAGCGAGGCTTATCTCAAGGACTTCTCGGCCTCGCTCTCGGACTTCTTCGCCAAGAGCTATTTCATTACGAAGCACATGGACGAGACGATCTACGGCCAGGCCCAGGTCGAAGGGGTCCTGCCTCTGATCGCCTTCTTCCTCAAGCGGACCGGCCACGCGATCCTCGGCATCGAGCGGATCGAATACGACGGCGAGGGTAAGCCTGTCGCCGTCGAATACGACAAGGGAAAAAAGTTCACCAGGCCGAACGGAATCAAAATCCAGTTCGCCGCTTCGGGCTCGGAGCAGGTTAAATCGATCGTCTACATCTCCTCCGACCTCGAGAACAAGGTCTTCACCAAGGAATCGGCTCTCTACAAGCACCTCGGGTTTCTCCCGCCCGGTCTGACGACGTACATGAAATCGGCGTCCTATCTGCCTCACTACGCCGCCTTCACCAATATCCGCGACGTCATCCTCGACAAGAGCCGGTTCGTTTTCCAGGACGACACGGGAATTCCCTATAAGGTCTTCAAGGACAAGGATTGGCGGGTCGTGCTCTACGGTGTCTACGCCAAGCCGATCGCGGACTTCAAGGGCGTCGACCAGCCGGACCTGGAAAAGATCTACAAAGACGGAGCGGACTCGATCGCCAAGTTTCCGTTCCACCTGGGATACCACTGGCGGGACAGCCGCGACGCCCTACTGCTGGCGGAGAAGAAAATTTCGGAATAATTCAATGCAGGGACACACACGATGCGCGCCCCGCCGGCCTTTAAAAGAATCCGGCCCGCTTGAGCGCTTCCTGCGATATCCGGTTGGAGGGACCGTCGCCCCTGGCGACGCAGACCGCGACCTTATTCTCGGTGGCGGCCGCGATCTCGGCGATGTCCTTGTGGCTGAATCCCGGACAGAGCAGGATGGATTCGATGTGCTTCTCCCGGTACAGCCGCGTGCTGACCTCCAGGGCCTCGGCCTGGCTCTTGACGATGACTACGTCCAGCTGGTATTTGCCGGTGTCGATGAAGCAGCGGTGCTTGTCCTTGTCGGCGTCGGGAGCGTGGGCGAGAAAGAGCGTTTTAAAAGACATGATGCGGTCCTCCTCAATCGATCTTGATTTTTTTCTTCGGGGCGGCGTTCTTGGCTTCTTTTTTCTCGAGCGCCTCGATCTTGCCGTCGATCACGGCCCTTAGGGCGAGGAGAACCTCCTTGCGGGCCGCCCGGATGTGATCGTGGGCGCCGCCGGGGAGAAACAGCGACAAGAAATCCTCGGGGACGGGAATCGTGATCTTGATCTCTCGATTTTTTTCCTCAGGCATGGGATTCCTCCTTGGCATTTTTATGATCGAATGCGATATTCAGCTGATCCCCCTCGAATTTGGCTCCTTGGACGAAACAATGAAGCAAAATCCGGGGCAGGAGAATGCTCCTCTTGAAATTCCCGACGCGGACGAACAGTTCCTCGCCTTTCTGGACGAGGTTGAGGTCCTTCTTCTCGACGAAGGGGAGATGGAGGGACAGGATGTAGCCCCCTTCGTTCTTTGCGACCGAGATCGGCCGGTGCGCGTAGAAAAGCTCTGTCGGATCTTTGTCCTTGTAGACGTCGCCGGCGATCTTTTCAAGGAGCTCGATGCCGACGATCTCCCGGTCGAGGAGGGGAAGCGAGAGAATGGGCAGGGGAGAAAAAATCTCCTTGATCATGCGCTGGTATTTTTCCTGAACGACCTTCCAGCGGTCGAAATACGGGTCTTCGACGGCCGAGGAGATCACGCGGTTGACGACGATGAGGTCCACGGAAAATCCGTACAGATTGAAGAAGGTGTAAGCCCGCTGGGCTTCTTTGATGACCATCTTCTCCGGATTGACGACGAGGCGGATGGAGGCATGCTTGGTGTCGTCGAGGATCTCCTTCATCTCGGAAAACTGCTCGACGAGAGATTTCATGGATTCGAAGATCTTGTCTTCGGGGAACGGAAAGGGGAGGAGGCGGTTGGCCACGGGCCGGACCGCTTTGGCCGCCTTTCTCTGGATGGGGAAGATATGCTTGAGGTACCAGGCCGTGATCTCCGGCGCGCTGAGGAGCCGGAGGGTGTCGCCGGTCGGCGCGCAGTCGACGATGATCACATCGTATTCGCCCGTCTTCCAGTAGTTCCGGATCTCCATAAGGCTGAAGAGCTCCTCCATGCCGGGGAAGACCGACAGCTCGTCGGCCTCGATCGAGTCGATCCCCTGGGAGGAGAAGAAGGCGATCAGGTAATCCTTGATCCGGCCCCACCGGGTCTCGATTTCCTCCAGGGCGTTGACTTCGCGGCCCCAGAGGTTCGTCGCGATCCGCCTGGGGACATTGGAGAGCTGGACCTCGAACGAATCGGAGAGGCTGTGGGCGGCGTCCGTCGAGATGACGAGGGTTTTATAGCCCTTTTTAGCCGAGAGCAGCGCCGACGCCGCGGAGAGAGTGGTCTTTCCGACTCCGCCTTTTCCCGTGAACAGTATAAGACGCATGAGACTCCTTTTATTCTATCACCATTTGCGTTTCATGAGGATGTGTCGTTAGGTACACACACGGTGTGTGTACCTAATCTTATCGACGGGGATCGATGTTCACTTCGGCCGAGGCGGCCGGCACGCTCGCCAGCGGTCCCGGCTTGCGGGAGCCGCGCGACGTTTGGCCGACGAGGTCGCGCTCGAAGAACTTATCCAGCGCCGCTTGCGGAACGGGACCCGCGACCGACCAGGTCATCGTCAGGGCGTCGAGGTCGACATCGATGCTCATGTCCGCATAGGCGCCGTTCTTGTCGAATCCATAGAATTTTTGCCAGGCCTCGAGGTCGAGCCGAAAGGTCGTTCCGGCGTCGGGAAGCCAGTTCAGGCCGCGGCCGACCGACTTCTCTTCGTTGCGCACCTCGCCCCAATCTTTTGTATAGAGGTTGCCGTCGGCCGTGTTGTCGAGGTTGGACAGGTCTATGGCCTTCCCGCAGCGGAAGAAGATGTTGTTCAGGACCTTGTTCCGGCGCGTCGTCCCGCCCCGGCCGCTCACAATGCGGCTCTCGATGTTTCGGAACATGACGGCCGCGTCCTGGGTGTACCCGATCAGGTTGTGGGCGATGACCGTCTCGTCGCTCCCGTCGACCGTGATGCCCCAGCCGCCGTGGCCGGGCATGTTGTACGACCCGCCGCCCGCTCCTTCGGTCGCCTTCCAGATGAGGTTGTTGTCAATCATGTTGCGCTCGTGCGAGGCCTCGAGATAGATCCCTCCCCGGAGCGTCTCCATAGTGTCGCCCATGACGTTTTGGGTAACGCGGGTGTTTGCGTTCTCGTAGTCGAGCCAGATGGCCTCGGCGTAGATCATATGCCGGATGACGTTGCCGCGGAGGAGGCAGTTCTTGGCCGCGTGGAGCTTGATCCCGCCGGTCTCCCAGCTCAGCTCCACGTTCTGGTAGCCGACGTGCTCGATCAGGTTCGACTCGATCCATGTCTCCTGGACCGACATCCCGGCAATCCCGCACACGCCCGCCCCGTCGATGTGATTGCGGCGGACGATCGCCCGGCCGATGACGGCCGGCGGCTCCATGTTCCAATCTTGGGCGCCGATGTCGAGCGCGACGCCGTTGGCCTGGCGCAGGACGCAGTCCTCGATGATCCAGTGATGGCCGCGGCTCATCGAAACCATCCCTCGCTGCGGAACGGGAAAGTTGTTGGCTGCGTGCTCGAACGTCATGCCTTTGAGGCGAATGTAGGCGAGGCCGCGCTCCCGGGGAGCGAAGACCTGCTCCTGGATGGCCAATTCCACGTCGTGTCGGGCGGGATCGGCGTCGCCGGGAAGGCGGATATGGACGGCGAGCCCGTCGTGCTCGCACCAGAAGGCGCCGTCTTTCGTCCCGAGCTCGCGGTAATATTCGACCGGTTCGAGGCGCCGGCCGTCGACGAAGACCATGCCGCGCCGCTTGAGATGGCGCCACAGCTCTTCGGGCTTAGGCATCAGATAGACGCGATCCTGCATGATGCTGGCCATCCCGAACGGGTTGTAGCCTTGGAAGTCGAGGTCGTCCAAGCGGCGCGCATAGATTTTCAGTTTGGACCGGTCGGCCGCCGGGAGTTCGAGCTTGAAGCCGGTCGAGGGCTGCCATCCGGTCTTGACCAGGCGCGATCCCTTGACGACGACGTCCGCCCCGGGCGCCGCTTCGTAGCTGATCATCTTATCGGGGGACGATCCGCCGCGCGGCGGGTCGATTCGCTCGCGATACACTCCAGCCATGACGACGACGCGCTCGCCAGGCTGCAGCACTTGCGCCGCTTTATTGATTGTGAGGAAGGGCGATTCTTTCGAGCCGGGATTCGAATCGGCGGCCCGCGGATTCCGGTTGTCCAC
>Ga0208828_1000163_pt1 | contig 30446 bp, 22 predicted proteins | sample Kivu_160m_FD_185487 | JGI IMG/M metagenome (GOLD analysis project Ga0208828, IMG submission 185487) | Freshwater microbial communities from Lake Kivu, Western Province, Rwanda to study Microbial Dark Matter (Phase II) - Kivu_160m (SPAdes)... | ecosystem: Environmental > Aquatic > Freshwater >... | reverse complement strand
GTAAGCAAGGTCTTTCAACAGGCCTGTGTCGGAAAGGGTGGTTTTTTCACAAATCAGGGTGATCCCCTGGTGATGTTCAGCCCGGCTCTTAAGGTCCGATTTTATTTTTTTCAAGCTTTCCTTTCCCAGCTCATCCATTTTTTTCCGGAGTTGCTGGTTTTCTTCAATAAGCTCATGGACGCTTTCGGTGATGGAATTCCCGCTTTTTAACATGCCTGCCAGCTCGTGTAATGTACGGGACTGGTTTCTGGCTTCTGATTCGGCTCTCACTCCGGTCTGTGCTTCGATGCGCCGGATGCCGGCGGCAATGCTGCTTTCTGAAGTGATCCTGAACAGGCCGATCCTCCCGGTTGAGACAATGTGAGTGCCTCCGCAAAGTTCAGTGGATTGACCAAACCGGATCACCCTGACCCTGTCACCGTATTTTTCTCCGAAAAGAGCCATAGCCCCCAATTTCCTGGCTTCTCCTATCGGGATATTCCTTTTCTCGTCCAGAGGCTGGTCCTCACGGATCATCCGGTTGACAAGAACTTCCACGGATTCGATTTCTTTCTCGCTTAACTTTTGAAAATGGGAGAAATCAAACCGAAGATATTCAGGCGTGACCAGAGATCCCTTCTGTTCAACATGAGAACCCAGGACCGTACGGAGTGCTGAGTGCAGCAAATGAGTGGCCGAGTGGTTCCTCATGGTATCGAGGCGGCGGCTTTCATCCACCCTCGCTGTGAAGACTATTCCCGGATCCGGAGGAAGGCTTTCGGTTAGGTGAACCGCCAGGTCATTTTCTTTCCGGGTATCGAGAACGGGTATCACTCCCCCGGGATATTCAAGAGTGCCTGTATCGCCAACCTGACCCCCACTTTCCGCATAAAAGGGTGTTTTATCAAACGCCAGTTGATAAAGTGAACTTTTCTGTGTCTTGATCTGGCGATAGCGAATGATCCTCACCTGGGCGACGGTCTGGTCATAGCCGATGAATTCCGGTTCCCGGTTTTCAACAAGGATAATCCAATCGGAAGCCTGCTGTTCGGCGGCCTTTTTTGACCGGTTCTTCTGCCTGTTCATTTCTTCCTTAAATCCCCCGATATCGACAGATAAACCTTTTTCGGCGAGAATGAGCTGGGTCAGGTCAAAAGGAAAACCGAATGTGTCATAGAGCTCAAAAGCTGATTTTCCGCTGAGAGGAAGTCCAGTATCCTTATGGGCTGAAATGAGTTCGTCGAGCCTTTGTATTCCTGCTTCCAGTGTCCGCAGGAAGGCTCCTTCTTCCTCTGCGATCACCTTGGATATCAGCTGGTTTTGGTTTGATAATTCAGGGAAGGCTTTCCCCATCTCCGTTCCGAGCACCGGCACGAGCGCAGCCATAAAAGGTTTTTTGCAATGGAGGAAGGTGTATCCGTACCGGACAGCCCGCCGGAGGATCCGCCGGATGACGTATCCCGCCCCTGTGTTGGAGGGCAGTTGTCCGTCGGCGATAGCAAAGGCTACGGCACGGACATGATCTGCAATGACCCTCATAGCCACATCGGAAGCGGGATCGGCACCATAGGATGTACCGGTCAGAGTCCCTATCTGCGCAATCAAGGACTGGAAAATATCCGTATCGTAATTCGATTTCTTCCCCTGGACGACCATGGCCAGACGCTCGAAGCCCATGCCGGTATCGACATGTTTCTGGGGAAGCTGGATGAGAGTGCCGTCCGATCTCCGGTCAAACTGGATAAATACCAGGTTCCAGATCTCAATCACCTGTGGATTTCCCGTATTGACCAATTCACTGCCAGGCACTGCCGCCCGGCCTTCATCCGATCGGATATCCGCATGGATTTCAGAGCAGGGTCCGCAAGGTCCGGTATCACCCATTTCCCAGAAATTGTCTTTTTTTGATCCTTCCAGAATACGCGACGGATCCAGATGCCTGAGCCAGTGATTGTATGCTTCCGTGTCTCTTTCAATCCCTTCCCTTGCGTCCCCTTCAAAAATGGTAACATACAACCTGTCAGGATTGATTTTCATTTTGTCCGTGAGAAATTCCCAGGCCCAGTCTATGGCTTCCCTTTTAAAATAATCCCCGAACGACCAGTTGCCCAGCATTTCGAACATGGTGTGATGGTAGGTGTCAAGACCCACCTCTTCCAGGTCGTTGTGCTTGCCTGAAACCCTGAGGCATTTCTGGGAATTGGCGATTCTTTTGGCTTCCGGGACGCGGGTTCCGAGAAAGATATCCTTGAATTGATTCATTCCTGCGTTGGTGAACATCAGAGTTGGATCATCCTTGATCACCATGGGGGCCGATGGAACAACCAGGTGATGTTTCTCTTCAAAGAAATCCTTGAATTTTTGTCTTATTATTTTGGAATTCATCCGGTTTGTCTTAAATTACTGGTTTTGACGATTGTTGCAAAGTTAGATTTTTTCAATAATTTTGCGACATCCGCATGGTTCACGGAACCGATTTCAGCGTTGGAACATGGCAAAATTCAAATATCATTTTAATCCGGAATCGCTGTCTTTTGACCGGATCAGGTTGTCTATCGGCCAAAAACTTTTCAGGGTTCTTGCTTATTTGATATCCAGTCTTTTTGTAGGAGGGGGCCTGCTGATCATCATCTCCATGTTCGTGGACCTGCCGAAAGAAAGAATCCTCAGGAGGGAACTTGAATTTCTGAGGGCTCAATACGATATAACAGGCAAGCGGTTGGATCAGGCTGAGGCGGTGCTCGGGGAGCTGCAAAACCGGGATGACAACATCTACCGTGTCATCTTTGAAGCGGACCCGGTTTCTTCATCTGTCAGGAATGCCGGTTTTGGAGGGGTCAACCGGTACGCCGACCTGGAAGGATACAGGAATAGCACGATAGTCAAGGAAACTGCCAAAAGGCTGGATAACATCATGAACAGGATCTATGTCCAGTCGAAATCCTTTGACCTGCTATTCGCCCTGGGGAAGGACAAGCAAAAGATGCTCACAGCCATACCGAGCATCATCCCGCTGGAAAGATATAACCGTATCGGGTCCTTTTACTCAACGCGGAGGCTCCATCCCATCCTGAAAGTCTACCGTCCTCACAGGGGCGTGGATTTCACCGCTCCGATCGGGACAAAAGTCAGGGCCGCCGGAGACGGCATTGTAACGGATGTAAACCCGGTCAAGGGATTTTCAGGGTATGGGATCACCATCACGATTGACCATGGTTATTCCTATGAAACCTTTTACGCCCATCTGCGACGGGCCCTGGTCAATCCCGGGCAGGTGGTCAAACGGGGCCAGATCATTGCAGAAAGCGGCAATACGGGATTATCCATTGCCCCGCACCTGCATTTTGAAATTCACAAGAACGGTGCCCCCGTTGATCCGATCAATTACCTGTTTACGGATATTACACCCCAGGAATACCAGCAGTTGATAGAGATGTCAAAGCTGGGTGGCCAGTCACTTGATTGATAACAAGAAGTTGTCCTACAAAGAGCCTAAAATAGAGAAGATTTACTATTCCATCGGTGAGGTGGCTGAAATGTTCCAGGTCAATCCGTCCCTCATCCGTTACTGGGAAAGCCAGTTTGAGATAATAAAACCCAGGAAGACCGCCGGAGGGAAACGCCATTATACCCAGAAAGATATCGAGCAGATACACCTGGTTTATCATCTGGTCAAGGAAAAAGGGATGACCCTGGCGGGTGCACAGCAAAAAATCAGGGACAACCGGACGGATACCGACCATGATCACGAAATCATCAGGAAACTCCAGCAGATCCGTGAATTGCTGTCGGGTATGCATGACGAATTATAATCTGTGAATGATAACCGCGGGGGATATTGCCGGAATGCTGGAAGATCTGGCTCCAAATGCCTTGCAGGAGCCCTATGACAACTCCGGCTTGATAACCGGGAGCCCGGATCAGGAAATCAGCGGAGCACTGGTCTGCCTGGATGTGACTCCCGAAGTGATTGCCGAAGCTGCAGGGTTGGGCCTGAACATGGTCATCAGCCACCATCCCCCGGTTTTCGAGGGGCTGAAGAGGTTTTCAGGCCGGACGGTGGCCGAGCGGGTTGTGACGGATGCCATCCGGAAGGATGTTGTGCTTTACGCATGCCATACAAACCTCGATCAGGTGGCTGGTGGCGTCAGCGACAGGATTGCGGACCGGTTGGACCTACGGGAACGGCAGGTACTCTCGCCCCGTGCCGGAGATCTGGTCAAGCTGGTCTGTTTTGTTCCAAAAGATTTTATCCAGAACGTAAGCCAGGCCGTTTTTAAGGCGGGGGCGGGGAGGATAGGAAAATACGATAGCTGTTCTTTCCAGGCCCCGGGGACCGGTACTTTCAGGGGAGATGAAGGGACCTCGCCTTTCGTCGGGATACCGGGAGAATTTCACCGGGAAGAGGAGATCCGTTTTGAGACCATCCTGCCCGCCCGGTTAAGCATTGCCGTCATTGAAGCCCTTTTGGCTGCCCATCCTTACGAGGAGGTGGCCTACGACCTCTACCCTTTGCTAAATGCCAATTCCGGGGAGGGTTTCGGAAGGATTGGGATTCTGCCCCGGGACCTGTCTCCCGAAGAGTTTCTGGGCCAGCTGAAAGACTTTTTCGGAACCCCCGTAATCCGTCATTCCACTTATACCGGGGAGCGGATCAGGAAGGTAGCTGTTTGCGGTGGAAGCGGCAGCGGGTTCATATCCCGGGCCTCGTCCTGCCTGTGCGATGCCTATGTCACCGCCGATATTAAATATCATCAATGGTTTGATGTGCCGCCATCCATGCTGGTTGCAGACATAGGTCACTATGAGAGTGAACAATTTGCAATCAACTGCCTGCATGATTTTCTTGTCGAAAAATTCCCTAACTTTGCGGTTCGTTTGACAGGAATCATTACCAATCCGGTAAAATATTTTTAGACTTATCTGACCATATATGACAGCACAAAAAAGTGGCGCCAAGGATCCTGGGCAGAATGTTGAGGATAAACTCAGGGATGTTTTTGAATTGCAACAGGTTGATTCAGAGATTGATAAAATAAGGACGCTGAGGGGTGAGCTTCCGCTTGAGGTACAGGATCTTGAAGACGACCTGGCCGGCCTGGAAACCCGCATCCAGAATTACGAAGAGGAGATCAAGGAGATGGAGAACGCAATAGCCAAAAAGAAGGTGGAGATCACGGATGCACAGGTACTGATCAAGAAGTATGAGACTCAGCAGAACAACGTCCGGAATAACCGGGAATTCGATTCCTTATCCAAGGAGATAGAATTTCAGTCGTTGGAAATCCAGCTCTGCGAAAAACGCATAAAAGAATTCGCTGTCCGGCTGCAGGAGAAGCAAACCCAGGTGGAAAGTTCCAGAACAGGATACGAAGAGCGGAAAAAGGACCTGGAAGCCAAGAAAAAAGAGTTGGAAGAGATTATTTCGGAAACCCAGATCGAAGAGGAGAATCTGCTGTCCCGGTCGGCCCAGGTTTCCGCGCGGATAGATGAGCGCCTTCATTCGGCCTACAAAAGGATCCGGAAAAATGCCCGCAACGGATTGGCGGTCGTGACCGTTCAACGCGATGCCTGCGGTGGTTGTTTCAACCGGATACCGCCTCAAAGGCAGCTGGATATCGGCTCAAGGAAAAAAATCATCGTTTGTGAATATTGCGGCCGCATTCTGGTCGATAATGAAATTGCAGGAGTAGTCGCTGCTGCGGAATAGATTGACGATATACAGGTCTGGGGCAATAGCGCGGGCTATTGCCTTTTTTTATGGAGCATGACCCGATACCTGATAATCGCGTTACTCTTTGTCCTGGTCAGGATTCCCCTCTTCAGCCAGGAGGGGAACCCATCGGATGATATCAAGATGGCTTATCTTAACCTGGATGAGCGGACCGGCAATATCCTGCTCTCCGGCCGGCTGTCCACCACAACGCCGGAATATATCCGGATGGCGGCGCTGCGCGATTTTCTCTCCTGCCTGTTGTACCAGACCGAATCATCAAACGCCAGGTATTACTCCAAAGCCGATTACTGGCTCAAGAAACTGGAACTGGATCGGCCTTCAACTTCCGTGAGTGTTTCCACCTCCGTGGAGATCAGCATTTACCGCGCCGTGCTGGCCAGCCAGTTTTCGGATTATAAAACCTCTTCGCTTGCCTTGATCAGGGCTTGTAAAGAAATCAACAGGAATGGCGGCATGCTTGGGAACTCGGATCGGGAAAAGCTTACGGGGATACTGGGCATCTTGTTCAGCCTGGTACCTGACCAGGCCATGAAAATAGTTAAGCTGACCGGTGTCAGGCCCGCAAACCTGGGTTCATTCGCCGAACTGGAGAATTATTACCGGACGGCCAGGCCCGGATCGGCCGACCGGCTGGAAGGCTGGCTGCTCCTGGTGACTTCGCTGAAGGAGTTTTCGGGAGATCCTGCAAAAGCCTGGGAGTTCGTGAGAAAGGAAGGGGACAGTTACCCGGGCAATCCGCTGGTAAGGTACCAGTCGGCACTGGCGGCATTGAAAGCCGGATACAATGACGAGGCCATCCGGTTGCTTGAAGGGGGGCTCGCGGATCCATCCTGCAAATTGTTCCCTGCCTGGAACTACCAGCTCGGCCGTTGTTACCTGAACAGCCTGGATCCCCGGGCAGGTCAATGGCTGACCGCTTTTATTTCCTCACCGGGAGGGGAGACTTACAGGCACGTGGCTCATCTCCGCCTGGCATGGCACTACCTGGTCCAGGGGAAAGCGGATGAGTCGCTGACCCTCTGCCGGAAAATCGGAAACCTGCCCGAGGCGCATTCTGTTTACGATAAGCAGGCAGTGAGGGAAGCCGAATCGCAAACCCTTCCTGATCAGGATCTTATCAGGCTCAGGTTGCTTTTTGACGGTGGATATTACGAGCGTTGTCTCGCAGGATGCCGTGATCTCGAAAGCCGGAGGCGGCTGGAGGGTGAGCCTGCGGTTGAACTGATTTACCGGAAAGCCCGTTGTTATCACCGGACCGGACTCTATCGCGAAGCGATCGAGCAGTATCTTAAGGTCATCGGGCAGAAGAAACAAGTTAAAAGCTACTGGTTGCCCAACAGTGCCTTACAGCTGGGTTACCTGTACAGGGAAATGGGCCGGGCGGATCTGGCCCGAAAGTATTTCAAGCTTTGCATGGAACTTAATGATTTCGGTTACCGCGAGGGAATCAACCGGGAGGCTCAGGCCGCCCTGGCGGGGTTAGCCCGGTAGGATCACCAGCTACCGCCGGCTCCTCCACCTCCGAAACTCCCTCCTCCGCCACCGCCGAAGCCGCCGAAACCGCCGAAGCCGCCGCCTGATGAGAATCCTCCGAAGGACCCGGCATTCCTTCCTGAACCCAACATTCCCAGCAGGAGCCAGAAAGGCAGGCTGCTGCGCCCCATGGAATTATGCCGGTTCATCCGGGAACCACCACCGAACAGAATGGAAAGTATGACGATCAGCACGATGAGCCCGACGAGGGAGGTTCCCTTCCTGGCAGACACGGCCTGCCGCAGATAGCTGTCAGCGGTATATTCCCCGGCTGTTATTTCCATGATGACGTCAACGCCGGCATCCAGGCCTCCGTAATTGTCTCCTTCCTGAAACTTCGGGATGATGACCAGGTCGGAAATCCGGTTGGCCTGGGCATCCGTCAGAACCCCTTCGAGCCCTTGGCCCACTGCGATGAAAAGCCGTCCCTTTTGGTCCGGGGTTTTGGGCTTGACCAGGATCATGACGCCGTTATCCTTGTCTTTTTGCCCGACACCCCATTTTTGGCCCAGACGGATGGCATAATCGGCAGGATCATATCCGTGCAGGTCAGGGATTATAGCCACGTAGATCTGGGTTGAGGTACGGTTATTGAAATCCAGTAATTTCTGGTTCAGCCGATCAACCTCATCCGGTTGCAGGAGCCCGGCAAAGTCATTGACCAGCCTGGGTGGCTGCATCGGTTCCGGAAAATCCTGGGCAAAAAGTGCGATGATGAATATCGAGAATATCAGACCGGTGGCCGCCAATTTCTTCATGGTCAGAAAATTATTTTCCAAATGATATTTCGTCCGGTAGTTCGTTCTGATCCTGGCTCTGCCACGGGAAATGCTCCTTGAGCATGATCCCGGCAAGATCAATGCCCGAAACCAGTCCCTCGGTGAACCTGCCTTCGCGAAAATGGCCCGCCATCAGGTCCTTGACACCGTCCCAGAATCCATCCGGCACCTTGCTGTTGATGCCGACATCGCCGATGACGGCGAATTGCCTGTTTTTCAAGGCCAGATAAATCAAGACGCCATTCCTCTGCGCGGTCTTGTGCATGCCCAGTTTCCTGAACATGTAACTGGCCTGGTCAAGCACCTCTCCCTTGAACGAGTTCTCAATATGGACCCGTATCTCACCGGAAGTGTTTTTTTCTGCCGATGCTATTGCAGCAAGGATGGATGTCCGATCCTTTTCCGTAAAGAAGTTCCTCGCATTCATTGCGTCAGAATCTGACTTCTGGAGCCTTGTCGGTGCCTTCTGCTGCTTCGAAGTAGGGCTTTTTGTCGAAATTGAACAACCCGGCCCAGATATTTCTCGGGAACATCCGGATAAAGGTGTTGTAATCCCTTGCCGTTTCGTTGAAATTCATGCGTGCCGTGTTGATCCGGTTTTCGGTCCCTTCCAGCTGCGACTGCAGGTCGAGGAAATTCTGGTTGGCTTTCAGGTTCGGGTATTGTTCAACGACCACCATCAGCCGTGACAGGGCACTGCCCAGGCCTGACTGTGCATCCTGGAACTGTTTGAGAGACTCGGCATCCAGCTTATCAGGATTGATTTGTACCTGGGTAGCCTTGGAACGGGCTTCAATGACGGCGGTCAGGGTGCTCTTTTCAAAATCGGCATAACCCTTCACCGTGCTCACCAGGTTCGGGATCAGGTCGGCCCTTCGCTGGTACTGGTTTTCGACATTTGACCATTGTTCACCCACTTTTTCATTGCGTGAAACCATCCCGTTGTATCCGCGGAAGGCTGACAAGGCCAGAAGGCCCACTACAACGATCAGGACAATTATCCAAAAATTTCTTCTTTTTCTCATGACTTTAATGAATTTAGTTTAGGTTCTATGCAAATTTCATTCCAGTAATCAAGCCTCCTTGTATGATCCATAATTTGGAAAAAGTAATTAAAAAAAAGCATCTATATTTGAAAAAGAAAAAATAACCATCGTTCCCTTACCTTGATTTTGGGCTAATTTTGTATAAATAACCAATACTATACCATGAAGAAATCGGTTTTTCTTCCATCAAAACGTTTGGCAGTTGCCTTAACTGTCATAATAGCAGGTTTTGGATTCAGCGGAAACCTGCAGGCGCAGTCATCGGAAAAACAGCTTTTGACCTATTCATTCCCAGATATCGTGGGTGCTGTAGGAACAATCGACCAGCTTAATTATACCGTTACCGTTACGGTTCCTTTTTCAACGGATGTGACAAACCTTAAGGCTACTTTCACGGTCAGCCAATTTGCCACGGTTACGGTTGGTGTTGTTCTTCAGGTTAGCGGAACCACCGTCAATAATTTTACGAATCCCGTCATATATACCGTCACGGCTCAAAACCTTTCAACCCGGAATTATACCGTTACGGTAGTAAAGGCGGCAGCGAGAACAGGGAGGCAGCTTCTTACTTTTCGCTTCAATGCCCTGGTACCGGATGTAATCGCGACCATCAACGAAGTCAACCATACGGTGACGGCAACCGTTCCTTTTACGACGGATGTGACGACCCTGGTGGCCACCTTTACGGTATCGGATTATGCAACGGTTACGGTCGGGGGAGCGCCGCAGACCAGCGGCGTGACTCCAAACAATTTCACCAATATGGTCGTGTACCGGGTGACCGCCGAAAACGGCACCCTGTTTCAGGATTATGAGGTGACCGTTACCAAAACGCCGGCCAGCACCCTGTGCGACATCACAGCCTTCAGTTTCAACGCCCTGGATCCGGATGTGATCGGAACCATTGACCAGGTGCACCAGACGATCAACCTGACGGTGCCCTTTGCGACCAACGTGACGACCCTGGTGGCAACCTTTACGAACTCTCCCTTTTCCAACGTTACGATCGGCGGGAATCCGCAGGTGAGTAGTACAACCGTGAATGATTTCACCAATGACCTGACCTACCGGGTGACTTCCCAGAGCGGAGCGATCAAGGATTACCTGGTTCATGTGACCAAGGCCAATGCGAATGCACAAACCGAGATAACCAGTTTCAAATTCGAGGTCTTTGATCCGGATATCGTAGCCGTGATAAACCAGAATGCGGCTCCCCGAACGATCACCCTGACCGTTCCTTTTGGAACGGATGTGACCAACCTGGTTGCCACTTTTACCAGCAGTTCGATGTCCACCGTCTGGATTGGCGCCAATCAGCAAACCTCGGGTGTCACTGCCAATAATTTCACCAACCCGGTCAATTATACGTGCCGTGCGGAGAACGGCGCCACGGCCGCATACACCGTTACGGTCAACATCACTCCTGCCAGTCCGGCCAACCAGATACTGACCTTTAGTTTCGCGGTGGGATTTGACCCGGACGTGGTAGGCGTGATCAATCAAACGGCCAAGACCATCGCGCTAACCGTTCCTTTTTCGACGGATGTAACAACCTTGGTTCCCACATTTACGGCAAGCACTTTTGCTACGGTCTGGGTCGGCGCCGCTCAGCAGACGAGCGGAGTCACGGCCAACAATTTCACCAATCCGGTGGTTTACATCTGCCGGGCCCAGGATGGATCGCAGGAGATTTACACCGTAACGGTCACTAAAGCGGCGACAGCCAGCACGGCCAAGCAAATCACCAGCTTCCGGTTTAACGCCCTGGAGCCTGATGCCATTGGTGTCATCAATGAAGTTTTGAAAACCATAACGGTTTATGTACCCAACAGCACCAATGTGACAAACCTGGTTGCTACCTTCATCTTGTCTCCCCTGGCCATTGCCCAGGTCGGAGCGGTGCTTCAGACGAGCGGTACCACTCCGAATGACTTTACCGCTCCTGTCACCTACAAGGTCACTGCCGAGAATTTAAGCACGCAGGACTATGTGGTCACGGTTGTTAAAAGTGCTGCGACAACGGGCAGGCAGCTTCTGACCTTCAGATTCGATGCCCTGAATCCTGATGTTATCGGGACTATTAATGAAGTTGCGCATACTGTGACTCTTACCGTGCCTTTCGGAACGGACCGCACCGCCCTGGTGGCCACATTCACCGTCAGTCCCAATGCCACGGTCAACATCGGCGGTATACCCCAGGTCAGCGGAACCACAGCCAATAACTTTACTGCGCCCCAAACTTATGTGGTTGTTTCTGAAAGCGGTGTGGCGCAGAATTACGTGGTTACGGTCAACGTCACGCCCGCCAGCACTGCCAAAGCCCTCCTGGCTTTCAGTTTCAACGGCCTGAATCCGCCGGTTGCAGGCATCATCAATGAAACAGCCAAAACGGTCAACCTGGTTGTACCGTATGGCACCAATGTAACCAACCTGGTTGCGACCTTCACGGCCAGTACTTTTGCCACGGTTACAGTGGGCGGCGTTCCTCAGGTAAGCGGTACGACACCGAATGATTTCACGGTTCCATTGGCCTACCTGGTTACCGCCCAGGACGGAGTTGCGCTGCAGGAATATGCGGTGATCGTGACTATTTCCGAAGCGAGCAAGCAGTTCCTGACTTTCAGCCTTGCAGGAACGGTCACGCTGGGTGGAGTTGACAATGTTAACTTCAGCGTTGCAGGTACCGTTAACAATGTCAACCGGACCATCGTGGTCAATGTTCCTTTCTCCGAGGATAAAACCAGTTTAACGGCAAGCTTTACCCTTACCGCTGGCACATCGGCCTGGCTGGGAGGCGTAGCCCAGGTATCGGGCACCACCGAAAACAATTTCACCGCTCCCCGGACCTATACCCTGCTGGCCGCAGACGGTTCCACCACCACTTATTTAGTATCCGTGAACAACAACACCGTTGAAACCTTAAAGCAGATACTGACATTTATCCTGCCGAACCTGAATCCGGCAATTACGGCAACGGTCAATGAAGCAGCTAAAACTATTACGGCACAACTGCCGTTCGGAGTCAGCAACACCGCTCTCGTAGCCGCCTTTACCACGACTTCGCAGCTCACGAGGGTTAAAGTGGCCAATGTTATGCAGGTGAGCGGCACCACAGTCAACAATTTCACCAATCCGGTGATTTATAATGTTTACGCCGAGGACAACTCAATGGTGGCATACACGGTGACGATAACCATGACGCAGGCCAGTTCCGCCAAGGATATCACCTATTTTGCCTTCCAGGACCTCGAGCCCGACGTGGTTTGCACCATCGACCAGGTTGCCCGTACCATAACCGGGACGGTTCCCAACGGCACCAACCGGGGCGCATTGCGTGCATTTTTCACCAATTCCCCCTTGTCCGTGGTCAGGATCCAGAACCTGGGCATTCAGCAGAGCGGTGTCACCATCAATGATTTCAGGACTCCGCTGATCTATGAAGTCGTTGCGCAGGATCTCAGTGTCAAGCTCTATACGGTCAATATTTACGAGGGGACGGATGTGACCAAACCCATTGTCAGCAATGCCGCCCAGACCGTATCGAACGTAGACGGAAGCTTTGCATTGATCAGGAGCAATGAGGCAACCGGGAAAGTATACATGATCCTGGAGACGGCCGTCCGGGCGACTGTTGCCGATCTTGAAGCGGCAGTGGCTGCCGGTGTCGGACGTTCGCATTTCGTCACAGCCGCCAATGTGGATATACCGCTGTCAACTTTCAATCTGATCAATGGCAATTACATCACCTATGCCATTGATGCAGCAGGGAACAAATCGGATCCCGGCCCGAATAAGATCATCGTGGTTGACCAGCTGGCGCCAACCGTATCCGTGGATGCGCAGACCATTTCCAATGCCAACAATCATTTCGTGCCGGTCACCAGTTCGGATCCCAGCGGCACGGTTTACCTGATCCTGGAAGGCGAGCCTCAATCCACCCCCACCCAGATGAATGCGGCTATCGCGGCCAAGAAAGGAGCGAGGGGATTGGTCTTGCAAGCAGGCGTTCCGGTCAATATCAGCGTTTACCAGCTGGTCCCCGGCAACTACCATGCTTATGCCATGGATATCGCATTCAACCGGTCAAACCCGAGCACCAACGTGGTGGTCATCACAGAGGCATCCCGCTCGAAATCGATCACAGCTTATAGCTTTAACGGGCTAACCCCGCCCGCGATCGGGCAGATCGTTGCAACGGATATAACGGTAGTTGTCAGGGTCGGGACCAATGTTACCGCGTTGGTTGCCACGTACACCGTATCACCGCTGACCCGGGTTTATGTGGGTAACGTTCAGCAGACCAGCGGTGTCACACCCAACAATTTCACCAACCCGGTCATTTACACGGTTGAAGCGGAAGACGGATCCACCCTGGATTACACAGTGACCGTGACCTTTAATACCGGGATCGGTGATTACGAGTGGGCGAACGCCATAAGGGCTTTCCCCAATCCTTTCAGTGATCATCTGACCCTGGAGATGCCCAAGCCTGCCGATCGCATTATGATCATGAATACATTGGGACAAACGGTGGCTGATATCCGGGAGCCCAACCGGCAAACGGTGGAAGTCAGCACGGGTTCCTGGAATGAAGGGATCTATATCGTTCGTTATATTGTTGATGATAAGCTTGTCGGAATTCAAAAGCTGATCCGGGATTAAAAAACCCTGACCGGCAAAAAAACCCCGTGAACAGCGGGGTTTTTTTATTCACGCATCACGCATCACGCATCACGCATGACGAAAATCCCGGGTTTCCACCCGGGGTCACTTTAACAGAATGGTTTATACAGCTCTTCCCTGTACTCTTGCCGGTCGAATGGTCTGCATTCCCGGGCAGCGTTGACCGATTCCGATGTGTAGATCATTTGCTCAAGCATTTCAGGGGCTCTCTGGATGCCTTCGCCTATATTGATCAGGATCCTTTCGCCGTTTTTCAGGGCACCTTTTCCGAGAGCTTCGAAAAAACCGCCAACGGCAATGGCAGCTGCCGGTCCGATCTTGACGGAAGTTTCAAAGGCAACGAGCCGGGCTGCGTTTAAATAAAGGGATTCATCAAAGGTCAGGAATTCTCCACCGGAGGACCTGACCAAAGGCCCTAGTATCGGATAAGTTTGGGGATTTCCGTTTGCCAGGGTGGGGATTTGTGTGGAAGGATTGTCAAGTATCGGAAAACGCTTGTCCCAGCCTTCGGAGAATCCTTCTTCAGTGGCCTTTTCCCAGGCTTGAGTCATCGGATTGCACCCGCTTGTCTGGACCAGAATATACCGGGGTTCCCTCTCAAAGAGCCTTAGGTAACGGATATCCTCAAGACCTTTATGGATGGCGATCGGACCGGTTCCGCCGGCCAGCGACTGGATATATACATCCGGGACATAACCCAGCTGCCGGAGCCATTCGAAAACCTGTGTCTTTTTGGCTTCAACGCGGGCGGGATCAATATTGCCGCCTGACATGGGAATCCTGTAATAATCCGAGTATTCTGCGCACAATTTCTTCGCCAGCGAATAATCGCCTTTGACGCGGAAAACTTTCTGCCCGTAACAACTGACGCCTGCCTCATTGGCTTTCAGGGCATTGTCAGGGATAAAGACGGCCAGCGAGATGCCTGCCAGGGCCAGGTAGTGGGCAAAAGCATTCGCGATATTGCCTGTACTTGCCAGGCAATATTCCCGGATGCCATTTTCTTTTAATACCGATGCAGCCATGGCTGCCGCCACATCCTTAAAGGTACCGGTTCCCGGATTCAGGTCGTTGCGGTAAGCCAGAACGGTCAACTCGAGGTCGAATCTCCTGCGGGCAAATTCCTCGAGGAATGTCCAGCGATTAACAGGGATCACGCCTTCACCGTCAGTCACGATGTGAGAGGCATCAAGCAACGGGAGGTATTTGAAATAATGGAAAAATGACCCGGGATAAGAGTCCGTAGCCTTGATCAACCGGACAATTTCAGAATAATTGTCTTCATACCTGACATCCACCCACCGGGCTCCGCAGGCGGGGCATTTCTGTCCTTCGGCGAACCATTCTTCAAATCCGGCAATCCGGTTACCGCATTTCTTGCAGACAAAATGGTATTTATCGTTTTTCATCTTTAACTCCGGATATTTTTACAGTGCAATTTACCAAAACAGGATATAAAGAGCCGCCACAACCCCGGTCAATAAGATCGCCCACACCTTGAAGCGGGTTGTCGTATGAAAGAATCCCCGTTCCAGAACCACCGCTTTCGGGTGATCTGCCTTGGATCCGATCAGGCTCAGGGCGATCATGATCGCGGAAAGGATAAGAAACACCACTCCCCAGCGGTTCATGAACGGCAAGCCCGGCACGAAGACCAGGAACAGGAATGACAGGGGGATGCTAAGGCCGACACCCCACAAAGCCGCATTGGCGGTGGTCCTTTTCCAGAAGAGGCCGAACAGGAAGATCGCACAGACGCCCGGTGTGATAAAACCGGTAAATTCCTGGATGAACTGGAAGGCCTGATCCAGGCTACCCAACAACGGCTGGGCTGCGCAAACGGCAATTACCAGTGCGACCAGGCTGGTGATCCGGCCAACCTTCACCATATTGACCTCGCTGACATTTCTATTGATGTAGGTTTTATAGATATCCAGGGTAAAAATGGTGGCCGTTGAATTCAGCATGGAGGCAAGGGAAGAGACGATGGCTGCCACCAGTGCGGCAAAAGCCAGGCCTTTGATCCCAACCGGAACGAAATGTTGAAGAAGCCAGGGGTAGGCCTGGTCGGAACGCGTGATCGGGTCGATATCCTGCAAACCATAGGCAGCCGGGTCTTTCGCGATCAGAAAGGCAGCTATCCCGGGGATGACGACGATCAAGGGAATCAGGAGTTTGAGAAAGCCGGCGAATACCACTCCGTATTGGGCCTCCGCGATTGACTTGGCGGCAAGTCCGCGCTGGATAATATATTGGTTAAATCCCCAGTAAGCGATATTGGCCACCCAGATCCCCCCGATGATCACGCTGAGGCCGGGAAGGATCGTCCAGGCATCTTTCAAATTACCATTGATGTCGGGTACCATCAGGTCGCCTTTGTGAATGATCATGTGGAACTTCTCCGGCACCTGCTCTTTCAGGTAAGCAAATCCGGCCAGGGCTCCATCACCGGCACCCAGGGCATTCAATGCGAGGTATGTGGTGACCAGACCGCCGCCGATGAGAAAAACGACCTGGATCACATCGGTCCAGGCGACAGCTTTCAAACCGCCGTATATCGAATAAATGGCGGCAAACAGGGCCAGCCCGAGTATCCCCCAGAAAACCGGTATGCCTATGATGGTGTTAAGAGCCAGGGCTCCCAGCCACATCACCGAGGTAAGGTTGACAAAAACATAAACCAGCAGCCAGAAGGTAGCAAGGGCGACACGGACGCGGTTGTCGAACCTTTTCTCAAGGAACTGGGGCATCGTGTAGATGTTTTTTTTCAGAAACACGGGCAAAATGAATATCCCGACCACCAGCAATCCCAGGGCAGCTATCCATTCGTATGAAGCCATCGCCAGACCGATGGCATAACTGCTGCCCGACATGCCGATATACTGCTCAGCCGAAATGTTCGCGGCAATGAGGGACGAACCTATCGCCCACCAGGGAAGCGCTTTGCTCGCAAGGAAATAGTCGGTGGCCGTCTTTTTACTGCCCTTTTTATTCCTGGATACAAAAAGGCCTATAAAGATGATCAGGGCACAATACCCCAGGAAAACCAGGTAGTCGATGGTTCCGAAGCTGTTCTTCACCGGCTTCCCGATTAGGAGGCAAAAGCAGCCTTGATCCCGTCAACCGTAATCCCGAAAAGGTTCTTCAGGATCGTGTTCATCTCCTGAACGGATCCTGAGATATGGATAGTGAGGTTCACATGTTCCAGGGACTCACCCGGTTTTAACGATTTTGCCGGTGATGAAGCCTCGAGCTCATAGAACGGGCCCATCTGGCTTCCGTCTTCGAGCGGACCGTCGTTATAGGAGTTGATCACATCTCCGGCGTATGGTTCATCCTGGATCTGCCACATGCTGTTGACATATCCTTCATACTGACCGGGCTTATTATAGAACAGCAAGGTCAGGACGTTCTTTTCGAAATCATAGCTTCCCAGGAAGTTCCTGGCGCGTTTGGGACTCAGGCCGATTTTACTGCGCTTCAAACCGTCGGCTTTAAAGAGGATCAGGCTATCCAACACTTTGAGGCGGTCGGCGGGAACCTTGCCAAAGTAACTGTCATTGACCACAGGACCCAGTTGATCCTCCGGACCTGCCACAAACGGAACCAGCACGATATTGGTTGGGGAAGAGATCAGCTGCCCCAGCATCCAGATGGACAGAAGCCCGCCTGACTGACTCCAGGCGCCTGTCCCGGTATTGGTGATCCGATTGTCCGTTTCATAGGCAACCGCCTTGGATGCCGCCGGAATGGTAACGCCTGTTTTCCGGGCAACCTGGCTGCTGTTCAGCAAGCTCACCGTGCGGTCAACCCGCAGCGGGAATTTATTGTTGCTGTAATTCAGCATCTCCATCTCCTTGCGGAAAACAGCCGTGGTGTCGTCAGCGGATACCAGTTCGAAAGGATCGGTATCGACAGGGGCGGGTACCAGCCAGTTGTCAAAGGTAAATGGCACTCCCGGAGCGAAGTAGATGCTGAACTGGCCGCCTTCAGGCCCAAGCCAGAATCTCTCCTCGCCGCCATAGTTGTTGAAATGGGCGACTTTCTCCCCTGATTCGATCAGCTTGTAATTGATCCAGCCAAAACTCATTCCGCCCATGCCGGCCGCCGATGAGGTCATCACCCGTCCCTGATAGGCCGGTATGATGGCCACCATGGCATCACCACGCCTTAATACCAAAGTCTTCTGGTACTTGTTCAGGAATCCGAGATCATACCCGAATGATCCTGCCTTGAATTCTTCTTTCATATTCTGATCAGTGTCGGTTTTGGGTCCTTTGCAACTTACTGCCGCAAAAAGGATGATTAATGGGATGAAAAAGAGGTTGCGCATGATGGATAGGTTTAAATTCTTTTGGCTCCGTCGCCGATCTCGGCTACGTAGAAATCGGCTTTCAGCCCGGTTTTGGCCTGGTAAGCCGGTCCGACCCTGGTGATCAGTTCATCTATGGATTCATCCCTGACCAGGCTGACGGTACATCCACCGAACCCGGCACCGGTCATTCGTGAACCGATCACCCCCGGGATCTTTCTTGATTCTTCGACCAGGGTGTCCAGCTCAAGGCCGGTAACTTCGTAGTCGTACCGGAGTGAATCATGAGAGTCGTTCATGAGCTGTCCGAAGCGGACCAGGTCACCTGCTTTCAGGGTTTTAACCGCGAGCGAAGTACGCTCATTCTCCAGGACGGCATGACGCGCACGGCGCATGATCACTTCATCGGCGATCAGATGCTTATGCCGTGCAAACTCAGCGCCGGTCAATTCAGCCAGGTATTGGATCTTCTTGCCGGATTGCAGGGCTTTCACGGCGGCCTGGCATTCGGATACCCGCTCGTTGTATTTTGAATCGGCCAGTCCACGGACCTTGTTCGTATTCGCAATGACCAGTTTATATCCCGATAGGCGCATTGGGACCAGTTCGTAATCCAGCGTATCGCAGTTCAGGTAAATGGCATGATCCTTTTTGCCCATCGCGACGGCAAACTGGTCCATGATCCCGCAATTGACACCGACGAAAAGGTTTTCCGCCGCACGCCCGATCTTCACCAGTTCTATCCGGTCATATCCCAGGTCATAGAGGTTGTCGAGAGCTACGGCGGTCACGAGTTCGATGGAAGCCGATGAAGAGAGCCCGCTTTTGTTGGGAATATTTCCGCTGAACAGCATTTCCAGCCCCCGTGGCTTAAATCCGCGCTTGGCCAGCTCGTTGAACACTCCCAGAGGATAATTGACCCACTCGTCACCTATCTTCTCACCCAGCTTATCCAGCGGGATACCTGCGCGATAATTGAAATTGGTAGTGGCCATCCTAACCACCGGATCGTCTGTTTTCCGTACGGCAAGATACGTCCCGTAACTGAGGGCGCACGGGAATACATAACCTCCGTTATAATCGGTGTGCTCACCGATCAGGTTGACCCGTCCGGGGGAGAAAAAAAACCGGATCTCTTCATTCGAGGTGCCAAAGGTGGCGATCAGTTCTTCCTGTAAAAATTGGATCGTCATGTTGGATGATGGTTAATCGTGACTCGTGACTCGTGATTCGTGATTCGTGACTCGTGATTCGTTTAGGTGTAAAAATAGGATAAAATCAATCCGCTGCCTCCTGATAAATTGTCTAAAAAACACTATAATTGTTTCCTATCGTTCCCTTAATCCTAATTAAATGAAATACAAATTATTATTCAGGCAGGTGTTGGCTGTAACCCTGTTGGTCCTTGCGATAACGGGATGCAAAACAAATCAGAATAAATCAACCGATCAGACTATGAATATCAAGAAAGAAATTGTTGGACAAGTAGATGGAAAAGATGTGATACAGTACAGCCTGACCAACGCAAACGGCATGACTGCGAAGATCATCAGTTACGGTGCCATTGTCACTCACCTGACGGCTCCGGATAAAAACGGCAGGTTTGAAAATGTCGTGCTGGGTTTTGATGACCCGAAAAGTTACTGGACGGAGCCTTACCTCAGCGACTGTCCTTATCTGGGGGCTATTGTTGGCCGGTACGGAAACAGGATAGCGAAAGGGAAATTCATACTGAACGGCAAGGAATATACGTTGGCAACCAATAACGGCCCGAATCATTTGCATGGGGGCCTGAAAGGATTCAACCGGGTTGTCTGGGAGAGTGAATCCTTCGAAAATGAAGAAGGGCGGGGGGTTAAGCTCACGTATACAAGCAAGGACATGGAAGAGGGCTATCCTGGCAACCTGACGATCACGGTAAGATATATATTGAAAAAAGATAATTCGCTGAAGTGTGATTATGAGGGGACCATTGACCAACCCTGCCCGGTGAATGTGACCCATCACGGTTACTTCAACCTGACCGGCGGTGCCAGGACCGATGTGCTGGGGCATGTCGTTCAGATGATGGCCGACCGGTATACGGTTGTCGATTCAACCCTGATCCCGACCGGTGAACTTCGCCCGGTGATCGGTACCCCGATGGATTTCAACATGCCGCACACGATCGGTGAACGTATTGCCCAGGTGGAGGGAGGGTATGACCACAACTTTGTTCTTTCGGATGAGATCATGCCCTTGCGGAAAGTGGTCAGTGTACAGGAACCGGTCAGCGGACGGAAAATGGAGGTCCTGACCACCGAGCCGGGCATTCAGTTCTATACGGGCAATTTCCTGAACGGCAAATATACCGGATCCGGGAAGGTAGTCTACAACAAGCATTGGGGCTTCTGCCTCGAAACGCAGCATTTCCCTGATTCACCTAACCAGCCGGCTTTCCCATCGACGATATTGGAGCCCGGACAGGTATACCGGCATACCACCATTTACAGGTTTACGGCGGAATAAGACGGGAGACAAGAGACGGGAGACAAGAGACGGGAGAAAGAAGGAAAGAATCAAGATTAGAGATGAAAGATAAAAGGAGGCTGAACGGGACGTTGTTTGTCATGGGTGTTATCGGCCTCTTATTTATGGCTTGCAGGAAGGAGCCGGTGGAAACGGGCCTGGTCGGGAAGTGGGAGATCCGGCAGTTGGATTCCGTGAGGCAGGTGGATTCAATCCGGTTGGATACGTTTGTTTTTTGCGGGAGCTTCCGGGAAAAGGGATGGATCCAATTCCGGATTGATAGTTTCGGGTTCATCAGTAATCCGGTCAGGATGGCAACATGCGGAGAGAACCGGTTTATCTGGGAAAGCCAAAAGAATGATACTGAGATCCTCTTCTTTTTCTTTGAGGATACGACCCGGGCCTGGATCCAGCGGACCGATAACGATCATATGATTATGTTGATGAGGAATTTCTATAATTCCTGGGCTACAGCAAGCCCGGTGTTTTACCGGTATGACCTGGCCAGAATGGAAGAATGATCTTTACCATGTCCGTATGCAACGCACGGACAATCCCATGTTTTTGTATTTTTTTTCACGGATGACTCCCGTGTCCGGGTCATCCCGGAGAGTTCTGACCCAGGCCGAATTCCCTGACGGAGTGGATGTCCAGAAGCTGGTCTGGTTATAGATACCTTCAAAGGATCCATCATTATTCCGTTGACCACCTCCCCAAGCCGAAAAACCGCTGCTGTTTTTTCCGTTTATCGAAGTCCATTCCTTTATGTCTTTTAGTTTGGACGCCACGTTACCTGATTTCCGGTCACCTTCCAGATTCAGCTCATTATCCTCCATCCCGAGATATCGTTCCAGTGTTTTCCACTCTTCATCAGTAGGCAGATGGAAACCCGGAATACAAGCCTGTTGGGCACCCTCCCAGTCATACAGGTAGCCAAACTGAACCCGGTAGGTGTAATTATCCTCATAAGCCCAGGAATGATCGACTATCCTGTATTGCATATTACTCTTGATCCATACCTGCGCACCGATTTGGATCACTTCAAATTTGGGCTTAAAATATATTCTGAAATCGGTAACCGGCGTCAGGTCATAATAGTCCACCTTAACCGGCAAGGGCTTTGCGATAATGCAGGACATATAGTCTTCGTCCCTCACTTCGCAGAAAGCCACTTGGTTTCCAGGCTTGGCAAACCGATGAGTAATAGCTTTTCCGGTTAAGAATTCCGTATCCCAGATGCTGTCCCCATCAAAATCCCAACGAATCAGCAGACTGGCCGGAGGGGTATCATCATCATGGAGGTAGGTCATTTCAAAAGCGAAATCGGTGAAGGTAGTCCCTGAATCCGGCGTGATGGTGAAATCGGCCCAGGGAGGAGACTTCTTATCAAGAAGATCGCAACCGCCAATAATCATCATACTGATAGTCAGGATCGGGAAAAGGCCGACGAATAATAACTTCCTCACAAAGGTTTTACATGAGTTTATTACCGTAAATTTAGGGGAAAGTCAGGAAATCGACCTATGAAAAAATTCCTAATCATCTGCATCCTTGGTCTTTCCTTTTTATCCTGCCGGAAGGATGAGGTTCTGGAACCGACGCTGGTAGGAACCTGGGAGTTCTCATACGTTATGAAGCTCAGGGGGAGTTTTTGGGATACTTACGGTTTTTCTGTAACTGATTCTGTTTCCACTACCGGAAAAATAGGTTTCAATCCGGAGGGTACGGGATGGTTTGATAACAACATTCTTTTGGAAACCTTGCTCGATAAAGATTTCATTTGGTCAAAGGATCCATACTACCCTGATATGATCGAATTGCGTTTTAAGGGGATTTCCTCTTACGGAATGATGTTGTTCGACAGCCGGGACAGCGGTACCTTAATTTTTACCTACCAATCCTCAGGTGGGGGTGTCGGATCTGTGCCTTATTACTATGGTATCGACCTTGAAAGGGTCAGGTAATTACGGCTTAGGGTAGCCTGATAAATAAAAAACCCGGGAGTATCTCCGGTTTTAAGTTTGAATTTTATGGTTCCCCATCGGTACTGATCTCCGTTGCTCATCCTGAAGGCTATTGTCCTGACCCCGTTCCAAATATCGTTACCTAACATGACATTGTAATTAAAGATCCCATTAAAATAAACGGCTTGCCCGGATTGGGCAGACCCAAGGGGGATCCTGACAAAGTCTGACCACTGTGAGTCAAAGAAAACAGTATCAGCATCATCGAAAATCCGGCAAAATTCCTGGACGTACTGATTTGAACGGAGTTCGCAGGAATCGGGGCAAACCAGGTAGTCCGGATTTGAATAATAAGATATGACTAAATTCATACCTATTGTAAGATCTCCGCAGATGCAGTTATAGGTTTTTTGTTTTAGACAGGTCGTGTTCAGCTCAATAGAATCGCTAAGGTTCCTAATATTCACCCGGGTTCTGTAGGGAGTTTTGGATCCGGCATTTTCGTTATAAATAGAGAACTCCAGATCCGGAACAGAATCTCCGGTCACGTCAATTTTCTTTTTATAATCGGGCTGTCCGGAGAAATCAGTTGAATCATAGTCTTTTACGATCCACTCTTCCTCCGGATACTCGCCAATAATGAACCCTCTTCGGCCGGTATCGGGAAAATGGAAGTCTTTGGCGCAACCGCCAAGAATGACTCCCAGAAAAAGGATCCTGAGCAGAACAGGAAAATTCACGTGTACAGTTTTGCTGATGGTTTGCATGCCCCTGAGCCCCTATATCCCCAGCTTTTTCCTGATCTCTTCGGGTATCCCGTTGCGGTTGACCATGAGGCAGGTGGTCTTCAGTTTCAGGTAGGCGGATGAAATATAGGAGTAGCCTTTATAGGGATTCCCGGCGCCCCAGGAGTTCTTTTCGAAATAATACTTGCCTCCGCCCTGGTCATGGGCGATTCCCACGAGATGCATGCCGTGATCATCGGTGGTCGTATAGTTGTCGAACTCCAGTTGCCTGCGCTCCTGGGTTATTTCGGGTTCCATGCCGGGCTTAAAGGTTTTGCCGTCCCAGTCATCCGGGGGAACCACACCGACCCCCAGGCCCCAGTTGAATCCTTTTTCAAGATCGGAGGCCCAGGCAACCGTGTAGCCGTTTCTCAGGGAATAGTCAACGATCTGGTCCAGTTCGTCGATGGTGACATTGTACACGTACCCCCGGTCAAAGTTATCCGGGACTTCAAGGACGAACTGCTCATAGAACGGATGGTGGGTGAATGAGCTGATCTCGACATAATCATCGAGGTTCAATCCCAATGACTCGGCAAAGCTTGCCGGCGTATAGCTGACCCCGTTGTATTCGAAGTTCTTCGGGACTTTTCCCAGGTAAGCATCAACCAGGCTGATAAAACCCTCTCTCCAGACCGGGGTCAGTTTCCCGTTCCGGTTTTTGATGATACCGTCAATGTAGCCTTTCAGGACTGCATCCATCTCATTATGGATCACCCCTTTTTCCTTGATTTCATTTCCAAGGTACAATGACAGGGGAAGGATGCCGTTCTCACGGATCGAGTTGGTTACCTGGTGAAAAGCTCCACCGGGTCCAAACTCAACCTTTCCGTTCCACCGGACATATTGTTCGGCTTTGTCAATATAGGTGTTCCGGACCGTGTACATGACTGACAGTTCGGTTTCCGGCCTGCCTTTCCGGATCATCTCGGATTCCAGCATGGAAGTGGCCGAGTAGGCCCAGCAGGTGCTGGATGATCCTTGGCTCTTGACCGCTGTCCGGGGATATTCGATCTCCGTGGTGAACTTATAGGGTGGTGGCGGCGTTTTCTTTTTCTGAGCCGCTGTTGTTTCGGGCATCAGGAATAAACCTGCGGAAAGCAGGATCCCAAACGTATAGATATAAGTCTTTTTCATGATTATCTGGTTTGATTATTTAAGCCCGATTTTTTCAGCAATGGCAGGTGGGATGCCGTCCTTATGAACCATGATGGCGATGGTCCGCATTTTCATGAAAGGTAACGACATATAGGAATAGCCCTTGAATTTGCCTCCGTCGCCCCATGAATTCTTTTCCAGGTAATATTTGTTTCCGAACTGGTCGGTGGCATATCCCACAAGGTGCATGTCGTGATCATCTGTAAGCTGATAGGAATCAAACATATACTGCCGGTCAGACTGAGTTATGGCTTTCTCTTCGGCCCGTGGATCATTCACGTCGGCGCCGTCCGCCATGATCCGGCCGAAACCTTCACGGAACCTGAGGTCGGAAATGTCAGCTGCCCAGGCCAGGGAAACACCCTGACCAAGAGCATAATCAACTATCTCCATCAGTTCATCCACCGGGACGTTCCACATGGCTCCCTGAGCCCAGTTGTCAGGAATCTCCAACACGCACTTTGAATAGAAGGGGTGATGGGTAAAGGAGGTGAACTCAACGTAATCCTCCGCTTTAATCCCCAGTTCCTGCGCAAATTCAACGGGAGTGTACATCTTTCCATTCCATGAAAAGGAAACGGGCAGTTCTCCGAAATAGGCATTCAGCACGCCATTGAAACCGGTCATCCAAACAGGGCTAACGCGGCCGTTGCGGTTTTTAACCACATTCTCGACGATCCCGGTCAGGGCCGAACTGACCTCGCCGTGCTTATGGCTGGTCTCCCCATAGTTCAGGCCCGGATATATATCCCGCGGAACGATACCGTTCCTGGCGATTGAGCTGAGCACGTCATGAGGTTCACCGCCGTCACCGAAATTGCAGGTTCCATGGAACCTGACATACTGTTCCGCTTTGGCAGCGTAAGTATTCCTGACCGTAAACATTTCGGAAAGCCCGATCTCACCGTGCCCCAGGCGGATCAATTCACTCTCGAGCATGGAAGTGGTGCCAAAACACCAGCAGGTTGAGGTGGATGCCTGGCTCTGAACGGCCAGGGCAGGGATCTGTTTGACTACGGTCATCTGGAATTCCGGTACCGCATCGCCGGCAGGCTTGTCCTGACCGAACATCCGGATGGGGACCAGTAACAGGAAAGTGATCAGCAAACAGGATCCGATCACGGTTTTACGCAGGTTCTTCATAGGATATATTTTAAATGTTTCTTCAGGGATTCGGTCAAAATCTAGTATTTTCACCTTTTCCGGCAGACTTCTAAAATACAAAACGATCCACAATGAAAACAAGTCGAATAGCGATAATTGCATTATTCTTCCTGGCTGTAACCCAGGGACTATCCGCCCAGGTAATCACCACAGCAGCACTGATCCATGAACTGACTGACCTGCAGAGGCTTGCAGAGTACCCTGATCCGGCATACAGCAGCATTCAGTTTTCATCCTACGACCGCCGCACGGTGGCCCCTGATAAACAGGGATGGTTTGCCAATGATGACGGATTTGGCGGTGAGCCGGTCCCGGGTTTCCTGGAGGTGATCAAAAAACCCGGTGCAAACAAAGTCGGTGAATACCTGATCTGTGATGTAAAAGGTCCCGGGGCCATCGTCCGGATGTGGACCGCCTATATTGAAGGGGACATCACACTCTGGCTTGACCAGCAAAAGGATCCGGTTTACAGCGGTCCGGCCCAGTTTTTCATCCAGCATACCTATGAAGCCCTTTTAAAATCAGAAATCCGTGAAGAGTGGTCCAATACCCTTTCCCAAAACATGGCATCCTACTATCCCATTCCTTTCGCAAAAGGGTGCCGCATAATCTGGAAAGGAAACCTGGAGAATCTTCACTTTTACCATGTCCAAATCAGGCAATACGAGCCGGGTACCCGGGTGAAAACCTTTTCGGTGAATGATATCCGGGAACTGGAACCCAAGCTGAGCTATGCGGCCAGGGTGCTCTCAAAACCCTTTGAGACCATCGACTCGATATTGTATAATGCGGATTATGAGGTTGTCTGGCTAAAACCCGGGGAGAAAAAAACAGCTAAAAAGATCGTCGGTGCCAATGCCATTAAGCGGATGGCTGTATTTATCACGGCACAGGATCTTGACAAGGCACTGAGGCAGACCGTTCTCGAGATCCGGTTCGATGGATCGCCGTGGGGACAGGTCCAGTCGCCCGTCGGGGACTTCTTTGGAGCTGCCCCGGGCATCAATCCGTATGAATCCCTTCCCTTTACGGTCCTCCCCGACGGCCGGATGGTGTGCCGTTATTTCATGCCCTTCAGGGATTCAGCCGAGGTGATGTTTGAAAACTTCGGTGAACAGGAGGTGACCGTCACGGCTAAAGTGGTGAACGTTCCTTATGCCTGGAAAGAGGGCAGATCCATGCATTTCCGGGCGCGCTGGAGGGTGGATCATGAGTTGCTGGCAGATCCGCGCCAGATCAAGGACCTGCCGTTCCTGATGATCCGGGGAAAAGGCCGGATGGTGGGTGCCGCCTCCTACCTGATGAACCCGACTTCCGTGCCTTCATCCTACGGCAACTGGTGGGGAGAAGGTGACGAAAAGATCTTCACAGACAACAACCTGTCACCCATTTTTATCGGGACCGGATCAGAAGATTATTACAATTATGCCTGGTCCTCCGAGGAACTCTTCGCCCATGCCTACGGCGGACAGCCACGCAACGACGGTCCGGCCAACCGGGGCTTTGTCACCAACTACCGCTGGCACATCCTGGATAATATTCCATTCTCCCGGAATTTTGATTTTTTCATGGAATTGAACAGCCACCGTGTGGTGGATCATTTCTCTTATGCCCGGATGATCTATGCCTATGCCGTTCCGGGTGCGTACGATGATCACATCCCGCTCACCAGGGCTGATCTGCGCTGGCTCAAGCTGCCATCGTGGTGGTGGCCCGAAGCTGACGGACAGGCGTCCAACGCCGTCTTTTATCAGGTCGAGTCTATCGCCTCGGACAAAGACCACCTGACCCTGGTTCAGGACCCGATATGGGCCGCCGGGCAATTGGCCGTGTGGACTCCCGTTTCGGGTAAGGACCGGCTGACCCTGTTGCTGCCGGCTCCGAAAGCTGGGAAATACCTGATCTGCCTGACGGTGGCAAGAATGGCAGGATCGGGAAAGATAAAGTTCCTGCTGGATGATAAACCCCTGAAATTCAACGGGAGCGATATCCAGGATTTGACCACCGGATACCGGGATGTATCGAGGAACCTGAGTTCTGAATGGATGGATCTGGCTGAAGGCATGCATGTCCTGACCGTTCTTTCCGGAGACGAAAAGCTCTCTCCTGCGGGTCTGGATTTTGTCTGGATGAAGGGGGAGAAGTGAGGATGTGGAAATGTGGAAATGTGATAGAGTAGCCGCCGGTAATCCGGTGCAGTCCGGATTGACCGGCGGATCAGGGTGAAGTAGTTGATTGAGTGATAAAGTGGAAATGTGGAAATGTGGAAATGTGATAGAGTGAAGATGTGATAATTATAAATATTATGAGAAGTACAAGATTGATTTTTGTATTAGGTTTCCTGATGTTGACATCGGCGATTTTTGCGGATGACTATCAACTGGTTTCCCCGGGGGGAAAGGCCAGGATCGTTGTTAAAGTGGATAAAAAGGCCGGGATTACAGCGGATGTTTTTTATCTGAACAAGATCATAACGAACCTGGGGCCCATGGCGATGGAAACAGGGACCGGCACGGTTTTAGGTTCGTCTCCGGTGGTCAGGAAGGTGGTCAAACGGACAGCGGATGAAATCATCCGGCCGTCGGTACAGCAAAAAAGAAAGGAAATTCCAGATCAGTATACGGAGTTGGAACTGATTCTTAAAAACTCTTACCGCCTGATTTTCAGGGCCTATGATGATGGCGTTGCCTATCGGTTCAAAACCGATCTTGAAGATGAGTTGATCATTCGATCGGAGCAGGTGCTGTTCACTTTCCCCGAGAATGAGAACAGCTGGATTCCAACCGATGCCAGCATGTTTACGCACAGTGAACGCCTTTATACTCAGATGAGGCTGTCGGAAATCGGGCCCGATACCCTTTCATCGGTTCCGGTCCTGATAGACAGGGCGGATGGGATCAAAGTGCTGGTTACGGAAGCTGGCCTGGAGGATTATCCCGGTTTGTATGTTTATGGGACGAATGGGAATACATTGAAAGTCAGGTTTCCGCATTATGTTTTAACGGAGAAGCTGAATCGTGACCGGAATGTCCGCCCGGACCAGGTTGCCGATTATATTGCAAAAACCACCGGCAGCCGGTTTTTCCCCTGGCGGGTGGTTGCATTCGCTTCAACGGACAAGGACATTATTGGGAATGACATCGTTTACCGCCTGGCATCAACCTGCCGGATTGATGATACTTCATGGATTAAGCCCGGAAAAGTCGCCTGGGACTGGTGGAATGCAACCAACAACAGGGACGTCCCGTTCCGCTCGGGGGTGAACACTGAAACCTACAAGTACTATATCGATTTTGCTGCGAAATACGGAATTGAATATATCATTCTTGATGAAGGCTGGTCTGTTCCGGCCGATCTGTTCAAGATCAATCCCGATGTGGATGTGCCTGGAATTTGCCGGTATGCCGAAAGCAAGGGGGTTGGAGTCATCCTCTGGTGTTTATGGAATGCGCTGGACAAGGACCTTGACAAGGCGCTCGATCAGTTTAAAGCATGGAATGTCAAGGGAGTGAAGGTTGATTTCATGCAACGCGATGACCAGGCCATGGTTAATTATTACTGGAAAGTGTCTAAAGCGGCAGCCCAGAGAAAGATGCTGGTCGATTTTCATGGTGCCTACAAGCCTGCCGGCCTGGAGCGGACCTACCCGAACATGCTGACCCGTGAAGGTGTCAAGGGTCTTGAAAATTGCAAATGGAGTTCTGATATTACTCCGGATCACGATTGCACCCTGCCGTTCATACGAATGTTTGCAGGGCCGATGGACTATACGCCGGGTGCCATGCGCAACGCTGAGAGGGAAAACTTCAAGGCAGTCTTTACACGGCCTATAAGCCAGGGCACCCGTTGCCACCAGCTTGGGCTTTATGTAGTTTTCGAAAGCCCGCTTCAGATGCTGGCTGACGCTCCCTCCAATTACCTGAGGGAGCCGGAATGCATGGAGTTTCTTTCCATTGTGCCTTCCGTCTGGGACCAGACGGTTCCCCTGGCCGGCAAGGTAGGAGATTATGTCGCCGTCGCCCGCCAGTCAGGAACAGACTGGTATATCGGCGCCCTGACCGATTGGACTCCCAGAGAGCTGGATGTCAAGCTGGATTTTCTTCCTGACGGGACTTACCTGATGACCGAGTTTCGAGACGGGATCAATGCCGACCAGTTTGCAGAGGATTTCGTCAAAGAAACACGCATCGTAAAACCAGGTGAGACCATTAAAATAAAAATGGCTCCCGGAGGAGGGTACGCAGCGATGCTGAAGAAGCAATAGGGAAAACTATTGATCAAAGGAGAAAGGAGAAAGGAGGAAGAAACGTTAATCCCTTCCTCCTTTCTCCTTCCTACTTCCTCCTTGCTATAAGCTATTCAGATCCTGCGGCCTCTGCGCCCCGAAGAACTTGATCACCTTGTGGCCGATGTTGGGGGCGTCGACGTAGATGATGTAAGCCCCTGAGGCGATCGGGATCCCGTACTGGTTCTTCAGGTCCCAGTCGAGGTAGGTCTGGTCATTGTCCTTGGTGAAGCGCCGGACCAGGTTCCCGTTCAGGGCATAGATCGATACCGTGCACAGCTTCGGCAGGTTCGTGATCTTCACCAGGTTGTCCAGCTGGGTCAGCTCGTAGGAGGAGTTCCCGTAGTACGGGTTCGGCACCACCCGGATCAGGTCGAGGGCCGCGATGGCCGTCTCCGTATCGTTCCGGAGGGTGGCGATCGTCGCCGTGTTGAATGTGTACATCGGCTTGTTCTCGTTCTCCGCCAGCGAATCCGGCCGTGCGTACGCGTACGTCCCCACGCAGTACTGACC
>Ga0208828_1000162_pt1 | contig 30507 bp, 27 predicted proteins | sample Kivu_160m_FD_185487 | JGI IMG/M metagenome (GOLD analysis project Ga0208828, IMG submission 185487) | Freshwater microbial communities from Lake Kivu, Western Province, Rwanda to study Microbial Dark Matter (Phase II) - Kivu_160m (SPAdes)... | ecosystem: Environmental > Aquatic > Freshwater >... | reverse complement strand
TAAATATGCTGGGGGCTATCGTTTGCAAGGGCACGACCTTACAACCTCGTGAGGGTAATCCGCAACCTCGTCTGGTGGAAACCGCTTCAGGTGTTCTTAATTCCGTGGGGTTGGAGAATATCGGTGTTGAAGCTGTGATAAAAGAAAAGGCTCCTGTTTGGGCTAATTGGCGGGTGCCAGTTATTGTAAACATAGCTGGCGAAATTATGGACGAGTATAAAGAGATTGCTGCCAGGCTTGAAGGCATCCCCGGAATTTCTGGTATAGAGATCAACATAAGTTGTCCTAATTTAGCCTCTGGTGGGGTGGAGTTTGGTATCAACCCGAAGACTGCTGCAGAAGTGACCAAAATGGTGAAATCAGCCAGCAGCTTGCCCGTTATCGTTAAATTAAGTCCTAACGTGACTGATATCGGAGAGATTGCCTTGGCAGTATGTGAGGCTGGGGCTGATGCCATAACGCTGATCAATACGGTCCGAGGAATGGCAATAGATATAAATAGATGCCAGCCTTCGCTGGGTAATACAGTAGGCGGGCTATCGGGTCCGGCTATCAAGCCGATTGCTCTTTACATGGTATATAAGGTGGCTGGAATTGTTAAAATACCTGTAATTGGCTGCGGGTGCATTAATTGCACTGAAGATGCTTTAGAATTTCTAATGGCCGGGGCTAGCGCAGTCCAGATTGGCACAGCTAATCTGGCTAGCCCTCAAACCGCTCTGAATGTGGTGGATGGCATTGAGCAATTTATGAAGAAAGAGAATATACAGAGCCTGAGCACTGTTATAGGCAAAGCTAGAAGCTAATGTTCTGGTTTAATTCCTTTTACCCGCCAGTTCGCTCCTGATAAACTCAATAATCTGGGGTGTAGGTGTACCAGGACCAAAAATGGCTTTTATACCTATTTTGCGTAAAGCAGGGATATCCTCGTCTGGTATAATGCCGCCGGCAACAATCAAAACATCCGTCTTTCCTTTTTTCTTCAGTCCTTCGGCGATTGGTGGGAAAAGCTCCATATGTGCCCCGGAAAGGATACTCAAACCGACGACATCGACGTCCTCTTGAACCGCTGCCTCGACTATCATCCCTGGTGTTTGTCTGATTCCAGTGTAGACTACTTCCATTCCCGCATCTCTAAGCGCTCTGGCGACGACCTTGGCTCCACGGTCATGCCCGTCAAGGCCAGGTTTTGCAACCAGCACTCGGATTTTTATTTCTTCTGCCATTGACCCTTCTCCTTATACTTTCTGTACCAGTTCGATGAGTACCCCTTTTGTTGATTTAGGATGCAAGAAGCCGACTCTGCCAGCTAGTCCAGCACGTCCTTTCTTGTCAATCAATTGAACGCCTTTATCAGCTAGCGTACAAAGCTCCTGGTCGACATTTTCAACTTCGAGGCAGATATGATGGATTCCCTCCCCACGGCTCTCAATAAATTTGGCAACACCGCTTTCTGGGTCAATCGGTTCGAGAAGCTCGATTTCACCGCCTTCGGACATAGGTAATAGAGCGGCTTTTACTCCTTGCTGTGGCAGAGTTTCTATCTTGCTGGGTTTAGCACCAAAGAGGTCGCCATAAAGTTGAAGAGCCTCATCCAGATTTTTGACTGCAATAGCAACATGGTGAACCTTCTTAATCATTTTCCTCCTTTAGCCCTCTCTGGTAAGAGCTCTGGCTATGGTCATTCTCTGCATCTCTGAAGTTCCTTCATAGATTTCGGTTATTTTAGCATCACGCAGGTAGCGTTCCACCGGATAATCCTTGCAATAACCATAGCCGCCGTGAATCTGAACGGCATTGTTGGTAACCATCCTGGATGTTTCAGCAGCATAGACCTTTGCCATAGCCGCTTCTTTCATAAACGGCATGTTATGGTCTTTGAGCCAGGCAGCACGGTAGGTCAGTAGCCGAGCAGCATCAATGTGGGTTGCCATATCGGCAAGCATCCATTGAATTGCCTGAAAGTTAGCTATCGGTTGTCCGAATTGCTGACGGTCTTTAGCATAGGCGAGAGAATCATCGAATGCAGCCTGAGCTATACCAAGCGCCTGGGCAGCCACAGTGACACGGCTGGAGTCAATCGCCTCTAAGCCTACTCTTAGCCCACGACCTTTCTCTCCCAACAGATTTGTCGCCGGTATCTGGCAGTTATCAAATACCAGCTCTGTTGTCGATGAGCCTCTTATACCGAGCTTATTTTCCTCCTTGCCTACAGAGAAACCGGGAATGCCCTTTTCAACGATAAAGGCAGTTATACCCCGATTTCCCAGTGATTTGTCGATGGTAGCAAAAACCGTAGCGATTCCAGCTTCAGCACCGTTGGTTATAAATATCTTGGTACCGTTGATGATGTAGGTGTCGCCCTGCAACGTGGCAGTTGTTTCCAGGGCTCCGGCATCGCTTCCTGCACCGGATTCGGTCAATGCGAAACAGGCTATTTTTTCACCTCTGGCTATTGGTGTAATATATTTATGCTTTTGTTCTTCATTGCCGAATTTGTAAATAGGGTAGCAGGCTAACGATAAGCTGGCTAGAAAAACGGTGCCCACAGAGGCTGAAGCCCGACATAATTCTTCTGTAGCAATAGCCATAGATATATAATCACCACCGCTACCTCCATACTCTTCAGAGATGGTAATGCCGAAAAGTCCCAGGCTGCCTGCCTTCTTGATGATTTCCTCTGGGCATTTCCCCTCCTCATCGATTTTTGCTGCTACGGGCTTGACCTCATTGGTGGCAAAGTCACGCACCATAGCTTGAAACATTTTCTGCTCTTCGGTTAACTGAAAATCCATTGATATACCTCCTGGTTTTAATATTATAAGTTCATTTTTCTCTAGAAGACTAGATATTCCTTCTGGGTACCAAATACTTTGCGCAACACGTCGCATATCTCACCGATGCTGGCATAAGCTTCCACACAATCGATAAATGCCGGCATGGTGTTGTCCTGACTGCGAGCTGTATCTTCCAATCTCTTAAGCATCCTGGCAACTTTGGTATTATCTCTGTTTTTCTTTATCTGGGATAGTCTTTCTATCTGTTCCCCTTCCAATGCAGGGTTCACTCGGAGCAGTTCTGGTATTTTAGCTGACGGCGAGACGAATTTGTTTACGCCTATCACGATGGAATTGTTTTCCTCAATTTTTTTCTGCTGGCGATAAGAGCTTTCCTGAATCTCTCTTTGCTGGAAACCTTGCTCTATGGCAGCCACCGCACCACCCAGCTTATCGATTTTCTCGATATACTCGGCAGCTTGCTTTTCTAGAGCCTTGGTGAGATGTTCTATGAAATAGGAGCCGCCGAGAGGGTCAACAACATCGCCAATGCCTGTCTCGTAAGCCAGGAGTTGTTGAGTTCGTAGAGCGATAGTTACTGCTTCTTGAGATGGTGTAGCATATGCTTCATCGAAAGAATTAGTATGAAGCGATTGTGTCCCGCCCAGAGTCGCAGCTAAAGCCTGAATTGCCACCCTGACGATATTGTTATATGGCTGTTGTGCAGTTAACGTACAGCCGGCAGTTTGCGTGTGAAAGCGCAGCATCATTGAGCGTGGGTCTTTAGCTTTAAACCTCTGGCTCATAATCTTCGCCCAGAGGTAACGCGCAGCTCTAAACTTGGCAACCTCTTCAAAAAGATTGTTGTGTGAATTAAAAAAGAAGGATAGTCTGCCAGCAAATTCATCCACGTCCAGACCGGCATCAATGGCTGCCTGAACATAGGCAATACCATCAGCCAGGGTAAAGGCAATTTCCTGAGCGGCTGTAGAACCGGCTTCGCGTATGTGATAGCCGCTGATACTGATTGTGTTCCACCGTGGGACGTATTGGCTGCAATATGCAAAGATGTCTGTGGTAAGGCGCATCGATGGACGAGGTGGAAAAATATGCGTGCCTCTGGCAATGTATTCCTTAAGAATATCGTTTTGAATCGTTCCGTCCAGTTTAGCCACGTCAACATCTTGCTTCTTTGCCAGAGCGATATACATGGCTAGTAGAACAGGGGCTGTTGAGTTTATGGTCATGGATGTGCTGACCTTATCTAATGGGATGCCTTTAAACAGAGTTTCCATGTCCTCCAGCGTATCTATAGCTACCCCGACTTTGCCTACTTCACCTCTAGCCAGAGGATGGTCTGAATCATAGCCAATCTGGGTAGGCAATTGAAAAGCGATGCTCAAGCCAGTCTGCCCTTGTTCTAGCAAGTAGCGGTAGCGCTTATTAGACTCCTTCGCAGTGCCGAAGCCTGAATATTGACGCATTGTCCACAATCTACCGCGATACATGTTGGGTTGTATCCCACGAGCAAAAGGGTATTCGCCGGGATAGCCTAAGGCAGCAGAATAATCGAAATCTGGCACGTCTTCCGGAGTGTAAACAGGATAGATATCGATTCCTGACACGGTCTCAAATTTCTCCTGCCTCTCCGGAAAGCGCTTGAGAGTTGGAGCTAATGTGACTTCTTGCCAATCTTGCTTCTTTTTACTGGGCATGCGTGGTCTCCTGAGCTAATGCTGCAGCTCCAGGCCGAGTCATTTTAACACGAGTCAATTGGGTTGGCAAAGTATTGGCAAAGGCTCTTTGCTTGAGGCAAAATTTACTCTGGCAGCTTAGCCAGTAACCAGTTTTTGACCGACAGCAAAGGCATCTTTCAGTGCTGTTGGATGCCGAAATACAGCTTCCTTCTCGTCAATTCCCGAGAAGACCAATTCGCCTGTGTAGCCAATCTCCAGGGTTGTGAGCCAGCTTTTGACAGTAGCAATAGCCGGCTGAAACAGATTGGCAAGCTTTGTGCCACCTACAGAAACAAATATTCCCCTACGCTCTTTGCCGGGACTAATCGCTACGGGAAGCCTTAGGACATATTTTATTACCCATAGCGCTTGACAGCGGTCAATCATGGCTTTTGTTTGAGCGGTGACCCCCATGAAAAAGATGGGTGATGCCAGGACTACACGGTCGAATTCTCTCAGGTCAGCATGTATCCATTGCATATCATCGTCTATTACACACTTACCCGTTTTAATACAGCCATCGCAGTGTCGGCAGGGCGAGATATTCAATTCGCTAAGTATAATTGTTTTCGCTTCGGCTCCCTGACTGGAAGCACCAGCCAATACCTGTTTCAGCAGGTGGTCTGTGTTACCGTTATGACGAGGACTGCCGGCAATTCCCAAGACCTTTAATTTAGAAGATAGGCTGTCCTCTGATAATGTCGGCACACTCGCTCCTTTTTATATATAATAACACTTCTATACACAGATTGGGAAAACTTTTACCCCTTAAGTGAGAGATAATCATCGATGCCATAGATGTCATAGATTTGTACATTGCTGGCATATGGCTTGACATTGGAAATTTTAGATATGTCTGTTCTAAATGTTTTGCGTGCAATGATAAAATAAGCTAAAATTAAGGTCGCTTCTATAGTTGATGACTCTAAGGGGGAGCTTAAATGACCAGAAATGAAATATTAAAGCAAGCCAGAAAAGAAAAAAGGACACAATTGACCGAGATTGAGTCGAAGGAATTACTGAAGGAGGCAGGCGTACCTGTCGTTGAATCGAAGCTGGCACGGACAAAATCCGAAGCTGTTTCCCTGAGCAAGAAGACGGGCTTTCCGGTTGTGCTGAAAATAGTTTCGCCTGATGTGACTCATAAGAGCGATGCCGGCGGTGTTAGATTGGGTTTAGCCAATACTACTCAGGTAGGCAAAGCTTATAGTGAAATTGTCTCTGCGATTAAAAAGAATTATCCCAAGGCGAAAATAGAGGGCGTATCGGTGCAGAAGATGGCTCGTCCCGGAGTAGAAGTTATTATCGGTATGACTAAAGATGCCCAATTCGGGCCAGTGCTGATGTTCGGTCTGGGCGGGATACTGGTTGAGGTACTGAAAGATGTTTCCTTCAGGATAGTTCCGCTAGCGAAAAGGGATGCCCATGAGATGATAAAGGAGATAAAGGGTTATCCTCTGCTTGAAGGTTACAGGGGGCAGGAGCCGGCTGACGTTCCATTTTTGGAAGACTTGATGCTGAAAATTTCCGAGTTCGTTGATGAGAATCCTGAAATAAAAGAGCTCGATCTTAACCCTATCTTCGCTTACAAGAACAAGGCAGTGGCAGTTGATGCCAGGGTGATTTTAGAGCCTGCTTCATAATAACATTGGCTTCTCAAGGGGATATAGCTCAACTGGGAGAGCGCCGCGTTCGCATCGCGGAGGTCGGGGGTTCGAATCCCCCTATCTCCACTTAGATTCAGAAGTAACGACCAAAGTTATGAATAGGCACCCCGAGTGTTAGTCCAAGAAATTATCTTTTTCATATGGTAACCACGGCATTGGGACCGGCACCGCTGCTGTGGCATAGCCCAACCTCATGTCAATGGTTGCATACGTATTGACAACGAGCATGAGCATATAATAAAATCCTTAGCGTTGTTGTGGATTTTTATGCCGCAAGAGTCGATTTACAGAACAAGAACCGATGCCAGCTAATAAATACATCTACCGACTGTGACTCCGGGGTAAGTTACTGATACGCAACAGTAACTCCGGGGTCACTGCTTCAAATATCACTACAACTTGCTCCCGACAAGTCAAAACAAGTCAAGTGTCCGTCAAATTCTGTTAATTTTTTCAGAAGGAGGTCTTGTTATTATGAATAAATTACGCTTTCTAGCATTGCTTCAGCTGGTAGTGTGTGTTGCTCTGTTGCTGTGCCTGCCCTTACTTACTTCCTGCACGCAGCCAGCGCCGGCTGAGACTATCAAGCTGACGTACAGCAATTTTTTCCCACCCACAAATTTGAACTCTATATTGGCTGAGCAATTTTGTACAGAGATAAAAGAGCGCACTAAGGGCGTGGTGGAAATTACCTATTACCCGGGCGGCACATTAACCCCGGCGGCAGGGATATATGACGGGGTGGTCAATGGCATCTCCGATATAGGCATGTCCTGTTTTTCATATACCATGGGCAGATTCCCGGCTAGCGAACTGGTCGATTTGCCACACGCCTATCCCAATGGATGGGTGGCCACGATGGTAGCCAATGATTTTTATCGAGAATTCAAACCCGTGGAATTGGACGACGTCCATGTGCTTTATTTGCACGCACACGGACCAGGTGTGGTTTTCACCACCAAGAAACCAGTAAGGACATTAGCAGACTTGCAGGGAATACAGATAAGGGGTACAGGCGTGGGTGTAAAGATAATGGATACGCTGGGAGCTAAGGGTGTAGGCAAGCCACAAGGAGAAGCGTACGAGCTTATGTCCAAGGGTACAGTAGATGGCAGCTTTGCTCCTCTCGAGGTATTGAAGGGATGGAAACAAGCTGAAGTGGTGAACTATGTGACCAATTGTTACGCTGTGGGCAATACCACAGACATGTTTGTGGTCATAAATAAGGCAAAATGGGATAGCATGCCCGATAAGATTCAGCAGGCCTTCACCGAGGTCAGCGAAGAATGGATAGATAAACACGCTAAGGCATGGACTTACTCTGACAAATCAGGAGTCGATTTCTTCCTGACTTTCGAGGGCAGGGAGTTGATACAGTTGCCCCCGGACGAGATGGCAAAATGGGTGGATGCTGCCAATCCGCTGATTGACCAGTATATTACAGAGAAGACGACTAAGGGGCTACCGGCTGCCTGATTACGAAAATATATAGTCGAGCGGGTGGAATACTGGAGCGCCAAGTCACCTTCTGAAGCAGCCTGCGTGGAGTGGGTGGAAACTGAACTGTTACCTGAATAGGTTAGAAAGTCTGTCAAAGCAAATTTATCTTTCGGGGGCATCTGAAAGCGGGGATGGTAACTTTCAGGTGTCCCCGAAAATAGTTTATTTCAATACTAGAATACGATGAAGAAATTCGAGCGCATTATAAATTCTTTGAGCAAGTGGCTTAACTGGGTTGCCGGCGTTGCCCTGGTGCTCATGTTGCTGATAATAGTAGCCGACATAATCGGCGCCAAGCTGTTCAGATGGCCTGTGGCTGGGGCTGTGGATATAGTAGGATTATTGAGCGTCGTGGTAATCACCTTTGCCATAGCTCAAACTCAAGTTGTGCACGGACACATTGAAGTCGAGTTTTTTGTCATGCGAATCCCTGAAAAAGCCAGAAACGTTATCGCCGGGATTATCTATTCTCTGGGAATGCTGCTATTCGTGCTGCTTGGCTGGCAAAGCTATGACTTCGGGCATAAGTTGCAGGTCAGCGGCGAGGTCTCCATGACGCTAGGTATACCACTTTACCCTTTTGTTTATGGTATCGCCTTTTCCAGCATTGTTGTCTTTCTGGTACTGCTGCTGCAATATCTAAAGGAAGTATTGAAGATAGGGAAATGAATCCGGCTGCTATCGGTATCATAGGAATTGCCCTTTTAATTATATTTTTCGTTCTACGCATGCCAATTGGCTTTGCTATGGCTATGGTCGGTTTCGTCGGCTTTAGCTATCTGGTTTCTCCTAGTGCCGGACTCGGCGTCCTGGCCAGAGACATGTTCTACACCTTCTCATCTTATTCCCTCACCGTTATACCCATGTTTGTCTTTATGGGCTGCATCGCTTCCGGCGCAGGCATGAGCAAGAGACTCTATGATGCCGGCTATCTTACACTAGGCAGACTGCGTGGCGGTCTGGCAATGGCTACCATAGCTGGTTGTGCTGGCTTTGCTGCTATTTGTGGCTCGACTAATGCCTGTGCTGCTGCCATGGGCAAGGTGGCGCTGCCTGAGATGAAGAGATATAACTATGATGACTCACTTGCCACAGGCACCGTGTCTGCTGCCGGCAGCCTGGGCATACTGATTCCGCCCAGCACCATCTTTATTGTTTACGGAATAATGACCGAGCAATCCATAGGCAAGCTTTTTATAGCTGGTGTTTTCCCTGGCCTCATTCTTGCTGCGCTATTTATAGCTACCGTGTATCTCATTTGCTTGCGTAATCCCTCGCTTGCCCCGGCGGCAGCAGCCACAAGCTGGAAGGAGAAACTGGATGGACTCGCTGGCATCGGCGAGATGCTAGTTTTGTTTATCCTGGTTATCAGTGGACTGTTTCTTGGCTGGTTCAGTCCGACACAAGCTGGCGGTGCCGGTGCTGCCGGCGCGTTGCTGATAAGCCTTGCCAGAAGGCAACTCACCTGGCAGCATTTTCTTGACGCTGTCAAGGATACTCTACGTATAACCTGCATGATAATGGTAATCGTTGCCGGGGCCACGGTTTTCGGACATTTTATGGCGGTATCAGAGATTCCTCTTGTTCTGGCTGACTGGGTTAGCGCTCTAGCTCTACCCCCAATGGCGGTGATGGCAGTGATAATCCTCATTTATCTGCTCGGTGGCTGTTTCATGGACTCACTGGCGATGATAATGCTGACCGTGCCTATCTTTTATCCGGCTGTAATGGCACTTGGTTTTGACCCGATTTGGTTTGGCGTGATAATGGTGCTGGTGGTAGAGATGGGTGTCATCACACCGCCAGTAGGGATAAATGTGTATGTAGTGAAAGGAATCGCTGATGGTGTGCCTCTGGAGACTGTTTTCAAGGGAGTATGGCCCTTCCTTCTGGCAGAACTTGTTATGGCTGGCATCTTGATGTTGTTCCCGAAGATTGCCACTTTCCTGCCTGGTCTGACTATGTATTGAGGACTAACTACTAATGACTACCATATCAGACATGTTAGCCCAGAATGCCAGGCTGTATCCTGACGATGTAGCTCTTATTGAACTCAAGCCAAGCCAGAATATAAGAAAGGAAATAACTTGGAAACAGTTTGATGAAAGGGCCAACAGAATTGCCAATATGTTGACGGACAAAGAGATTGGTAAAGATGACAAGGTAATACACTGGATGATGAATTCGATTAACTGGCTTGAGTGCTATTTTGGCATTATCAGGACCGGGGCATGGGCAGTACCGCTTAACTTCAGGTTTACCAGCAGAGACTTCAAATACTGCGCTGATATAGCCGAAGCTAAGGCAATGTTTTTGGGAGAAGAGTTTGTAGAAAGAGTGGAAGCCGTCCGTCCGCAGTTATCCACGATTCAACATTATATTCTGGCTGGTCAAAGCCCAGCAGAAAATATGGACAGCCTGGAAGATTTGATTAGAAGCTCGTCGCCTGAGCCAATAGGAGTTGAGTTAACCGACGATGATGAATGCGGTCTCTATTTCACTTCAGGCACCACCGGAGACCCCAAGCCGATACTTCTAACCCATGCGAATATGGTCTTTGAAGCAATTGCCGAGGAAATGCATCATTACCAATCATCCAGGGATAACTTTATTCTCCTGCCGCCTCTATATCACACCGGTGCCAAAATGCACTGGTTTGGAAACTTGCTGGTAGGCGGAAAAACCACTATTCTGACGGAAATCAACCCCCGGAACATATTTGAAGCCGTTGCAAAAGAGGGGGGAACTATAGTATGGCTGCTGGTGCCGTGGGTTCATGACATGCTGTTGGCAATGGACAGGGGAGAGTTACGGAAGGAGGATTACGACCTGAGTTGCTGGAGGCTCATGCACATAGGAGCTCAGCCGGTACCTCCGAGCCTGGTCCATCGCTGGAAGAAATACTTCCCCAATATGCAATATGACACCAATTACGGCCTGGGCGAAGCTTCAGGTCCGGGATGCGTACATCTGGGTATAGAAAACGAGAGAAAGGTCGGTGCCATTGGAAGAGCTGGTTTTGGCTGGGAAACTCGCATAGTCAAAGATAACGGTGAAGATGTAGCCCATGGCAAGGTGGGAGAACTGATTGTCAAAGGCTGTGGTGTTATGAAGGAGTATTACAAGAACCCGGCAAAAACGGCAGAAACGATAAAAGATGGCTGGCTTTACACCGGCGACATGGCTCGGATGGACAATGAAGGCTTTATCTATCTGGTCGATAGAAAGAAAGACACAATTATCACTGGTGGCGAGAATATCTATCCTGCTGAAGTAGAGGAGATTCTTCACGGACATCCCAAAATATATGATGTGGCGGTCATTGGGATTCCAGATGAAAGATTGGGCGAAATAACTTTAGCAATAATTGCTCCCAAGCCAGGTGAGAGCTTGACCGAAGCCGAAGTATTCGAATTTTGCGAACAGAACATGGCTAAATATAACAGGCCCAGGCGTATTATATTCGACAAAGTGCCACGTAATCCCACCGGTAAAATAGAAAAGCCGAAGCTAAGAAAGAAATTTAGCAGCCAGTAAATTCAGACTCACTCAATTTAACGTCAGGTACCTTTTTTAGCAGCCACATTTTGTGTTAACTATATTGGCAGTCTTTGGTGCCTGGGCTTGAAAGTGGTAGAATCACAGGGTTTATGCGTCTTATCTGGCTGCTGTATTGGCCTAAACCGAGAGTTACGAAATGAAAGGAGTTTTTTATGGGTGGTGGATAGTAGCCGCCAGCTTTTTTATTGCACTTTACGTCGCTGGTATTATATTCTTTGGCTTCACCGCCTTTTTTGAGCCCATCGTGCAGGAGTTTGGCTGGAGTTATACTGCGGTCTCAATCGGTGCCTCTCTCCGCGGTTTGGAATCGGGCATACTGGCTCCGCTTATAGGTTTTCTGGTTGACCGTTTTGGCTCAAGGAAGCTGGTGCTATTTGGCGTCGTTACGGTTGGACTTGGCCTGCTACTTCTCAGCCAGACGCACTCACTTGTCACGCTTTACTCGGCGTTTCTAATTCTTTCTCTGGGGGCAGGTGGTTGTACCAGCGTAGTGCTATACACATCGGTTGCCAACTGGTTCAAAAGACACATCGGCAGAGCGCTCGGCATTGCCGCCTGTGGCTTCGGGGCTGGCGGAATCATGGTGCCACTTATCCCATGGCTCATTAGCATTTACGATTGGCGGACTGCTTTGATTATCCTGGCATTTGGGATGTGGATTTTTGGCATACCTTTAGCCTTAGTTATCAGAGACAAGCCAGAACAATATGGCTATCTCCCTGATGGTGGTAAGATGCCTGTGGTAAACCCAGAGCATCCGATAGAGTCCGAAGCTGCAAGAGACCGCTTCTCTGACATAATGAAACACCGGACACTGTGGCTCATCAGTCTGGCAGAGGCAATACGATGGATAACACTTACAGCCGTTGTCATTCACATCATGCCATACCTAACCACGGTTGGCGTTCCCAGGACAAATGCTGCCTTTGTGGCCGCCGCTATTCCTCTGGTTAGCCTGATTGGCAGATTCGGATTCGGCTGGCTCGGAGACATGTTCGACAAGAGATATCTCATGGCTATAACATACTTTCTAGCAGGATTAGGCATGCTGTCATTATCATTTGCGTCCACGGGTATATTAATATTCATTTTTGTCACGTTATTCGCACTGGCGCTTGGTGGTGGCGTAACACTCAGAGGAGCTATGCTCAGTGACTATTTTGTTAGAAGCTCCTTTGGTAAAGCTCTGGGCATAGTTATGGGCGCTTCAGCACTTGGCGGCATTATAGGCCCTGCCCTCGCTGGATGGACTTTTGACACCACGGGAAGCTACAAATTGATATGGCTGGTTTATTGTGGACTGACAGTTGTTTCAGTAGCAATGATACTATTGCTTAAGCCTGCAAGCAACCTTAGCACTGAGCTGGAAAACAGTGTCAGCTAATATGTGCTTTTCCAAAAGATACTGCACTGCTATGTTTTCGATAAAACTTGACAGCTAAACCCATTTTAGATAGAGTAATTAGCTCGTAGGCTTGATTTTGCACCAGTGTCTTGTTAAAACGCGCTTTTTATTTCAAGGGAGGTTGTAAAAAACATGCACAGATTTAAAGTAACTTGCTATTTAGCCTCTGTAGCCTTGCTCCTGTCCATAGTTGGCGGATTGTTAATTCAATCAACTGCTCAAGCTATACCGGATACAGGTCGTGAAGCTATTTCAATTTCAGCAAATCAGGCATCGACGGGTGCTGAAAAAATCACGCTCACTTGCCAATATCCTGTACTTAGCAGCTACGCTGGCTCTTATTTTGCCTATAAAGTTGATCTGCTTTACACAGGTGGTAAGGAATCACGTGTTTTCGACCTTAAAGCAAGAGTGCCAGATGGTTTTACTGCATCTATTACGCCAGCTTATGGAGACACGTCAGAAATCGCCGCTGTGCGGCTCGACCCTCAAAAGACATACCCTGATACAATCAGCGTTACAGTTAGGCCTTACGTTTGGTTGGTGCCAGAGCCAGGTGAATACAACATAACTGTAGAAGTCAGTTCAGGAGAAGTCAAAGCCAGTATTGACCTTAAAGCTATAGTGACTGCTAAGTATGACGTTAATGTAGCTCCTTCTAGCGGCCTACTCAACACAAAAGCCACCGCTGGAAAGGATAACTATTTTAATGTCTCTGTAACCAACACCGGGTCTGCAGACCTTGCAAAAATCAATTTTAGTTCAAAGATAACCGGCGGGCCCTCTGGTTGGAGCATCACATTTAATCCCGAAAGCATTGATTCTCTCCCTGTAGGGGATAAACGCGAGATTCAAGTTGACATAAAACCGACATCAAAGACTATATCAGGCGATTACATGATTACCATATCGGCAGAACCGGAAGCCAAGAATGCATTTGGAAGTTTTAATCTCAGGGTAACAGTCCTGACACCTACAATCTGGGGATGGGTAGGCGTTGGCATTGTAATCCTGGTTCTTGCTGGATTAGGTTTCATGTTTATGCGCTTGGGCAGGCGTTGAAGGCAAAATGAATAAGCAAGACATTATCAAAGCCACAGATTTAGTCAAAACCTACGGCAAGCTTACCGCCGTGGATAAATTGAACCTTTGCATAAACGAAGGTGAAGTTTTTGGCTTTCTTGGGCCCAATGGCGCTGGAAAAACTACTACAATACTTATGATGCTTGGGCTTACTGAGCCAACATCAGGTACGGCTCGGATATGTGGCTTCGACCCTGCTAGAGAGCCGCTCAAGGTAAAGCGTCTTACGGGTTACCTGCCAGAAAAGGTCGGTTTCTATGAAGACTTGACCGCCTGGGAGAACTTAGATTACACCGCGGCCCTGAATGGCATACCTCGAGATGCGGCATCAAGAAAAATCAACGAACTCCTGGGTATGGTTGGACTATCTGAAGTGGGAGAACAAAAGGTTGGCACTTTTTCCCATGGCATGAAACAGCGGCTGGGTATCGCCGATGTTATGATTAAAGACCCTAAAGTCGCCTTCTTTGATGAGCCCACTTCAGGCATAGACCCTGAGGGCATTGAACAAGTCCTTAACCTTATCGCTAACATGGCCAAGCAAAATGTAACCATTGTTCTGTCTTCACACCAGCTACACCAGGTACAGAAAATTTGTTCGCGGGTGGGAATACTATCAAAGGGGCACCTGGTAGCTGAGGGGTCGATTGACCAGCTCGGTAGGGAAGCAATTGCTGGCGGCAAATTTAGAATAGAACTCCAGGTATCAGAGCCTACGCGCAAGCTGATTAACTCCATAAAGAAAATAAAGGGCGTGTCCAACGTGGAAAGCTCTGGCGACCAGCTACTTATTAGTTGTGACGAAGATTTGAGACCTAAAATAGCCAGGGCAGTTGTGGATAGCGATAGTCTGTTGGTCCAGATGAAGATTGAGGAATACGGGCTGGATGACATCTACATGAAATACTTTCGTGAGTCATAGATATGTCTGGGTTGATGGCAATATTCTGGAAAGAGCTGGCTGACCACTTCAACAGTAAGCGATTTATCATTTTGTCTACCCTGATTTACCTGGCAGGTATAGCAACTATCTATGTAGCAGCGCAAAACATCAGGACGGGCATAACTGAAAACACCGAATTTATTTTCTTAAGGCTTTTTATTGTTTCCGGCGAATCACTTCCCTTTTCCTTTCCATTTTTCCTATCGCTTTTCATACCTATTGTCGGCATAGCTCTCGGTTTTGATGCTGTAAACAGTGAGCGGATAAGCGGCAACCTCAGTCGGATTTTGTCACAGCCACTTTACCGAGATTCCGTAGTCAACGGTAAATTTTTGGCCGGACTGCTAACCATAACCACACTCGTGGTAAGTATCGTGTTTCTTGTCGCGGGTATGGGACTGCGCATGATTGGTGTGCCACCGACTGCCGAGGAAATACTCAGGCTCTTCGCCTTTATTTTTGTGAGTATAATCTATGGCGCTTTCTGGATGTCACTGGCTGTCCTTTTTTCGGTTTTCTTCAAACGTATGGCCACTTCGGCTTTGGCTTCGATAGCCCTGTGGATTTTCCTTTTCCTGTTTATATCTATGATTGCCGGAGCTATCGCTAATGCTATTATCCCTGTAGATCAGAACTCTAGTTTAGAAATGATAGCCAAGAACGACGAAATCTACCGCACCATCAGTCGCATTTCACCAAATACCCTCTACGCAGAAATCATCCAGGTTTTGCTAATGCCGGAACTAGGTAATCCCAGTTCAACGTTGATGCTGTTAAGCATCTATACAAAAGGTATGATACCAACGCCTTTATCTTTAGGTCAAAGCTTACTTATTATATGGCCTCAGTTAACCACCCTGATAGCGCTGACTGCTTTATGCTTCGCTGGCTCATATATTAAGTTTATGCGTGAGGAGATAAGGTCAACATAAGCCGTCACTAACGTCGATTGTAATTCACCCGTTTTCATTTGCACTGAGAATGAATATGATTTTGAGAAGCCTCGTCGTCGGTCCAGTGGCTACTAATTGTTACATAGTTGGTTCTGAATCAAGCAAACGTGGGATAATTATTGACCCGGGAGCTGAAGCCAGACTTATTCTAAAGACTGTGAATGATTTAAGCCTGACGATATCTATGATTGTGGTTACACATTTACACTTCGACCATGTTGGTGCGCTGGCGCCGGTTAAGGAGAGGACGGGAGCCAAATTTGCCCTTCACGAGGCTGAAGCAAATGCAGGATTGGGTATGTTATCCAGGATGCTTTCATCTGTGATGGGAGGTTCTTTCAGTCAACCACCAAAACCGGACAGGCTACTGGAAGATGGCGACACCATAGAGGTGGATGGCTTAAATTTTACTGTTTTGTATACACCGGGACACAGCCCTGGCGGTATAAGCCTGTATGGTCATGGAATTGTATTCAGTGGTGACGCTCTCTTTAATTATGGCATCGGTAGAACTGATTTTCCGGGATGTAGCTATGAACAGCTAGTGGACAGCATTCAAAACAAACTGATGACTTTACCTGATGAGACTATTGTCTATCCCGGCCACGGTCCTTCCAGTACCATCGGGGAAGAAAGAAGGGGCAATCCGTTCCTCACGTGATTGCCCCTTGCGTTTATTATCTTCTACTACCTTCGCTATCTTCTACATCAAATGAACAGCGGGCACATTACCAGTGTGACAGTGCTGAGCAGCTTGACCAAGACATGCAGCGAAGGGCCAGCAGTATCCTTGAACGGATCGCCGACAGTATCACCGACAACTGCCGCAGCATGAGTAAAGCTGCCTTTACCTATTACGTTACCATTCTCATCCTTGAGCTGCCCATCCTCAATCATCTTTTTGGCATTGTCCCAGGCACCACCCCCGTTGTTCATGAATGAAGCCAACATGATACCTGCGATAGTGCCTACCATAAGCAATGCGGCTACCACCATAGCGGCGTCATAACCTGCCCATTTGAAAAGCAGCCCAACGACTACTGGTGCCAGCACAGGCAAAAGACCGGGCAGTATCATTTCTCTCAAGCCAGCACGGGCAGTAATATCAACCGCAGTAGCGTAATCTGGACGAGAGGTGCCAGCCATAATGCCAGGGTCAGCCTTAAACTGGCGGCGGACTTCTTGAATGATCTTAGCTGCGGTTTTTCCCACTGCCTTTATTGCCCATGAGCTGAACAGGTAAACAAGCATCACTGCCAACAGAGCGCCTACGAAAACCTCTATCTTGGCTATGTCCACAACGTTGTATTGGCCCTCAACGCCAAATTTGAGAAATGAAACTCTATCCAGATACGCCTGGAAAAGCAAGAAAGCAGCTAGTCCTGCCGAAACCATGGCATATCCCTTGGTTAATGCTTTGGTAGTATTACCCACGGCATCTAGCCTGTCGGTAATCCGGCGCACTTCTTTACCGGCACCTGCCATCTCATTGATACCATTAGCATTGTCGGTTATAGGACCAAAGGTATCCATTGACAGCACGTACGGACAGGTCATCAACATACCCATGGTAGCAACAGCGGTGCCGAAAGCACCACCACCTTGAACTCCGCTAATGTTGCCCATCCAGTAAGACAGTAAAAGGGCGAGGCCAATCACTACAGCTGTTGCAAATGTAGTTTCAAAGCCTACCCCTACGCCAGCGACAATATTAGTAGCCGGGCCAGTCTTTGAGGCTTCAGCAATTTCTTGAACTGGTTTGTATCGTGACTCGGTGTAATACTGAGTAATGTAAACGATGACAACACTGGTAACAATCCCCACCACACCGGCACCGAAAAGCCACCAGTTCCCCAGCATGAAGTGTATAGTTATAGCCATGCCAATAATTGATAAAGCGACAGCCACAAAATATCCGCGGTTCAACGCATTCATGGCGTTCTCTTCTTCCTTGGCACGGACAATTATCACTCCTATCATGCTTGCAATAAGACCAAAAGCACGGACGACTAAGGGGAAAAGAATCCAGGCTATGTTGCCAGTGGCAAGGTAGGCAATTATACCGAGAATCATGGCGCCGATGTTTTCAGCGGCTGTTGACTCAAATAAGTCGGCACCACGACCAGCACAGTCACCAACGTTGTCACCAACTAAGTCGGCAATAACTGCGGCATTGCGGGGGTCATCTTCAGGAATACCAGCTTCTACTTTACCGACCAGGTCAGCACCCATATCGGCAGCTTTGGTGTAAATTCCGCCGCCGAGCTGCGCAAAAAGGGCGACAAAACTGGCGCCGAAACCAAAACCAACGATTAGATGAGGTGCGATTTCAGGTTTGCTACCGCCACCGAAGGCGAAGAAAATAGCGGTAACTCCAATTAAACTAAGAGCGGTAATAAGGAATCCAGAAACAGCCCCCCCTCTGAGGGCAATGGTCACTGCTTCTTTTAAGCTCTTCTGAGCTCCGGCGGCACAGCGGACATTAGACTTAACCGCAATATACATGCCGATAAAACCAGATATCCCCGAACAGAAAGCACCGACCAGGAAGGCAACTGCTGTTCGCCAGCCGATTCCGAAAGCAGTCATTCCTTCGATACCCTTCTCGCCACCTAGAAATGCTACAAGAACACCAATGATAACCGCTACCACCAACGACAGTATCCCGATGGTACTATACTGCCGTTTCAAGAACGCCCAGGCGCCTTCAAAAATCATATCACCGATTTCCTTCATCTTCGGCGTTCCAGCATCGCGGCGTAGTACATCTCTTGCCAGAAGTGCGGCGAAAATCACCGTTACCAACCCGGCAATAGGAACGAGCCAGAAAATACCAGGCATTTTGCCTCCTTTCTATGAATTATTTTTTATGCGTACTGATTTATGAATGTTCACTAAGTGTCAGATTCTATCGTCTTTGGCCAGCAGAGTCAAGGTTATTTAGTGTTAGATAGGATTGTACTTTGGTACAGAAGCTTTCATAATATAAAACATAATAGATATGATGATTCACTGCTTCTGCTAAATTATCTTCTCTCCATCGGAATTTGCTCTAATTTATCTTCCAGCTCTTTCTGCCTCAAGGCCAGAGTCAAATCACCACGGGTTCTTTCCAGAATACCCCTGACGGCATCACTCGTTCGCCTCAAACCGTAAGTAATTCCTTCGGGGAAATCCATAGTCATCAGGACGGCATAGATATCATCCATTGTTTCTAATAATTCTTCACATCGAGAAAGGTCATTTCGCCTCAAGCTGTCTAAAAGATAGCGTCTCATCTCGCCGACTGCTTCTCCCAAACCGTTTAAGTAAGCTGGATAACTGACCCCCAATGCCTCCGGTTCAGGAAGTGCCCTGCCAGCAACTATAGCTAAAGTTGTACTTGCTTCAGCAAATTCTTTCTGAGCATCGTGCACAATACCAGCGTGAGCTAATTCATCATTGCTCTGAAGTACATCGTTGGCTAATTCTTCAAGTAGCGCACGAGCTGAGCCTAAAAGCTGTTCTGCTTTGACTTCCTCCCCGCGATGGGCAGCACGAATAGCATTGGCACTATGGCGAATCACATCACGGCTTAGACGCAACACCTTCTCTCGAGCTGCATCTTTAGCAGAGAAATAGAGGCGAATTTTCTCAGCTATGGATTCCAGATTATTTACGGCTTTTTGTTTTTTCCTCAATCTCTTTCACCAACTGGCGTGTTGCTGATTCCATATCCTTTTGAACCAGGACGGCACTGATAACGGCTGCTGAATCAGCCCCAGCAGCCATAACCTCTCCGATATTTTTCTTGCTAATGCCTCCAATAGCAACTATGGGGATAGACACCGACTTTCTTACCTGTCGCAGGTGCTCCAATCCAACCACCATAGCATTTACTTTGGTTGGTGAGGAAAATATGGAGCCTATAGCAATATAATCTGCTCCTTCGGCTTCTGCTTTCTGTGCTTGAGCTAAGGTTTTTGTTGAAATTCCAATAATCTTATCAACCTGCAGTTCGTTCCGTATCACAGATAACGGAAGGTCTTCCTGACCAACGTGTACTCCGTCTGCCTCAGATGCCAGAGCTATATCAAGATAGTCATTAACTATAAACAAGGCGCTGGATTTGTAGCATATATCTTTCAGTTGTTTAGCTATAACCAAAAGCTCGCCTTTGCCGTTCTGTTTGTCGCGTAGTTGAATGACTTTAGCCCCGCCACTTATAGCCTTACTGGCTGCGCCAATCGCATCCTTTAGTTCCAATATCTGGGTATCTATAATAACATATAGACCAGTTAGCTGTTTTATCCTCTGCCAGCGCATTAATTTGGATAATAACTCTTTCTCCAACGAATAGAGATTAAAACGCGCTTGTTCAAAATCGTTTGAGTGTAATGTTACATTCAAGTCCGGGAGTTTGGCTAGCTCCTCTACAACCCGTAATGCCTCTTCTACTCTTTTGGCATTAGCTGTGACAAGTGATGGCAAATCCTGGCGCTGGCTAAGTTGAGTTCCGAATCCTACATCTGCCTCAGAATCTCTCTCCGAAAGCATAGCTGCGCCGAATTTAGTCAAGCTTTTAACGAGATTATGGCGCATCGCTTTCAATTTATGGCTTACCCCAGCATCATTGACTAGAAAGCGAGCTATGTCTTCGAGGAAGCGCAATCCTTCGCCGATGCGATTGCAGTTGGCATCAAGAATACGCAGCGTCTGGCGAGGCACCTTGCAAATCCTTTACAGACTCAGGCAGTTCACCTTCTCTGGCAGCCTGAATTTTATGTTGAATTTCACTGGGCATTTCCATACCCAGTTCTTTAAATTTCTTCTCCATTCCTCTACCAATATTGCGCGGGTCTTTGTAATAGTCAGAACTTGGGTACATACTCGGTTCGCCGCTTTCTTCATGTATGGTTTTGAGCGATTTATGATAAGCAAAAGTGGAAAGGATGCGTGAAACATTGCGACTGCCACAGATTGAGCACCTGGGCTCGAAGGAGGAGGCACTCCTGACTAGAAAGCTGCTTTTTTTACGGCACTCGGGACAGAAAAATTCATAAACAGGCATAGTATCAGACCATGTCAGTTTCTTCGGATAGCCCGCTAGTACCTGTGCCGGCTAATTCAGCAGGCATTTCTCCCTTTTCCATTCGTTCAATCGTTTCTTCATATTCCGGGGCTACCTCTTCACCCTGGCTCATTCTTCTGTTCCATTCAGCTAAAGCCTTAGGGTCATCGGCTAACATTCCCCGGGTCAATTGCGCATCAGAGAGTATATCCTCATAGACATCTTTATACGTCTTGCTACGCACTGAAAAAGTGGAGAATAGGCGGCGTAAAGTATCGTTACCACATTGCGGACAAGATGGTGAAGTCTGAGAGAAAGTTGGCGAATATATCATTACCTTACGTTTGCATTGGCGGCACCAGTATTCGTAAAGTGGCATTACACAAAACTCCTTATCCTCTTGAATTTTAACACAACTGGTAAAAACATAGAAGCTAAAGCAGTATCGTCTAATCAGGCGGATTGACACTTAGGCTCTACTTCATTAAAATCCATGCAGGTGATAACCAGTGAACAGTGACCAGATAAGAGAAGCCTTCCTGCAATTTTTCGAGGAAAAACAACACCAGATTATTCCGAGTTCGTCTTTGGTGCCTCATGGTGACCCTACCCTACTGCTTACAACCGCAGGTATGGTGCAAATAAAGCCTTATTTCCTGGGAGTGGCTGTACCGCCAAGCCCGCGCTTAGCTTCATGCCAGAAATGCTTCCGCACCACCGACATCAATTCAGTAGGCGATACTAAGCATCTGACTTTCTTTGAGATGCTGGGAAATTTCAGTGTGGGCGACTATTTTAAAAAGGAGGCCATAGCCTGGGCATGGGAGTTTGTCACTGAACGCCTAAAGCTCAAACCTGAAAAACTGTGGGTAACCATCTATTTAGATGATGATGAATCATTTGACTATTGGCGGAGAATTGGCTTCCCTGAAGAAAGAATTGTACGGCTCGGCGAAGAGGATAATTTCTGGGGTCCAGCCGGCGATTCAGGGCCATGTGGTCCATGTAGCGAAATACACTATGACTTCGGCGAAGAAGCTGGCTGTGGCAAGCCTGACTGCGGGCCTGGATGCAATTGCGGCCGCTTTTCTGAAATATGGAACCTGGTCTTTACCCAATACAACCAGGATCCTGACGGAAAACGCACACCTCTACCGAAGCCGAACATCGATACCGGCATGGGACTGGAAAGAGTCGCCGCTGTGATGCAAGGCGTGCCTTCAGTTTATGACACAGACCTCTTCGTCCCTTTGCGAGATAAGATATGCGGCTTAACAGGGATAAAATATGGCGATGATGAGAATGCCGACCATTCTGTGAGGATTATAGCCGAGCATAGCCGAGGCATCACTTTCCTCATCGCTGACGGTGTTCTACCTTCTAATGAAGGCAGAGGCTATGTCCTGCGTCGGGTATTGCGGCGAGTCTGCTTTTTTGGCAGGAAACTGGGTATAAAAGAGCCTTTTCTCAATGAGATGGCGCGAACCGTCATTGGCAAGATGGGACATATATATCCCGAGCTGATGCGGAATCAAAGTCTGATACAGGAAGTAGTTAAGCTGGAGGAGGAGAGATTTACCAGCACCTTAGATGCCGGCATTAATCTTGTCGACAAAGCTGTCGACGAAGCCCTGAAGCAAGGCAGAAAAATCATCACCGGAGATGAAGCCTTCAGGTTCTGGGATACTTATGGTTTCCCTCTGGAATTGACGAGCGAAATTGCCAAAGAGAAGGGATTAGCTGTTGACCTTGAAGGCTTTGAGGTCGAAATGGAGAAGCAGCGGGAAAGGGCTAGGGCTAGTCAGAAGTTCACGCAGACAATCACTCTCGAATCCATATCTGTAACGCCAAAAGTTTATACTCCAACCATTACCGTGATACCTAATCCAACAACCTTCGTTGGTTATAACAGATTCAAATCCAGCACCAAGGTGAGCTATATCTTGGACCAGGAATCTGGACTCTCGATAAAATCTGCCAGCAAAGGACGAAAAGTTGCTGTAGTCCTCGAGGAAACTCCTTTCTATGGTGAGATGGGTGGTCAGGTAGGCGATACCGGTAAAATAACCACCAATTCAAATCAAGTAGATATTACGGATACTGTTTGGTCTCCTTATGGCAGCCCAACTGAAGGCAAAATCATTCATCTGGGTCAAGTTGTTAAAGGCACTATCTCAGTCGGCGATGTCGTAGAAGCCAAGGTTGATGCTGACCGTCGTCTCGACATCGCTCGTAATCACACAGCAACTCATCTGCTTCAGGCAGCATTGCGTCAGGTGCTGGGTAGCCATGTTCAGCAAAGAGGCTCTCTGGTACATCCTGATGGCTTCCGGTTCGATTTTTCTCACTTATCCGCCATCAGCAAAGAACAGTTCAATGATATCCAGCACTTCGTCAATAAAAGGATACGAGATAGTTTACCTGTGAAAAGTAAGGTTGTCCCATATAAACAGGCTGTCGAGGAAGGTGCAATCGCTCTTTTCGAGGAAAAATACGGGGAAACGGTGAGAGTATTAGAAATAGGGGAGCCGCTGATAAGCGCCGAGCTCTGCGGCGGCACTCATGTCAATTCAACCGGAGAAATAGGACTATTCATAGTAACCAGTGAAAGCAGCATCGGCACCGGTTTGCGCCGCATTGAAGCCATCACCGGTAGAAAAGCTGAAGATTTCCTCCGAGAATGTCTATCAACTGTATCAATTTTAGCAGAAGAGTTGAAAAGTTCACCCCCAGAAATCTTAGATAAGGTAAAAGCTCTCACTGCTGAGCTGGCCATGGAACGCAAACGCTCGACCTCATTGGAAAGAGAACTGGCTAAATATACGGTTGGCTCATTGATTGATAAAGCTGAAAAAGTCAACGGAATAACAGTCCTGTCAGCCAAAGTGCTAGCCGCTTCACTGCCAGTTTTGAGAGAGATGGGTGATTTATTGAGAGACCGACTCAAAAGCGCAGTGATAGTCCTGGGCACGATTCAAGATGGCAAACCCGGCTTTGTGGCTATGGTCACCGATGATTTAGTAAATAGGGGACTGCATGCCGGTAATATTGTCAAACAGGTGGCTGCAATTACTGGTGGTGGTGGTGGTGGTAAGGCAGATATGGCACAGGCTGGTGGGAAAGACAAAACCAAGTTAGACGAAGCGCTCGAGATGGTGAAGCAGCTAGTCCAGAAAGTCAGCAGATAGTTCAGGATGCGCACTTTAGGCTTGGATATTGGAGACAAGAGAATAGGAGTTGCTATCAGCGACCCCGATGAGATTTTGGCTAGCCCTATAGCCACCGTAATCAGAGAGGATGACCAAAAAGCAATAGATGATATTATTCAGATGGTTGACCAAAACGATATAAAGCGAATTGTGGTTGGGTTGCCTTACTCTCTGGATGGCAGCGTCGGTTTACAGGCTAACAAGGTGAAGGATTTCGTCAAAAAGTTTTCTAAAGGTACCAAAGCTAAAATCGAGTTTTGGGATGAGCGACTATCTACCGTGGCTGTGGAGCGCTTGCTGGCAGAAGCCGGTAATAAAAAGGCTGGCAAAAACATGGGGCGGGATGCAGCAGCAGCAGCCTTCATCCTGCAGGGATACCTGGATAGCCTGAAGGTCTGCGACCAGTGACACAGTTCATCAGTGTTATCGGTTACCCACTGAAGCACTCTGTATCTCCCCATTTCCAACAGGCGGCTTTAGATTATTACAAGCTCGACATGCGTTACGAAGCCCAGGAGATAAAGGCTGGGAATTTATCAGCAGCGATAAGTCAACTCAGGCAACCTCAAAATCTAGGAGCTAACATAACCGTACCTTACAAAGAGGCGGTTTTACGTCTTATAGACGAGGTTGATGATTTCGCCGGCGTGGCTGGTGCCATAAATACCATAGTCAATCGAAATGGCAGGCTGCTTGGTTTCAATACCGATGCATCTGGCTTCCTCAAAGCCTTGCGTGATGATGCCAGATTTGAGCCTAAAAATAAGAGGGGGGTAATTGTCGGTGCCGGCGGAGCCGCCCGCGCCGTGAGCCTTGCCCTCCTGCAAGAAAAAGTAAGCTCCTTAATCATCACTAACCGTGCCTTGTCCAGAGCTGAAAATTTAGCAGTATCTCTGGCTGAACATGCTGCGAAAAACAAGATGAGCACTGAGATAGCCACCGTGCCGTGGCAAAGTTCAAAACTTACTGAAACACTTAAGCACTGCCATTTGATAGTCAACTGTACAACTCTAGGGATGAAAGGTTCTTCTGGAGAAGACCAATCACCTCTAGCGTCAGGTCTAGTTCCCAAAGGTGCTCTGGTTTACGACTTGGTGTATAATCCTTCAGAGACACCTTTATTGAGAATGGCTAAAGAGGCTGGGGCTAATACTATCGGCGGCTTGCCTATGCTAGTATATCAAGGAGCTGCCTCCTTCAAACTGTGGACATGTAGGGAAGCTCCACTTGACATAATGCTAAAGGCAGCAAATCAAGCTTTGCTGAAAATAGGTGGGTAACAGATGAGGAAAGTTACGTTAATCATTTGCATAGTCGCTTTACTAGTCTTGGGTGCAGTATCGGCTTCTTGCAGCATTGCGGAAAACAAAGTAGTGGTTATCTCACTCAGCGGGCCGGTACAATCAGAGGAGAGTTCCGGGCTTTTCTTCGGTGGCAGCGCTATAAGCCCGAAGTTTGTTCGAATTCAACTGGAACGGGCTAAGAATGACATGGCTGTAAAGGCAATAGTTATTCAAGTAGAAAGCCCCGGTGGGAGTGCGGCTGCCTCTCAGGAGATTCTGGAAGAGATAGAGAAGGTTGAAAAACCAATTGTGGTTAGTTTTGGAAGCCTAGCCGCCTCCGGAGGGTATTATATCTCGGCAAAAGCCGACAAAATCGTAGCTCTGCCTGCTACTTTGACCGGTAGTATCGGGGTCATATCTGAAATGCCAAACCTAAAAGGACTGTTTGAGAAACTGGGAATAGAGATGGAGGTCTTCACTGCTGGTAAACATAAGGATATGTATGCCGGGATTAGAGAGCTAACGCCTGAAGAAAAGGTGATTATGCAAGAGATGACCGACCAGCTCTATGACCAGTTCATTCAAGTCGTTGCCGAGGGTAGGAATTTGAGTGAGGATAAAGTCAGAGAACTGGCCACAGGTCAGCTTTATACCGGCGTCCAGGCTAAAGAACTCGGACTGGTTGACGAATTGGGTGGGCTCAGTACAGCTATAGACTTAGCCGCTAGTCTAGCTGGAATCGAGAAGCCAGAAGTGGAGTATTATAAGCGTGAAACCCCGTCACTGCTAAATGCTTTTCTGGACATGGGATTGCAGAAGCTAAACAACACCATCCAGGTGCAAACATTGGGTTCTGAAGGCATTATAATTCTGAAAACATTGAGTAATCCTTATCCGCAGCCGGAGTATCGATAGGCTGATAAAGGAATCAGGAAGTATGGGACAGTTTCGTTTTCTTACTGCTGGTGAGTCACACGGCAAAGGGTTAGTGGCAGTTATCGAAGGTATGGTAGCTGGCTTACCAGTTAGTGAAGACTACATAGCACAAGACCTTAAGCGGCGACAGGCAGGCTATGGACGCAGTACCCGCATGCAAATTGAAAAAGACAAAGCTGAAATTATCTCAGGGGTACGCCATGGCCTCACCATCGGTAGCCCGATAAGTCTGCTAATATGGAATCGCGTTTGGGAAGGCTGGCAGGAGATAATGAGCGTTGTCTCTGCCGACAAGGAAATACAGCCGCTAACCGCGCCTCGTCCTGGGCACGCCGACCTGGCTGGAGTAATCAAATATAGCATTGATGATATCCGCCCGATTTTAGAACGAGCCAGTGCCCGAGAGACGGCAGCCAGAGTTGCTGTTGGTGCCATAGCCCGAAAATTCCTCGCAGAATTCGGCGTTACTATCCGTAGCCATACTATAAGCATAGGTAAACATCGGGCTAAACAACTCAAAACGATAGATTGGCAGCGAGTTGAGAAATCACCTGTACGCTGCGCCGACGCTGGAGCAGAAAATGCAATGACAGCAGCTATAGATGAAGCCAAAGCTGAAGGGGACACGCTGGGTGGCGTCTTCGAGGTAATCGCTGCTGGAGTACCTGTCGGATTGGGCAGCCATGTGCAGTGGGACCTCAGGCTTGACGGTCAAATTGCCCAGGCGATAATGAGCATACAGGCTGTGAAAGGAATCGAGATAGGTGCTGGTTTTTCAGCCGCTGGTATCAAAGGCTCCAAATTCCAGGACACAATCGAAGCCAGCCCCAAAAGAGCTACCATGCTTTGGCATCGAGCCACTAACAATGCTGGCGGTACCGAAGGTGGAATAAGCAATGGACAGCCTATTGTGGTTCGCGCCGCAGTGAAACCCATCGCTACCCTGGGCAAACCGCTGCCGTCAGTAGGCCTGCAAACCGGGAAGCAAACCGAAGCTCATTATGAGCGCAGCGATATCTGTGTGGTTCCTGCAGCTGGAGTGATAGGAGAAGCAATGCTGGCTATCGTCCTGACAAATGCCATGCTGGCAAAATTTGGCGGTGACCACTTGAAGGAAACCTTAGCCAACTATAAAAACTATATTAGCTCTGCTTGCCCTCATAATCGTTATGCCACGTAGTAAAGCAAATAACAATATCACCATCATAGGTTTCTCAGCTACAGGCAAGTCAGTTGTTGCCCAAATAGTAGCCGAGCGCCTGAACTGGACGTTCATAGACACCGACGATGAGATAGTTAAGTTCAGCGGTAAAACCATCCCGGAAATCTTCAAGCATGACGGGGAGAATAAGTTCAGGCAACTGGAACGCAAAGTACTGAGCCAGGCTTGCAAGAAGAAGCAAGTAGTCATCGCTACCGGTGGCGGGGCTGTTATTGACCCCAAAAACCAGAAATTGCTCCTTGAGACCAGTGTGGTCGTTTGCCTGGAAGCCAGCCCGGAGACTATACATCAGCGACTGCTACACGATAGTCTATATTCTACTAATCCTGTAGTTCGCCCCTTGCTTACTGGAGATAATCCCCTGGAACGTATCAAGCATCTGAAAGTAAAACGTCAATCCTATTATGCCATCGCCGACTGGACAGTTCATACCGACAACCTGACTCTCAATGAAGTCAGCCGTGAGGTGATAAAAGGCTGGCAGTATGTGAGCAAACATCACAAAAGCAACCAATCCGCTAAAATCGACCCGACCTGTGCAGTGGAGACGGAGACAGCCAGTTATCCTGTTTTTGTTGACTGGGGAATACTCGACAGGCTTGGTGAAAAGATGACACAGGCTGGCGTGTCGGGCACAGTCAACATAATCAGCGATGAAACAGTTTTTCCCATTTATGGTGCCGGGGTTAAGAAAACGTTGGAAAAAGCCGGCTTTGCCGTCAACTGCTTTGCCGTACCACCTGGTGAAGCCTCAAAGAATATCGCTCAGGCTGTCAGAATTTATGACTTCCTCATTGAGCACCGTGTAGAAAGAAACGACGTGATAGTCGCCTTAGGCGGGGGCATGGTTGGTGACCTGGCTGGATTTGTGGCTGCCACCTTCTTAAGAGGCTTGCCCTGGCTTCAGGCGCCCACCAGCTTGATAGCCATGACAGATGCCAGCATCGGTGGTAAAGTAGCCGTCGACCACCCTCAGGGGAAAAATCTGATAGGTGCCTTTTATCAACCGCGCCTTGTCCTGGCTGATGTCCGTACCCTTACTACCTTGCCCCAGCGTGAACTTACTTCGGGTTGGGCTGAGATTATCAAGCACGGGCTGATTTTAGATGCCGATTTACTCCAGCTGCTTGAAGGCAATTTTAAAGACCTGATTAAGCTAAAGCCGGGTATTACTTCTAAAGTGATTGCCCGAAGCGCTGCTATTAAATGCAGGATTGTCTCTGAAGATGAAAAGGAGATCGGAAAACGTACCCTGCTGAACTATGGACATACCGTAGCCCACGGTCTCGAAGCTGCTGGTAAATATGACCGTTTTCTACACGGGGAAGCAGTGGCAATTGGAATGATGGCAGCAGCCGGGCTCAGCCATAAAATGGGGCTTTTGTCGTTACATGATGTCGAACGCCAGAAAACCATCCTGCAAAAATTCGGTCTGCCCACAGATTGCTCCGGAGTACCTTTGACTGATGTGCTAGCTGCCATGGAACTGGATAAGAAGATTCGAGGTAAAGCAATCCGCTGGGTATTGCTCGAAGACATCGGCAAGGCAGTGATACGAAGTGATGTACCCAAAAAAGAAGTGCTAGATGCTCTTAAAGAGGTAATAAAGCCTTGAAAATCGCCCTGGGTAGACAGTGGTCATTCCTGGACTATATCACCATCCTTAAACCTGTAGAGACCAGCCTGCTTGCCTTCATCGGCATTTTCTCATTGATTGTCGCCGCCGGTGGCTATCCACCAGTCAATGTCTTAGTTCTCGCCTTAATTGCCCTAATTTTGGGTAGTGCCGGTTCCAACGGGCTTACCAACTATCTCGACCGTGAAGTCGATGCCCGTATGAGTAGGACTTCCAACCGAGCTTTGCCATCGAAGCGAATTTACCCTCCACAGAAAGCTCTACCGCTTATCATCGGGCTTATAGTTGTCGGGCTGGTCTTAGCCTGGATATTGCACCCATTTTGCTTTCTGTTCGGCTTAATAGGCGTCATAGCTTCGTCGGTATGGCGCAAGACAATCTCGTGCACCTTTCTCGGTATTGTTGCCGGCTGCAGTCCGGTGCTCATCGGCTGGTTTGCTATAAGTCCGGCATTCAGCCCCACGATTCTCCTTCTATGCGGGCTGGTGGCTATCTGGACTCCCATCCATGTCTGGACTGTAATGATTGCCAACAGAGAAGATTACTTAGACGCCGACCTGCACTATTTTCCTCTGAACTGGCCGGTCAAGGACGTGGTGAAAATACTTTTCGGCTTATCTATACTTCTATATCTTATCTCCATCCTCCTTTACATAGCCGCCGATTTTCACCTGCTTTATCTAATTGTGGCCAACATACTCGGCATCTTGATGATTTGCGCTAATGCCCGCCTGGTATTCTCGATGACATCGACAGCCGCCTGGCAGGTATATAAACTTTCAGCTTTTCCCTATCTGGGCATAATTTTCCTGACTATGGGCATGGATATCTGGTTAACATGAATATAGATGCTGACCTTATAGACAAACTGGAAATCGCCTTCCATCCTAAAGCTGTTGCCGTAGCCGGAGCCTCTGAAGACCCCTTGTCCTTCGGTCACCAATTCCTTCGGCATATGCTGGACTATAACTATACCGGGCATATATACCCGGTGAACCCCAATAAAAAATCCATCCTGGGTCTTAAGGCTCACCCAAGTTTGAGCAGCATTCCGGGACCGGTTGATTACGTTATCTGCTGTCTTCCAGCGTCTATGGTGCTGGACTTACTTGCCGAATGCCCCGCCAAAGGAGTAAAAACAGTTCATCTCGTCACCGCCAGACTCAGTGAGACAGGTCGAAAGGAAGCCATAGAACTTGAAGCCAGGATGCTCCAGACAGCCAAACAACTCAACATACGCCTCATCGGCCCGAACTGCATGGGGGTTTACTATCCACAAAGCGGGCTAGCCAACGGCTATAACTTGCCCAGGGAAGCTGGGAATATCGGCGCCGTGTTTCAAAGCGGTGGTTCATCCACTATGCTCATCCGCTATGGAGAATTGCGCGGTCTCCGTTTCAGTAAGGTCATCAGCTACGGTAACGCACTTGATATTGATGAAAGTGACTTCTTAAATTATCTGGCACAGGATGATGAGACTGATATAATCGCTGCTTATTTCGAAGGTGTCAAAGACGGCAGAAAATTTCTAAAGTCTTTAAGCGAT
>Ga0208828_1000161_pt1 | contig 30612 bp, 27 predicted proteins | sample Kivu_160m_FD_185487 | JGI IMG/M metagenome (GOLD analysis project Ga0208828, IMG submission 185487) | Freshwater microbial communities from Lake Kivu, Western Province, Rwanda to study Microbial Dark Matter (Phase II) - Kivu_160m (SPAdes)... | ecosystem: Environmental > Aquatic > Freshwater >... | reverse complement strand
CGACTCTGCTCGCTGCTTCTTTTGCCCACCAAGCGAGCGCGCCGGAAACCTCAGTACTTCTTCGATTCTCACAAGTACTCCCTCAACGTTGGAGATGAATCCCTCATTGTACTGGCCAGGTTGAACAGTCACTCCGAGTTCAGGTATGAGAATGGTGGCGGTGCTGCCGCGGACAATTCGTATCTTCAGATCTTCGATCGAAGCCACTTCGAGACTCATGGTTGTGGGGTCGTGAGTTGAGAGAGAGAAAACGTCGGAGTGCTTGAAGCCACAGGATTCGCAGGATGTAGCAGACAGAATGATTGGGCCGAAGTTCTCAACCTCGTACTCGACCTCTGTGATGTCAAGCCCAGCGGTGTTGTAGACGGGACAAGCAGTCTCAGCTAGCCGATACTCGCAAGTCGTCAAGACTGCCGCAGAAGGTTCAGTTGCATTCCATGTGGCTGGGGGCAATCAGGCTTCCCACAGAAGTATCTCAGAGCTTCTAAAAGCACTTGCATGACGATTCCGAGCCAATAGTTTCAGCTATGTCTCGCGGCTATATCGAAGCCCAGCCATAACTGTCCTGAATAGTGATGGAGAAGAGTTCAGGAAACCGGTGCCCTAGATGCTTCAGAGACTCCTTGAATGTCTACTATGAGGAGGATTCAGGGTTCCGATTGGGCGCCGTGTGTCAACTATGCGGCTTGAAAGGGTATTTCTCCGAAGGCAAGCTCACGGTAATGGCCACACAATGATGCGAGCACGGTCTAGGTCACTGTAATATCTTCTGACTTCTCTTTGCATGTGCGAAGCAGCTATGGCATCGCTACAGGGCTTGCGTGTGCTGGACCTCAGCAGACTTATGCCAGGGCCACTTTGCACGATGATACTGGGCGACCTTGGCGCCGATGTGATAAAGATCGAGCAGCCGCAAATTGGAGACTATGCGCGCTCTGCACCGCCTCTCCTAGGAGACACCGGCTCCGCCTTCCTGATGCTCAACCGGAACAAGCGCAGCATTACACTCGACTTGAAAAAGGCTGAGGCACAGGAGATTCTATGCAAGCTCGCGGCGAGGGCTGATGTCCTTGTCGAGAGTTACCGGCCGGGCGTGGCGGACGGACTAGGCGTCGGATACCAAACAGTCAGTCAGGTCAACGCGCGGATCGTCTACTGCTCGATATCCGGCTTCGGGCAAGATGGACCCTATCGCGATCTGGTCGGTCATGATCTTACCTACATGGCGTACAGTGGAGCAATCGGAGGGACGGGACCAAGAGGTGGCCCCCCCGTCATCCCGGCAATACAGGTTTCGGATATCCAAGCCGCAATGTATTCCGCAATCGCGATCATGGCGGCGCTCTACGGGAGGGAGAAGACCGGCAAAGGCGACTTCATTGACATCTCTCTCATGGATGCCGCTGTCGCCTCAATGATCCTGCCGATTAGCTTCCATTTCGCCGGGGAGTCCACAGAGAGGGGGTCATCACTCCTGTCAGGTGGGGCGCCATTCTACAACATCTACGAGACCGCGGATCGGAAATACGTCGCCATTTCGGCGCTTGAGCCGAAGTTCTGGATTGAACTGTGCAGTGTGCTCGGGCTAGAGAAGTACCAGGACAAGCAGTTGGCCTCCGTGGAGGAAAAGGAGCGGATTCGCGATGACCTCGCCGCGATTTTTCACCTGAAGACCCGCGACGAGTGGGTCAAGATCCTGAACGAGAGAGAAATTCCCTGTGCTCCGATCTATGATGTGAGCGAGGCCTTGGCCGATCCTCATGTCATGTCAAGGAAGACGATCTTCGACACGGAGACGGAGGCGTTTGGGAAACTGAAACAGCTGGCGACGCCGATCCGGATGTCAAATAGCCTTCTGACGGCTAGATTGCCTCCACCGAGACTCGGCGAGCACACGCTTCAGGTTCTGCAAGAACTCGGATACTCACCAAGCGAGATGAAACGACTCAGGAGCGCTGGTGCAATCTAGGGAAAGACCACAGGTGAACGGCAACAGGATGCATGCAGTCTTGGATGATCTGAGTGCAAGTTCTATACGACCCGACAGTCTTCTTCAGTAAGAGATGCCCGCTCAGATCTACGATAATCATCAAATAGGAGAAGAATGAGAACTCATTGAGCTGGCTTGCATAGCTCTGAGATGGTCAATAGGCTCCAGAGCCTGGCTCCTCACGATCATGCAGTCCTCTTCTACTCGGATATTGACCACAAACGCGAACTAGTCTTTCCCTTTCTGCAGCAAGCGCTTGAGAACCATGGAGCCGCAGCCTATCTCAGCTCGCATGAATCTCTCGGTGAAGTGAGAGATGCGATGAAGTACTGGGGGATCGAAGTCGACAAGCATGAATCCTCCCGGTCTTTAGAGATTCGCGATTATGAAGACCTCATGACAGCAGAGGGCGGGCTGGATGTTGCGAAGATCAACCAGTTCCTGGCGGATCTGTCGAAGCATGAAGGATCTGTGAGATTGGCGAGTGATCCGACGGCGCTTGCCAAGCGCGGATTGGCTGACGAGATTGTGAGAATAGAACGGCTTTTGCGTAGACATTTGAGGTTGCCGCTGACCATGGTCTGTCCGTACGAAGAGACCGTGGCCGACTTAAAGAGTGGCGAGTTTCTCATCAAGATGATGCGGACACATAGCCAGGTTGTGTTCCTGAACTTGGCTCTGACCCTCGCGTGAACATGAGCACTTGAAACAGCGAGAGCTATACGGGTCATCCGCAACCTACAATAGCATGCCTACCACGGTGACGCTGAGCAGCGTGTAAGATTTTGATTCGCCCGCTCTGGTTCGTCGGCTTCGACAGCCTCATGGAATTCGTGGCCTTCATAATCGCGCTCGCCATCGCATTCCAAGCCTTCAAAGGCTACCGACTCACGAAACAGAGAACGCTGCTGTATGTTCAGTTCAGTTTCGCGCTTCTGTCAGCGGGTCTGCTAGTCGACTCCCTTGCCGGTTTCCTCGGCATATTGGCTCGATCTCTGAAGGGGATTGAGATTCTAACGCAGGTTGGATACACAATCTACTTCCTTGTGCAAGTGCTTGCGTACGGTATTCTCGTATACGCTTACGTTTCCCAGACCCGAACACTGAGCACGGCATCACCTGCGCTTCCACTTGTTTCGTTGTCGGGAATCACAGCGCTTCAAACATCGCAGTCTCCGGTCGTCAAGCCGCTACCTCTGCTCGAATATCATCCGATATCCGAGATTGTGTTGCTCTTCCTGATCGTCTACATCGCATTTCAGACAGCGATCAACTACTCTGCAACGAAAGAAAGAAACGCGCTTCTCGTCTTTCTGGGGTTTCTGCTTCTCGCTCTGAGCCACCTATTCTTCATCCTAGCGCTGCTTCGTCCATTGTTCTTCGTTTTCGGACACGTGTTCCAGCTCCTCGGATTCGTCTCACTGCTGATGATGCTTCTACGGGTGACCAGAACGAAATGACCCAGAAGCTGCCCAAGTACCGGTCACAGATGAGGATCTACGTAGACATTATGCGGGTCATCCAACGAGAGAACAATCAGGCGAAACCAACTCGCATCCTTTACGGTGCAAATCTGTCTCATGATCGACTGCTAAAGTATCTGGAGGAATTGAGGAGTCTCGGCGTGATCGAAGAGGCGGGCGAGGGTGACCGATGCTACAAGCTCACGCAGAAAGGCATCGAGTTCCTCAACCAATTCAGAGGAGTCGAGAGATTCGCAGGCGCATTCGGCTTCGCCATCTAACCCCGACACACACTCATGAACCCCAGTCCAAGCCCTGATGTCTTCACCAAGAAGAACACACAGCATCATTTGCTCACCGCGGGATCCTCCACACAAATGGACACAACAATGAGCCTGAGAAGGCCTTCCAGCAACCTCTCTTTCCCTCACAACTGAAACAGTCGCACTGGACGAGTCAAATACCCTCTCAGTGGATAGTAGTGGATCATGAAGAGAGAAGAGATACTGGATTTCTGTGACAGATGGTTGCCGGCTTGGGAAGGAAACAGACCAAACGACTTGATCGGATTCTACTCAGATGATGCCCTATACATCGACCCTGCCAACAAGAAGGGATTGAATGGACGTCGCCAAATCCTCGCCTACTTCAGGAAGTTGCTCGCAGCGAACCCGAATTGGAAATGGGAGCCGATCGAATTCTTCCCCACAGACGATGGCTTCGTCGCCAAGTGGAAAGCCACGATTCCTGTCGGAAGAGAAACAGTGACAGAGTACGGGATGGACATCGTCGGGATAGAGCGAGGAGTAATCAGAAGAAACGAAGTCTACTTCGATCGTTCAGATTTGCTCGAGACGCTGAGGAAATCGAGATCTGCCGGATAGTCAAAGAGTGTTGGCTACGTTACGACAACGTGATGGGGAATCATGAGCGCTTCGGAGGCGACGGTTTTCTCTGCTGAAACGCGGAAAGCCTTTCCAGGAAATCTTTCGTGCCGCCTTGTGCTATTAGTCGTTGTCGCTCTCTTTCCAGTTGTGTTTCCAGCATCGGAAACTGTGCTGCATTGAGAAGAGCTTTGGCACCACCAAGAGCAGTGATCGGTCCTTGGGCCAGCTGAGTTGACAGCTCGACCGTTCGTTCATGCAGCTTGTCGTCTGGCACTACCTCATGGACAAGCCCTAGAGACAGCGCTTCCTTTGCGTCCAATACGGGGTCAAGCAACAGGAGTTCCATGGCTTTTGCCGTCCCGATGATCTGAGGAACGAAAACGGTCCATCCTCCGTCTGGAACCAGACCCATGGAAGTGTAGGCCTGCTTGAATTTGGCGCTCTCGGTTGCAAGGCGAAGATCGCAGGCTGCGGCCAAGCTCATTCCAGCACCTCCAGCCGGACCGTTGACCGACGCCATGACCGGCTTCTCCATCAATCGAATATCGGTGACTGCACGGTGCAGGAGCACCGTCAAGTCACGGAAGAAATGGCGAGGGTCCTTTCCTGCTTGGATGTGCTCCCAGACCGCCTTCATGTCTCCTCCGGCACAGAAACCACGACCGGCGCCGGTGATGATCACAGCCCGAATCTTGTCATCGCTCATGCATGCTTGGACCGCTCCAACCAATGCCTGAATCAAAGGGGGGTTGATGGCGTTGAGCACCTCTGGCCGGTTAAGCGTGATTGTTGCCACGGCATCGGACACGTCCACCCGCACAACTTGATCTGTCATTCCACAACTCCCCACAACGAGTCCACGTGCAATGCATATGAGACTTAGCTCTTCAGAGCGATCCAGGGTATCGAAGTGACCGCACGTTGCCCGGCAATTGACAAATCGAATGAACAGAACGACGGACCAGCTGACGACCGGAGACCCTGTCGCAAGCAGTGTTACGTGCTGCCGTTGGGACATGGTCTCGTGCGTGGGCGAGCTGGAATCTGGTCTGACCTCGCAGAGTTCAAATTCGATCACACTGACCATAAAGAGCGGAGAGAAGATAGGACAGTTGGTTTCAGGGATGATAGAGATCGTAGGAGTTTCAGGTAGCCCTCGTAAAGGGGGCAACACAGATCAATGCCTGCAGGAGGCGCTTCGAGCATGTTCCCAAGAATGCAGAACCGAATTGGTGAGCCTGGCAGACCTGAAGATAGCTGAGTGCAATGGCTGTGGTCGGTGCAAGAAAGAGGGAACCAGGAAACTTCCATGCCCGGCGCATAACGATGACATGACTCCGCTCTACGGGAAGCTGGCTTCGGCGGATGGATTCCTGTTTGCAAGTCCGGTGTACTATGGTTCGGTAACCGGCATCATGAAGATGTTCATGGACAGATTCCTCCCGTTCTACTATGAATCAGGATCGACAAGCGAACTGAAGGGTGCGCTGCGGTTCAAACCCGCCGGGGCAATCGCTGTAGGAGGGGATAGAAACGATGGAATCGAAGCCGTCCTGTACACGCTCCACAGGTTCTTCCTCTTCAATGACATGCTAGTCGTAGGCACCGCTGGATACTCTTGGTCAGCCTCGAATCTCGGAGGAACCGTCCATTCCGATAGCAAGCCTGACGCACTAATGCGAGACCCTCTTGGGAAGAACACTCTCACAGCATTGGGAAAGAAAGTCTCATTGTTGACAGAGAAACTTGCCGGTGTAAGGTGACAACATGCAGATTGGCGACTCTACCGTATTGCCAACTGATAGCGAAGAATGGGGTTACGATGAAGTTGTCTTAGTGGAAAGCCGACTTGCAGGCGGGGAATAGTACAGCATCTGCACATTGGACCGGTGGTCACCGTGTTCAGACAAGTCGAACCAACAGTCCTACATTTCCGACAGGACGCTGATTCCTGCATGGTTACGTGAGGCTGTTCCCTTCGGACCGAAGATAGCACGTGCTTCGAGATACGAATGTCCAGATGTTCCGATAGGTGCAGAGAGTTCTTGCGAGGAACGTTTTAGTATCGCTGACGATGTGGTGACGAACGCTTCGTGATGAGCTCTCCATCAAGACCTGAGTGGGTAAGGGCGAAAGCCCCCTCAGGGCCAACCTATGCTCGCCTCAAGGAACTGACCAAACAGTACCCACTTCATACCGTGTGCGAGGAGGCTCACTGCCCGAATGTTGGAGAGTGCTGGGGCAGTGGAACCGCGACCTTCATGATAATGGGAGAGCTCTGCACACGCGCATGCAGGTTCTGCAACGTCAAGAACGGCAAACCAAACGGCGCCTTGGACCGTGAGGAACCTTCAAACGTCGCAAGAGCCGTGCAGGATCTGGGATTGAAGTATGTTGTATTGACTTCTGTTGACCGGGATGACTTGCCCGATGGTGGAGCGTCACATTTCGCCCAAACCATCACCGCCATCAGAAGCAGCACGCCCGACGTGCACATCGAAGCCCTGGTTCCCGATTTTCAGGGAAGCCTCAGAGAGGTTAGCACAATCGTGCAAGCGCGTCCTGACGTTGTCGGTCACAATGTCGAGACCACCGAAGCGCTAACGCCTAGGGTGAGAGATCCAAGGGCCAAGTATCACCGCTCACTCAAGGTCCTTGAACATGTGAAGCAACAGAACCCACGAGTTTTCACGAAGTCATCACTCATGCTCGGGCTGGGTGAGCAAGAAGACGGCGTTCTTCAGACGATGCGTGACCTTCGGAACGTCAGGACAGACTTCCTAACCTTGGGTCAGTACCTCAGACCTTCATCACGCAACCTCGCGGTTGTCGAATACATTGCACCTGAGCGGTTCGACTATTATCGAACCAAGGCCGAGCAGATGGGATTCCGCTACGTGGCCTCCGGTCCGCTGGTACGCAGTTCTTATCGCGCAGGCGAGCTCTTTCTCGCCAGCATGATCGGCTGGACTCGTCGACAGGCCTCTCGAAACGAGGAAACCAGCATCGTGGGCCTGAACTTCAGTTGGGTGATCGAAGGCGAGGTTGCCGGATCAAGAGGCCCACGCTCGAAAGCTGATCTCTTGTCCTTGAAGGAGCAGGGCATAGGTGCCCTAGTGAGACTCGTCGAGACAGATGAGGCCTACGTGACAGCCGATGATGTTCGCGAAACCGGATTGGAGGACTACAACGAGCCAATTCCGGACTTTCACGCACCTACAGATGCCCAGATCGACAAGATCATCGAATACCTAGACGCCCACGTACGATCCGGCGTGCCGGTCGATGTCTCCTGCTACGCTGGGATCGGCCGGTCAGGCGTCGTGTTGGCTTGCTATCTGGTGCACAAAGGCTACTCTGCGAAGGACGCCTTGGAGCTTGTCCGCAGAAGGCGCGGCAGAGGCCCAGAAGTGTCAGCACAGATCTCAGCAGTCGAAGCTTATTGGCGTAGAGTCAATTCCGTTGCGAAGCTTTGAGACACAGTAACCCTTCCAGCTTCGCTTGTTGACACATAGACTGGTTCTGCTTGAGGAGTCGCCAGTTGTACGCTCGGATTCACGAAAACAGTGAGTGGAGATTCAGTGAAGCTGTCTTGGCTTCTTACGTCAGCTTGCCTGATGTGTTGGTCAAAGAAGTCGGCGATCATCTTGGTGATTTCAACACGACTTGGACTGGTCCGTCCACCGGCGGGTGCGAAACCATGCCCCGCATTCTTCACTACCACCAAGGTCGCAGGTACATGAGCTGCAACCAGTACGTCGTAGAGTTCCTGCGATTGGCTTAGCGGAACCAGAGTGTCCTTCTCACCGTGCATGATGAGGAACGGGGGATCATCACTCGTGACGTAGGTCACTGGACTGGCACGTCTCAGAATCTCGGCGTCCGAGCCCACAACGCCGAACACCTGCTGTAGGATTTGCGGGTTGGCACCGCTGAAGACCTGAGTCAAATCGGCTGGACCGAACAAATCTACCACAGCCTGGACACGACTCGATTCATCAGCATATCCTCCCGAACCTTCCAGTCCAGCGCTCGTATCCGTTACTCCAAGCAGTGAGACAAGGTGACCGCCTGCACTGCCGCCCCACGCCCCAATACGCTCAGCATCTATCCCATACATCGAGGCACTAGCTCGCAAGAAACGAACGGCACACTTGACATCTTCGATCTGAGCTGGGAACTTGTACTGCGGTGCCAGACGATAATTGATGGCTGCGACGAAGTACCCACGCTTGGCAAGCTCGCGGATATCCAGACTACCTGCCCCAGCACCCTTGTCACCCTTCGTCCAGCCACCACCGTGAACGTAGACGAGCACAGGCTGAGGCTTCTCGTCAATCCCAGGATAGTAGATGTCCATCTTCAACTGAACTCCGTCTGCAGTACAATAGGTGACATCACGCTCGACTTCGCTCGCTTGACCAGCCGAGACGCCGCCACTGTGTGGGTCGACGCCAGGGTGAGTCTTCTCCCACTCTGCAAAAGCATCAGCCATCTCTGAGAAAGTCGCCCACCGAACTCTACCGGACAACACAAGCGGATTGACGACCCCTGCCAGGAAACTGTCAACGATCGAGTAAGGATGTGCCGAATCACCACGGAATTCTCCTGGATGGATAGTGAAGTGGAAAACGTTGACTCTGTCCGCCCGCGAGGCGTCCAATGATTGTTCAAGGCTTGCTCTGATGAAGTCGAAATAGGCTTGGTCGCCTCCCTTCTCGAGCATCAGCCGCTTCGATGCAAATCCTTCGGGATCGTATAGGCCATCAGGAAGATACACCACCCTGCCCTGGGGGTCATGCTTCGCAAAGGCGACGAGGCTGCTTTCGCTTGGTCCGCCTGATGGCCTCCACGGGTTGACTCCGACGACCAATGTGTCCGTCTCTTGAGTATGAGGATTCTTCCAATCACTCATTACGCTGAGGCCAGACAGCGCTGCACCATCTAGGACGCCGGGGTAAAGGTTCCCGCCGCTCCAATATCGCACACTCGTTGCTCCGGCTTGCTTGAGAAATGAAATCTCCTGAAGCATTGCATCGGTCCATGCCTCTACCGATAGGTTCTCAGGATTCGCTCCGAGGTGGGCATCTTCGTGGAAGTGAAGTGCAATCTCATGGCCATGTGCCTCAAGCTCGGTGAACAGCGTCTCCTTGGACTGAATGATCATGAGTGTGAACGGGCTCTGCGCCTGAACCGACAGCCTGCCTCCATACTTCTCCACCATGCTGGCTAGGATTCGGATGTCCTCAACATGGTGGTTGAAGAATTCCTCCTGATTGTAGTCGGCCGAGTTTCTGCCTTGGCCGTTAAATGGTTCGATGTGTACTCCGATTGTAAAGAGCAACACGGGCTCTGCTGGTTTCTCTGATGCAAGCAGGTATGGCGTCATTGCTCCCGTGTACACCGCAAATGTGACGCCTGCAAGCGTCAGCGTCAAGATCAGGACAGCGGTCAGCATCTTCCTCATTGTCATCACTGCACTCGCCATACATCAATTGGGTCGGAGAACGCGGTAAGGAACTTAAAGGACGTATGAATGAATCATCCCCATCACATCCAGAATGGTAGATGATTACTTTGGATCTGCAAAGTTTCCTTAGCCCCCTTCAGACTGCACTGGTTCCTGTAGTGCTGTCTTCCACAGGAGGACTTCTCTGCCTCATGATTCAAACCAGATACGGCCGCATCGTCGACCACACAAGACAGCTCCTGCGACTCCCCACGCGTGACACAGAAGTTGAGAAGGTGCTTGGGATGCTTTTCAAGCGAGCACGCTATGCAAAATGGGCGCTCTTCGGACTATTCCTGGGCGTTACGTGTTTCCTCACTCTATCTCTAGTGATCCTAGTTTCGATGCTGCTTCCTGAGCCGATCCAAGTCGGGCTAATCATTGCCATCTTCACTCTAGGAATGGGATCAATGCTAGCCGGCGTGTGGTTCGAGGTTCTCGAACTATGGGATTCCTTCAGAGGAATCAGCCTCGAATACTCGATCTACGAGAAGAAGACACGAGAACAAACGAAACTGTAGACGAGCAACTAAGGTTAGCTGATCTTCTCGAACTGAGAGGTCCAGACGCATGATCTGACAATGCAGAGAATGGACACATTATTGAGTCAGAGCTACCACCTTTTTAAGAGAAAGGGGCCCGAACAACGGTTCAGAGGTACTGTGACCTTGTGGAACAAACCGCGAGGATCTATCAGACTCCTGATGACCCCCGGACCAGTCGAGGTTTCCCCCAGAGTTCTCCAGGCAATGTCACGACCCCAGATCTATCACTACTACGAGAACTTCGTGGAATTCTTCGCTGAAACAACAGAGAAGATGAGGAAGGTCTACCAGACGAAGAACGATGTCCTCATCCTGCAAGGAGAAGGCGTACTCGGCCTCGAAGCAGCAGTAATGAACACGATCAATCCAGGCGACAAGGTACTTGTGCTAGATTCCGGACCCTTTGGGAAATGGTTCTCGCTGTATGTCGAGAACGCCGAAGGCAAGCCTGTAATGCTCTCATGTGATAACAACGACGCGATAGATCCTAAGAAACTCAAAGAGATCCTAGACGTAGAGAAGGACATCAAGGCAATGACGGTAGTTCACTGTGAGACTCCTTCAGGCACGCTGAATCCCATCAGGGAACTCTGCCCCATCGCGAAGAAGAACGGGATCCTTACCATTGTTGACGCAGTCGCGTCCCTAGGAGGCGTCGATGTGAGGCCTGATGAATGGGGAATCGACATCTGCTGCGGTGCTTCTCAGAAAGCGATCTCAGCTCCTCCAGGGCTGACGATGATGTCGATGAGCCGCGACGCTTGGAAAGCAGTTGACAAGAAGAAGAAACCGATCAAGAACTCCTACATCAGCCTAATCGACTACAGAGACACGTGGATCAAGGACAAACGCTTCCCGTTCACGCCGTTCGTTTCTGAGATGTATGGATTAGCTGAAGCAACAGATGAACTGCTGGAAGAAGGCCTTCAGAACTCGTTCAAGAGACACGCGATGGTTGCCGAAGAGTGCAGAAGAGGATTGGAGAAGCTTGGCGTGAAACTGTGGCCGAGGAGACGAGAGATATGCTCTAACACTGTCACAGCATTTGAGATCCCAACACCGTTCGCCGGCCCACAGATCGTGAAGACAATGGGAGAAAAATATGGTGTGCTCATTGGCGGCGGATTCCGAGAAACGAAAGGCCGCTTGCTGAGAATCGGCCACATGGGCTACCAAGCTTCGCTGACGAACATCCTGACGACGCTCGCAGCTATGGAAAGAACGCTTAACGAGCTCAGAAAAACCTAGACCCTCGCCGTCCGACCCCAGTTGGACCCGAGAACTTGGATACTCTTCCTTTTCTTCCACTTTTCATTCTTCTGTCTATTGTCGTTGCGAAGTCAGACCGGCGCTCCGCTCACTTGGCTTCACGTCAAGGGTTCTTCTTTGGCTACGAGAATCAGAAACCGAACCGTAGGATCGTGGATGATAGAAAAAGAGGGAGGAAGCCGGAATCGAAAACCGGCAGGGATCTAGCCGATGCCCTGAGTGACGTAGAAGCCGACGATGGCCGCGAGAACGATTGCCACGATCACAACTACGGCTACTGCGATCTTCATGTTGAGTGGCGGTGGTGCGTAGGACTTGATTCCAGGATAGGCTCTGAGAACGAGCTCTATGAGTATCAGAGACACTATTGCTCCTGCTGTCACTTGGAGTATATTGATAGTACTTAGCTCTGCAATGGCGGCTCCTATGCCGTAGAGCGGTGTCTCCACAGCGAAGTACCCGAGAAGCATTGCAATTGCGCCTGCAATGACTGCGGCAATTCTAGCCGGCAAGCGTCTGTTGTGACCTATCAGTCCAACCAAGAAGCCTTCTGTGCCCTTGATGAGGAGAGTCATAGGCGCGAAGTAGCCGAATCCTAGAAGCACGTCAGCGATTGCGGATCCGACGCCTCCAGCGATGCCGCCGAGCCTTGCACCCAGCAGAAGCCCTGCAAGCATCACCATTGCGTCGCCGAGGTTGAAGTATCCTCGTGTTAGCGGGAATGGTATGCTGATCAGCATTGTAAGTGCTGCTGTCGCGGCGATCATGACGGCGGAAAGCGAGACCTCACGTGGTCCCATTCCTTTTCGTCCAACTGATTGAGTGGTCATACGTAAAGTCAATCCTCGTGAGGGAAGTGCTATGCCCCAAAACCGTATAATAGCCTTGCGAACATGAGAGCCCCGAAAGCGACAGCAACTACTCCCAGTGCGAATCCGTCAGTGACTCGCATCTTCAAGTCGGTGACGTAGGTTCTTTTCGTTGGTGCTCCGAATGCTCGTGATTCTATGGCGAGCGAAAGTTGATCTGCCATCCGAAGCGCTGTGATCACAACGGGAGCCATCACGTACACGTACTTCAGTATCTTGCGGAAGAAGTTCCCCCTGTCGAGTTCGAGTCCTCGCGCTTTCTGAGCGTCCATTATCATCAGAATAATCCCGCCGAAGGTCGGGATGTACCTGAGAGCTATCGCGAGTGACAGTCCGTACTCATAAGGCAGGCCGAGCCTCACGAGCCCACGTACCAAGCTGCCTTGCGGTGTCGTGTAGAGAAGCGCAAATGCGCAGAAGGCCATGACATTGATTCTCAGCGCGGATGATACTCCGGCTAGAATGCTTGGGAGCGTTATGATGATTGGTCCCCAACTGAACAGAACCGGCGTCCCGGTCCTGTAGAACAAAGGCCACAGGCAAATGATCATTATTGAGACCGGAAGAATTGTGCGAAATGCGAACTTGAATCTCTCCCAGGTCACCTGTCCGAGCTTGATCACAATGAGTACAATCGCATAGATCACGGCTAGAACGAACAGGTTCGAGACAGCTACAGCAGCAATCATCCCGAGGGCGACACCGATCAGTTTCACCCTTGGGTCGAGTCTGTGAATCATCGTGTCTCTTTCGATGTAAAGATCATACTTGAGCGACATCGTTAGACCGCCTCCAGACCGGAGCAAAACTCATCGACTGAGAGAATATCATCCGCGAAACCCATTGACTGCAGATTCTGAGCCAAACATGTGATCTGGGGTGGCGCAAGAAACGTCGTCTTCAATGCGTCAGGTTTCGAGAACACCTCCCGGGTCGGTCCGTCGAGGATGATCTCACCATTGGCAAGCACAATTGTCCTCTCTGCGTACTGTGCAACGACGCGCATGCTGTGTGTTATCGTAATGATTGTATGGCCCTGCTTGTTGAGTTCACGCACAGAGTCCATGAGTTGAATGGATCCGTTCCAGTCGATTCCCGTCGTTGGCTCGTCGAGTACCATGACATCAGGCTTCATCGCAACTATCGACGCCAACGTCACTTTTCTGCGCTGTCCCAAGCCGAGTGTTGAGGGCGGAACCTTCCGATACTCCTCAAGTCCCACAAGTCTCAGTGCTTCAGCGACTCGTCTCTCGGTTTCTTCGGGCTCTGCCCCGAGATTCTTCGGGCCGAAGGCGATTTCCTCTTCGACCGAAGTGCTGAAGATCTGGTGGTCAGGGTTCTGAAACAGGTATCCGACCGTCTTCGAAAGCTGCGCAATGGTCTTGTCAGCCGTCTCGATGCCATTCACAAGTATCTTGCCGCTCGTCGGACGGAGTAGCCCATTGAAATGCTTCACAAGCGTGGTCTTCCCGGATCCGTTCTGACCCACTATTGCCACGCATTCTCCTCTATTGATATTGAGATTGATTCCTGTCAGCACTTCGATGCCTTTTTCGTACTCGAAGTGCAGGTCCTTGACCTCCACCGCGGGAGGTTGACTATCCGTCACCGTCGAGCGCCGCTGCCTCCTCTCACCTACTCCAATGCTTGGACCTGATCTAGCCTTGGATTTCGAGAAGTTCTTGCGTATGCTCTCCTCAGCCTCTTGGAGAGTCAGAAATGAATAGGGTCTGCCAGGCCGGAATTTCTGGTTCATCTTCTCTGAGAGCTCGCTGACTTGGGGAACGCTCAGTCCGATGTCGAGTAGAGTCTGCGCTCGCGAGAACACGTCCCGTGGCTTTCCTTCAAGCACGATCCTGCCTTGGTCCATCACTACTATTCGGTCTGAGAAGCGTGCGATCTCTTCGCTTTCATGCTCCACCATGACGACGGTCATGTTTTGCATCTTCCTCAGATCATGAACGACTGAGAAGACTTCCATCTTGCCGATTGGATCCAACCCAGAGGTGGGCTCGTCCAACACAAGTATCGACGGCATCATTGATAATGCTGCAGCGATCGCTACTCGCTGCTTCTGTCCTCCTGACAATCTGAAGGGAGAACGTTCGCGGAACTGCTCCATTCTGACAACGCCGAGTGCCCAGTCAGCTCTCTTCCGAATCTCGTCAGGCGGCACACCCAGGTTCTCTGGTCCGAACGAGACTTCCTCTTCGACATTCATTGAGAAGAGCTGGCTCTCTGGTTCCTGAAAGATGATACCGACCTTGCTTGTGAGCATATGAACTCCATGCTCCAAGGTGTTCATGCCCTCAACGACGACGCTTCCACTCATCTTACCACTCAGAGACTGCGGGATTATGCCATTGAGTGTCAAGCACAGAGTGCTCTTGCCTGCACCGGTCGGCCCCATGATCGAAAGAAACTCGCCCTTGCGCACACTGAGATTGATGTCTCTCAGTACAGGTTCCTTTGATGTCGGGTATGAATAGGTGAATCCCTTGATGTCAATTGCGGGTTCTTCGCCGTGTTTCTGTGCGTCACCGATGGTCATAGACTTCCCCGCTATGCCAGAGCTGTTGTGATTTAAGAGTATGCGACTCGCCAAGGAGGTTGCTCGGTGGGTTTGAGCAAAATCCTTCGGGTCAAAAGCTTAAACTCCTGTGCAGTACGCTCTCTTCTGCTCATACGAATCAGGTGAACGTGATTGAAGTCGCCGATCACAATGTTGAAGGAGGCTTCCGTGCTCGTCAAGCATGCGTACAGGGTCGAGAAAGGCGAGACCGTGCTGGTGTTGGCAGATGACGAGCATATGCAGGAAGCGCTCGCGCTTGCGTCAGCGGTGCGAGCTGTTGACGGCATCCCTGCTGTCATGAACATATCCTCTTCCGTGCTGGACGGCATGCTGGCCCCTGGTATCCCTGAGGCTCCGAAGCACGTGGCAGCGGCAGTTGAGAATGCTGAAGTGACAATGATCAGCACCGTAATCGACTACGCTCACAGGTTCGCCCATACAGCAGCTGTCAAGAGAGGAGTGGAGCACATGGCGAGGATCGCTTCTGTCGAGGAAGGGCTCGGCTCCTGGGGCCTAACTGAAGATGACATTCGCCAAGTCCATGAGAGGACTTTGAAGCTCAGAGATGCCTTGCGGAATGCGGACAGGATACATGCAACCACGAAATTCGGGACAGACATCACGTTGTCAATCAGAGGCCGCCCCCCACTGATCGTCACTCCGATCAGAGAGAAGGGAGTCAGCATGGGTCCTCTTCCGCTTTGGGGCGAACTCACCTACGCCGCAATCGAGGACTCAGCCAACGGAAAGATCATTGTCGACGGCCTGATGAATGTTGTCGCACCTACCGGATTCAAGCAACCAATCGAGATACTAGTCAAGAACGGAAAGGCCTACGAAATCAAGGGTGGAGAGGAAGCAACCAGGCTACGCAGCATCATCGAAAAGGGCGACAAGGGTGCCAACGTTATCGCAGAATTCGCAGTCGGCACAGGGCACAAGGAGATTACTGGAACTCTGCAAGAAAAGGGCAAACTCGGAACGATGCACATGGCCCTAGGTGACAACTCTCGAGCCTATCCAGGTGGACAGAATGTGAGCAGCTCGCACATCGACTCTCTCATGCGGAGTCCAACCGTCGAGGTTGATGGCAAACTGCTGATAAAGGACGGAAACTGGGTCTTCTAATCTGATCACATCGAGGAACAGTGTAGTAGAAGGTCAGTCCTGGTTCAACGAGCATAGTTACGTCTTTGTCGGTGGGTACTTTGGATATGAGAACACATACACCATGGTCAAGTCTTCGTGGCCGTTGTTGAGAGCGCCATGCTTGACCCCGGGAGGAATATAGAGCGCCATTCCCTTCTCCACTGACACGTCACCATCATCACACAGAATCAGACCCTTCCCCGTGAGGATGTAGCATAGCTCCTCTTCTTCATGAATGCGAGCAGCAGTCCCTGTTCCTGGTTTGAAGACTGAGTACGCGAGCATAGTCTTCCGAGCGCCGACAGATTCGCCTGTGAGCAGTTCTCTCGCCCAACTCCCTCCGCCCAGATCGACGTGCTTTCCCTCCTCAAGCTTGACTGTCTTGACCAAAGTCATACGAATTCCCTTAAGACCGGCTGGTTCCTCAGTATATAGCACTCAAGGTAGTCGTCGCTCCGACTGCTCAAAAATGCAGATCTGTTTTCGATTCGGAACTCCCCTGAGAGGAGCCACCGTCCGGCTCAGAAGAATAGCAGGGAACGACTGTTGGAAACGGTAAATAGCTTCCTATTCCTATTTGGCCGACTCGGTGGCCCGAAATGGACGAAGACATTCGTCAGTACATTATGGAGGAATTCGGCAGAATCCATCCGGTTTTCGAAAGCATGGAGAAGTACAACCCTGAACTCCTCAAGGGATTCATCATTTCAAGAAGATCAACGCTTCCGCCGAAGGGCAAGCCCGAGATTCTATCTCGCAAAGTCAAGGAACTCATCATGGTGGCGGTGGAGGTTGCGCTTGGAAGAGGCGAGAAGGGAAAGAGCCACGCAAGGAAAGCGGTGAGAGCAGGTGCAACACCCGCCGAGATTCACGAGGTGGTTTCCTTGTGTCAGTGGCTTGCAGGCCAAGCAACCTACGTTGACGGCGGAATGGACGCGGTCAAAGCCGCCGAAGATGAGGAGACAAAGAAGAAAGCCGGAAAAGACTTCTACTGGACCTCCGAGACCAAGACCTCTGGAGAACATTAGCGAGCCCGCCCAGCGAGCGTACACATTTGCCCACGCTCTCATCCAAACTCAAGCAACTGAGGTAGACGGTGATGGTCATGGGAGGCCTTCGAGGTTTCGAATATGCAGAACCAACAAGCCTGAAGGAAGCATTCTCAATTCTCGGCCGCAACGAAGGCGCCCAAATTCTCGCTGGCGGAACCGACTTGATCTTGGGAATGAGAGAACGCAAGTTCGAGCCTCGTGTTGTACTCAACATCAAGAAGATCCCAGACCTTAATCGAATTCAGATCGACGAGCACGGAAGACTGAGAATCGGAGCTCTCGTCACGATCAACGCCTTAGACAGCTCCCAAGCTATCAGGACAGCTTTTCCTATGCTCGCTGATGCTGCGCACAACCTGGGTTCATATCAAATCCGAAACCGAGCAACAGTTGGCGGTAATCTCTGCAATGCTTCACCGGCGGCCGACACCGCGCCGCCTCTGATCGCTCTGGGAGCAATCGCGAAGATCGCTGGTCCGCAACAAGAGCGATTGGTCAAACTCGAAGACTTCTTTGTAGGACCCGGCAAGACGGTTCTCTCGAAAGATGAAGTTCTGGTGGAGGTCGATGTTCCTAGTCCACCAAAAGGATCTTGGAGCGCGTATCTGAAGCTCGGACCGAGAAACGCCATGGACATTGCGACAGTGAACGCCGCATTGATGTTCGCTCTGTCAGAACAGGAATGCGTCGACGCGAGAATCGTGCTCGGATCTGTCTCTCCAATCCCGATGAGATCACGGAGAGCAGAGGCGGAGATACGTGGCAAGCCCATTCATGATAACACGGTGGGAAAGGCGGCAGAGGCTGCGTCCGAGGAGTGTTCGCCGATTTCCGATGTAAGGGCATCAGCTGAGTACAGGAGGGAAATGGTGAGAGTCGTAGTGAGGAGACTGTTCCGGAATGCCCTGGACTCGAAATCCATGAAGAGCGGAGGTAAGGCTGCATGAAGAGCATTGTGAAGTTCCGGGTCAACGGTGAACAAGCAACAGTCCATGTGGAACCGACGAAGACTCTGCTAGATGTGCTTCGAGAGGATCTGTTCCTTACGGGCACGAAGCGCGGGTGCGACAGCGGCGAATGCGGTGCCTGCACGGTAATCCTGAACGGCCAAGCAGTGCACTCATGCCTCATATTGGCTGCCGAATTGAGCGGACAAGATGTGCTGACAGTTGAGGGCCTGTCAAGCGATCCGAAGGAACTCCATCCGCTTCAGAAAGCGTTCATTGAGAAAGGCGCTGTTCAATGTGGTTTCTGCACACCAGGACTAATCATGACGGCGAAAGCACTGCTGGACAGCAATCCGAACCCAACCGAAGAGCAAGTCCGCTACGGCATATCCGGCAACTTGTGCCGCTGCACAGGATACAGCAAGATAGTTGAGGCCATCCTCACAGCAGGCGAGGAGATACAGAGGAGTAACAAATGACCGCTACGCTCGAAATCGAAAAGCATTCCACAGTCGGCAAGTCCATTCACAGAATAGATGCTCTTGAGAAAGTCACCGGACACGCCATCTATGGGGACGACATACGATTTCCTGACCTGCTCTATGGAAAAGTGCTTCGCAGCCCCCATGCCCACGCTCAGATCAGGAGTATAGACACCTCTGAAGCTGAGAAAGTTCTTGGCGTGAAGGCAATCGTAACGGGCAAAGACGCGCCATTCAGAGGAGGAGAGGCCATCAGAGACCAACCTTTCCTAGCAGTCGGCAAGGTCCGGTTTGCAGGCGAGGCGGTGGCTGCAGTCGCCGCCGAAACTGAAGAGATAGCAGAGCATGCCATAGAACTAATCAGAGTCGAGTACGAGCAGCTCCCGACACTCTTTGACGCAGTCGAAGCTATGAAACCTGGAGCCCCACTCATACATGAAGAGTTGCACACCTACGCTCACATGCCCATAGTCAATCCTGTTCCAAACACAAACATCTGCGCGAAATTCGAGTTCAATCAGGGTGATGTGGAGAAGGGCTTCAAGCAGGCCGACTACATTCTCGAGGAGACCTTCACGTTTCCTGCAGGGCACCACTGTCAGATCGAGCCCTTCATGGCCATCGCGCAGGCCGACATTTCGGGGAGAGTGACGATCTGGGTTCCGAATGATGCACCTCACCGGCTGAGGAAAGACTTGGCAGATGCGATGGGTGTTCCGTTCGAACGATTGAGGGTGATATCGCCACCGTACATGGGCGGTGGATTCGGCGGTAAAGGCGGCCTCAAGGTTGAGATGGTCTGCATAGCACTTGCCCTGCGAACAGACTACCGACCGGTCAAGATCGTTCTCACAAGAGAGGAAACCTTCACCTCGTCACTGACGAAACATCAAGCGGTCGTCACAGTCAAGACAGGAGTCAAGAAGGATGGTACGATCACAGCTTCGCGATCGAAACTTGTCTACAACACGGGAGCGTACGCCGAGAAGGGACCGACTGTGACACTGCATGGCTGCGAATCTGGCGTAGGCCCGTACAAGATCGCGAATGTGAGAGTTGAAGGATACACGATCTACACTAACAGGCCAGTGGCAGGAGCACTCAGAGGATATGGCCTTCCTCAGTCCAGTTTTGCGCACGAGTCTCTGATCGACATGATCGCCGCAAGGATGGGGTGGGATCCAGTCGAGTTCAGGCTCAAGAACGCATTGGAGGAGGGATCGATCAATCCCACACGAGGGGATGCGCTCACGAGCATTGGCCTGAAAGAATGCATCGTCAAGGCCGCGAAGACGATCGAGTGGGGCAAGCCCCGACCTCCGAACAGAGGCGTGGGCATAGCCTGCGAATACAAGGCAACGAAAACCCCGTCTGGATCTGCTGCTTTCATCAAGGTGGAACAAGACGGCGGCGCAACAGTCATCACGAGCGCCGTGGAGGTGGGGCAAGGAATCAAGACGATTCTGGCGCAGATCGCATCAGAGGAACTCGGCGTTCCGGTCGAAAGGATAACTGTGACATCACCAGATACAGACTATACACCTTTTGATGCTTCGACGACAGCAAGCCGCGCAACATTCCACATGGGCAATGCCGTCAGACTCGCCGCGAAAGACGCAAAGGAGCAGATCCTGACACTTGCAGCGCCCATGCTCGGTGTCGGTCTGGGAGAATTGGAGGCTGCCAACGGAGAGGTCTGTGTCAAGGGCGGCAACAAGAAGATGACAATCGCCGAAGTGATAAGAAGAAAGTACAGGGCCGGATTGACTATCCTAGGTAGAGGATCTTACTATCCTGAGATCCAAGGTACGATGTTTTCCGCTCGAAGCATTTTCTACATGTACGGCGCCCAAGCGGTTGATCTCGAAGTCGATCCGGAAACCGGCAAGATCCGGATTATCAAGATCGCCGCTGCACACGATGTTGGCAAAGCCATCAACCCGAAGGCATGTGAAGGACAGATCGAAGGAGGAGTCGTTCAGGGAATGGGCACGGCAATATTCGAGGAAGTGAAGTTCGACAGCAACGGCAAGATGCTCAACCCGAACTTCAGAGACTACAGGATACCGACGGCATCGGATGCTCCCGAGATTGTGGCGATAATTGTTGAGGCCACACATGACGAGGGACCTTTCGGGGCAAAAGGCATCGGAGAAATGACTCTTGTCTCAACACCCACCGCGATAGCGAACGCGATCTACAATGCCACGGGAATAAGGATAAAGGAGCTCCCGGTGACGCAAGAGAAGCTCTTCACTTTGTTGAAGGAGAGAAATACGTGGATCGGGCGGTGAATGTTTGTGGAGTTTGGTGTTCGTCTTCCTAACTCAGGTCCACTTGCGAGCCCAGAAGCAATAGTCAGTTCGGCCATGAAGGCCGAGAGCCTTGGATTTGATTCAGTTTGGGTTCATGACCACATAACCTGGGGAACCGAACAGCATCGCGGCCACCTTTCATCAGGGTCAGCGGAGGCGCTTACCCAAGCACAGCTGCCGAACTTCTACGAGTCCCTCGTTACAGTAGGTGTCCTTGCTGGAGCAACAGAGAAGGTGAAGCTCGGCGTCGCGGTCGTCGTGGTACCGCTAAGGAACCCTGTGATCCTAGCCAAGCAAGTCGCAGTCCTCGACGTACTTTCAGGCGGTAGGTTTCTCCTAGGAATTGCACCAGGAGCACCCAAGATTACGGAACCGGAGTTTGCAGCCGTCGGAGTTGACTATCACAAACGAGGTAGGATAACTGACGACTACCTCAAAGCCATGCAGGCGCTATGGACCCAACCACTCGCGACTTACGAAGGCGAGTACGTATCCTTCAAGGAGGCACAAATGTTCCCGAAACCACTTCAGAAACCGTGGCCTCCCATTCTGATAGGTGGCGGTGAGAGAGGCCTCAGTCCTCGAGCGATGAAGCGAGTTCTGGAATTCGGGAACGGATGGATACCCGCCTACTTGACCGAGAGCGAACTCACGGAAGGCATTACGCAGCTTCACGAAGGTGCAAGGAAGGCCGGAAGAGGAAGCGAGAAGTTCATGGTGGGTCTCGAGATGTTCGTCGGGATGGGACCGTCAGACAGCGAGGCGGTAGCGACTCATTCGGCGAGTTTGGCAAAGAACTTCGTCTCAGCTGAAGAAGGAGTGAAGCGAGGCCTAATCGGTACGACGCGAACCATTGCCGAGAAGATCGAGCGCTACGAGAAGATTGGACTCAGCTTCTTCGAATTCAAGTTCATCTATTCGACGATCAGGGAATTCCACGCAAGAATGGAAACTTTCGCGAAAGATGTTCTTCCTTCTTTCCGGTGAAGTGCAGGTCCAGACGAGTTTGGGCTTCTGAAGAACCACTCGCTGATAGCCGGAGTCCTCTATCTGAAGCAGCTTTGAGACGAAGAAGGTACTGGGCCTCTAGGCGAGACCTAGAGACTTCAGTTTCTCCTGGCTTGGTATTCCCTGTTCGTCCCACCCACGCATCTTGTAGTAGCTGTCGAGCATCCTGTTCACGTCGAATGTCTGGCCCTTTGAGCTACCTTCGGGCATTGGTTCCAAGAATCGATCTGGGACATTGTCATCCAAGCGAGTGTATCCTTCTCTGATGTTGAAGAGCCTCTCAAGATTCACTATCCGTTCACCGACTCTTACCATGTCTGCGTAGGTTCGCTTCATCCCGGTTGCCTCGTACATCAGTCTCTCAACCACCTCTGGGCTGAATCCGAAGTCCAGACAGAAGTCACAGAAAACGGCTGAATCGATGGGTGCTGCCGTGGAGTCTTGGAAGTCGATTACCCACTTCGCTTTGTTTGCATCCTCCGCGAATCTGTCGACCTGTTGGGGCATCCCGAAAAGCTCAACCGCGATTGTCCATCCGTCATTGTGATCAGCGCCGCGGGATGCCGTCGCGTAGTTCAAGCCAATACCTTTGGCGCCTCTTGGATCGTAGCCAGGCATCTCGAGGCCCTTTACGTGCATAGCGTACTTCCTAGCGTCGCCGCCCAGTTTCTCTGCAGCTATCTTGGCGCCTTCTGCTAAGACGTTTCCGATGCTTTCTCTGTGGGCCGTCTTTTCCATAAGCCAGATGAGTGCATCTTCGCTCCCGAAGTTGAGCTTCATTCCACCTGTCTGTTTGTCGGTTATGATTCCTCTCTCATAGCATTCCATTGCGAAAGAAGCAACAACGCCGGCTGAGATTGTGTCCATGCCATATCTATCGCAGAGCAGGTTTGCATGTGCTATGGCCTCAAAAGAAGAGACTCCGCAGCTCGACCCTAGAGCGAAGATGTTCTCATGCTCAGGTCTGTCTGTCCTGACTCCTGCATGTTTTCCTTCCTTGACGTCGATCCACTTTGAGCAGAGGACCCTGCATCCCCAGCAGTGAACGAAGCCTTTGGCTGGATAGTGACTGTTGATGTAGTCAACATCGATACTCTTCCCGCCCTCAAAATAGCCTGTCTGGAAGTTCCTCGTGGGCATGAGGCCCATCTCATTCACAACAGAAACCGATCCAGTCGTTCCAGCCTGATTGAAGATCTTCACAACTTCGTTGCCGTCAACTATCTTTCCTATCCAGTCGAGCGTTTCCTTCCAAGTGTTCTTGTCAACGTGTGTCTCGACCCGCCCTGAGCCTGAAACGGCGAAAGCTTTGAGGTTCTTCGAACCCATCACTGCTCCCGGGCCGCATCGTGCGCCCGCTGCGTGTTGATCGCTCATTATTGAGGCGAATCGCACCAGTCTCTCGCCAGCTGGGCCAATGGAAGCCACTCTAGCCTTCGAACCGACTTCCTTCTTCACGAGTTCCTCAGTCTCGTGTGTCGTCTTGCCCCAAATGTGTCCGGCATCCTTCAGCTCCAATTTGCCGTTCTCGAGATAGGCGTAGACTCTCTTCTTCGATGCGCCCTCGAATACGACTCCGTCATATCCGGCAAACTTGATGTTCGGGCCAAAGTGCCCTCCGCAGTAGCTGACTGAGATTGTGCGTGTCAGCGGGGACTTCATGCCGACAGTGTACTTGCCGGTGAGCGGAACGCCGGTGCCCGCAAGGGGGCCTGTCATGAAAATCAGTTTGTTCTCAGGTCCAAGCGGATCAGCACGCGGGGGAAGTTCATCATGCAGAATCTGCGCGATGAAGCCTCTTCCGCCGATCCATTTCTCGGCGAAACCATTCTCGATCTTCGTCTCGGAAGCCTTTCCACGATCTAGGTCAACGCGCAGGATCCTGCCGACATACCCCTTGTAGCTAACCAAGATTCAATCAACTCGACTGCCCTTGCGCAGGTAGGGCACGCGGAGAAGTCTTAATGCTTTCGCAGGAGATCTGATCAATCAGGACAGACTGCAGCTTTCGAGCGAATGAGACTGATTAGCGGTAGCTGGCCACATGTCTTGCCGGGAAGTAGTCTCGAAACCATTAAGCACAATACGTGTGTAAGCCCCGATATGTCTGCAAGGAAGACCCAAACCATGGAGTTCGGAGGATACTCGGGCAACGTTCTGAGGATCGACCTTTCCGCACAAACTTCCCGGAATGAGCCATTGAAGAAACATGACGTGGAGAGATTCGTCGGAGGAAGAGGACTTGGATGCTACTATCTCTTCAGGGAAGTTGACCACAGAGTCGAACCGCTCAGTCCAGCCAACAAGCTCTTCCTGACCAGCGGACCCCTAACGGGCACATTTGTTCCTACCTCAACGAGATTCGTCGTCACAACCAAGTCTCCTCTGACAAGAATCTACTGTTTCTCGGTTTCCAGCGGCGAGTTCGGACCCATGATGAAGAAGACGGGATCCGACATGATCATCTTGGAGGGAAAGGCTGCAAAGCCGATATATCTCATGATCGATGACGGCAAAGTGCTCTTCCAAGACGCGGTGTCTCTATGGGGCCTACCCACATTTGAGACAGTGAGAATGCTCCGCGAATCACACGGTTGCGCCTACAGCACGATCCAGATAGGGCCGGCGGGAGAACGGATGGTGAACCTTGCCGCGATCATAACGGACGATAGAAGAGCTGCTGCGAGGTGTGGGGTTGGTGCGGTCATGGGTTCAAAGAACCTGAAGGCCGTCATGATCAAGGGCAGTGGAGATGTCCCAATAGCAAATCGCGCTGCATATGACAAGGTGCTGCGTGAGGCGTCCTCAGCAATCGCTGCTCAGCGTGGCCCTTGGAAGGACTTCCCATCGACCGGAACTCAATCCGGGGTCATAAAGAACCAAGTCTGGGGAATCCTTCCCACCAATAATTGGCGTGACAGTGTCTTCGAGCATGCGGCAGAGATCAGCTATCCGAAACTGCGAGAGAAACTTGTGCTTAAGGACAAAGGTTGTCCACGTTGCCCTGTCTGTTGCACGAAGCTGACTTTGGTCCAAGAAGGCCCCTATGCTGGCGCTAGCACGGACGGCCCCGAATACGAGACCATTTACGCATTCGGCAGCGCATGTGGAGTGGGCAAACCCGAACCTATTGTCGCCGCGGACATGATGTGCGATGACTTCGGCTTAGACACAATGTCGACTGGACTGTCGATTGCTTGGGCGATGGAGAACTTCGAACGGGGCATCTTCACCGCAAAAGACACAGATGGACTCGATCTTCGATTCGGCAACGACGATGCAATGATCCAAGCAATCCGGAGAATCGCTTACAGAGAAGGCAGATTGGGGACGCTTCTTGGGAAGGGCGTGAGGGAAGCTGCTGAGGAAGTGCGGCGAGGTTCAGAGGAATATGCAATGCACGTTAAAGGCTTGGAGGTTGGTGGATACGATCCACGTGGCTCAAGGGGGCAAGCCCTCGTCCTTGCCTGTGGCCCACGAGGCGGCTGCCACCATGCATATGGAGTCGCGGCTTTGGTCGAAATGCCGTCTGGTACCGGGCTCCAGACTGCGGGAAAGGGCAATCTGGTGCGAGACCTAGCGCGTGGCAGAATTCTCTTCGATTCAGCGCCGATTTGCGCGTTTGTTGGAATGCGCATATTGCCTCCAATGCTAGGACAGCTGGTCGAAGCAGCAATGGGCATCGATATGCCAACCAGCAAATGGCTTGAAGTCGCGGACAGGATCGCGGCACTGGAAAGAGCCTACAATGCAAGGGAGGGGCTCACGCGCGAGCATGATACGCTGCCAAGAAGGTTATTCGAAGACCCAGTTAGATCGGGCCCGAACAAAGAACAGGTTGTTATGAGAAAGGAACTGGAATCGATGAAGAGCGACTTCTATCAGTCGATGGGTTGGGAAGTCAAGACAGGACTTCCGAGTGCGGAGAGGCTACGCTCGCTCGAACTCGAAGAGGTGGCTGAAGACCTGCAGAAAGCTGGGAAGCTGTAGGTTCGCCATCCTTTCAATTTCGCTTTATGAATGTACAGATGTAGTGGCCGGAAAGCAACCCTACTTCTCTCTCATCAGCTTCATGAGATGCTCGTCGCGTTTCCTGATGACTTCCGGAAGAGAACGTTTGCTCCAATCATAGAAGCCCCTGCCGGACTTGGCTCCGGTTTCGCCCCGCGCGACTTTTTCCTTCAGCAATGCATGAGGTTCTTTCGACGCATCCAGATCCTTGAACAGACTGCTGGAGACCGCCAGCGCCAAGTCGAGTCCCGAGAGGTCCGCGAGTTCGAGTACGCCAAGTATCGGAAGTCGGGTCCCTAGTGCTTCCTGTACGATTATGTCCACGTCTTCAGCACTGGCGACACCTTTTTCCACCAATGAGATGGCTTCTCGAAGCATTGTGTAGAGGATCCTGATCCCGACTTGGCCTGGGACATCCTTGGAGACGACCACTGGCCTCTTCCCGACTTTGGTGAGAACGTCTTTGACCACTTGGACGGTTTGGTCTGATGTCCCTTCACCCCGTATGATCTCAACAGCTCTCATCAGGAGCGGGGGGTTCCAGAAATGTGTTCCAACCACCCTCTCCGGTGTCTGCGTGAAGGACGCGATCTGAGTTATCGGAAGACCAGACGTGTTAGTTGCGAGTATTGCGTGTTTTGGCGCGAATCTGTCCAAGTCTGAGAAGACCTGACGTTTGACATCTATGTTCTCTGCAACGGCTTCAATGACTAGATCCGCCTTCGCTGCCGCCTCCTTGATGTCGACGGTGGTCTTGATTCTGCTCAAGGCTTGGTCGCATTGATCCTGAGTCAGCACGTCGCCCTCGATGCAGCGGTCGAAGTCTCTGTCGATTTGTGTTTGAGCATTCGATAGGAATCCTTGCTTGGTGTCCATCAGCATAACGCTGTATCCGTGACGAGCGAACACCGCCCCTATTCCATGGCCCATAAGGCCGGCGCCTATGATTGACACTGTCCTAATGTCTTCGGTCTTCAACTTGGATCAGAATCCCCTCTGAGGATGCAGGTGGCAATAAGCGTTAGCAGACACCTCGGGCGGGACCGATTCGACAGCGTCTATTGCTTGCCCCTTCAGTAGTTAGCCGTCCAGATGGGTTGTCAGAATTCCTATGTGTTAGTCGCTTCTGGACTTGAATCGCTCCGAGGATCAGTAGACCAGCACAATAATTAGGAACTTGCGGGACGGTTTGACAGCTTCCGGACTAGAGGAGACATCTGTGGGAAGCCAGGTCGAGAATGTCGTCATTGGCGGTGGCCCCGGTGGATACGTGGCCGCAATAAGGCTTGGCCAACTGGGACGACAGACAATGCTCGTTGAGAGAGAAACACTGGGCGGCGTCTGTCTCAACGTAGGGTGCATCCCATCGAAGGCAATCGTACGCGCGGCCAGGTTGACAAAGCAGATCCAGAAGGGGCAGGATTTCGGAATCGAGACATCTCAACCCAAAGTGAATCTTCAGAAACTCCAGACCTGGAAGAAAGGCGTAGTTGACAGACTCGTCTCTGGAATCGCCTACCTCTGCAGGGGAAACCATGTGGAAGTAGTCATAGGAGAGGCCAGATTCCTGGACCCTCATCAAGTCCAAATCAAGACCAAAGACGGGGCGAAAACTGTCAGCGCGCAGAATGTGATAATAGCAACTGGTTCGCGTCCGGTCGAGATTCCCGGACTCAGATTCGATGGCAATTTCATTATCACGCCGACGGAGGCACTTGCGTTCACTGAGGCGCCCCGCAACTTTGTCATCGTTGGAGGCGGGGTGAGTGGACTGGAACTCGGAATGTCATACGCACAATTCGGTAGCAAGGTCACTGTCATCGAGATGCTCGATCAGCTCCTGCCAGGCGTCGATATCGAACTCGTCAAAGTTGTAGAACGCACTCTGAAGAAGATGGGCGTGGAGACGCATCTGAAGGCTCGCGCCAAATGGGCCAAGGACGGAAAGGTTGCGGCTCAGCTCTCTGATGGAAGAGAGATCGAGATTCCAGCAGACAAGGTGATGGTTGTGGTGGGCAGGCGTCCGAACTCCGACCAGATCGGACTTGAGACCACAGGTGTGAAGACGAACCAAGCAGGATTCATTGAAGTGAACAAGCAAATGCAAACCAACGTTCCCAGAGTGTTCGCAGTCGGCGATGTCACAGGGCCGCCCCTGCTCGCTCACAAAGCATCAAAGGAAGGAATCGTCGCAGCCGAAGTGGCATCAGGCCAAGCGAGCGCAGCCGACTTCAAAGCGATGCCGAGCGCTATCTGGACGGACCCCGAAATCGCAACCGTCGGCCTCACTGAAGCAGAAGCAAAGAAACGAGGGTACGATCCAATCGTCGGGAAGTTCCCATTCACTGCTCTCGGCCGAGCCATGATTGCTGGCGAAACTGAGGGGTTCGTCAAAGTCGTCGCAGACAAGGAGAGCGATCTGATACTGGGCATACACATGGTGGGCGCAGACGTGTCAGACCTCATTAGTGAGGCCGCGCTCGCAATCGAGATGGGAGCAACCCTTGACGACCTAGCGTTGACTGTTCATCCTCATCCAACACTTCCAGAAGGCCTCATGGAGGCAACCGAAGCAGCCAAGGGCAAGGCCATCCACATACTGAAACCGCCATGAGCAAGACATTACTCGTTGACCTGCAGACACGAGACTACAAAGAGACGCTAGAACTACAACACCGGCTAGTCGAACTACGAACACAAGCTCGACAGCCAGACGTCTTTCTGCTCGTGGAACACCCCCACGTCATAACTATGGGCAAATCAGCAAGAACGGAGAACATCCTGTCCAGAACACTCCCAGTCTACGAGATCGAGCGCGGCGGAGATGTCACGTATCATGGGCATGGTCAGCTGGTTGGATATCCAATTCTGAACCTGTCCTCACGGGGCAGCGACATCGGAACATATCTGAGGAATCTGGAGAAGACTCTCATCCAGACGTTGACTCATTTCGGAATCACAGCACAGCGGATACAAGGCCGCGCGGGCGTCTGGGTCGGAGAGAAGAAGATAGCATCGATTGGTGTTGCCGTTCGCAGTTCGATAACATTCCACGGCTTCGCGTTGAATGTGTCAACAGATCTCTCGTACTTTGCCAAGGTAAATCCCTGCGGCTACCACAGCTCGATAATGACTTCAATGAAGGAACAACTGGGGAGGGAGATCTCAATCGCCGATGTCAAAGGACCTCTCATACATACCTTCGGGCAGGTCTTCGACACTGAGCTTGAGGTAACCAGCGAAGAGGCACTCAAAGACCTGCAGAGAGCCAACTGTTGAAGGGACTGAGCGTGACTAGTCTTGGCAAGCTCCTAGACAGGAGCGGGATGGCGTTATTGCAGGCACACCGATCTCTTGACTCTTGAAGAAGGGTTCGCGCACTTGTACTGCTCGTTTGAATATCTCAGCGATGTCCTTGTCTGATGCGCCAGCTCTCATGCTAGCTAGGAAGTCCACGTGATTATCGTCACGAAGTAAGCACGGCTTGAACTTGCCATCGTGTGTGATTCGGATTCGGTTATTCTTCATACAGAATTCTGAGTTGTGCATTGGACGCACAACTTCAACAGTGACCCCGTTCGGTAGGAGATATCTTGGACGGTTATGCAGTCCTCTCCTGTAGACCGCCACTGCCTGGGTCTTCAAGTGTTCCTCGATTGGAGCCAAATCACAGTGGTACTTCGAATAGAACATTGGATCTGTGACAACGAGCTCTATCAGCTGAAGAACTACCTCCCCGCGCCCACCCGTCTTGTGAACGAAAGCAACCATCTCGTCAACCTCATCGTCGTTCACATTCTTCAACAGCGTCATGTTCAGCTTAACCGGCAATAGCTTTGCCTGGATCGCCGCACTCACCGCGTTCCGTGTCTCACCATAGCTGTCGACACCCACTATGAATTGAAAGCGCTCTCTGCGTAGGCTATGAAGACTGACGTTCACTCTTGACAGTCCGGCGTCATGCAATTCTTCCGCAAGCCTCTGAAGATGCGTGCCGTTAGTGGTCATCGAGATCTCTCGAAGGCCCGAAGCCTTGAGTCCCCTCACGATCTCTACTATGTCTGGGCGAAGCATCGGCTCGCCTCCCGTCAGTTTGACAGCGTCGACGCCGAAGCGAGAAATGATGTGGACTATGCGCTGTATCTCAGCAGCCGTCATCGATTCTGATGGCGACGACTTGACACCTTCCATGTGACAATGAATACATCTGAAGTTGCATCTAGAACTCGAGTTCAGAGAGATGCGAGCGTTAGTGACTGGCCTCCCGAAACCGTCGTAGAGGACAGAGCTCCCACTGACTCCGTCACGTTCCATCTCAGAGAGAGGGAGAGGCTTTTGGCAACTCAAAGCTGTAGCGTTACACCGCCTACATGCCCAATTTAAGGAATGTCAAATGCGGGAATGCGACTCGAAATCCTGAATGTACTTTCACGAGTATCGCTATTCTTATAGGGTCAGGGAAGAAGTTACACGAGGCCCTACCTTCACCAAGCAAGGGACAGCCTACATCCGACACCTCTGTCTCCAACGTGACCCGGATCATG
>Ga0208828_1000160_pt1 | contig 30626 bp, 24 predicted proteins | sample Kivu_160m_FD_185487 | JGI IMG/M metagenome (GOLD analysis project Ga0208828, IMG submission 185487) | Freshwater microbial communities from Lake Kivu, Western Province, Rwanda to study Microbial Dark Matter (Phase II) - Kivu_160m (SPAdes)... | ecosystem: Environmental > Aquatic > Freshwater >... | reverse complement strand
TTTCTGTTCTGCTGTAAATCTTGATCGCTTTGACATTTTTGTTCTCCTTTCTTATTACAAAATTATCCTTATTTTGTTTTATAAAAAGTCCAATTCCAACTTAAGCATTATAATTAAGTAATATTCTGTTAGGACAAGCAAATGGCGACTATAGAACAGTAGCAAGTGGAAATTGGAGTACGTTAGCTAATTGGGAAAAATATCAAGATGGGAGTTGGCATTCTGCTTCGCAGTATCCTGATCGGAAAGACGGTGTGATTACAATTAATCACAATATTTCTGTTAATGACAGTGTTGATATTGATCAAACTACAGTTAATTCCGGTAATACACTAACAGTGAACTCGGGATATACTTTGACAATATACGGTTCAGGAACCCAGTTAACTGTAGACGGAACTTTGCAAGTTATTGGAGATGTTGCATCTAATACGGGTGTAGTTGCCTATGGAGCAAACGGGACTTTAATATATGCTATAGAAACTTCTCGTGATATTGGACCCGAGTTTCCAAGTGCAAATGGTCCTTACAATGTTACTTTAAATACAAATAGTACTAGAACAATAACACTTACTGGAAGCCGTACTATAGATGGAACATTAACTTTTACACGAGGAAGAATAGCTTTAGGAAGTAATACTCTAAGTTTAGGAACTGGAGCATCTATTGCGGGATCCACCTCTGTTGGTAGGATGATTATTATAAGCGGGTCTGGTGTTTTGCGTAAATATTTTTCAGGTACAGGTTCTTTTACTTTTCCTTTAGGCGATGAATTATACTATTCTCCAGTTACTGTTAATTTCACAAGTGGTACATTCGATGTAAATGCTTATGTATCTGTGAATCTGAGTGATAGTAAATTTTCGAATAATTCTAGTACTAACGATTATATAAACCGTTATTGGGTTATAACTCAAAGTAATATTTCATCTTTTTCATGTAATGTAACTTTACAATATGTGACTGATGATATATATGGAAACGAAGCGGATATTTGGTGCGGACATTATAATGGTAGTACATGGATCATAGGAAATCAAGCAAATACATCTAACCATCAGCTAAGCGCAACAGTTACAAGTTTTAGCACATTTACTGGAGGCGAACAATCTGCTATGCCTGTACATTTGTTGTCTCTAACATATCTTTTAAATAATAATAATTTGTCATTGAACTGGATAACAAATGAAGAACTAAATAATTCCGGATTCGAAATTCAACGGACACTTATAAATATCGAAGACTGGAAAAACCTTGGTTTTATTCCGGGAAATGGAACAAAAAATACCCCCTCACATTATTCATATACAGACTATAATGTTCCTACAGGAAAATATAAATACCGCTTAAAACAAATCGACTATAACGGAAATTATGAGTATCATTATCTCCAGAATGCAGTAGAAATAGGTGTCCCGGGTAAGTTTAATCTGTCACAGAATTATCCTAATCCCTTCAATCCCGTAACAAAAATAAATTTTGAAATTCCGAAAGATGTATATGTTACACTGAAAATATATGACATCTCCGGCAGGGAAGTTAAATCGCTTGTTAATGATATAAGAACAGCGGGATATCATACAGTTGAATTCAATGCTTCAAACCTTGCAAGCGGAATTTATTTCTATACACTAAAAGCAGGAGAATTCAGCAAAACTCTGAAAATGACGCTTATCAAATAAAAGATTATATATACTTATCATAAATGAGAAAGAGACTGCATTACCTGCAGTCTCTTTTTTTTATACTTTTAAAAATCCGTGTTAATATATAGTTTCTTTTTCTATATCATAATGACAGATCTGAAATGTACTTCCAGTAGAAATTTTTCTTATTTTTAATTATTAATTGGTTGATCCTTATTATACCGAAAGAAGAAATTTTTCTTATTTTTAATTTATTATTTATAATTTATCATTTATAATTTAACATGATTATTTGCTATTTACCCCTATAATTTATCATTTATCATTTATAATTTATCATTGTTTCTTCTCCGTTCCTCAGTGTTCTCCGTGTTATTATTTATTTTTTATTTTTAATTATTAATTTTTAATTTTTAATTATATCGTGCCCCGTGGAGGATTCGAACCTCCAAATGCAGATCCGTAGTCTGCCGGTTTATCCATTAGCCTAACGGGGCGCTGAATAATAATAATGTAAAATTAATTATTGTATCTTACAAATATAAAAATAGAGAAAATAATGTGGGGTTTCAATTCAGATTAACGGGATTCGAGCTTAATTGTCACTTCTAATTCATGTCCTTCACGATTTATAGTCATAGGTACTTCGTCGCCTGATTTTAGTTCGCTCAACACTGACGTATAATCATATATATTTTTTATGTCTTTTCCCGCAAATTTAATTATCAGGTCTCCGCCCTTTAAACCCGCTTTTTCAGCCGGACTTCCGCTTCTTACACCCGAAATTTTGAAGCCCCCATCTCCGGAATATGAAAAATCAGGTATTGTACCTACGGATACTTTAAATGAAGTCGTTTGTCTGTTTTGTCTGTTGTCTGAATTTACGGCAAAATCCGGTTTCTGTTCCGCTCTGTCTGTTTTTATTAAAATATCGTAGACAAAATTCAGAATTCTTTCCTGACTCTTTGTGTTGATTTTGTCGTAATCATCAGACGGCATATGATAATCATCGTGTATCCCAGTGAAGAAAAATAATACGGGTATGTCTTTTAATGTAAATGAAGTATGGTCTGAACCGCCTATACCGTCAGGTATGGATGTTATTTTAAAATCATATTTTTTGTTGACTTCCTTTATTAAATCATCCCAGATTGATGATGTACCTGTCCCGTTTATTACAAGTGAGTTGTTCTCAAGCCTTCCTATCATATCGAGATTAATCATTGCGACGATATTATAGTGCCTGAAAATATCCGATTCGGTAAAATATTTTGAACCGAGTAAACCTCTTTCTTCCGCCCCGAAACAGGCAAATATATAGCTCCTTCTCAGATTCGGTTTATCTGCAGAAAGTTTTTGTGCAAGTTCGAGAACTCCCGTCACACCGGATGCGTTATCGTCTGCACCGTTGTGTATCATCTTTGTTTTTCCTGATTGTCTGCTTGCGTAATCTCCGTATCCGATATGGTCATAATGTGCGCCTATCACTATAATTTCATTTTTTAAAATCGAGTCGCTTCCTTCGAGATATCCGATTATGTTTGCAGTATTGACTTTTTGCTTCTTGATTTTAATGTCAAAAAACTGAATGTATGCACTGTCGCCGATTGGTTCTAAACCGTATAACTCATATTCATTCGAAATATATGCTCTCGATAGATAATCTCCGTCCGTTCCCGGTTCGCGTCCTTCGAGTTCGTCGGAGGCAAGATATTTAATGTGATGATATATTTCATTATCGGTAATTTCCGGGTTTCTGAAAAAAGAAAGAGAATCTGAAAAATTTATGTAGTTGCTTCCTGAATTGAAACCGGAAGTTAAAATACCGGTAAAAAGAAGTATTAATACCGGTAATATATGTCTGTATTTCATTTTATTCTAATTTAATTCATTTATTTATTATACGAAGATATTTTAAAAATGTTCATATTTAATTGTGATATTTAAGTTCCGAGCCGAATAGGCTGTGCGGTATTAAAAAGATTAAAAGAGTAAAAATTGAAATAAGCAGTATCAATAGACCGGGTTTTTTTGACCTTTTAGAGTGAACTAATGCGGCAATCCAGATTACAAGAGCAATAGCGGTTTTGTTGTCGGTTAAATCCGTACCGAACGGAAAACCCGACCACAAAGTGCCGAATGCATAGTACTGGACCGGAGATCCGAATACAAATCCGCCGGCAAACATAAAAATCAGAGTTATTAATGAAAATTTTTTGTAATCGGGATTGCTTTTGTTGAAGTATTCAAGACCGGTTCTCGCAGCCATCAGTAAAGCGATAAAGATTGTTATAATATGCGGAATTAAAAATATGTCCGGAACATGCCCTTTGAATCTGATTATAACCTTCTCATCCGGGATTATTACTGACTGATTGTTTTTTTGAAGTGCGACGAAGTATTCGAGTTTTCCTGCAGGGGGTTGTAACGGAAGAACAGCGGATAAATTACCGTTGCTGAATTTCATCTGAATGATTGAATCCCTGTCATGTGTTTTGTGCCTTTTCCAGACAAGGAATCCTGAAATATCTTCGTCCATAGTACTGATACTGACTATTTCGTCTTTATCACTGCTGCGGCTGAATTTGTAATTAATTTCTTTGTTGTCGATAGTTGTTTTTCCCGAAACGGGGTAAGTCGGACCCGTAACACGCTGGTAAATAACTATTATTACCGTGATTATTATCGCTATTATCCAGAATGTGACAGTTCTTTTCATATAACAAATTAAATAATTATAAACAAAAAATTTATATAAAAATTTATTCCACAGAATAATTAAATAATATTTTATATATTAAGGTATATTAATCAGATATGAGAATTATAATAACAGGCGGCAGCGGTTTAATGGGACAGTATTTAAATATACGGCTTTCGGAAAAAAATGAAATCCTGTCGTTGTATAATAAAAATACCGGTAATTGTGAAGGTTATTCATCCCGCAAAGTTGATATAAATGATTATAAAAAACTGAAAGAAATATTCGGGTCTTTCAAACCGGATGCAGTGATTCATACTGCTTCGGTATCAAGACCCGAACTGTGTGATGAGCTGCCTTTTGATAAAGTGTTTGATACTAATGTAAATTCAACTTTAAAAATTGCGGAGTTGTGTAATTATTATGAAACAAAACTGATTTTTACATCAACAGACCTTGTGTATGACGGATATCAGAAAGTATTGATTAAAGAAGATGAAGGAATTTTAAATCCTGTTTCTTTATATGCATATACGAAACTTACGGGAGAAAATATTATAAAAGAGATTTCACATAATTATATCATATTAAGAGTATCTCTGTTGTATGGTTTATCATTGAATAATGCTGTGAATAATTTCGATATTATGCTGAAGAATTTCAGAAACGGAAAAGTCAGCCGTTTGTTCTTTGACCAGTACCGCACACCTTTGTCTTTGATTGATGTGGCAAGGTTAATAGAACAAATCTGTATTTCGGAGATTAAAAATGAAGTATTGAATTTCGGTGGGAAACAGCGAGTTTCGAGAGCGGATCTGGGTGAGATATTATGCAGAGCGGGTGGATACGACAGCAGCCTGATCGAAAAAATCTCTATGAACGATATTCCGGGAATTCAAAAAGTCCCCGATGTGTCAATGAATACCTCGAGATTGAACTCTTATGGACTGTATCAGAAATCAATAGAAGAATCTATAACCGAAATCCTGAAATCAACTGTCTGAACCAAACTAATGGAATTATATTTAATCGGTGTAATCCGGGTACTGCTTCTTTATTTTATTCTCCTCTAATCAGCCAAACGAATATTCAACTAATCATCTTATCAGCACCATCTTTTTTGTATCCGAGAATCTGCTTGTCTGAAGTCTGTACAGATAAAATCCGCTCGATAAATTCGTACCGTCGAAACTGACATTATATGTTCCAGGATTCAAACGTTCGTCTACGAGTATTTTAATTTCCTGTCCGAGACTGTTGTATACACTTAACTTTACATTTTCAGTTTCGAGTATCTGAAATTTTATGTTTGTTGTCGGATTAAAAGGATTTGGATAGTTCTGATGTAGTTTGTAGGATTCAGGTATTGTGTTGTTATAATTAACTATACCCGTGAGTGTTCCGTTTAATTCCCAGATACCTCTGCCGTGCGTTCCGATTCTGATTTTTTGAGTTGCATAATGAAAATCGAGATGCATTGCAACCGTATTCGGTAATCCGTCCGCAAGTTCTATCCATGTCTGACCGTAATTATTTGTCATAAAAACTCCTACATCAAGACCAACAAGATAAATACTCGTGGAGTAACCGGGGTAATAAATCAACCCGTCTTGTGCAGGTGAATCCGGTAAGTTGCCCGAAATATTTTCCCAGTTCGTTCCGCCGTTTGTAGTTCTGTAAATATGTCCTGCACCGAATCCTGAGTATGTCAGTATAGCTATTTCCGGTTCTTCGGGATGAATATTTACGCTTGTAATAGTTCTGCTTGGAAGAGTAGTATTGTAGATATAAGAAAAATTGTAACCTCTGTCTGTAGATTTATATAAACTGCTGCCGACGGTAGCATACATAATATTCGGGTCGGATTTTGATATTGCAAGTTCCCTTATTGTTCCGCTTGTGCCGCTTGAAATCGCTAACCAGTTTGCAGCATTATTCGTGGTTTTAAAAACCTGCTGACGTGCTGTATAAAATATACCCGCACTGTCCGGATGACATATTAACGGTCCTACCCAGGCACCCGTACCGCTTAAGCCGCTTGCCGCACTGCTCCAGTTTAATCCCTGATTGGTTGACCTGAATACTCCGTTATTTTGTGTTTCTCCGAGTATATACTGCGGATTTTTAATGTGAAAACATACTTCTCCTCCGTCACCGCTGTATACTGCCGTATAATTAATTGAACCGGTTGTTCTTTGAGTTCCGTTGTCCTGCGTTCCGCCTATTATGTGTGATGGATTGGACGGGTCTGCCGCTATCCTGTAAAACTGGGTTAAAGTCAGTGATGAATTTCGGTTGCTCCATGTGTCCCCTCTGTTTGTAGAATACCAGATTCCGCCGTCATTAACCGCTATTAAAGTTGCCGATTCAAATGGATGAAAATCCATATTGTGCTGGTCAACATGTACAGTGGAACCGCTTATATTTGTGAATGCATCGCCGTTTGTCGTTCTGTATATGTTTATTAATCCTACATAAGCAAAATCGGGATTGTAAGGACTTACATGCATGTAAAAATCGTACCATGCCTGACTTGTTCCGCTGAATGTGTTTACTAATTCAGTAAAATTGTAACCGCTGTTTGTCGATTTATAAACCTTTATTACATTGCCTGAACTTGTATATGTCGAAGCATAAAGTACATTCGGATAACTTTTGCAAATTGCAATATGATTTCTTGTACCGAGTGTTATTCCTGAAGATACTGTTGTAAATGAACTCCCTCCGTTTGTCGAAATTCTGTACTGTGAGCCAGAACCTATTATGTAAACCGTAATTCCGTCCGGAGAAAAAATTACATCATCGCATCTCCCGCTGACAGCCTGAATCCAAGATTCACCCGCATCCGTGCTTTTATATAATCCGCTGTTTCCGAGTGCAGCCAGTAGAAAATTCGGATTTCCGGGTTTTATTACGAGTCTGGAAAAATATGTCAGGTCGGGCAGTCCTGTCTTGTAACTTGTCCATGTCTCACCGGCGTCGGTCGATTTAAGCAGCCCTCTGCCGTAATATGATGCACCGCTGTATGTGGCTTCGCCTGTACCGTAATATACTGTGTTTGTATTTGTCGGGTCGATAGCAAGAGCACCTGATGACAGTGAAACTTCAAAATCGGTTTTGGGTACCCATGAGTAACCTCCGTCGGTTGATTTCCAGACACCTCCGAAAGCCGCTCCGATATATATTATATTTGGATTAACCGGGTCAAATTTTACCGTCGTGATTCTCGAACAAATATTTCCGTAATTGAAATAATAACCGGGAGTGGGACCGAGACTTACCCAATTATTTGAATTCATAAAATATCCCTGTGAGTTCTTTAATTCAAGTTTCTGTTTGTGGGCTTTTTCGTAAACACCCGCCGGAATGAAATTATAGGGGAACATTCGTTGTTCGTAAAACCATCTTTCACGGTTGAATGCGTTTCGCGTTTTTGTGTAATCATCGGCTTTATCATAAGGATTGTCCGGTATGTATAAATCCTGAGAAAATAAAATAACCGGAAAAGTTATTATGAATATAAATAAAATTATTTTTTTCATGATTTTTGATTTTTATTTATTATAATACTATCAAATGTTTAAATATTCAATGTAAATTATTTTACAATTAAGAAGATTTGAAATCGTAGTAATAAAGATTGTAAATTACTGTAATATGACCGGGAAGAAGAAAATTGCCGTAAAATTGTTACCTTTGCTGTAGTTACTGAGTCTCCAGCAGAAATCAACCCTGACTAAATCAAAAATTTTGTCTATTCCGAATCCGATTTCCGCATACAGACCGTCTGTTTGTTTGATTGCGTTATAAGGTGATGCATTGAAATTTTTTTCCGATAAGAAACTTCTTCCAAGCGATATAAAACCGATAAGATTTAAATTATTCAATAAAGTAATATCCCAGGGAAAAAATTTTCCGAAATTGTTCTCGATGTTGAAATAAAATATTTTATCCCCTACAAATTCCAGATAATTCATTGATTTGAATCTTAATGGACCTATGTAAGCGTCTATAGCCGAGGGTAAGTAAAGTAATTCCTGCAGCGGAACATCACCTGTAAGTTCATGATAAATTCCTCTGTATGTAAAGTTTATGAACCGGTTAATTTTATTCTGACCTCTCAGTTCAATCAGATAATCCCTGATTTCGAAATTACTTTGCAGGTATTTCTTTCCTGAATAACCGTATACAAATTTAATTTTTGGAAAACTTGTTTCGCTGAATTTTGAAATATCTCCGTTGCCCCAATCGATGAATTTATATTTATTGACGTCAATGTCGAATCCGAAACCGATTTTTCTGTTGAATCCGTCTACTATCGGAGGATTATATGTGTATGTAACTTCCTTTCTGAAAAAAGAGTAATCTGTGTTTGTATATGCCGTCTTCTGTTTTTCCTGCAGATAATTGATAGAAAATGTTATCTCTGTAATCGGACTGTATTCTGCCTTTAAGTTGTATCCGGTCGCATAATACATATTTGAAATTGATTGCTTGAAAAACAAACAGTAAACCGTATTGTTGAAATTGTAAGCCCCGCTCCGCGGATAATAAAGCAGATTTAATCTGTCATAAAACGCTGCCGATATTGACAAATTATTCATTCTCAGAAATCTGCCGTTTAATTTAAGTTCGTATTTGCTTTTTTTATCCGAAAAACCGTACCCGAATAACCCGAATATGTTGTATTTGCTTTTGTCTGATATATATGAAAGATTAAGTTCAGTATAATGACCTTCGACTTTGTTGAAGTGGTATAAATCAAGATTGTTAATGGAAAAATTCTTTCCGATTCTTGTGGATAATCCGAATGAAACCTCGCTTTCTCTTTCTCTCTTTCTTTTCTCTAATTTAAGAATCGCTTTTTTCTCTTCCGATGATTCCCTGAAAGGGGAATACTGCCTCCAGAACGATGAGTCTTTTTCGCTGCCCGGTAATACATTTACTATAAAATCATTGAATACTTCCGGCGGAGCTTTTTCGTTTAAATTGTAATTGGAAATGATTGTAAATGCCTCTCCTTCAAATTTCAATATTCCCAGAAGACTTCCCGATGCTGCAATTTCCAGATCCGTAGGCATCCAGAATTTGTAATCATTTTTATCTTTATATATTTTAAATTTCTGTACAAAGTTGAGTTTGTTTATATATTCCGGATTAGCTGCTTTGTTCGTGCTTAAATCTGTTTTAATGAGTGCGAAAATACTGTCTATTATGTAAATTTTACCGTTAAAACCGGGAAAGATTCTTGAATTGTTCTCTACGTTTATTTTGTAGACGATTGTACTGTCTATTGAAGTTGTACCGATTAATTTATAATCGTACTTGTCAAATGCATCATCGGATAACGGACCGGGAATTTTTTCGTTTCCTATTACTATCCGTTCATCGTAAAAATTTACTATCAAAGGTAATGCAATACCTCTTGAAATGTTTGCAGTCTCGCGCTTTGACTTTACTATGAATTTTTCAGTGTCCGGCTTTTTAAAATATCCTATGGTTTCAGACTCGAGTACTCCCAGTATTTTTAAACCTCCCGTTGTATCGGATTCGTCTTTGTTGCCTAAAAGTGCACTTTGAGATGTCCTTATTATAAATTTCGAAAAAGCATTGTAATTATATTCCTTTAGGTTTTCCTTGAACTTCTTCTTATATTGTATGGCTTTCGTTATTATTTCATAAGCGGGGTCTTCGGCTTCGACTCTTATTTCTTCTGTAAAAATTTCAGAAGGAAGTAAGTAAATGTTCCTTTCTATGTCTTTGTCTTCTACATATACGCTTGCCGTATCGGAGAAATATCCGATGTGTGAAACGGATAAATTATAAAATCCTTTTTTTATGTTTAAAATGTAATCGCCGTTTTTATCCGAAGTTGTTCCGAAATTACTGTCAAGTATGGCTATGTTGACGTAACTTATTGCCTGATTTGTTTTTAAATCATAAATCTTACCGTATATCTTGTGCGTCTGATTGTAAGCATACGTTGAAAATATATTTAACAACAGAAAAAGAATGAATATTTTTATTATTAATTTCATTTGTAGATAATTACAAGTTTTTTATCCTCAATTTTATAAATTTTGTCAAATCTGTAACTGATTATCTCTGTTTTTATGCTTTTTACTTTTTGTCTTAATTTTTTTATCTCGTCTTTTATATCGCCTCCTTTAATACATAGCATTTTACCGTTTGGTTTTAAAAAATTATTTCCCCAGTTGTATAGTCTGTCGAGAGCTGCAACCGACTTGGAGATTACAAAATCATAATTATTTTTGAATTTTACTTTTTTCGAAATATCTTCTGCCCTTCCGCAAATTATTTCTGTATTTTTTAAATTGAGTTTCGATACTATATCTGATACAACATTAATTTTTTTCGTTATGGAATCAAGCAGTAATAAATAAATATTTTCGTTCAGTATTTTCAGAGGTATGCCCGGAAATCCTCCTCCCGTACCGACGTCGACTATTTTCGATTTATCCGGTATCCTGTAACTGCTTATAAAAAAAACCGAATTCAGTATCTGATTTTCGATTGATGCTAATTGCCGTGAAACAAGGTTTATTTCTTTATTCCGCTCGAGAATTAACTTTTCATAAAATAAAAATTTATCTGAATAGATTGCCGGGTTTAAATTCAGTTCGTCTTTGATAAATTTTTTGAGGAGTTTCATTGAATAAATAAAAAGAGTTATCTTTTTATAAGATAACTCTTTAATGATAAAATAAATTAAATGAATAACGGAGCTAATACTAAAGTAACTGTGGAAAGCAGTTTAATTAATACGTGCAGAGAAGGTCCGGCAGTGTCCTTAAATGGGTCTCCTACTGTGTCTCCGACGACTCCAGCTTTATGTCTGTCAGAACCCTTTCCTGTGTTCTTGGCAGGATTACTCGGTTCGAGTTCGATGAATTTTTTTGCGTTATCCCATGCACCGCCTGAATTATTAAGGAATAAGGCAGCAATAACTCCTACTATTGTACCGATAAGAAGCATTGCCGCTACGACTTCGGCACCTGAAGCTTTTGATATTCCTGCATCGTATAGATATTTAAAAATTACTCCGACTATAACAGGCATCAGTACTACAAGCAGTCCGGGTTTTACCATTTCCCTTAAGGCTGATTTTGTGACTATATCAACGCATTCTCCGTAATTCGGCTTTTCCGTTCCTTCGAGTATACCGGGTTTTTCTCTGAACTGTTTTCTTACATTTTCTATAATCGCCTGTGCGGCTCTCCCCACGGCTTTAATTGCCCAGGCAGAAAACAGGAAAACCATCATTGCACCCATTAAAGCACCGATGAATACCGGCGGATTCGAAACATCGACACTTAATAATTTAAAATTTTTCAAATGTCCGTAATGCTCGACTTCAACAATAAATGCCTGAAATAAAAGAAAAGCTGCAAGTGCTGCACTGCCGACCGCATATCCTTTGGTCAGTGCTTTGGTTGTATTGCCTACTGCATCGAGTCTGTCTGTCTTTTTTCGTATCTCTTCGGGCTGCTGAGACATCTCTACTATCCCGCCTGCATTGTCTGTAATTGGTCCGAATGTATCCATGGCAAGTACGTACGCGGCAGGTCCGAGCATACCCATTGTTGCGACGGCAGTTGCAAAGAATCCTGCATTGAGCCCGCTTGTTTCACCAAGGGCATAGGAAGAGAAAATCGCTCCTGCTATTACAATTGAAGGATATGCTACGCATTCAAAACCGACTGCAACTCCAGAAATTATATTTGTTGCCGGACCGGTTTTTGATGCTTCTGCAATGGATTTTACGGGAGAATATTTATATTCGGTGTAATACTGCGTTATCCATAAAAACAGAACCGATGTTATAATTCCGATTATCCCGCATAGGAAAAAATGCCACCATGCAGCTGGTGCCTTTGCCGCTACTTCACCTACTCCGAAAGTCCAGTAAGTTGCTACACCGAATCCTATCATTGCCAGTATTGCAGTTACGTAATATCCTCTGTTTAGAGCGTTCATCGGGTCTTCGGTTTCTTTTGCCCTGACTGCCATAACTCCGATAATCGAAGATATCAGACCGAATGCTCTTGCTACCATAGGGAATAGTATAATAGCAAGCAGCACTTCGGGCATGTCTTTTAACAATCCTGTTGCAACATTTGCTTTATACAACATTGCCGCCAGTATCATGGCTCCGATGTTTTCCGCTGCCGTCGATTCAAATAAATCCGCTCCTCTTCCGGCACAGTCGCCTACGTTATCTCCCACTAAATCCGCAATAACAGCAGGATTTCTCGGGTCGTCTTCCGGAATCCCTGCTTCTACTTTACCGACTAAATCTGCACCTACATCGGCGGCTTTAGTGTAAATTCCGCCTCCGAGCTGTGCAAAAAGAGCAACAAAACTTGCCCCGAACCCGTAACCGGCTATATATATCGGGATGTCCTGTGTCTGTATAGTACTGAAATATTTTGCTATTGCAAATAATCCTACAACACCTAAAAGTGACAGAGCAACAATGAACAATCCTGATACTGCCCCTGCTCTCAATGCTGTTTGCAGCGCTCCGTTAAGAGATTTCATCGCTTCCGATGCCGTCCTGATGTTTGCCCTTATCGAAATCCACATACCTATATATCCTGATATCACCGATGATACTGCACCGAAGATAAAAGACAAAGATGCCCAGAGTGCCTGTTCGGGTCTCTGTATCGTATAAAGCAGAAAAACAAGTATTGCAACAATTATCGCAAGATATATGATTGTCCTGTTCTGTCTCCTTAAAAACGCTTCCGCACCTTCTTTAATTGCCTTCCAGATTTCCTGCATTTGCTCAGAACCTGTGTCTCTCTTCATTACATTTCTTATCAGGAACAAGGCAAACAGAATCGCAAAAATGCTGATTGCAAATATTAAAATTAATTCCATAAAATTAGATGTTATTGTTTAAAAAATTTTTATTGAATTTATTCATTGTCGTTTTTATGTCTTCGGTCAGAAAACTCATTAGACATTCCGAACAGTTCGGCAAAATTGATTTTAACTTTGTTAATTCTTCATCGGGAAATTTGCTTAAAACATATTTTATATAGTCTTCCTTTTTCAACTTTTTATTGTTGGTTCCTATTCCCACTTTCATCCTCGCAAAATTCGTTGTATTCAGATTATAAATCAGGTTTTCCATACCGTTATGTCCGCCGTCGGTTCCTCTTTCTCTTACTCTTATTGTTCCCAACGGTAAATTAAAATCATCGAATATTATCAGTAAATCTTTTATGTCAATTTCATATTTATTAATAAAATCATATACAGCTTCACCGCTGTTGTTCATAAATGTCAGCGGTTTCATCAGATAAAAATACTGATTGTCGATTTTTCCTTTGGAAAAAACATATTCTTCCTTTCCTGAAGAGAAGTTTAAATTCAGTATTTTTACAAAATTATCTATGATAATATAGCCGGTATTATGACGTGTTCTTCGATATAATACACCTGGATTTCCTAAACCGACTATTAATTTCATCTGTTTATGATTTTTCTTCCTCTTCCTTCTTGCCTTTTGTGATTACTTCCGGTTCGGCTGCAGTTTCTTCTTCTGCCACCGGTTCCTGTACTTCTGCTTTTTCGGCTGCCGGAGGAACTACGGCAACTATTGCTACATTTTCTTCGTTCAGTATTTCAATATCCTCTAATTTTAAATCGATTACTTTTATGGAGTCTCCGATTTCAAGATTAGATATGTCTATATCTATGTGCGGCGGTATTTTGTCTGGAAGACATTTAATATCAAGTTTGTGAAGAATATGCTGAACTATACCTCCGGATTTTACTCCTATTGCCGCACCTGTTAATTGAACTGTTACTTCAATCTCGATGGGCTCGCCTTCTTTCAAACCGAATAAATCGAAATGTATCGGTTTGTCCTTAATCGGATCGTATTGAACGTCTTTTAAAATACAACTGAATTTCTTATCTATTCCCTCAATTTGTAAATTAATAATGCGTGATTCTGTGGAATATATTATCGGCCTGAGTGATAATTCTGAGACTAAAATTGGAATATTTTCCTCATCAACTCCGTAAAAAATTCCCGGAATGTATCCTTTATTTCTGTTTTGGCGGGAAATTGACTTTTTGAATTCTGTTCTCTTTTCTGCTTTTATGCTGACTTCTGACATATATGATAAGTAAATTTACTAAGAATACAAATATACCTTTTTTAAAAAATTATTTCAATTACATTATATTGCAATATTCGGGAAACATACAGCCCCGTAGGGGCGGCATCCCTGACTTTAGTTTTGTGATAACAGAGAAATAAATAATATTTAGCCCCGTAGGGGCGAAATCTCTGATTTTAATTAGTTTAGTAGAATTTAGTTTTGTTGAGATTGCGCTTGTTTCTTATTATTGTTAAATATCCTGTCCTTTGCCCGCTTTATTTTTAATATAATGTCGTCTGTTTGTGAATAAATTACCGGAATTATTATTAAAGTCAAAAATGTTGAAACAGTCAATCCGAAAATAATTGCAACTCCCATCGGTCTCCAGAAAGCAGAATTTTCTCCGCCTATTATGAAACTTAAAGTACGCCAGTCAAAATCAAAACCTGTTGCAAGGGGAGTAATACCGAGTATTGTTGTAATAGCTGTCAAAAATATTGGTCTCATTCTTATTTTTCCTGCCTGTACTAATGACTCGTCTCTCTCTAATCCTCTTTTCTTCAGATGCTTCTGAAAATCAAGCAATACTATAGCGTTCCTTACTACTATCCCTCCCAGAGCTATGAATCCTATCCCTGTCATTACTATTCCAAATGGTGTCTTGGTTATCATTAATCCGGTTAATACGCCTATTAATGATAATAAAACCGATATCATAATTATCAGCGGAATTCGTACAGCATTGAATTCAATGACCATCAGGAAGAAAATCAGAAGTATGGAAATTACAAAAGCTTTTAAAAGAAAATCACTCGTCTCTTTTTGTTCCTCTTCCTGCCCGGTATATTGAATATTATTTCCTGCCGGAATTTGAATTTCCGCAATTTTCTGTTTAACGTCTTTTAATACGTCGTTTGTCAACCTTCCTTCAGTATTTCCGGATATGGTTATTACCCTTTTTAAATCCTTCCTGTAAATTGTTCCGATACCTCCCGAAAATTCCACGTTTGCAACCGACGAAATCGGGACTTTTATTCCGTCTTTATTGGCAATATAAAGATTATTTATTATTTCGATATTGTTCTTCTGTTCCGGCATTAACCTTACTGTTACGTCGTATTCATCTTCACCGATTCTGTATTTACTTGCCTCTGTTCCGTTAATTGCCGTTCTGACGGTTCCTCCTATTGTTGCCGTACTTAACTTGTAATTTGCTGCTTTGTCTCTGTCAACCGTAACTTTAATTTCGGGAGTCTGCCTTTCGAAATTATCATTTAGGTCGGTAAGTCCGGGAATGTCCTTGATTTCTCTTTTTATCTTTTCGCTGATTTCACCGAGTACATTAAAATCATCTCCTGAAATTTCAATATTGACGGGTTTGCCGACCGGAGGTCCCGCTTCATCCTTTTCTATCTCAATTATTCCGCCTGCAATGTCCTTAATTTCGTTTCTTATTTGTTCCACTGTTATCAGTGAATTCTGAGAACGGTATTCCTTATCTAAAAAATTTATGTTTACTATACTTTTATTTGGAATTCCGTCGCCGCTGAAATCAAGCGGATTATTTGATGACCCGACATTTGCTATAAAATATTCTATGTCTTTAAATTGCGGTAACTTTTCTTCTATATTTTTTGTAATCTCGTTTGTTGTCTTTACGTTTGTACCCATCGGAGCATTTATGTTAATATTTGCCTGAGACGGCTCTATACTCGGGAAAAATTCTACACCATGATTGTATTTACCGTATATGAAGAATACAACAATTAATAATATTAATGAAAATGCAATTACTTTTTTACGGTTCTTTAATGACTTTCGTAAAGCTCTTTCATAAAGCTTTATTGAAGTACTGAAAAATTTCTCGTCGAATATTTCTAAAAATCTTCCAACCGGTCTGAATTTCTTCTTCTCTGATTTCTCCCTGTCTCTTTTATAGTTTATGAATATGGAAGCCTGCAACGGACTTATTACCATTGCAACAAATAATGAAGATGAAAGACATACAATTAATGTGACCGGTAAATATTTCATAAAATCGCCTACTATTCCGGGAAAGAAAAGAAGCGGAAAAAATGATGCCATTATCGTAAGTGTAGCTACTAATACCGGTGGAAATACTTCCTTCGGCCCGTATGTCGAAGCATCATATTGTGTGTAATCTTCATTTTCCTGAAGTCTGTATATGTTCTCGATTACTACAATTGCGTCATCTACTATGATTCCAAGCACAAGTATTAATGAAAAAAGAACAATCATATTCAACGTAATACCCATCGCGTTTAAAACAATAAATGAAATCAAAAATGACAGGGGAATTGATGTCGCTACAAGAAATGCGTTTTTCAGTCCCATAAAGAAAAACAACACAAGACTGACAAGTAATATCCCCGTGACAATCCCATTTTCCAGCTCATGTACCGTTCTTCTTATAAACCTTGATACATCACCGGTAATACTAACGGTAACACCTTCCGGAAGTGATTCCTCGTTTTCTTTAATTGTCTGTTTGCATTTATCCGAAATTTCTACAATGTTTGCTCCCGTCCTTTTCTTAACGACAATCGTTAAACTTTCCTTTCCGTTCTCTCTCGAATACGTCTTTCTTTCTTTGAATCCGTAGCTTACCTGTGCAACATCTCTTATATAAATCGGTTTTTCGTTTATTGTTTTAACGATTAAATCGCCGATTTTTTCCGGGTCCTGATATTCTCCCGGTACTCTTACAAGAAATTTCGACTGCCCTATATCTACTGAACCTCCCGGTACATTCAGATTTTCGGCTGAAATTACATTTACAAGATCATTGAAACTGATATTGTAATATCTTAACCTGTATGCATCAACGTCTATTCTTACTTCACGGTCTACAGCACCAACAACATCGGCACTTAAGACTCCGGGTATCTGCTCTATCTTGTCACTTAAACTTTTTGCTGCATCTTTGAGTCTTGTCATTCCGATATTACCTGTAAAATTTATGTAGAGCATTGGTAATTCGGATATGTTTATTTCGGTTATAACCGGCTCTTTAATGTCTTTCGGCATTTTGGTTTTGGCAGTGGATACCTTGTCTCTTACTTTCTGAACTGCATCGTCTATATCCACGTTTGTATGAAATTCAACGAAAACCGATGAAAAACTTTCCCGCGATGCTGAATTTATTTTCTTTACGCCGCTTATACCCTTTATTTCTTTCTCGATTTCCTGTGTGACAAGTTTTTCGATGTCTTCGGATGATACACCCGGATATACTGTCGTTATAAATACCCAGGGAATTTTAATGTCGGGAGATGCTTCCCGGGGTAAAACTATGTACGAATATGCTCCTACTATTATGATAATTAATATCATAATATAAAACGTTACTTTGTTATCTATTATTATCTTGAAGAATTTCATCTGAGTTTTAATTCTTTAATTTGTTACCTGCACTTTATCCCCGTCCGATAAACCCTGAAATCCGATATATATCAGTTTATCTCCTTTTTGCAGCCCGTTTTCGATTAATACATTGTTTCCGTTCCTTCCTCCTAAATTTAATATTTTTTTCCGGGCTATGTCGTTTTCTAAAACAAACACATATTTTTCCTCGACATTGTCTATTATTAAATCCTGCTGCAAAATCACCGCCTCATTTATGTTCATGGTTGATATATTGATTTTTGCCGACATCTCCGGCTTGAGAGTCCTGTTGTAGTTAATAAGGATAACCTCTATGTCAAATGTTCTTGTTTGCGGATTTATTGTCGGAGAAATATAACTGATCTTTCCGTCGTATTCTTCACCCGGTAACACGTCAAATCGGATTTTTACGTCTCTTCCCATTTCTACCTGTGTCAGATATTTTTCCGGTATACCCGCCTCTACTTTTACTCTTGAAATGTCTACAACGCTGAGTATCGGAGAACCGGGTCCTGTCATTTCCCCTTTGTTCATATATTTTGCTTCTACTACTCCGTTGATAGGGGATTGTATATAACCGTTCTTTAATCTTACTTTAAGCACTTCAACGGATTTCTCCGCTATTTCCATCTGGAGCTTCGAATTTGTGTACTCCTGCTCTGTTGCAACGTTTTCCCAGTAAAGTTTTTCCATTCGTTCAAAATTACTTCTGGCAAGTTCATACTGCGATAATGCCTGCCTGTAAGCGGCGTCCTGTATGTCAAATTTTAATCTTACGAGAACTTCACCTCTGTGTACAAAATCACCTTTGTCTTTCTTGATGTATGTTATTAAACCTCCCTCTTCCGACGATAACTTTGCCGATGCATAGGGCTTGACGACGCCAAGTACGGTTAGTTCTTCGGAAAAAGGCTGGTGTTCTATTGTCATTACTTTTACAAGCGGCAGTTTTTTGTTGTTTTCTGTTTTTTCTTCCTTCTTACCGCATGAAGATATAAGAAAAGTAAGACATAGTAATAATATTAAATTTCTCTTCATATTGATTTTAATTAATATTTTATCCGACATAATTCTTAATTGAATATTAATGCCTCTAAATCGGTTCTTGCAATTACATAATCGTATTGGGCTTTTACAAGTGAGAGTCTTGTCCGGTTTAACTGGAGTTCGGCATCAAGAACATCGATTTGCTTAATGACTCCTTCCCTGTAACTGATTTTTGCGAGGTCAAGCCCCTTTTGGGACAAAAGTATTGCTTCATTAGCCGATTTAATACGGTTTACCGCATCTTTAATCCTTAATATGACACTTTGCGATTGAATCTTAAGTTTACTCTTTACATCCGATATTTTCTCATCGGTTTTTTTTACTTCTATTTCAGACTGGTCTTTTTTGTATGAAGTTTTTAAAAAGTTTAAATCCCACGACAACCCGAGTCCGACACTGACTGCGTTGTTGAAATAATATTTTACCAGAAAAGTCTTATTGTCATTTTCGTTGGAAGACAGCGAATACTGTCCGAATAAATATAATTTAGGCAGATAACTTGCCTTATCTATTGAAAGAAGTTCAAGATTAATTTTTTTGTTAATATTTAGTTGCCTCAGAGCTACGTGGTCTTCGACAATTTTATTGATGAGTATCTCCGTATCACCCAGTGTTTCCGTGCTGTCGTATGGAATTTCTCCTATTGCATCGTAATCTTCATATGTTTTTATTCCGATTGCGTCCTTCATATTCTTTCTGGCAAGTTCAAGATTGTTTCTTGCTTCTTCAAGGTCGGGTTTTAACGTTTCAACATTGACTTTTGCTCTTAAGTAATCGAATTCCGTTGCTGTTCCGAGTCTGTATTTTTTTTCTACGGAGTTCAGGTTTTCTTCCGCATTATCCAGACTCAACTGGCTTATCCTGACTACCTCTTTTGCCAGCAGTACCGTAAAAAAAGATTTTTTTACCGTTGATTCTACCTGACTTTCTATTGCCGAGATGTTTTCGTTTTGCAGATTTGAATAATATCTTGCGATGTTTATACCCTGGAAAACAGGAGTACCGAGAAATGGTATCGACTGAACTAAGTTTAGTGTATTTGTTAATGTATTATCGGTTCCCACTTCAAAGTTCTGAACGGTTTTTTCTCCCGTTATGGGTGAAGGAAATTCAATCACGAAAATGGGTTTTTTTAATGCCCTGCTGTACTGTGAACTTAATGTAATGGTCGGCAGCAGATTCTCACTGTATACTTCCGAGACTTTCTTTTCTGATTTTAATTTCTCTAACCTTGCGTTTATTAAATCCGAATTATTATTCTGTGCAAGGGAAATAGCCTCTTTTAATGTAATAACTTTATTTTGTGATAAACATTCGTTTACCGCTATTAAGACAATTATTAAAATAAAAAATTTCTTTATCATGTTTTTTAAAAAGATAAATATTTATTACTGTTATTGGATTCAAGTTTTACTTTCTGAGTCAGTAAACCGTTCAAAAGGACATCGATATTGTGATGAAATATATCCTGTATGGAAAGTTTATTGTTAATTGCAAATTCCGTGTCGCAAATTGTTTCGATTATGGATTCTGTTGTTTTTATTATTATCGGAGTCGGTATGTTTCTTATATATTTTTCTTTTTTTCCTTTTTTTATGAATTTTTCTATAGCAGGAATGATAATTGTATTGTTGAAGTTCTGTACTTTATTCCAAAGGTGCGGCATGTGAATTTTTAAATCTTTTATCCAGTTTTCTCCCGTTCTGCTGATGTCTTTTTGGTAAAATACGAGTAATGAAATCAAAACCTTTATGAAATTATCTTTTGAACTTACAATTTTATTGATGAATATTCTGTTTTCTTTCTGTGTGTTATCGATGATTGATTCGATAAGTCTTTCCTTTGTCGGGAAGTATTTATAAATAGTCTTTTTGCTCATATGAATTTCAGAAGAGATGCTGTCCATTGTTGTCTTATGAAACCCCTCTTTTAAAAATTTTTTTGTGGCAAATTCAAGGATTTTTTCCTTTTCTTTTACTTTCATGGTTTTACTCATTGGAAACTAATTTAGTTTTTTTAGTTTCGAAAATATAAATAATGAATTTCATAAACAAGTGAAAAAATGAAATACAAGGTTAATTTTTTTAATTGTACGATGAATTAATCGTAATGTTGCAGTATTATTATTATATTTTCTGAAAATCCCTGAAGAAAATCGGCTTTAAATGATATATTTATTACATTGATTTTTTAAATAAATAATAATATTTTTACTTTTTGTTTTTGAAAAAATATGAAAAAATCAATCAGTAAAAATCTGCGTATTACAAAATTTGCAAAAAAAGAAGAAATTCCGCAAAAATGGTATATTATTGATGCAGAAAATAAAGTGCTCGGAAGACTCGCAAGCGAAATAGCAAAACGCATAAGAGGCAAACATAATCCGAAATTCACTCCGAATACGGATACGGGAGACTGGATAATCGTTATTAATGCCGAAAAAGTAAAACTTACGGGAAAAAGAGCGGATTTGAAGGAATATATCACACATTCCGGATATCCCGGAGGTCAGAAAGTCAGAACATTTAATGAAATGATTAAAAAACACCCTGAAAAAGTTATTGAACTGGCAGTCGGCAGAATGCTGCCAAAAACAATATTAGGAAGAAAATTGAAGCATAAATTAAAAGTTTACAGCGGAACAAATCATCCGCATAATGCTCAAAAACCTGAAGTGTTAAATATTTAAAAACAGAAAATTTTTAAATGCAAAAGATATCAAATATTAAAACAGGAAGACGAAAAACATCGGTAGCAAGAGTGCTTCTTAACGATGGAAGCGGAAAGATTACAATTAATAAAAAAGAAGGAATAGATTACCTGAAGTCCGAATCAAAAATTCAGGAAATTATTACACCCTTGAAGGTAACCGATACACTGGGAAAATATGATGTGTTGATAAATGTTAACGGAGGAGGCGTCAGCGGGCAGATTGGTGCAATTAAACTCGGCATTGCAAGAAGTCTGGTCGCAATAAACGAAGAATTCAGAAAAGTTTTAAGAGAAAACGGTTTGCTGACAAGAGATCCCCGTATGGTGGAAAGAAAAAAATACGGGCATCCGAAAGCAAGAAAACGTTTCCAATTTTCGAAGAGATAAAATTTTTTTAAAAAAACATATTTTCGGATTTTATTTTACCCGTGTTCTGTAATTAACGGAATGTAGAATAAAAGATGAAGAAAATAGAAGTAATAACAAAAGCCACTTTTACCTCACTTCGCAAAAACTCCGGTATCCTGCCGGGAAAAAACGGGTAAAACCGGCTTGCCAAAAATTCGTAAGGAGAAAAATAATGTTCAATGTACAAATTGAAGACTTACTGCTTGCAGGTGCTCATTTCGGTCATCTGACAAGAAGATGGGATCCAAAAATGAAAAGATACATTTTTATGGAAAGGAACGGTGTTCACATTATTGATTTAAAGAAAACATTGCAAATGCTGGAAGAAGCCTGTAACTCGGTAACAAAAATTGCTGCCGAAGGCAAAAAAATGCTCTTTGTCGGTACAAAAAAACAAGCAAAAGCAATAATTAAAGAACATGCTGAAAGATGTGATTCGTTCTATGTTAGTGAAAGATGGCTCGGCGGTATGCTGACAAATTTTAATACTGTTCGGAAAAGCATCAAGAAACTGACTAATCTTCAAAAACTTGAAACCGAAGGCTCAATCGACCAGTTTGTCAAAAAAGAACGTTTGAAAATGATGAGAGAAAAAGAAAAACTTGAAAAGGTTCTCAACGGTATCGTAAATATGACAAAATTACCCGGTGCAATTTTTCTTGTCGATATTAAAAAAGAACATATCGCAATTGAGGAAGCAAGGAAACTTAATATTCCTACTTATGCAATTGTCGATACGAACTGCGATCCCGATTTGATTGATTATGTGATTCCGGCTAACGATGATGCCGTGAAATCAATCGAAATAATTACTAAAGCCGTCGCAGATGCTTATATAGAAGGTTCTGAAATTGCAAAAACGAAGAAAATGGATGACTCGCAGGAATTATTGGAAAAAATGGAAAAGAAAAAATAATTTAAAAAAGAAATAATATGGAAATCAAAATATCATTAATAAAAGAATTAAGGGAGAAAACAGGTGCAGGAATGGCAGACTGTAAAAATGCCTTAGTCGAAGCCAAAGGAAATATTGAAAAAGCAATTGAATATCTCAGAAAAAAAGGTGCTGCTGTTGCCTCTAAAAGAGCCGATAAAATCGCAAAAGAAGGCGCAGTGAAAATGAAAATAAGAGATGATAAAAAGAAAGCTTCTATTATTGAAATAAACTGTGAAACGGATTTTGTCGCAAAATCCGATGATTTTCAAAAATTTTCGCAGTCAATAGCAGACACTGTCCTGACTAATAATATCAGTGATTATAATTCATTGCTTGAATCGGTAACTCAGGATAAATTAACGGTAAGAGACCATCTCGATTCTTTAATGAGTAAAATCGGAGAAAGAATCGAGATTAAAAGATTCACGGTTTTTGAGACTACTAAAGGTTTTATATCGGGCTATGTTCATTTCGGAAGTAAACTCGGAGCACTTGTAAAATTTGAAGGAACTTCTAATGAAGAAACCGACTCGATAGGAAAAAAAATCGCTATGCAGGTGGTCGCTATGAATCCGATTTCAATCGGAAGAGACGGCGTTGATAAGGATTTAATCGAAAAAGAAAAAGATATATATAATTCTCAGGCAAAAAACGAGAATAAACCTGAAAAAATTATCGAAAAAATCGTACAGAACAAACTTGAGAAATTCTATCAGGAAAATTGTCTGCTCGAACAGGAATATATAAATGACGCCAATATGACGGTAAATGATTTGTTAAATGAATACAGAAAGAAAACAGCAGAAAACTTAAATATACTTGAATTTATAAGATACCAGTTAGGATAAATTAAATTATAAAAAAATGTATAACAGAATTTTATTAAAACTCAGCGGAGAATCGCTGACAGGAAAACAAAAATTCGGAATAGATTCTGATTCGCTTAATTATATCGCCGCTGAAGTGGCTAAAATTGCAAATCCGGATATTCAGATTGCAATAGTGATAGGCGGAGGAAATATTTACAGGGGTCTCTCTGCCTCGAGACAGGGAGTTGACAGAATAACAGCCGATAATATGGGAATGCTGGCTACATTAATTAATTCTCTTGCACTGCAAAATGCTTTGATTCATAAAGGAGTTCCTTCAGTCGTTCAATCTGCAATTAAAATGGAACAAATCTGCGAATATTATATCATCAGAAATACAATGAAACATCTCGAAGAGCATAAGGTTGTCATTTTTTCGGGCGGAACAGGTAATCCTTATTTTTCAACCGATACGGCGGCCGCACTGAGAGCAATAGAAATCAAAGCGGATATTCTTTTAAAAGGAACAAGAGTTGACGGAGTATATGACAAAGACCCCGAAACAAATTTCGATGCCAAATTTTTCAGAAATCTTACTTTCGTTCAGGTTCTTGATAAAGGTTTGAGAGTAATGGATTTGACTGCATTTACCCTGTGCAGAGAAAATAAGATGCCTGTTCAGATTTTTAATATGAACAAAGAAGATAATCTGAAAAAAGTAATCAGCGGAAAAAAAGTTGGAACAACGATAACTATATAAAAAAAGTAAAACTTTCTTGTAAATATATGATTAAAGACATTTTAAAAAGAACAACAGAAAGAATGTCAAAGACAATCGAGCATTTTAAAAGCGAGCTGATTAAGGTAAGAACGGGAAAAGCGTCTGTTGGTTTACTGGATGGAATAAAAGTTGATTATTACGGCACAATGACGCCTCTGAATCAGGTGGGAAACATTAACACACCTGATTTTCATACTATTACAGTCCAGCCGTGGGATAAATCCGTAATCGGATTAATTGAAAAAGCAATCCTGAATGCAAATTTAGGTTTAAATCCCATTAATGACGGTAATATACTGAGGATACCTGTTCCGCCGTTAAACGAAGAAAGAAGAAAAGAACTTGTTAAACTGGTCAGGAAATATGCCGAAGAAAACCGCATTTCCGTTAGAAATATCAGAAGAGATGAAATAGAACACATAAAGAAAGCGGAAAAGACGGAGCATATTTCCGAAGACGACAGAAAAAATGCCGAATCCGAAATACAAAAACTTACCGATAAATATATAAAGGAAATCGACGACATTCTTCAGAAAAAAGAAAAAGAAATAATGGAAGTGTAAAGATGTAATTTACTGTTTTTTACTTCGGTATTTTTTTCAAGAATTTTAAAAAATGTTCTGGTTTCTCATCTACAATATTTTTTTTGTTCCTGTTTTCTGGCTTTATTTCAGGATTATTTCGGTTTTCAATGCAAAGGTGCGGGCAGGAATCGCAGGAAGACAAAAAACATTCACCCTGTTAAAAAATCTCCCTCCCGGCTATTTTAAATCTAAAAGAACAATATTAATTCACTCTTCCTCACTCGGGGAATATCAGCAGGCAATTCCGATTATCGAACAATTAAATAAGTATAACATTAATATAATTGTCTCTTTCTTTTCCCCTTCCGGTTATGAAAACGCAAGACTTGTATCTGACAGCATTTTAAAAATTTATCTGCCGTTTGATTCCTGCCGTCTTATTAAAAAATTCCTAAATTTAATCAATCCTTCGATAATTTTTTTTGTCAGGTATGATTTGTGGTTTAATCTGATATATCTGTCAAAGAAGAAAAAAATAAAAACAATAATTGCCAATGCAAGATTTGACGAAAGAAAAATTTACTGGAAATTACCTTTTTTAAAATCGTTTGCCAGATATTTATACGGTTTATTCGATAAACTTTATGTCATCGATGAGGAAGACAGAAATAACTTTATAAAAGCGTTGAAAGGATATAAAACCGAAATAATCAAAGTCGGTGATTCCAAATTTGAAAGAGTGTATCAGGCATCAGAAAATATAAGGATAAGTGACGATATAATTTCATCTCATATTTATAAAGACAAAAAAGTTTTTGTTGTCGGAAGTTCCTGGAAAGACGATGAGGAGATTATTTTCCCGGTACTGGATAAAATTGCGGAATATGAAAGAAACCTTTTAACCATTCTGGTTCCGCATGAACCAAAAGAAACAAAAATTGTTTTAATTGAAAAAAATATAAAAACAAAATATAAAAACCTTAAATCAATCAGATATTCGGATATAGATAAATATAAGAACGAAAATATTATTATTGTTGACAGTGTCGGAAAATTATTAAGCCTGTATTCTGTTGCGGATATCAGTTATGTCGGCGGGGGATTAAGAACCGGACTGCACAATATACTTGAACCCGCTGTCTTTGGTATGCCCGTGTATTTTGCTAATGATGTCACAAATTCGGACGAGGATAAATTGCTAATAGAAAAGGGTGTCGGGTTTACCGTTAAAAATCAAAAACAGTTTTATAAAGAATTCAGAAAAATCCTGTCGGACGAACATATGAGAAATCAAATAGCGGAAAAATGCAAAGAAATATTCAAGGATTCGCTTGGTGCAACCGAAAAAATAATTTCCACTTTAAAACAAATGGAATATATAAATTAAAACCATAATATGTTTAAAAGAAATAAATTTATAGCAGACTCTTTAAAACAGAGTTCCGATATAAAACTTAAAGTGCTGGAAAAATGTCAAACCGATATTTCAAAATCGGCTGATATTATAACAGACAGAATTAAAAAAGGAAAAAAATTGATTTTTTGCGGAAACGGAGGCAGTGCTGCCGATTGCCAGCATCTTGCAACCGAATTTATGGTCAGATTGTCACATGATATAAAAAGACCTGCAATAGGAGCAATAGCAATAACAACCGATTCTTCCAACCTGACGGCAGGCGGTAATGATATCGGTTTTAAAAATATATTTGCAAGAAGCATTGAAGGAATTGGAAATGAAGGTGATATTTTAATCGCAATATCGACAAGCGGAAATTCGGAAAATTTAATCAGAGCCGTTAAAAAAGCCGGGAAGAAAAAAATGTTTACTATCGGATTGCTCGGAAAAACAGGCGGAAAACTGAAATCACTTGTGGATTTGTCTGTTTGCGTGCCATCGGAAAATATACAAAGAATTCAGGAATCGCATATTACAATCGGACATATCCTATGCGAAATTACGGAAAGAGAAATTTATTCCTGAATAAAAATTATCGGCTGAAAATAATCTGAATTTAAGGTGTTTTCTATTTGATAAATTCAAAAAATATTTCGCTGTTCTCTCTGCTGCGGGGGAATGTTGATAGATTACCCTGATAGTCTTCTGCGGAAAAATAATATTTCAGTTTTGTGTTTTCCGGTATACCTGAAAGCTTAACGGAATAAATACCGGATTTGTTTCCGTCATTATTGTCTTTTATTAAAATCAAATTTGCTTCTTCTTTTGTTTCCCGGTCACCGGTTGTGTATGTAATTTTTACTTTTTCCTGATTAATTAATTCTCTTGATGCAAGACCAATCTGTATTGTAATATCGTTTTCTGTTACGCTTACTTCGGGTTTGTTGCTCCATATCATACCCCAGTATAAGGCAGCTTCGTAAGCGTTAATTATTCCCCAGCCGAAAATATTATCGGGATTGTTTGACTGGCTTGCTGTGTTTCTTAAAGCATCTCTGATTTGAATAGGTGTAAGTTCGGGATGAGTTGATAGTATAAGTGCGACAATCCCTGCTGTTATGGGTGTGGAAAAGGAAGTGCCGTTGGCAAATGAATATGTACTGTCGTTTTCTGTTTCAAATTTCGAAACAGCTACAAATACTCCGACTCCGGGAGCTACAACATCCGGCTTTGTTCTTCCGTCGCTTGTCGGTCCGTTCGAACTGAAGCCGGCTATTTTTTTCATATTGTTTATTGCTCCGACTGTTATGATTGAATCGGCATCTCCGGGTGAAGTAACCGAAGGTATGGCAGTCTGCCTGTTATTTCCCATCGCATTAACAACTACCATTCCGAGATATGCACATCTTGTCGCTGTTATCGAAGTAATGGCGGTTTTACCGTTCATATCTTCGTAATTATATGTATTTTTTGAATACGGCTCGTCAAATATTTTATATGCAAGCGAACTTGTAATTATATCGGCACCCTTCTGCTCGACCCATTCGGCTGCTTCAAGCCAGAAGTCTTCTTCCATCGGAGTTTCTGTCGGAACGTACTCGGTTTTGCATACTATGTATTCCGAATTAAAAGCAGGACTTATTAACTTGCCGGATTTGAAACCTCCTACAGCCGATAATGTGGATGTACCGTGACTCGCCTGGTCTGTTCGGTCATAATACTTCTGGTTGGACTCATTATATGCTTTCGTGTCTTTATTTATAAAATCATATTCATCTATTACTTTCATATTTTTTGTTGCTTCATGTTCCCGCCAGTAGAAACCTCCGTCAAAATTTGCAATCAAAACTCCGTCGCCTGTTATATTCAGATTATGAAGCGAAGGTACATTTACTATTTCCATTTGCTCCAATGATTCTCCGTAATTGTATGTGTTTTTTGTCGGATTAATTTTTTGCTCGGATGAATTCGGTTTTACTTTGAAATTTCCTTCAAAACTATCTTCGTTATTTTCAAGTCTTATCATTCTGTCTACGATTCTCAGATAATCCACATAGTCGGTTTTTAAAACATTCGATACCAGTTCTTCCGTAAGATATGCACTGACACCGTTTAACCATCTTGATTTTGCAATAATATCAATATTAAGATTTTTTATGTTTTGAATGTATACTTCATTTACAGGTAAATCTGCATAGTCAATTAGTTTATTTTCATCGAGTACTTTTAATCTTCTCTGTATTGCTCTGTCGGATAACAGGGATAATCCTTCGTTATAAGCATCGCTTTCTTTTTCAATTATCATATCGGGTTTATAAACACCTTTGTCCTTGAATATTATCCAGTATTTTGCAATAGAATTGTCCTGTGCATACGAAGAAGCAGAAAATGCGAGTAATATAAAAATTACAAATGTGCTGAGCAAAAAATTTTTTTTCATAAGAACACTGTTTAAATATAAAAAATAATTTTAAATTTTATTTAAAAAATCAATAACTGTAATTTTCAAGATATTCGGCTAATTTAATGACAAATTTTCCGCCGAGCGCCCCGTCAATTAATCTGTGGTCGAAAGATAAAGTCAGATACATCATTGGTCTTATTGCAATAAAATCACCCTGCGAAGTTTCGATTACTTTCGGGCGTTTCTTTATTGCTCCGACTCCCAATATGGCTATCTGCGGTTGGTTGATAATCATCGTTCCGAATATGTTTCCGAATACTCCGTAATTTGAGATTGTAAAAGTTCCTCCCTGAATCTCGTCGAGCGTTAGTTTTTTTACGCGTGCTCTTTTCCCGAGGTCGTTAATTTCTCTTGCCAGTCCGGTAAGATTTTTCGAATCGGCATTTTTTATTACGGGTACTATCAGTCCGCCGTTTTCCATTGCTACTGCAAAACCGAGATTAATTCTGCTGCTCATAACCGCCTTATAAGGCACGGATGAATCGTCTATCACCGCATTCACAAGCGGAAAATCCTTGAGTGTTTTAACTACCGCCTCCGCTATAAAAGGCATATATGTTAATTTGAATCTTTCCTTTGTTTCGAAATCACCTGATAATTTTAATCTTGCTTTTTCCACATTGGACATATCACACTCGGCTACTGCGTTGACGTGAGGTGAAATTGCAGCCGAAGCTACCATATGCTCCGCCATCTTTTGTCTTACATTATCAAACTCAAATACCGATATACCTTCAGCATTGTAATCTATTACGGATTTATGATAACCGATGTCTTTTTTGACCGGGGGAGTTTGTTTTGGTTCGGCAGCGGGTTTAACTATTTCCTTCGGTTCGATTTTTTGTTCCGTTTCCTTTTTTATTTCTTCTTTAACTTCGGGCATAGCAGATTTATTTTTGATATAATCGAGTATATCATTTTTTGTTACCCTTCCGTTCATTCCCGTCCCCTGTATTCTTTCAAGTTCAGAAATCTGAATACCTTCTTTTTGGGCAATATTTAATACAAGCGGAGAAAAGAATTTCGATGTTTCGGTTGTTTTTGTTTCTTTAATCCGGGTTTGTGATTCTTTTATTGCTTCTTCTGCGGGAACTTCCATTACCGGCGCTGTTTCTGATTTTTCTTTGATTGGTTCACTCTCCGGACTTTCAGGTTTTGCGTCCGCCTCTGTATCCATTAATGCAATTACTTTTCCTACCTCTACTACGTCGTTTTCACTGAACAGCAGTTTTGTTATAATTCCCGTCTCCGGGGCAGGTACTTCTGTATCGACTTTGTCCGTTGAAATTTCAAGCAACGGTTCATCTCTTTCTATTTTTTCTCCCGCTTTCTTTAACCATTTCAGGATTGTTCCTTCCATTATGGACTCGCCCATTTTCGGCATTATTATTTCCACTACCATATTTATAAATTTTTAAATTTTATTGCTTGATTAAATGTAAACAAAAATAAATGAAAATAATTTATTTTTACTTGCTTATTATCCACCCTTCCTGCCTTCTTGCCTGCCTTTAGCCCTGTTTTTCCTTGTCATCCTGAACTTGTTTCAGGATCCAATCACTCCTCACTCTTCACCTTTTTAATTATCCGCTAATTTTAACTAATTGTTTTTTATTTTTTCTAATTTAACATTTACAATTTAACATTTACAATT
>Ga0208828_1000157_pt1 | contig 31132 bp, 29 predicted proteins | sample Kivu_160m_FD_185487 | JGI IMG/M metagenome (GOLD analysis project Ga0208828, IMG submission 185487) | Freshwater microbial communities from Lake Kivu, Western Province, Rwanda to study Microbial Dark Matter (Phase II) - Kivu_160m (SPAdes)... | ecosystem: Environmental > Aquatic > Freshwater >... | reverse complement strand
CTTGTCATATTTGATGGCGATTATCTCATCTGCGTTGAATCCGCTGCCGTCAATTCTCACATCCCTGCTGCCGATGACGGTGCTGGGCGTGAGCTGAATGCTGGGTGTGACCTCAAATTCGAGGTCTGGCACAATGCCGATGGGTGTGAAGCTGCTGCCGTAAACTCCCAGTATATGACGTCCCTTGACGGAGGGCGGCACGGTTATGACATAGCTGAATGTGCCGTTGGGTTGAGCCACCACATTGGTATCAATTATTGGGCCGTCCCAGGTAAAGGTAATGCCGTCTTCCCCGGCTCTAAAACCGACGCCCGTAATGGTTATCCTGGTTCCGACCGGGCCTGACGCGGGGGTTGATTTGCAGTATGGAGAGATGGTGAATACTACGTCAGGAACATCTCCTGGACCCGTGGAGGAACTGATGGCGCTGATAGTGTACTCGCCCTTCGGCAGAGAAGGCACGTCGAACTGCGAGCTCCAGGAGCCGGTTTTATCGGCCTGAATCGGAGATTTGGTTAGAGGGGTGCCGTCCCAGGTGAATTTGATGTCGCTCTCGTTAGGCGCAAAGCCGTAGCCGAAAATATAGATGCGACTATTGATCTTGCCGTAGGGCGGTTCACACAGGATACTTGGCCGGACCGAAAAATTGGAGGTTGCCGTGATATTCGACCAGTTGCTGTCGTCGGTCACTTTTACTATGTGAACGCCCTTGGCTGCGGCGGGGACATCGAATTTATGGTTGATCTCCCCCGACTTGGAGATGGGGACGTTTTGTATCAGTTTTTTATCGTCCCAGTAAATGGTTGCTAACTTGCCGATGAATCCGTCACCGGTTATGGTTATCTTCGTACCCATCTTACCTGAGTCAGGATTCAGCGTGATCGACGTTGCATAGACACGGGAGGGGACCATCAATATGATTGACAGCATGATGGGAAGCAACGCTGCGGCGAAAAATAGAATCCCGGGGGTAACAGGGGTTTTACTGCTGCGGTATTTAAATACCATTACAATCTCCATAATCTGCATATACTCATGAATCAAGTGTAAGCTTATAATAAAAAAGATGATAAATCAATTGTACAAACGTGATGGCCGCTGGTTTGACACTGCGTATACTATGTTGATAGACTTTTAAAGCAGTTTCAGCCTCGTCTAGCTGCTTTGTATGCGTGTCCATGGCCCCGTGGTGTAGCGGTCAAACATGCCACCCTGTCACGGTGGAGATCGTGGGTTCGAATCCCATCGGGGTCGTGTCTAATTCCTTCGTAGCTTGACACCCATCTGCTTTTTCTTTAGCATTGCCGTCATCCGAAAAGCTACGTATAATCGATTATGAGGGCATTATGATCGATACAGCGATAGTTGCAGTGTTGGCAATAGCGGCCTTTTTCCTGGGCGCCTGCCCTTTTTCACTGTGGATCGGCAGGTTAAAGCTGCGAAAGGATATAAGGAACTTCGGCGACGGCAATCCCGGCGCAACCAACGTTTTTAAAGCTGGCGGAAAAGTGTGGGGTGTTGTCGCCCTGATAGCAGACATACTCAAAGGTATGCCCTTTATTCTTATAGCTCAATATGTGCTCGGCTATTCACAGCCCGTTGGCTACATTATCGCCGTTTGCGCGGTGCTCGGCCATGCGTATTCCCCTTTCCTGGGATTTCATGGCGGAAAGGCACTGGCGGTGTTTGCTGGAACTCTGTTGGCCATGGGCCGGTGGGACATCGTCACTTGCCTTATCATACTATTCTTTATCGGATTTCTCTTCATAAACAACGATGCCTGGACGGTCATGTGCGGGCTGGCGGGAACACTGGTGTACCTATCGCTGACAGGTGCGGATACCTGGGAAATAGCTTTTATGGCCTGCATTACTGCCATTCTTCTGATCAAGCACTTGCGTGGATTGAAGACCTCCCCCGGCGCTTCCGGTCGATTGCTGAGCTGGATCAGGTCGAGAGGGAAAACAGCCTGACATTATTTTAGGATTGATATAAATTGATCTATCAACTGTTTGTGCTGGCCGGCCTGGCATTATTCTTCATCAACCTTATTCTAAACCTGGCTGCCCTGAAAAGGCCCTCCCGCAAAGCGGCTGTGCCCCCGGACCAGCCTCTTGTATCGGTCCTGATCCCTGCCAGAAATGAAGAGCGGAACATTGGCAGGTGCCTTACCTCGGTCTTGGGTCAGGATTATCCCAACTTCGAAGTGCTTGTGCTGGACGATAACTCCTTCGACCGAACTGCAGAGATAGTGGGTGGGATCCGCGAAAAAGATAAGAGGGTGCAATTAATTAAAGGTAAACCCCTGCCCGACGGATGGGCCGGAAAATGCTACGCATGCCACCAGCTTTCGCAGCATGCGCGTGGTAGCTGGCTGCTTTTCATCGACGCTGATACTGTCAGCCGGTCTCACATGATCAGGAGTACGCTTCAGCTTGCGATCTTAAACAATGCGGCGATGCTGTCCGGATTTCCCCGGCAGAAGGTCTCCGGTATAACGCAGAAGATTGTTATCCCCATCCTTTTCTATTTCCTCGTCATGAGCTGGTTCCCGCTCTGGTTGTTCCATTCCTGGAAGAAGCCGGGGCCGACACTGGCTATCGGACAATTCCTGCTGTTCAAACGCGAAGATTACCTGGGGATAGGGGGGCATGTGTCGGTTAAATCGAGGATCATGGAGGACGTCTGGTTCGGCATCGAGATGCACAAGCATGGGCTCCGCATTCTCTCGGTCAACCTGAGCGATGTGTTGACTACTAAAATGTATTCCAATATGGGGACTATGGCGGAAGGGTGCATCAAGTGGTTTTACTCGGTGGCCGCTCTTTCACCGGTGGCAATCGTCGGGTCTGTTCTGGTAGCCTACATTTTTTTCCTGGCGCCTTTTTACTGGGCCTGTGCGCGCCCGGTCAATGCACTGTTCTCAGAGAGTCATATTATGGACTGGGGCGTCATTGTGCTGGCGCAGGTGGCGGTCATACTGCTGATGAGGGTTATTACGGACATATACTTCAGGGGATCGAAGATCTCGTTTCTATTTCACCCGCTGGGCATTAGCTTCCTGATTCTTGCTGTAATCGTCGGAGCTTCCCGCAGGGCCCTGGGTGTGGGCGTTGCCTGGAAAGACAGGGTTTACCAGAGCATTTCGAATATTAAGTAAAGTCAGTTAACGGCAAGGCCTGCTACGGATTATCTCGGTTCATAAAGGGGCAGACGAACTTTTCATTGCCCGTCTCTTTTACCCTGCTTGCTTCGTAAATAGCCTCGGCGAAACCATCGGCCAGATCCGCGAGTTTATACTTGTCCTGATTGTACAGCCAGTGAACCACCATCTGGCGCAGGGCGCCGTGATAAATGTGCCCCAGCATATTAAGGTTGAGGTCTTTGCGCAACTCCCCCTTACGCTGTCCCTCCTCCATGATCTTCAGGAACAGGGAACCGGACGTCCTGGCGGTTTTGTAGGCCTTTTCAAATTCGTACCAGTAGCTCAGGTTTGTCCTTGCATACACCAACTGGGCGATGTGGATATTATCCTGGAAATAATTGAGATAGTAGTGCGTCATTCGGTAGACCTTATTTCTGGTATCGGCCAGACCGGCCAGATGCATGTCCAGCTCCCGGCTGGTCCTTTCTATGATGGTGCTGATCAATTGCACGTAAAGGTCGTCCTTGTTCTTAAAATGTTTGTAGATGATGGATGTGGTGACGTTCGCCTTCTCGGCAATATAGCGCATGGTAGCCTTCTCAAAATCTTCCTTACTGAAGATGTCGAGCGCCGCATGCATTATCAAAGCTTTGGTCGATTTCCCTTCAACTTTCATACTGCCCTTCCATATAAAGAAATTGAACGGCCGTGTCCTTTGTTTCCCGTCCGGTTGACAAATTGCCGGGCCATGTGATATAAAGTGAACGTTGTTCCGGCAGATATAATTCCATTATAAGATAAAGACCCGTTTATGTAACATTGTTCACTAATAATTAAGGTTATACCATTTTGCTCGGGCACAGGTCAATTGGCAGAGGAAAGAAACTAAAAAGACTTGGGACATGTGATAGAAGCTGCGGTTATGAGCGCCGTTAAGATTACATAATCTTTATTAGTTTAAGGAGCGGGTATGGATTTTAAGTTCGGCGAAAAAGAGGAGAGGTTAAGGGTGGAGATCAGGGCTTTTGCCCGGGCGGAATTGTCGGGACACTCCGTCATCAGCGGCCTGGAGGAGGAGGGCAGGGATGAGGATTGGGAATTTACCATGCAGATATCCAGGAAGCTATCGCAAAAAGGGTGGCTGACCATGGCCTGGCCTAAAGAGTACGGGGGCCAGGGCGCATCTCCCTTTGAGCAGCTGGTGTACATCGATGAGGCCAGCTACCAGGGTATCCCGGGCACCACCATGGGAGTGAGCGGTATAGGTTGGGTTGGTCAATCACTCATGCTTTTCGGCAGCGAGGAGCAACGTAAGAAGTATATACCCTCCATTGCGGCCGGTGAGCCGGATGGTGTATGGTGCACCGCCTATAGCGAGCCCAATGCCGGCTCGGATTTTGCCAATATTCAGACTAAGGCGATAAAAACCGGCGATGAGTATATTTTAAACGGGCAGAAGATATGGACCAGCTGCGCTCACAGAGCCAGGTGGTGCTGGATAGCGGTGAGGACCGACCCCGGCGCCCAGAAAAAGCAGCACGGCATAAGCCTGCTGATACTCGATATGAAGAGCCCGGGCATCACTATTAAACCTATCATTAACTTTGCCGGCGTACACATCTTCAACGAATTATTTTTCGACAATGTTAAGGTCCCGGTGACCAATTTAGTAGGGACGGAGAACCGCGGCTGGTACCATCTCATGCAGTCCCTGGCTTTCGAAAGGCACAGCATCGCCCCGCAGTTCGGAGGCATGTCAAGGAAGATCCTGGAGGCCATTGTTAAGTATACCCGTGAAATACGTTATAATGGCACGACGCTGGCCAAAGACCCGGTGGTCAGGCACAAGCTGGCTGAAAGGGCGCTCGAGCTGGAGACGCTCAAAATGTTCAGCTATGAGATTACGTGGAAGATGAGCAAGGGGGAAATACCCATTTATGAGGCGGCCAGGAACAAGGCTTATTGTGATCTCGTTATGCAGCGCCTCGCCACCACAGGCTCGGAGATCATCGGCGCCTATTCTCAGGTTGATATGTGGTCCAAATGGGCTAAAGTCATGGGCAATGTTACGCGCCTTTACATGATGTTCCCGGGCATCTCCATCGCGGGCGGCACCGATGAGGTGCAGAAGAATATCGTGGGCCAGTTCAAGCTGGGTCTGCCCAGGGCATATTAATAATTAAGGGGTTCGAGATGGATTTTGATTTTAACGAACAGCAAAATATGTTGAAGACCATGGCCAGGGATTTCCTGGTCAATGAGTGCCCCAAAGCCAGGGTCAGGGAGCTGGAGACCGATCAGAAGGGATACGATCCTGAAATGTGGGCCAAAATGGTTGAGCTGGGTTGGCTGGGGCTGATATTCCCCGAGCAGTACAACGGGACCGGCGCCGACTTCCTTGACCTGGTCGTACTGATGGAAGAGATGGGCAGGAACATAACGCCCGGTCCGTTCTTTTCAACCGTTGCCATGTGTTCCATCCCCATCTTGAAATTCGGCACCGCCGCGCAAAAAGCGAAATATCTCACGCCCATCGCAGATGGCAAAAGCATCTGGTCGCTGGCCCTTACCGAGAAGTCCGGGCGATTCGAAGCTGCCGACATCACGGCTCACGCGGAATTTGACGGCAAAAACTATATTCTAAACGGCGAAAAATGGTTCGTGCCCTATGCGCATATTGCGGACCATCTGCTGGTGTTATGCAGGACGGAAAAGGCGGGATCGCCCGAGAGCGGGCTAACCCTGTTTGTGGTGAAAGCGGCCGGCCGCGGTGTGAAAATGGAACTGATACCCACGATCGCCGGCGATGGTCAGTGCAGAGTTAGGTTTAAGAACGTGAAGGCCGCCAGGTCTGATACTATAGGCAAAAAGGGAGACGGCTGGAAAGTAATCTCCTACATGGCGCAGAGAGCTACGGTGCTCAAATGTGCCGAGGTTGCCGGCGCCTGCCAGGCGGTGCTGGAGATGACGCAGGCGTATGCCAAGGACAGGACACAATTCGATAAGCCGATAGGCTCTTTTATGGCCATACAGCACAAGCTGGTTGATATGCTCACTGATGTCGAGGGTCTGCAATATCTGGTGCACTATGCTGCATGGATGCTGTCGACCGGCGCGAAAGCCGACCTGTACATCTCCCAGGCCAAGGCCAAGGCTAATGACGTATATCAGAGGGTTTGCGTCGACGGCATCAAGATACACGGAGCCATCGGGTTTACCATGGACCACGATATAGGCTGTTATTTCCGCCGTGTGAAATCATCCGAGTTCATGCTGGGAGATACCGACCTGCACCTGGAGAAGATCGCTGCAGGCATCGGCCTTTAATGGACGGTCGGTCAGAAATGATGGAGTACGGGTAGTACAGGTGAGGAGATTTTCCGAGCATATCTGATATTGAGATGATATGTAATATGGTGTAAAATCAATCGCTGATGGGTTGGCAGGCACTCTTAAAATAATTAATTCAGATTTAAGGAGGAAAAATGGTAGGTATCAAGTCATACGGTGCGCACATACCCAGGTTTCGTTTGGACCGAAATATCATGCAGATGTCTCTCTTGTTTCTTGGGTTTGCCCCATTGAGGGGCGAGAAAGCCGTGGCCAACTGGGACGAGGACAGCATAACTATGTCGGTGGCTGCTGCCACGGACTGTTTGCAGGGGGAAGACGCCTCGAAAGTGGACGGGATTTACTTTGCCACCACTTCTCAGACGTATGCCCTGAGACAGAACGCCGGCATTATCGCGGCTGCACTGGACCTTAACACAGATACCAGGGCGGCGGATTTTACCGATTCCACCAAGTCCGGCACCAGCGCGCTGCTGGCGGCTGCCGATGCGATCGCAGCAGGTTCTCTTAATAGCTGCCTGGTCTGTGCCGCTGACATGCGTGTCAGTAAGGTGGCCAGCAATGGCGATTACACCTATGGTGACGGCGCGGCGGCCTTCTTGATGGGCAAAGATGATGTAATAGCTACTATAGAGGGATCTTACTCGACCACGCACGATTTCGTAGACAGGCGGCGCCTGGAGGGCGAGCGCCTGGAACATATGTGGGAGGAACGCTTCATCCGCGATGCCGGATATATGAAATTTATCCCCGAGGCGTTGGCGGGCCTGACCAAGAAATATAAACTGAATGTGAAAGATTTCTCCAAGGTCATTTACGCTTGCGCCTTCGGCGGCGCACATGCTGCCCTGGGCAAGACATTCGGGCTTGCTCCGGAGCAGATACAGGATCCCATGCTGACAACGGTCGGCGATACCGGCGTAGCCCAGACACTTCTGATGCTGGTAGCGGCGCTGGAAGATGCCAAGGCGGGAGACAAGATATTAGTGATCAGCTTCGGACAGGGCTGTGACGCTTTCTACCTGACCGTGACCGACAAGATCTCCAAGGTCAAGGGAAAGAAGGCTATTAAAAGGAACATGGCCAACAAGGTCGCTCTGGGCAGCTATGAGAAATACCTGGCTTTCCGCAAGCAGATGCCCTGTGAGATAGGCATCAGGGGAGAGGAAGCATTATTCACCTCGTTCTCCGTAGTATCCAGGGACAACAGGGAGCTCTACGGCATGGTCGGATTCAAATGCAAGAAATGCGGCACACCGAGCTATCCGCCACAGAGGATCTGCCCCAATCCGGACTGTGGGGCGGTGGATCAGTATGAACCGTACCGCTTTACCGACAAGAAGGCCACGCTTTTCACCTATACCAGTGACTTCCTGGCCCCCAGCATCGATCCGCCGGCATCTTACGGTTTCATCGACTTCGATGGTGGTGGACGGGCCGGTGTAGATCTCACCGACTGCGATGCCAATGCCCTGAAAGTCGGCATGCCGGTAGAGCTGACGTTCAGGATTAAATATACCGATGAGAAGCGCGCTGCTGTAAACTACGGCTGGAAAGCGATGCCCATCGTCGCCTAAGAAAGTAGAAAACAAGGAGGATAATTAGATGGCAGAAGGAATTAAAGATAAAGTAGCCATAATCGGTATGGGCTGCACCAAGTTTGGTGAGCGCTTCGATGCCGGACCGCAGGACCTCATCGTTGACGCCTTTGTAGAATGCCTTGCCGATGCGGGAATAGAGAAGAATGCCATACAGGCAGCCTGGTGGGGTTGCCACATGCCTGATATCAGCGTTGGCCGTGGCGCTACCGTACTGGGCATGGCCCTCAAGCTCCCCTTCATACCGGTCACAAGGGTGGAGAATTTCTGCGCGACGGGCTCTGAGGCTCTGCGCGGGGCGGTCTACGGAGTTGCCTCCGGCGCCTATGATATCTGCCTGGCGCTGGGCATGGAGAAGCTGAAGGACTGCGGTTACGGCGGGCTTCCCCTGGCAGGCGGGATGGGCTACAAGGCCCCCTTATTCATGTTTAACATGACCGCGCCGGGTGGGTTTGCCATGATGGCGACCAAGTATTTCTCGCAATACAATATCAGCCCGCAGGACGGCAAGATGATGCTGGCCAAGGTCTCGGCCAAGAGCCATGTGAACGGCGCACTTAATCCAAAGGCACACCTGCGCAAAGAGGTTACCGTTGAGCAGATCGTTAATGCTCCCATCATCGCCTGGCCGCTAGGCCTCTTCGACTGCTGCGGCGTTAGCGACGGCGCTGCCGCCGCCATAGTGTGCAGGGCGGATATGGCCAAGAAGTTCAGGCAGGACCCGGTATTTGTGAAATCCATGCAGATCTCGGTTTCTTCGGGTGAAGAGATGTACTATACCAAGTGGGACGGCTCGCACGTAGAACCCGGTTACCGCGCCGGTATCGCGGCTTACAAAGAGGCCGGCATCAAGAACCCGCGCGATGAGGTCAGCATGGCCGAAGTACACGATTGCTTCTCCATAACCGAGGCAGTCACAATGGAGGATCTGCAGTTCAGCCCCAGGGGCAAGGTAAAGGATGATATAGATGCCGGACGTTTCAATCGTGATGGCGCACAACCAATCCAGATTGATGGCGGCCTGAAGTGCTTCGGACATCCCATCGGCGCCAGCGGTCTGAGGATGATGTACGAAATGTACAAGCAGCTGCAGGGCAAGGCCGACAAGCGGCAGCTAAAGGATCCCAAGATTGGTCTGACGCATAATATGGGCGGTTTTCCCTCGATGAACGTTGTCAGCGTCTGCATAGTCGGCAAATAAAGGTATATTCGGGAGGTTTTGTTAGATGGCAGTATTTACTGTTACAGATAGTCTGAAACAGCTGATCGGGCAAAAAGAGCCTCCGGTCGTTTTCAAGGTCGAAGAGGGCGCTATCCAGAGGTATGCCCAGGCGGTCGGCGATAAAAACCCACAGCATTCGGATGTTGAGTGGGCAGCCAACAGCAAATGGGGCCGCGTGATGGCCCCGCCCGGCTTCATGGGGTGGCCTATCTCGACAGGATTCAATTTATTCAAGCTCTTCGAAAAGCTGATGAAGGCCGGTGCCCCCATGGGGCTGCTGGACGGAGGCGTTGAGTACGATTTCCTGGCGCCCATCGGCGCAGGCGATATTCTGGTTGCCGAGATCATGGTAGCCGGTATTGAGGGTCGTGAAACCAAGATGGGTCCCACCATGGTGACCACGCTTCAATCCACCTATACCAACCAGAGGGGAGCTGTTGTGCTAGTCGTGCGCAATACCTTCCTCAACTTCTAAGACAGCCTGTTATTAATATGTGGAGGAACTATGGCCAAACAGATTTTTTATGAAGATATACAGGTAGGCAGTGAAGTAACAACACTTGAGAAAATAGCTACCACCAGGATGCTGGTGCAGTACGCCGGCGCGTCCGGCGACTTCAACCCGCTTCATTATGAGGAGGATTTCGCCAAGAACCTGGGTGTGGGCAGACCCATAGTACACGGCTTGCTCAAGAGGGCATGGCTGGTGAACCTTATGACCGACTGGATCGGCCAGGACGGGACACTCAGGAAGCTGTCGTGTAGATATCGCGGTATGGATTACCCGCGCAAGATGAAGGGCTTCGAAGATCCGATGGATGGCGATACCTGGTACTGCAAGGGTAAAGTCACCAAAAAGAACGATGCCGACCATACGGTGGAATGTGAGATCTGGGTCGAGAACAGTAAGGGTGAGAAGAATACCACCGGCGCTGCGACCGCGATACTGCCATCCAAGGCGAAATAGTCTCGAGACTCTAAATAACACGAAATTGAACATCGCCGGCTGTGGATCGATATTAGATCATAGCCGGCGATGTTCCGTAATTAGTCGGCAAATCGTATCGTTCAAGAGAGGACAAAATGGCTGAATTCGTTTTGACCGAAGCGCTGAAGAAGATGATCGGCAAGGAAGAGCCGCTCCTTATATATAAGGTAGAGGAGGGCTCTATACAGAGGTACGCACAGGCGGTGGGCGACTCAAATCCCATACACAGCGATGTGGAGTACGCCGCATTCAGCTCTTTCGGCCGGCTAAAAGCGCCGCCGGGTTTTGTCGGGTGGCCGGTGACCAGCGGGTTCGACATGTTCCAGTTTGTCGAGAAGCTCATCGCCGCGGGCGCCCCGAGGGGCAACCTGGACGGCGGCATGGAATACGAGTTCCTAACTCCCATTGGTGCGGGCGATATACTGGCTGCGCGGATCAAAATAGTCAGCATCGTGGGCAAGGAAACAAAGCTGGGACCGACTATGTCGACCACGGTCGAGATCACGTACACCAACCAGCGCGGCGTCGTGGTTCTAATAGCCCGCCACACCTTCCTCAGTTTCTGACGGAAATACGCAGTTCTACGTAGTAACATTTGCAGTGTCCTCGTCTTATAATAATTAGGGTGAATAAATATGATTAATATCGTGCTTGCATATGTCATTTCCGCGATCGAAAGCTACCTTTTGGGCTGCATACCGTCGGCCTACCTGGTGGGCAGATCATTTAAAGGCGTGGATATACGCCAGATCGGCAGCCGCAATATGGGCGCCATGAATACCTTTTACGCTATCGGTTTCTGGCCCGGCATGCTGGTACTGGGTACCGATATCTGCAAGGCCATGCTGGCCCTGACATTAAGCTATTTCATAACCATATGGCTGCAGGTCCCGCCCAACGTGGTCGTCCCGGTAGAGATGGTCGCCGGTATCGCGGTTATCGCCGGTCATAATTTTCCGGTCTTCCTCAAGTTCAAGGGTGGGAAAGGTGGCGCCACCGCCATCGGTGTACTGGCCTTCCTGCTGGCCTGGATCAACTGGGTGGATATCGGCTCCATCAAGCTGCCCATACCCCTGGGAGACCTGATCTATCTGGGCTCGTTTCTCATTCTGCTGGCTATTACACGCTGGCCGACCGTTTCTTATGCTGTGTCCTATATAGCATTCTGGGTGATAGCCTGGTTCGTATACAAAGATACGGCGCTCTTTATCTATTCCATCTTTATCAGCGCTGTGCCCATACTCATGTACATACCGCGCATCAAGGAGATCTGGAACAAGTCGGGCGGCAACGCCAAGCGGGCCATTTTCAGGACCAATCTGAAAGACAGGATGTAAACCGTTTCTCAACAGGAAAACGGGTGGCCTTCGCGATGGAAGTCCGGCAGGTAATGATCGGCAGAATCCAGTTGCTGCAGCCAGCCGTTTTCCAGGCCAAGGCTGTTTACGATCTCAACTACCTGGCTGTACTCTCCCGCAGATATTTTTCTTGCCAGTAGAAGTTCATCGGGAGCATGATGGCAGGGATAGTACTGCGCCATGATACTCAGTGTAACGTCCAGCGATAGAGCCGAAGCCACCCAATCCAATGAGTCCTCGCTTCCCGACAGTCTGTTGGGCAATATCAGGTGACGTATAATCAACCCTCTTTGTGCGATGCCTTTATCGTCCGTTATCAGATTTCCGACCTGTCGGTACATCTCCGCAATGGCTGGACGGCTGTATTCGACATAGTTGCCGGCATCGGAGAATCTTTTTGCCCATTTATCGGAAGAGTATTTGATATCGGGAAGATAGATATCGACTATGCCGTCCAGTGCAGAGATGGTTTCTATGGAATCGTAAGCGTTGGTATTGTATACGATGGGGATATCGAGTCCCAGCGGCACTGCCTGACAGATCGCTTCAACAATCTGGGGCACGTAATGAGTGGGAGAGACCAGATTAATGTTATGGCAGTGCGATTCCTCCTGCAGGTAAAGCATCATCTGAGCCAGGCCGCGGCTGTCAACATGTTCATAGGGGCCGTGTCCCTGGCTGATCTGGCTGTTCTGGCAGTAAACGCACCTCAGGTTGCAGCCGCTGAAAAATATCGTTCCGGAACCTCTTGTCCCTGAGAGAACCGGTTCCTCTCCATGATGGGCGCAGCGACTGGCTACCGATACCAGACTGCCGGACTTGCAGTATCCGTTATCGCCTTCAAGGCGGTTTACGCCGCATGCGCGGGGACAGATATCACATTTGGCCAGGCGCCTTTTCAGCTGTTCTGCCCTTTGGCTCAACTCACCCGATTTGTACAGTGAAACGTATCTGCGGTTTCCTTTCATATCATGCATTTTGCACGGACTAAACGATGGCCAGATTTTAACTGAAAAGGCCGGCTTTTGCGAGGGCGCATATCGTATTGACAAAGGAATCCCGGTATATTATATTGTTGTAGAGAGCGACCGTTCGCTCTCCTATTTTCAATAAAAAGAGGTCCAATTTCCGCCGGCTGAAATTTTGAAGTAGCATGTATGTTTGATTCCGGTCAAATGAATGTGTATTATTATGTACGGTTTAATCGGCGGCGACCAACTCCACTGAATGATTCGGGGGGCGAGATTTTATGGCGAAGTACATAGTTGCGCATGACGTCGGCACCAGCAATACCAAGGCGGTACTTGTGGATGTGGAAGGAAAAGTACACGGCAGGGTTGTCAGCCCTTATGATATCAAGTACCCCAAACCCGGCTGGGCCGAGCAGGATCCGGAGGATTGGTGGAAAGCCATGACCACCTCAACCAAACAGCTGATGACCGAGACCGGCGTATCCCCGGCGGACGTACTGTGCGTTATTAATTCCACACAGTTAATCGGCATAGTGCCCATGGACGATGCAGGTGTCGCGCTCAGGCATGGCATCATCTGGCTGGACAGCAGAGCACCGGAAGAAGCCAGGTGGGTCATGAACAAATTCCTCGGACCCGCCGTTTTCACCGCTATAGCCGGCGCCTCAATCACGGGCAAGGACGGGATTCCCAAGCTGCTCTGGATTAAAAAGAACGAGCCGGACGTGTACAGGCGCATGAAATATTTTCTCGATGTGAGCGGCTATCTCAACTATCGCTGCTCAGGCCAGATGTACATGAGCCGGAGCAACGCCTCGGCTTTCGGGCTGGACCTCAAGAAAAAAAACTGGATGGAAATGATTTTTGGATATGTCGGTTTCGATATCAGGAAACTGGCTCCGCTGTGCGATTCAACGGATAAGATCGGAGGATTGACATCCGAGGCTGCCTCGCTGATGGGTTTGCTGGAGGGCACGCCCGTCATGGGAGGTACCGGCGACATACAGTCGGCGGCTGTTGGCTCAGGCGCCATGGGCGAGGGGGGTGGGCATATCAGCATGGGCACATCAGCCTGGGTAGGTGTGGTGACAAAAAAAATACTTTCAGGTAAAAGCGGCGTTGTCAGCACGCAATCAGCCGATCCCGGCAAGATTCTCCTGCTGGGGCAGATGGAGCTGGCCGGAGGCTGTCTCCGCTGGCTGGGTGATGAGATGTGCAGGCTGGAGAAAGCCGATGCAACCATGACCAATATATTCGGTTTTATGGACACCAGGGTGGAACAGGTGCCGGCAGGATCCGATTACCTGATTTTTACGCCCTGGATGTATGGCGAAAGGGCCCCGGTGGCCGATGCTTTTATCCGTTCCGGCTTCTATAACCTGACTCCGGAACATACCCGCGAACATTTGATAAAAGCGGTCTATGAGGGTGTAGCCTATAATTTGAGATGGATAATCGAGGTGGTCGAGAAGCAGTTCAAATTCCCATTACCTTCGCTGCGTATTATAGGCGGAGGCGCACTCGGTCATCCCTGGATGCAAGTACTTGCAGATGTAACCGGTAAAAAGATACAACCTGTGCATAATCCTCAGGAAGCCGGGGCGGTCGGGGCCGCGATGACGGCGGCGGTGGGGCTGGGCATCTACAAGGATTTTGAGAGCCTGAAGGATGTGGTTTCCCCCGAGTTCACGTTTGAGCCGAGGCCTGCCAACCGGGAGGTATACGATTTTCTATATCCTCTCTATAAAGAGCTCTACACTGATTTGAAGGGCTTCTACACAAGAATAAATAAAGACCGTTGCGAACAGGTTTAATAAAGGGGGGACGATATGAACAGAGAAGATATGTTGAGCCAGCCTCTGGCACTGCCCGACGGGGTGGATTATGACGAATATATTATCGGCACATACGTCGTCACCGGCCCTGCGGTATTGCCCATGCCGAAAGTGGCGCCCCTGCTGGCTATTGAGCAGAGCACCGGCACATGGGTGGCAGTGCCCGGCGAGACCCCCGAGGTTCGCAGACATCATGTGGCCAAGGTGATAGGTGTATACGAACTGCCTGACTATGAATTCGGCCTGCCGGCCGGATTGCAGGAGAGGAGCTGGTTTGTCCAGATGGCGTTCCCTCTGGTCAACATCGGATCGCAGATTCCCATGATGCTGACCGCCGTGGTCGGCAATATCTCCATGGGTGGCCAGATCAAGCTGGTCGACGTAAGGTTTCCTAAAAAATACGTCGCAGGCTTCAAGGGGCCCAAGTTCGGTATCGACGGTATACGTAAACTGTTGGGCGTCAAGAAGCGTCCCCTGCTCAACAACATGGTCAAACCCTGCACGGGCTATCCGCTGGAGGTGGGCGCCGAGCTTTTCAAACTGGCGGCGATGGGTGGATGTGACATTATCAAGGACGATGAACTGATAGCCGATGCCTCGTTCAATTCCATGGCCGGCCGTGTCAAGCGCTATATGCAGATTGAGAAGCAGGTCTTCGAGAAGACGGGCGAGCACACGCTTTACACGGTTAATGTTAGCGACAGCGTTCCCAAGGTCTTCGAGAATGCCCGGAGGGCTGTGGAGCTGGGCGCCAACGCCATTATGCTGAACTACGTGGCCGTCGGTCTGACCGTTCTGCAAGCTCTTGCAGAGGATCCGAAGATCAATGTGCCCATTCTGGCCCATATGGACGTTGCCGGCGCACTTTATATGTCGCCCCTGCATGGTATGAGCTCGCATCTGGTGCTGGGTAAATTGCCGCGCCTGGCCGGTGCGGATATAGTGGTTATACCAGCCCCATATGGGAAGGCGCCTGTCATCTCCGACAAATTCGAAACGATGGCCAGGAATCTAACATACCCGCTGTACCAGTTGAAGCCCACCTGGCCGATGGCGTCCGGCGGTATAACGCCCACCATGGTCCCCAAAGTTATGCAGGTGCTGGGCAACGACATCGTTATCGGCTCCGGCGGCGGTATTCACGCGCATCCGCAGGGCCCGGTAGCCGGCGGCAAAGCTTTCCGCCAGGCTATCGATGCTACCCTGAAGGGTATTTCCCTTGAGGAGTATGCCAAGACGCACAAGGAGCTGTCAGCTATAGTCAACCTGTGGGGGGACCCGTTTAAAAAGGGTGTATAACGCCTTTGCTGCAAGGAGAAGAGAAGCCCCGTTATCATGTTTGAACACGGAGGATGATCATGACTGAAGAACAACGTTATTCGATTTCTGAATACCATGACGTGGATGATATTTATCGTCGCCTGTATGCCCTGGTAGGCCAGCCCATGAGAAAAATACGGCCGGAAAAAATGCAGGAGTACCTCGATTATTTCGAGTCTAAATGCAAACGATCGAAGGCAATGACCGATGAGGCCAAACGTTTTATTCCGGGTGGAGTTCAGCACAACCTGGCCTTTAATCATCCTTTCCCCATCGCCATAGAGAAAGCGGATGGAGCCTACCTCTGGGATGTGGACGGCAATAAGTACATCGACTTTCTGCAGGCCGGTGGCCCCATAGTCTTAGGCAACAACTACGCTCCTGTGCGCCAGAAGATCATAGAACTGCTGCAGAACTGCGAGCCTGTGACCGGGCTGTTTCATGAGTATGAGCTTAAGCTGGCGGAACTGATCAACCGCTTTATGCCCAACGTTGAGATGTTCCGCATGCTGGGCTCGGGTACCGAGAGCGTTATGGCAGCCATCCGGGCGGCCCGCACATTCACTAAAAAAAAGAAGGTTATAAAGGTCGGCGGCGCCTACCATGGCTGGAGCGACCAGATGGTCTACGGCATGCATATTCCCGGCACGGGAAGGTTTGAAGCCAGGGGCATTCCCCCCGGCTGTAGTTCGGGTACCCAGGAGTTCTTCCCCAATGACGTGGGAGCGCTGAAGCGCTTGCTGGCCAGAAATCGCCTGTTCGGCGGGACGGCCGCCGTCATAGTGGAACCGGTAGGCCCTGAAAGCGGCACGCGCCCGGTGCCCTTTGACTTTAATAAAAAGGTTAGGGAGCTTTGCACCGAGTTTGGCGCATTGCTCATTTTCGATGAGGTGGTAACAGGATTCAGGCTGGGCATGGGTGGCGCCCAGGGTTATTTCAACGTTAAACCCGACCTGACCATCTTCGGCAAATGTGTGGCAGGCGGCTATCCCATGGCTGGTGGTGTGGGAGGGAGAGCTGACATAATCCAGTGCTTCGCTGCTGGTATTGGAGGGGCCTCGGCGGAACGGGCCTACGTGGGTGGGACGCTTTCGGCCAATCCCCTATCGTGCGCTGCGGGATATTTCAGCCTGCTCGAGATGGAGAGGACCAACGCGCCGGTGCTGGCCGGAAGGGCGGGTGACCGGCTGACCAGGGGCCTGCAGGCTATAATAGTCAAATACAAGCTGCCTTTTGTAGTTTATAACCAGGGTTCGATCGTACACCTCGAGACCTCGGGAGTAATGCTGCTTGATTTCCGCAATCCGCTGAAGCTTTTAAAGGAGATGAAACCGCGAAAGCATATGATTGAAGAGATGGGCGCAGCCTATATGGCCAACGGACTGATAACATTGGCAGGCTCAAGGGTGTATACGAGCATGGCTGATACAGACGCAGTTATTGATGAGGGACTTGCCAGCTTTGAGAGAGTGTTTTCCAGCGTGGAAGGAGTATAAAAAGAATCAGTAATTAGAAGGAGGCCCCATTGTATCTGGCCGAAAAACAAACGGGAAATGTAAATGTTCTCAGCGTCGGCGGGAGGCTGGATGCCTACAGCGCTGCTGAGGCCGAGAAAAAAATCGACTCGCTGATAGAAACAGGGAAGGTAAAGATAGTGCTGAACCTGAATAGTCTGGAGTATATCAGCAGCTCCGGCCTGCGTGTATTCCTGGCTCAGCTCAAGAAGGCGCGCAAGCAGCAGGGGGATATAAAACTCTGCTGTATGAAACCGAATATCAAGGAAGTCTTTGATATCGCCGGGTTCACGCAACTGTTCAATATTGCCGGGGATGAAGCTGAGGCCGTTGCCGGCTTCAACGCCTGACCATGCTGACGCCTAAATCGGAGTACAGGCGCAAGCTTACCACGCCTGAACGGGCAGTCAGCGGTATTAAAAGCGGCAGCACGATTGTGCACGGCCTCGCCGCCGCCGAGCCGCCCGCTCTTCTGCAGGCAATTGCCGACCGGCTGCGCGCGGGAGATCTTCACGATCTCAAAGTGCATTCATTATTGCCAACCGGTAATGTTTCTAAAAGCCTGCTTTCCCCGGACCTCAGCGATTGCGTACAGGCCTTCTCCTGGTTCGTCAGCAAATCCTCGCGTTCGGCCGTCAAGGTAGGACTGAATTATTACGTGCCAAACCATTTCCATCAGGTGCCGAGGTTGATGCGTGAAAACCTCGACATAGACGTAACCGTCACCATGGTATCGCCCATGGATAAATCCGGCTTCTTCAGCTTCGGTACGGCCAACGATTACACTTCCACCGTTGCCAGGTGCTGCAAGCGTCTCATCGTCGAGGTAAACAGGAACCAGCCACGCGTATTCGGCGATTCCCTGCTGCATGTATCAGAGGTGGATGCCATCGTGGAGCACACTTCGCCGTTGATCGAATTCAAATGGCCCGGCCCCAGGCCCGAAGACGACGCCATTGGCAGTATGGTTGCCGACCTTGTCCCTGACGGAGCCACCCTCCAGCTGGGATTCGGTGGCTTGCCTAATGTGATCGCGATGAAGCTGGTCAATCACAAGGACCTGGGCGTCCATACAGAGGTTTTCGGACCGGCCATGGTAGAGCTAATTAAGAAAGGCGTGGTCACCGGTCGCAGAAAGAACATGCATACCGGGAAGCATGTTTTCACCGTGGCTGAGGGCACGCGTCAGATGTACCGCTTTATGCACGATAACCCCAGCATGGAGAGTTACCCGGTCAGCTATACCAATGACCCGGCTGTCATTGCCGGGAACGACAACATGATATCGATCAACTCAATTATACAGGTTGACCTGCTGGGACAATGTAATGCCGAATCTCTGGGGGGATCACAGTACAGCGGTACGGGCGGTCAGCTTGATTACGTGCGTGGGGCGTATAACTCGAGGGGTGGCAAATCCATACTGGCCTTTTATTCCACAGCTAAAAGCGGTCAGGTTTCACGGGTGGTGCCGAGATTGGACAGCGGCGCCGTTATTACAACGCCCAGGATGGATGTTCACTATCTGGTGACTGAGTATGGTACGGTCAACCTGAAGGGGAGATCGACCAGGGACCGCGCGCTGGACATAATCGGCATAGCCCACCCCCGCTTCCGCGAATCGTTGCTGCGGGAAGCGGAAAACATGTACCTTCTTTAACGGGCCGACCGGCCCGTCATTCAAATCCGAAGCAGGCCCTGCCTGCTTCATTCCGTTTACGGTATTTACAATACTGCATAAAACTGTAAATACAGAGAATTCCCGGGGATAGAGCGAACCGTCCTGGCAGCGCATTACCATGGCAAATTGACATATCGTATAATCCCAAAATAGCTACGATAAAATCGATTTAATAAGGTAAATAGCGGAAACCCTTGCCGCAACTAAGCATTTTGCGTTACGCCTTTTCCTTACTGATTTCTGTAAAAAAATAAAGGCCGCAACCGATGTTCCCAAGGCGTTCGTATGATTTACTTTAATAAAGACAGGACGGGCGGAAAAAGAAGGATTTTCTGCTTGCTCAGTGTAAATAGTCCGGACAGGTTCAATATAAAAGCAGGGCTCAGCCGGTCCAGCCGTCAAGGGTGAAGTGGTCCCGGAACTTGCAACCGCATGGTCATCCAAGGTCGAAATACCGGAAATAATGAAAAGGAGTACACCAGTGAAAGCGTCACATGCAATGGTATTCTATGCGATCTTTTTCACAGTTGTGGCGGCAGTGATAGTAGGAGTTACATTCAAACGAACCACGTCAGATGTCTCACCACTGTGGCTTACTCCCCAGGAAGCCAAAACACTGCTCGACGAGACTACCGACGTGGTCGTTATAGATCTATCACGCCGTTTTTATGACAAGGGCCACTTGCCCGGCGCAGTAAATTATTCAAAGGATGAGCTACCAGCGGCGATATCGGATTGGGACAAGAACGCAACATATTTAGTCTACAGCCACTGGACGGGCGCCCCGCTGTCCGCCGCCGGCCTGCTTAAGGACGCAGGTTTTAAGAATGTGTACGCCCTCAAGGGCAATTTCGGCGCCTGGGCGGATGCCGGCTACCCGGTAGAAGAATGAGATGTCCTATTTACCTCCCTGTAGAGTATACGGTGAAACCAATCCGGCGCGCGGGATGGAAGGCTTCGGCTGTAAGGCCGTGTCGATTATCTCCGATCGGCTGGTGACCAGGCTTTCGGAGTACGGTTTGGCCGGCTCCTCGGCTATGGTGGGGGCTGCCCCTTTGTGCCCGGCCAGGAGAAGCAGGGTGGTGAAGAACAGGCCCACCACTGAACCGATGAACGGCATAATGAACTTCAATAAGTGGATATTGAGCGCGGCGTCGGCCTGCACCCCTATCCAGAAGCATCCGCCCATGCATACCGGCATGATAACGAAAAGTACCAGCAGGAACTTGTACAGGAATTCCAGGATGCCGATTTTTATGGAAGTTAATCGCTTAATCATAGTGACAACACCCAGCCCACTATTGTAAAGGCAGCAATGAAAGCGGAAATAATGAAAGCGGCAATAAGAGCAGGTACCAATCCAGCCATATATTCATTACCGTCCATGAAAAACCTCCTACTATTTATTTCCTCGGCTCCCGGGTCACCCCCGCCGGGTAGCAGGCCCGGGACCGTTGGATCTCACCATTGTCAGCCTTCGGGGACCCGCCCCGCTGTAATGCCGGTATTGACTTTAGTAAAGTCACGTCCGGGTAGAGCAGCATGCCAGCTTGTTAAAGATCGTTTCAGCTTCATGATACCTAACCGCCTTGCGGTTGAGACGGTGTTTGATCCCGTAAATATTTCAGGCATATATCAGGGTAATGTGTTGCCAGTCCCTGCAGGAAGCGGCGCCCCGGTTTCTTATCGCCGATCAGCACCAAGCACAGCATTGATGGGGAAATGCCCAGCTTGGAGGCCAGCCTGGCATTGGTCAGCTTCTCCTGCTGCATTATCCTGTAAAGCTCAGCCTGAAGTTTCATTTTTACTATATTAAACGATTAATTTACTAAAATCAATAGGTTTACGGACCTTTTTAGTCCGTTGCATAAAACATTTACTATGGTAAACTAATAGTCATGTGGAGGGTGGAAAAGAAATATGTTAGGTGAATATGTAAAAGGGACACGCTCAAAACGGGGATTATCGCAAGCCGAGCTGGCCAAGCTGGCCGACCTGTCCCCGTCGTTTATCTGCCGTATCGAGAAGGGCGACTATAAGTCGGTTACCCTGGCATCGTTAAGCAAGTTATCGCGCGCACTCAAGGTACCCATCAATGAATTGAGCAATTTCGTGCTTGAAAAGGGTCCCAGAGATGATTTGCTAAAGAAAACACCGTATGAGATAATGAATGAACTGCAATTATCGCTGCCGGCCGTGGTTCCTGTATACGCGGCGATCGACAGCAGGCAAATAATTGAATATGTCTTCGTGCCGAGGGAGTTGGCCTTAAGCGGAGGTAGAGAGATGAAGCTGATAGGCATTAAATCCAGCGACCTGGAGTACGATAATGTTGTACACAAGGGTGACATCATTATCTGCGGTAAAGACATGGAACCTGCGCCCGGCGACCTCTGTCTCAAGATGGAGGGCGACCGTATGATAATAGCCCCTTACAAAAAGAAAGAGGATATCTTTGCGTTGATTGTGCAGGTTGTGCGGGTGGTCAAGAAGCTGAATTAGAAATTTTGGGACCACACGGGGGACGGTGAATACCGTCCCTTTTTTTATTTGAGCGGGTTTCCCTTTTAAATCGCTCGTGATATGATAAGCCGCGTCCCGGTATATTGAAAACAGCTATGATAAAACGCGCTTTGATAACGGGTGTCGGCGGCCAGGATGGGGCCTATCTGTCTCAATTGCTGCTTGAAAAAGGCTACGAGGTATTCGGCCTGGATATGGATATCGATGCGCAAACCTGCTGGCGCCTGCGTTATCTGGATATATACGATAAGGTCAATTTGATTAAGGCCGATATGACGGACGGCAAAGCCCTGTTGCGTGCGGTGAAAAAGAGCGGTCCCGCTGAGATTTACAACCTGGCTGCGCACAGTTCCCCCGGCAGTTCCTTTCGGCTTCCTGTTGAGTGCGGCGATATAACCGGTCTGGGTTTTAGCCGCCTTCTTGAAGCGGCCAGGGAGGCCAGTCCACATACCAAGATATTCCAGGCATCGACGCGAGAACTATTCGGCGTCGGCGACGGTAGTGCACATAACGAAGATCGGCCTTTCAAACCATCCAATCCCTATGCTGCTGCCAAGCTGTACGCCCACTGGATGGCCAGAATCTATCGCGACAGCTATGGTATGTTCATCTGCAACGGTATCATGTTCAACCACGAATCACCGCTGCGCGGAATCGAGTTCGTCACCCGCAAGATTAGCGATGCTGTGGCCAGAATTTCGCTGGGGAAGCAGAGCCGTCTGGCGCTGGGCAATATCGGCGCAAAGATAGACTGGGGATATGCCCCCGAATATATGCAGGCTGCCTGGCAGATGCTTCAACAGGATGCTCCGGATGATTATGTTATCGCTACCGGACAGGTCCACAGTGTGAAGGAATTTGCGCGCAAGGCCTTCCAGATCGCGGGATTGAACTGGATTGACTATGTTGAATCCGACGCCGGTTTGCTGCGGCCGGCCGACGTCGTAATGCAAAAAGGGGATTTCACCAAAGCCGGAGCCCGGCTGAATTGGAAGCCGCAGGTGAAATTCCAAAGGCTGGTGGAGATCATGGTTGAGGAGGACCTGAAACGCTGGAAACGACACCTCAGTGGTGAGCGGTTTCCCTGGGACGTAAACGCAACGTAGGAATGGGCCTTCAGGCCCGTCCGGGAAATGAATAATCGCGGACACACATTAAGGAGAGAAATGGCTAAGAAGGTGTTTATAACGGGCATTACCGGTCAGGACGGATCTTACCTGGCTGAGCTTTTACTGTGTAAGGGATACGAGGTGCACGGCATAGTGCGCCGCGCCAGCACCTTCCATACCACCCGGTTGGATCATATAAAGTTCGGCGCCGATGACAGGAAGGAGCGGCTTTTCCTGCATTACGGGGATATGACCGATTCCTCCAATCTAAACCGTGTGCTGGAGAAGGTTCAGCCGGCCGAAATATACAACCTGGCTGCCCAGAGCCACGTGCAGATATCGTTCGAGGTGCCGGAGTACAGCGCTGAGGTTGACGGTATCGGCGTACTGAGGCTGCTGGACGCCATCCGCGAGACCAAGCTCAAGACCAGGTTTTACCAGGCCTCCAGTTCCGAGCTCTTCGGCAAGGTAGCTGAAAAAATCCAGAGCGAACGTACGCCGTTCTACCCGCGCAGCCCCTATGCTGCGGCCAAGCTCTTCGGATACTGGATCGTGGTGAACTATCGTGAAGCTTACAACCTTTTTGCCTGCAACGGCATTCTCTTCAACCATGAGTCTCCCCGCCGCGGCGAGAATTTCGTCACCCGCAAGGTTACCAGCGGCATCGCACAGATTTTAGCCGGCAAAACGGATCATATCTCCATGGGCAATATGGATGCGCAGCGCGACTGGGGATATGCCCCGGAGTATGTAGAAGTTATGTGGAAGATGCTGCAGGCCGAGAAACCGGCGGACTATGTGGTCGGCACAGGCCGCAAGCACTCTGTAAGGGAATTTATCGAGAGTGCATTCGCCTACGCAGGCTTGGACTGGCACAAGCATGTCCGGCAGGACGCGCGTTTTCTACGGCCCACCGAGGTGGATGAATTGCAGGCCGATCCTTCAAAGGCGGCAAAGGAGTTAGGCTGGCAGCCTAAAGTTGGTTTTGAGGAGCTGGTCATGATTATGGTTGATGCCGATATGCGCGCACTCGGTCTGAAGGCCGTTGGCAAGGGCGACAAGTTCCTTAAAGAAGCATTCCCTTCGCGCTGGTGGGGGATCGACTGATAGCCGATGCTCGGCTTCGAGTACTCTCTGCATATTTAATATTATATTTAAGGCTGTCGATCGTTTGGTATAGTTGGTTGGTCGGGGTGGTCGGATTTGAACCGACGACCACCTGAACCCCATTTACGCATACGAAATTATTTTACTGATTTTGAAGCTATTTTCGTAATCGCCCATTTTTTCTGCTGACCCTTTTTACGATCGACCTGACCTCTGGTGTTGACCCATGTTGAAAAATCCGTTAGCAAACCGTTAGCAAAAACATCAGTAAAAAATACACGTGTTTCACGCTTGGCTTCATCATCGAGTCACCAAACTTTATGCCGTCGCAGGAATTCTTGTGCTTCGATTTCATTTTTCCTTGCAAAGCTCATTAGTTGGGAGGCATCATCTTCTCGCACCAGGCCCCATGGTGGTAGTTCGATATTAAGATCTTGCCAGTTGTAAGGCCATACGATAGATATTCTGTTAGAAAGCGTTTTATCAAAAAGCAGACACCAGTATCTATTCTCGAACTCAACCCAATAAGCAATTTCCGATGGAGGAGTCCTCTTTGAATCAATTTCTACCCATACACCTCTTTTACTTTTGCAGACGATGGAACGTCGCTCGCCGGCGATATAAAACGGTCCAAACAGCGCATTATCGGAAACTTCCTTTTCACTTATGAAGACTCTATCTCCTATCGCAGCTCCGTGAAGTTCTCCTGGCATTTCTTTGGTAAAGGCAGAATTCGTGACTCCATACATGGCCTTTTGGATGCAAGCTATCAGCCTACCGAGACTCTCTGTATGTACCTTGAATGTCCTGGTACTCATCGCAGCAAACCCATCGAGCGCAATTGCGGTAGCTTGGATGGGATCGAGAGATCTAAGTCAGTCAAGTCGTCATCCCTCAGGGTGATGTACTTTATATTACATTTTTGGTACATGCTTTCTTTGAGGCTCCACGTTTGCATGTATTTTTCGTCGCCGGTTAAACCAAGGTACTCAATGTAGGTATTTATAGCCGGTATGTACCAGTCTGGTGTAATTTTATGAGATTCAAGATAAATCGCCTTTTCATAGTAAGTTACTATGCCATGTTCAGTGAACCAGTTATCTATCATATATTCCGCTCGAGAACGTACCCAGACTCCGCGCGTGGTCCGATAGCCATCTGCATTTGATTGTGGGAGATAATCCGTTTGAACTAGCTTTCGTGGAATCTCGTCACCCAGGGGGCTTGCTAGCGGTTCGCATGCATTGACGGTACGAGAGATATTAAGTGCCCTAAGGTCATCAATAAAGTCATCCGTAGGATTCAAGAAGACACACCATGGGAAATATGAGAGCCATCTCGGGCCTTTGCTTGAGCCTTCGCCTATTTTCTGCCATAGCCCTTGTTTTTCTTTGATGCTCTCAACCCACGGCTTTTGTTGTGCAGTTGTTTTATACGGGCCAAGGTAGGCAAGCTCTGGTTTTTCATTTTTCAATTGCAGTCGCAAGAAGATAGTGTCCCCTTCATGTAATTGTTGCAGGCTCTTAAAGTCTGGATCCTGAACTCCATAAACTTGATATTTTCGACAGTCGTCAAGAAAGTCCTGTCTGTTTGTTTGCAGCACCCACGTAACACCCATTTGAATATACCCCCCACGATTAAACTGGCTAAATTTTACTATTTATTGAAAACGATTGTATATTAATACAATTTCCCCAGCGCCAAAATCCCCTACCTCTTCCCCCACTCACCGCCTATAAATCTACAACATGCAGGTACCCCTCCTCGACCTATCCATCAGGCAAAAAAACTGGGAGCTTGCCGCCCTGCTGCCTATGGCATGGGCAATGTAATCCATGACAGAAAAGAAGCCATCATCAAGGGCCTCCCCGATATCGCCGCCCCCCTGGGAATCAAAGACTTGATCAAAATAGCAGGAGCTGATTTGTTTTTCAAAATAAAAAAACAAATCCTCAACATCACTACCAGCATTAAGTACTCACTTTAATCCGTTGACAAAAGACATGGCCTGTCGTATCTTTGGAAAATACGCAAATGATTGTGACTGACGATTGGTTTACCCTTTATAACGAGGGAAACGCACTGCTGGAGTTGGGACTGGTTGATGATGCAATTACTGCCCTGCAGGAATCGATACAATTTAATGCGGAATTCGCACTCAGCCATCGTAGTCTGGGAGACGCGTACATTTCCAAGAATAAACTTCAAAAGGCAACAGACTGTTTTCAAAAAGCCCTGGATTTGAGAGTATTATCAGATGGCACTTCCCTTATTTTTGCTTTTTTCGTTGATGGCATGGAGTTTGACAATTCACGCAAATACGATAAAGCACTGGTCTACTATACGATGGCTATTAAGGAGGAACCACATAGGCCGACAGTTCATATTTCTCGAGGGATAGTCTACGCACAACTGGATCGCTTTGCCGAAGCCCTTGCGGATTTCGATGCAGCAGTTAGATTATCTCCCGGTGATTATCAAGTGTATTACAATAGAGGTTTATGTCTCATTGAAATGGGCCGCTATCGTGAAGCGGAAGATGATCTTTCTTATGCACTGAAGTTTGAACCATGGGATAGTGAATCATTACTCGAGTATGCCGAAGTGATAGCTGCTTTAAGACAGATGGGAGACAGCCGGTAATTCTGCCATTCTGCCTATCGTTGGATTGATGTACTTAAATACAAGTTAGAGGGGAGGTTTGAAATAAGAACGGATATTTATGCTGTTATTGGATTCGAATTAGGAGGTTAAAAATGGGAGATAATCAAAGTATTTTTATGAAAAATGCGAAAATCCTCAAAGATACGACAGCGCAAGTACTTAAGTGCAGGAAATTTATTAGTGAGAACAAAAAGATATGGGAAAAGGACTGGTATGTTAGGGTCAGTCCGTCTGCTTTTAGAGCTGTGTCGTTAAATAATGAAACACCGCTTAGGGGTTTTACGAAAAGTGGCAGAAAGGATATATCCAGAGGCGTCTTGTTAAGTGATTTTCAAAATGGTAAACCTAAGGTGCCTAAGAAGCCAGTGCCAGAGCGGCGCGTACAGTGTTGGTTGATAAAGCATGCATTGCAAAATTCAATGGATATAAAACCGGTCCTTTTCACGGATGAAAACTATTGCGAAAAATTACTCTTCTGTCTGGATGAGGTCACTTTATATAATGAACTCCAGGGAGTACGGTGTGATATTTTAGCTGTGGCAATCCGAGGCAAAGAAGCTTTCCCGGTTGTCATAGAAATTAAGTCTGATCATATCCGGGAAGACGCGATTGAAGAGCTAACAGATTTTTGTAAGATACTGGGAGAGCACCCAGTGGAATTGAACGATTTGCTGCATGCATGCTTAGGTCAATCAGACATTGAAACTATTGATCACAACCATATTACCAAAATGATTATTTGGAATAGGGAAGACGGTATTAGTAAATCAACCAGGGAAAAGATTGAACAGAATGAAATCGAATTATGCGAATATCAATGGAAGTTAGATTTTCATAACCATTGATAAGACCATCTCAATATTGCATAACTTAGATTTCCGCGATTTTTAATGGTAAAAGTAACCTTTCATAGAGGTACCAAAGAAATAGGTGGCAGTTGCGTTGAGCTTGCCGCCGGCAGTACACGTATACTTATCGATATGGGCATGCCCCTGGTCGATGAAAAAGGCGAACGCTTTGATTCTAAAGTTGTTGAAAATAAGTCGATCCCTGAACTGATTGCCAGTAGAATTCTACCGGCAATCAAGGGGCTGTATCAGGGCGAGGAAAAGGGCATCGACGCGGTCTTACTGTCGCACTCCCATCTGGACCATTACGGATTATTACGCTTCATTAACCCGGACATCCCAGTTTTCATGAGTAGCGGTTCTAAAACGCTTATCGAGATATCAAGCCAATTCATCAATACTAAAGTAGAGCTGCAAAATGTAACAATATTCGAACAATTTAAGCCCCTGGTAATAGGGAAACTGACGATCACCCCATATCTCGTTGATCATTCTGCCTTTGATGCTGCGGCCTTTCTTATTGAGGGCACCGGTAAGAGACTATTCTATTCTGGTGATTTCCGTGGCCACGGGCGGAAAGGCGTTCTATTTGACAGATTCCTTGCTCACCCACCCTCGAATATCGATTGTTTGCTAATGGAAGGCTCGATGATGGGTCGGGAAATAGGCCACTATATGGATGAAAAAGCCGTAGAGGAAAAACTTACGCAACTCTTCAAAGAGAAAGATAACATAGCCTTTGTATTCTGTTCATCTCAAAATATTGATAGGCTGGTATCTGTATATCGCGCGGCAAAACACGCTGGTTCAACTCTGGTTATTGATCTATATACCGCCTATATTTTGGATCGTTTAGGCACCGAACACAGCCATCTACCACAGTGCGATTGGCCTAATATCCGGGTGAAATATTTCATGGCTCACAGAGACGCGCTCAAACGCAGCAATAACAAGCACTTGTTGGATAAATATAGTAAAACCGCAATCACAATCGAGGAAATCAACTCAAACCGGAAACACATTGTTATGCTCATGCGTGACAATTCAATATTCAGGGCCTGCCTGCGGAAAATGCCTGATCTTGAGGGCGCACTGGCGTTATACTCTATGTGGGATGGCTATGTAACCGACCGCTTCATGGCTACTCTAAAGAGACACAAAATCGACTATCACTATATTCACACCAGCGGTCATGCGGTGCTGGGTGACCTTCAAAAGCTGGCAGAAGCGATAAAGCCCAAATCCTTAATTCCTATTCATACTTTCCACGCGCACGAGTATTCCAGGTATTTCGAGAATGTTAGGCTGGTTAATGACGGCGAGCAAGTGACTCTATAAATAGAGAAGTAAATTAAATATAGTTCATGATGGTAAAAGGGTTGACGGGGGATCAAAGCGGGTAATTAGTTTGACACCCGCACCTGACCCCATTATCATATTCATGCAATCGGAAACAACTCTTCTTTAGATAAAGAAGGTGAATTAACATGCCGGACAATGGGAAAAAACAAATAGAGTTCCAGGTTGAAATCAGAGTGGAGCCGGATGGCGATGAATACCACGCCTATTGTCCTGCTCTTAAAGGCCTTCATGCATGTGGCGGATCTGTAGACGACGCATTAAGCAATGCTCGTGATGCTGCTACCGCGTATATAGAATCGCTGATAAAGCACGGCGACCCAATTCCCGTCGGTGTAGTAATAGATATGCATCCGGCAGACTTGAAGAAACCAGGTCGGGGCAAGACATCTTCTCGCAGCTTTAAAGAGGATTTAACGGTAGCGACCGCGTGAAATTCCCCAAACATATCTGGGACCAGCTTAAAAACCTTTCAGCTGATGGACTTATTGCCGCACTATTGAAAGACGGCTGGAAACCCGATACGGTAGCAGGTTCTCAACGCATCTATAAACATCCTGACGGCCGGCGGGCTTCAGTCCATTACCACGCCGGAAAAACCTATAGCCCTAACCTGCTGAAGTCCCTACTTGATGACATAGGTTGGTCTATCAAAGACCTGCGCCGGTTAAAGCTCATTAAGTAGCTCAGCTCTTATATTGAGAGGTCAGTCTTTACCAGTTCATATGCGCCCATTGCCGGCCGCCGCTCCCTTGTCGCTAAAGCCTTAATTTACGTAATTTCACTTGATTGCTTTTAAGCAAACCTGAGTTAACGGGCAGTCTCCGCATTTAGGTGCGTTTGTGTAGCAGTACCTGCGCCCGATCTCCCATGCTGGCCAATCAAGCAAAGCGGGGTATTCCGGACATATTTCGCGCGCAACCTCTACGCATAGTTTCTCGTCATCACTGTTCACCAGCCCACTTCTGTAGAATACCTTCCTGACTTGTAAGTCAGAACATTCAGGAATTGTTGTCGCTTCCTGGGGAAACTGGGGAGAACTGTTGAAAAGAAGTGAAGCGGTCAGAAAGTTAATTTCCGGTCTCTACTGTTTAGGTACTACAAAGCGTGGGCAACCAAGGCATCCACTTTATCTACCAGGCGAAGCAAAGATAGAGCGATACATGCCTTGAAGGTACGACCACCGTTTCTGTTGCTTATTACTTAATGGCCCGAAGCTGCTGGAAAATCCGTTAGCAAACCGTTAGCAAAGCTTTACATAACATTTTACTAAGGGGGGATTTTGATGTCGGGGTGGTCGGATTTGAACCGACGACCACCTGAACCCCATTCAGGTGCGCTACCAGGCTGCGCTACACCCCGTGTCTGAGAAACGGAAATATGTTATCATAATTAGGCTTCAGCGGGCAATGTGAATTGCCTTAATTTTATTTTATAGACGAGAGGTTTCAGAATTGGCTGGAAAACACCGCAAGGCAAATATCACAAGGACCCCAACTAAACGACAGGCCTCCAGGTGGAAAAAGGAGCAAAGGCTCTCGCGCATCATTGGCATTGTCACAGGCGTAGTCATTGCTGCCGTGCTGGGCATTATCGGCTACTGGTATTACAGTGAGCAGATCATGCCGTATCAGCAGACCGTGATCAAGGTCAACGATAAGACCTATAGCATGGACTATTTCATCAAAGTGATGGACTTCTATTCGAAAGGTCAATCCAGCGATATCACGAAATTATACGTTGATGTCGTAGCCCAGGTCATACCGCAGAACCAGGTGGTCATAGATAATGCAGCAACGGCCAACATTACCATCAGTGACGATGAGATAACCAAGCAACTGGAGGAGATGGATCTGTCCAGGGATGATTTCGGCCTTGACACCGCCAAAACCGTAATCATCGCACGTAAATACATGGAGCAGCAATGCACACCCAATCTGCCGGCCCCGATGGAACAGGTTGAGGCGCAGGCCATGTTCCTAGAGACTAAATCTATGGCGGACGACCGCAGGCAAAAGCTGTTGCAAGGCGATAATTTTACTACCATGGCCGGAACGCTTTCATTGGAGCCGGTCACCCAGGGCAAAAAGGGCTATCTCGGATGGATACCAAAGGGATATGAAGACCTTGCTCTTGGCACACTCAAGAGCTCCGTCCTCAAAAACCTTGTTTTCAAACTGGATGTCAATTCCATTAGTGAACCCGTCTACGATGAGAACGTAGAAAAGCCTTTCGGCTACTGGGTACTGGAGGTTCTGGAGATGGATGATTTAAAAGGTGTACATGCCAGGGGTATACTGTTTTCCTCCGAGGACGATGCAAAAATGGTGAGGGAAAGGCTGGTCAACGGCGAGAGCTGGGACGATCTTGCCAGGCAGTATTCGCAGCACACCAGCAAGGACAATGGCGGCGACCTGGATTGGATCGTACCCGGGATGGATAAAACCCAGCTGGCGCGTATTCTCAGCACGCTGGAAGAGAAACAGATAAGCACTGTCATGCGTGACGATACAGTGAAGACGATGGGAGGGTACTGGCT
>Ga0208828_1000156_pt1 | contig 31164 bp, 29 predicted proteins | sample Kivu_160m_FD_185487 | JGI IMG/M metagenome (GOLD analysis project Ga0208828, IMG submission 185487) | Freshwater microbial communities from Lake Kivu, Western Province, Rwanda to study Microbial Dark Matter (Phase II) - Kivu_160m (SPAdes)... | ecosystem: Environmental > Aquatic > Freshwater >... | reverse complement strand
TTCCGCCTCGGGCCGGCCCGAACTCCTCGACCCCCTGAATCCCTATGAGCGGAGAATCGTCCACATCGCCGTGAACCAGGTCCCCGGGATCACGAGCGAAAGCCAGGGAGACGGTTTTCTGAAGCGGGTCAAGGTGTTCCCGGCCGACCGGCGTCCCCGCTGACGTCCTTTACTCAAGCAAACGGCTTCGGTAGAATCCGAGGCGTGACTCTCCCTTCGCCGGCCGAAACGATCGTCGCCGTCTCGACTCCTCCCGGCCCGGGGGGGATCGGGATCGTCCGGCTGAGCGGCGACCGGGCCCTCGAGATCGTCCGGACATTCTTCCGGCCGCGCCGGGCCGTCCGGAAGCTCCCTTCCCGCCGGGCGATTTTCGGACACCTCATTGAGCCGGGCCGGAAAGAACCGTTCGACGAGGCGATCTTAACGTATTTCCGCGCCCCCTTCTCGTACACCCGCGAGGATGTCGTCGAGGTCAACTGCCACGGAAGCCCGGCGGTCCTCGAAGAGGTCGTCCGGCTGGCCGTCCGTCGCGGCGCCCGTCTCGCCCATCCGGGGGAATTCACCCGGCGGGCCTACCTTCGGGGGAGGATCGATATCCTCCAGGCCGAGGCGGTCAACGACCTCGTCCGGGCCGAATCGTTCGAGACCGCCCGGCTCGCCTTCCGGACGGTCGAAGGCCGGCTCTCGAAAAGACTCGGCGGGTTGAGGGACGGCGCGGTCCGTCTCATCTCCGGCATCGAGGCGGCGATCGAGTTTCCCGAGGAAGGCTTTCGGCCGAACGGCCGGCGGCTGTCGGCGGAAATGGAGAAAATCGGAGCCGTCCTCGAAAAGCTCATCGCCGGCTATGAGACGGGCCGGTCGCTGACCCACGGCCCGACCTTGGTCATCCTCGGCCGGACGAACGTCGGGAAATCGACTCTCTTCAACGCCCTCCTCGGCGAACCGAGAGCCATCGTGACCTCTCAACCCGGGACGACGCGCGATTATCTTCGCGAGAAATTGAAAATCGGCGAGGCCGTGTTCAACCTCATCGATATGGCCGGCCTTGGAATACCGGGCTCGGAGGTCGAACGCGAGGGTATGCGGCGGTGCCGAAGGCTGGCTTCGCAGGCCGACGGGATTTTGTATGTCGTCGACGGTTCGAAAGGGGACGGGGGAGAAGATTCGGCCCTTGTGGGAAAATATCCGAACAAGAATATTTTGTTTATTATCAATAAATTAGATAAAATCAAGAAAAAAATCGGGCCTTGTCTGAAAGGCCGCTTTCCTGACGCGCCGAGGCTTGAGGTCTCGGCTTTGAAGGGAACGAATATCGGCCGGCTGATGACCCTCATTCATGAAACATTCGCCCCGAGAATCGGCTCGGGCGACGACGTTATCTTCCATCTCCGGGATAAGCTCCTTCTCGAGGAGGCCTTGAAACATCTCCGGCTCGGGCGCCGGAAGCTCGATGAAGGCCATTCCGAAGAGGTCATCGCCGAGGAAATCCGGGAGATGATTTCGGCGGTCGGCCGCTTGACCGGAGAAATCCGGGCGGACGACGTCATGGACCATATCTTCAGCCGTTTCTGCGTCGGGAAATAAGCCCATGAAAAAATCCGCCGATGTCGTCGTGGTCGGGGCGGGACACGCGGGATGCGAAGCGGCTTCGGCCGTGGCCCGGATGGGGCTCCAAGCCTGCCTGGTGACCATTCATCTCGACACGATCGCCCAGATGTCCTGCAATCCGGCGATCGGCGGGTTGGCCAAGGGCCATCTCGTTCGCGAGATCGACGCCCTCGGCGGCTTGATGGGCGAGTTGGCCGACGAGACCGGAATCCAATTCCGCCTCCTCAACAGGAGCCGGGGCGGCGCCGTCCAAGCTCCGCGGGCCCAGTGCGATAAGGCCGGCTATCGTCTGGCCATGAAGAGGCGCCTCGAAGAAACTTCCAACCTCTATGTTTTTCAAGCGATCGTGACGGATATCCTCGTCGATCAAGGCAGGGCCGCGGGCGTCGTCTGCCTGGGAGGGATGGAAATACCGTCCAAAGCGGTCATCCTCTCTCCCGGGACTTTTCTGAACGGCGTCATTCACCTCGGCCTTACGTGCTATCCCGCGGGTCGGGCGAACGAACCGCCGTCCCGCGAGCTCGGCGATTCTCTGCGGAAGGCGGGATTCCGGATGTTCAGGTTGAAGACCGGAACGCCGATGAGGCTCGACGGCCGGACGATCGACTGGAGTCGTTTCGAGCCGCAGCCGGGGGACGATAACCCGGTCGCGTTCTCCTTCAGGACGGAGAAAAAGCTCGAGAACAAAATCATCTGTTACTCCGGCTATACGACCCCGAAGACGAAAGACGCGATCCGGCGAAACCTCGACAAATCTCCTCTCTTCAGCGGGAAAATCAAGGGGGTCGGCGTCCGCTATTGCCCGTCGATCGAGGACAAGGTCGTCAAATTTCCCCATCACGATAGGCATCAATTTTTCCTCGAGCCCGAGGGATTGGCCACCCAGGAGGTCTACGCCAACGGGCTTTCTTCAAGCCTTCCATTCGAAACTCAGGTCGAAATCCTGGAAAGCATTCCCGGACTCGCCGGGGCGAAAATCCTGAGGCCGGCTTACGGGATCGAATACGACGCCGTCGTCCCGACGGAGTTGGAGCCGACGCTCGAGACGCGGTCGATCGAAGGCCTCTATCTGGCCGGCCAGATCAACGGGACTTCGGGATACGAGGAAGCCGCGGCCCAAGGCCTTATCGCGGGGATCAACGCCGTCCTCAAGATTCGCCGCAAGCCTTCCTTCATCCCAAGGCGAGACGAGGCCTATATCGGCGTCCTTATCGACGACCTGACATCAAAGGGCGTGGACGAGCCTTACCGCCTTTTCACCTCGCGGGCCGAACACCGCCTCCGCCTGAGGATTGACAATGCCGACGCGCGCCTTACCCCGTACGGCCGGCGGTTTGGGCTCATCTCGGACGAGGCTTTTTCGGCGTTCGAGCAAAAAGCGCAAAAGCTGGGTGGAGTTTTCTCTTTCCTGAAGAAAGAGAAAATCCGCCTGGAAAGCGGCGACAGGATCACTATCTGGGATTATCTCCGCAGGCCGGATATCGCGATTGAAGATGTGATAAAATACTTCCAGGTTCCGGAAGGTTTGACGGATGAGGAGAAACGGCATATCGAATCCGAGGTCAAGTACGAAGGATATCTGCGGAAGCAGGATAAAGAAATCGCCAGACTGATGAGAGTCGACGGCCTCAAAATTCCGAGAAGCTTGAAATTCAAGGACGTTCACGGCCTGACCAGGGAAGCGGTTGAAAAGATGGAAAAAATAGGGCCGAAGACGGTCGGAGAGGTGAAACACATCCCCGGCCTGACCCCGTCGGACGTCCTCAGCGTCTTTTTTCACATCGACCAAAGGCGTAAGACGCACGGGATTAGGGCTGATGTTCCACGTGGAACACCGAGGGAAGATGAATAGGACGATCGCCGTCGCCAATCAGAAGGGGGGGGTCGGGAAGACGACCACGGCCATCAACCTCGCCGCGGCCCTGGCGGTCAAGAAAAATCGGATCTTGATCGTCGATTTCGACCCTCAAGGGATGGCCTCGGCCGGTCTCGGACGGTCGAAAGAGGCCGGAAAAGGCATTTACCAGGCTTTGATGAACGGCCTCGACATCATGGACCTCGTCCACGGAACTTCGCTCGATAATCTTTACCTGTGCCCTTGTTCCCCCGAGCTTTCGGGAGTCGAGGCCGAGCTCTTCAACCTTGACCGTCGGGAGATGAGGCTCCGGGCGGCCCTCCAGAAAGCCAAGCCCAAGTTCAATTTTATTTTCATCGATTGTCCCCCCTCGTTGGGTTTCTTGACGATTAACGCCCTCACCGCGGCCGATTCCGTCCTCATCCCCGTTCAAACCGAGTTTTTTTGTATGGAAGGCATTCCCGACCTTCTCAACACCCTCAATGTCGTGAGGACCTATTTCAATCCCGACCTGAAAATCGAGGGGATTCTTCTGACGATGTACGACGACCGGACGAACCTCTCCCGCCAGGTCGCCGACGAAGTCCGTAAAAACTTGAAGGGGATCACCTATACGGCCGTCATCCCCCGAAGCGTGAGGCTGGCCGAAGCGCCGTCATTCGGCAAGCCCGTCGTTCTCTACGAGCCCCGGTCCAGGGGGGCCGAAGCGTATCTCAATCTGGCCGAGGAGTTGTTGAAGAAATGAAGAAAGCTCTCGGAAAAGGCCTCAATGCTTTCATCCCCGAAGAATATGGCATTTTGAAGGAAGAGAGGCTCGTCGAGCTTGAGATCGAGCGGCTTTCCCCGAGCCCCCTCCAGCCGAGGATGAAATTCGACGATCAAGCGATCGATGAGCTCGCTCAATCCATCCGGGAGACCGGGATTCTCCAGCCCGTGGTCGCCGTTCCGGAGGACGGCGGCTATCGAATCCTGATCGGGGAAAGACGATGGCGGGCGGCTCAGCGGGCGGGGCTTAGGAAGATTCCCGTTCTCGTCCGGAACATCCCCAAGGAGCAGCAGCTCGAGGTTTCCCTCATTGAAAACCTTCAGCGGGAAGAGCTGAATCCTCTCGAAGTCGCGTTTTCTTTTCAGCGGCTCGTCGACGAGCTCGGCTACACTCAGGAGAAAATCGCCGAGCGGGTCGGCAAAGACAGGGCTTCGGTGGCCAACTACCTCCGTCTCCTAAAACTTCCGGCCGAAATTCAAGAATTTCTGAGGGAAGAAATGATCACCATGGGGCATGCCCGGGCCTTGTTGAGCCTCGAGAACCCCAAGGTCCAGATCGAGGCGGCGAGAAAAATCGTCAAATCCGACCTCACCGTCAGGGATGTGGAAGCCTTCGCTGCCAGGATCAGAAAGCCGGTCCTGAGGCGAAGGACGAAGATCGACCCCGACCTCGAAGCGGTTCAGGAGGACCTTATCCGGCGTTTCGGGACGAAGGTTACGATCTCGGGAAGCCCGAAAAAGGGAGCGATAAAGTTTTTCTATTTTTCTCTGGAAGAATTGAACCGGGTTTATGATCTCTTCAAAGGAGCTCGCCCATGAAAGACGTCAAGAAGAAGGAATGGGAAGAAGCCAAGATCTCGGGCTATTTCGACGAAGGGTCCGAATTCGACGGAAATTTGAAATTCCGCGGCTCCTTCAGAATCGACGGCGCGTTCAAGGGCAAGATCGAGTCCGAAGCCGTGCTGATCATCGGCGACAAGGGCAAGGTCGAGGCCGAGGTCAGCGTCGGGTTCGTCGTCATCAACGGCGAATTCCGGGGGACGATCAATGCTGCGGAACGGGTCGAGATCCATGAGCGAGGGCGCGTCTTCGGAACGATCATCGCCCCTAAGTTGATCGTCGTCGAGGGCGCATATCTCCAGGCCAATTGCCAGACGTCGGAATACGCGGGTTCCGCCGCCTTGCCCGCCGAATCGAAGGAAGGATGATTTTGCGAAAGGCTCTCGGCGTCATCCCCGTCCGGTTCGCCTCGACCCGCTTTCCGGGGAAGCCGCTCGCTCCCATTCTCGGCAAACCGATGATTCAATGGGTCTGGGAAGGGGCGCGGCAGGCGAAAAATATCGATCGCCTGGTCATCGCGACCGAGGACCGGCGCATTCTCGCCGCGGCCGAGGCCTTCGGCGCCGAATCGGTCCTGACCTCGCCCTCCCATGCCTCGGGAACGGACCGGGTCGCGGAGGCGGCCGCGCGTTTCGACCTTCCAGTGGTAATCAACATCCAGGGTGACGAGCCTCTCATCCGGGGGGCGGATCTCGATCGACTGGTCGAGGTCCTTCAAGACCCGGGGCTTCAGGCCGCGTCCCTTATGGCCAGGGTGACCGAGTTGCCTCTCATCGAGGACCGGAACATCGTCAAGGTCGTGACGGACGCGTCCGGCGAGGCTCTCTATTTTTCGCGGGCGGCCATCCCGTCCGGAGCCGGCGATTTCTTCTTCCAGCATATCGGCATTTACGGCTATCAGCGCGAATTCCTTCTGGCTTTCCGCGGACTGCCTCCTTCGCGTCTGGAGAAGGCCGAGCGCTTGGAGCAGCTTCGGATTCTCGAGAGCGGGGCGAGAATCAAGATGGTCGAAATCGAGAGGCCGACCTTGAGCGTAGATTCGCCGCAGGATATAATCAAGGTCGAAGCGTTCTTGGAAGAGAGAGCCCATGGCTAAATACATCTTCGTCACGGGAGGGGTCCTGTCTTCCCTGGGCAAGGGGATCGCCGCGGCCTCGATCGGCCGGCTCCTTGAAAGCTACGGATTCAAGATCACGATCCAGAAGCTCGACCCCTATCTCAACGTCGACCCCGGGACGATGAGCCCCTTCCAGCACGGCGAGGTCTATGTCACCGACGACGGAGCCGAGACCGACCTCGACCTCGGCCATTACGAGCGCTTCACTTCGACCCGGACGACGAAATACCACAACTGGACGGCGGGCAAGATTTATGACTTCATCATCCGCAAGGAGAGGCGGGGGGAGTACCTCGGCAAGACCGTCCAGGTCATTCCCCATGTCACCGACGAGATCAAAGCAGCCTTCCGTTCGGTCTCTGAAAACAACGACGTCGTCATCGTCGAGATCGGGGGAACGGTGGGCGACATCGAAAGCCTTCCCTTCCTCGAGGCCACGCGCCAGATGCGCCTGGCCCTCGGCCCGGAAAACACGCTCTTCGTCCATCTTACCTTCGTCCCCTTCATCAAGACCTCGGGCGAGCTCAAGACCAAGCCGACCCAGCACAGCGTCAAGGAGCTCCGGGCCATCGGCATCCAGCCCGACATCCTCCTCTGCCGCACGGACCGCTTCCTGTCTCCGGAAATCAAGGCCAAGCTCTCCCTCTTCACCAACGTCCCGGTCGGAGCGGTCATCACCGCCAAGGACGTGGAGAATATATACGAAATCCCCCTGGTCTTCGCCGCCGAGGGGTTGGAGAAGATCATCTTCAGCCAGCTCCGCCTGTCCGCGAAGCGCCGCGAATTCGGGAAGTGGCGCTCCTACGTCACCCGGATGAACAACCCCGAGGGCGAGGTCCGGATCGGCATCATCGGCAAGTACGCCGGCCTCCAGGATTCCTATCTCAGCTTGAAGCAGGCCCTGGTCCATGGGGCGGTGGCCAACGCCCTCAAAGTCAGCCTGGACTGGATCGAGGCCGAGGATCTGGAGCAGGGGCGGCCCGAGAAGGTCCTCGACCCCATGGACGGAATCCTCGTCCCGGGCGGCTTCGGCCTCCGGGGCATCGAGGGGAAGATCCGGGCCGCCGGCTACGCCCGCGAGCGGAAAGTCCCGTTTTTCGGGATCTGCCTCGGGATGCAGTGCGCGACGATCGAGTTCGCCCGCCACGCCGCCGGCCTCAAGGGGGCCAATTCGGCCGAGTTCGACCCGGACTCTCCCCACAAGATCTTCGTCAAATGGCGGGAGCTCAAGGGGGTCACCGACCTCGGGGGGACGATGCGCCTCGGCCAGTACCTCTGCCGCCTTCGAAAAGACTCCTTTGCCCATAAAGCCTATCGGAATATCGAGATTTGGGAGCGCCACCGCCACCGCTACGAGTTCAACTCCGAGTACGAGCGCCCCCTCGAGGCGGCGGGCCTCGTCTTCGCCGGCAAGAATCCCGACTACGGACTGGCCGAGGTCGTCGAGCTCCGCGGCCATCCCTGGTTCGTCGGCTGTCAATTCCACCCCGAGTTCAAGTCGCGGCCGCTGCGGCCGCATCCCCTCTTTACGGCCTTCATCGGAGCGAGCCATGCCCGCCGCGGCGCGAAAGGCTGAGCCCCCCCTCTTTCTCATCGCCGGGCCGTGCGTCCTCGAGACGCGGGCCCACGCCCTCGGCTTGGCGAAGAAGCTCCGAACGATCTGCCGCCGGGCGGGCGTTCCCCTCGTTTTCAAGGCCTCGTTCGACAAGGCGAACCGGTCGTCCCTCCGCTCCTACCGCGGTCCCGGCCTTGAAGCGGGGCTCGAGATCCTCCGGGCCGTCCGGGAGGAGACGGGCCTTCCCGTCCTGTCCGACGTCCACGAGACCGGACAGGTCGAACGGGCGGCCGAGGTCCTCGACGTTCTCCAGATCCCGGCCTTCCTCTGCCGCCAGACCGACCTCCTTCTCGCCGCCGGCCGGACGGGGAAGCCGGTCAACATCAAGAAAGGCCAATTCATGTCCCCGGCGGAGATGGGCAACGCCGTCGAGAAAGTCCTCAGCACGGGAAACGCCTGCGTCCTTCTGACCGAAAGGGGGACGACCTTCGGCTACAACGGGCTCATCGTCGACATGCGCTCGATCCCGATCATGAAGGCCTTCGGCGTTCCGGTCGTGATCGACGCTACCCACAGCGTCCAGCGTCCCGGCGGCGAGGGAACTTCCTCGGGCGGGGAACGGGACTTCATCCCGACGATCGCCCGGGCGGCCGTGGCCGCCGGAGCCGACGGCGTCTTTCTGGAGGTCCACGAGAATCCCGAACGGGCTCTTTCGGATAAACATAACGCATTGATATTAAAAGAATTAGCGTGTCTCTTAGAGTCGCTGCTGAGGATTCGAAAGGCCCTTTGAAAGAACCGCGATGACGAAAAGAGATATCCTGAAGACGGCCCGGGAAGTCCTCGAAATCGAGTCCCGGGCCGTGGCCGACCTCATCCCCCGTGTCGGCGAGGCCTTCCTCAAGGCCGTCGATTTTCTCGGCCAGACAAAATCGCGGGTCATCGTCCTCGGCATCGGCAAGTCCGGGCTCGTGGCCCGGAAGATCGCCGCGACCCTGGCCTCGTGCGGGACCCCGGCGATTTTCGTCCACCCGGCCGAGGCGGGTCACGGAGATTTGGGCATGATCCTCGGCGGAGACGTCGTCATCGCCGTTTCCTATTCGGGCGAGACGCGCGAAATCGTCGACCTCCTCGACTTCATCAAACGGCTCGGGGTCAAGCTCATTTCGATCACCGGCGACCGCCACTCCCGCTTGGCCCGCCACAGCGACATCGTCCTCGACGCCAGGGTCGCCGCCGAAGCCGGGCCGAACGGCATCGTCCCGACCTCGAGCTCGACGGCCGCCCTCGCCGTCGGCGACGCCCTGGCGATCGCGGTCATGAAGAAGCGCGGCTTCAGCGAGCGGGATTTCGCGTCCGTCCATCCCAAGGGAGCCCTGGGCCGGCGTCTTCGCCGGGTCGAGGCCCTCATGCACAAGGGCGGCGAGGTCCCCTCCGTCCCCCCGGAGACGCCCATGGCCGAGGTCGTCGAAGTCATGACGGTCAAGAGCCTGGGGATGACCTGCGTCGTCGGGAGCGACGGGCGGCTGGCGGGCGTCATCACCGACGGCGACCTTCGGCGGATGATCCGGAAATTCCGCGGCTCTCTTCTCCGGAAGACGGCGGCCGACGGCATGACCCGCAACCCCGTGACCGTGGCCAGGACCGACCTGGCGACGGAAGCCCTCAACCTCATGGAGCGGAAGCGGATCACGTCCCTCGTCGTCACCGGCCCGGGCGGGCGGGTCGAGGGGATCATCCATCTCCACGACCTCTGGCGGACGGAGCTCGTCTGATGCGGGCCAAGGCCCGGGCCCGCCGGATCAAGATGATCCTGACCGACGTCGACGGAACCTTGACCGACGGCCGGCTCCTCGTCCTCCCCGACGGGCAGGAGGTCAAAGGCTATCACGTCCGGGACGGGCTGGCCGTTCTCATGGCCCAGCTGGCCGGACTCAAGCTGGGGATCATCACCGGCAAGACCTCCCCGGCCCTCGAGCGCCGGGCGGCCCGCCTCAAGATCGAGGATCTCTATCAGGGCGCCATCGACAAGGTCCCCGTTTTCCGGCGGATTCTCGATAAGCACGGCCTGCGGGCCGAGGAAGTTGCCTTCATCGGCGATGACCTTGGCGACTTGGAAGTCCTCAAGAGCGCCGGCCTATCGGCCGCCGTGGCCGACGCCCATCCCGCCGTTCTCCGGTCCGTCCATTATGTCTGCCGGCGGAAGGGCGGAGACGGGGCCTTCCGCGAGTTCGTCGACTTCATTCTCGGGGCCCAGAAGAAATGGGGCCTCATCACTGAAAGATTCGCTCAGATTTTCAACCGGAACGAGCAGGCCAAGCCGAGTTTCGAGGGAGGACGAGGTGGACATCAGCCCGAAGATCTTCCGCGAGTATGACATCCGGGGCATCGTCGACCAGGACCTGAGTCCCGAAATCGTGACGACTCTGGGCCGGGCCATGGGGACGTATTTCCGGCGGCAGGGGAAGCGCCAGGTTGCGGTCGGCCGGGACTGCCGCCTGAGCTCGCCGGCGTACGCCAAGGCCATCGCCGCCGGGGTGCGCTCGACCGGCTGCTCGGTCACCGACATCGGGACCGTCCCGACGCCACTCCTTTATTTCGTCAGCTTCTACAAGGAGAAAGAGGCGGGGGTCATGATCACCGGCTCCCACAATCCGCCCGAGTACAACGGCTTCAAGATGATGGTCGGCAAGGACACCCTCTACGGTCCGACGATCCAGGATATCCATAAAATCATCCGCGACGGGGCCTTCATCGCCGACGCCGAGGGAACCTTCGCAACCTACGATCTCGTCCCGGAATACGAGCGGTACGTCCTTGGGATCATCCAGCTCGAGCGGCCGCTCCGGGTCGTCGTCGACGCGGGGAACGGCACGGCCGGAGTCGTCGCCGTCCCGATCTTCAAGAAGCTCGGGTGCGAGGTCATCGACATCTTCTGCGACATGAACGGCCTCTTCCCCAATCACCATCCCGACCCGACCCTGCCCGAGGCCATGGAGAGTCTCATCCGCAAGGTCCAAGAGACGAAGGCCGATGTCGGCATCGCCTACGACGGCGACGGCGACCGGATCGGGGTCGTCGACGACGAGGGCCATCTCATCTGGGGCGACCAGCTTCTCATCTTTTTCGCCCGCGACATCCTGGCCCAACATCCGGGCGCGGCGGTCATTTCCGAGGTCAAGGCGACCAAGGTCCTTTTCGAGGAGGTCGCCAGGCTCGGCGGCCGGCCGATCATGTGGAAGACGGGGCACTCCCTCATCAAGAAAAAGATCAAGGAAGAAAAAGCGCTCCTCGCGGGCGAGATGAGCGGCCACATGTTCTTTGCCGACCGCTGGTTCGGGTTCGATGACGCCATCTATGCCTCGGCCCGGGTCGTCGAGCTCCTGTCGAAATCGTCCCTCCGGCTTTCGGACATGCTCGCCGCCATCCCGAAGACCGTCACGACTCCCGAAATCCGCGTCTATGCCTCCGAGGAAGTGAAATTCAAGATCGTCGACGAAGTCCGCCGCGAGCTTTCCCAAAAGCACGAAATCATCGACATCGACGGCGTCCGGGCGATTTTTCCTAAAGGTTGGGGACTGGTCCGGGCGTCCAACACCCAGGCCGTCCTCGTCCTCCGCTTCGAGGCCGAAACCCAGGCCGACCTCGAGGCCATCCAAGCCGAAGTCAAAGGGGCGGTCGAGCGCGCCATCCAGAAGCTCGAGCGGTCATGAAACGCGGGACCGAGCTCTATGCCGTCATCCTGGCCGGCGGCGTCGGCACCCGCTTTTGGCCCCTGAGCCGGAGGACGCGGCCGAAGCAGTTCCTCCCCATCACCTCGGAGCGGACGATGCTCGAGGAGACCGTCGCCCGGCTCAGGCCTCTTGTCCCGGAAGGCCGGATTCTCACCGTGGCCAACGCCGACCAGTCGAGAGCGATCCGCCGCCTCGCGCCCTCGATTCCGCGGGAAAACGTCCTCGTCGAGCCGAGGGGGAAGAACACCGCCCCGTCCCTCCTCCTGGCGACGGCCTCCGTCCATCTCCGGAATCCCGAGGGCGTCGTGGCCGTTCTGCCCTCCGACCACCGGATCGCCAAGCCGGACGTCTTCCGCCGCAAGCTCAGGGCCGCGGCTGAGACCGCGGCTCTGGAGGAAAGCCTCGTCACCTTCGGCATCCGGCCGACGTTTCCCTCGACGGGGTACGGCTATATCCACTTCACCAGGCGCAAAAGGAAAGCCCGGCGGGGCGAGGCGTTTTTCTCCGTCCTGGATTTCCGGGAAAAACCGGACTTGGAGACGGCCGGAGAATTTCTCAACAGCGGGGACTATGCCTGGAATTCCGGCATGTTCGTCTGGCGGGCCTCGGTTTTCGCCCGGAAGCTCGAGCGCCATGCGCCCGATTTTTTCCCCTTCTGGACGCGGACGGTTGCGGCCTTGAAAAAGCGGTCGCGGGCCGAGCTGGCGGGGATCTTCGAGGACATTCCGGCCCTTTCGATCGATTATGCCCTGATGGAAAAAGCCGAAGGGACCCTCGTTGCGGAGGGCGATTTCGGCTGGTCCGACGTTGGGGCCTGGTCCTCGCTGGCCGGGATCTGGCCCCGGGACGGCTCGAGAAACGCGGTCAAGGGCGACGCCGTCGTCCTCGAGGCCGGCGGAAATATCTGCTACAACCCGAAAAAGCTGACGGCCCTCGTCGGCGTCCGGGACCTGGTCGTCGTCGAGACGAAGGACGCGCTCCTTGTCTGCCGCAAGGACCGGGACCAGGACGTGAGGAAAATCCTCGGCCTCCTCGAAAGGTCCGGGAAGAAGAAATTCCTCTAGGTATGAAAGAGAACGTTTCTCGAAGCCTCAGAGAGAAACGTTCTCTCTTGTTCTTCACCCGCCGCGTTTGCGAGGTCATCCGTTCGATTCCCCGGGGCAAGGTCGCCTTTTACGGACAGGTCGCCGCCCTGGCCGGCGACGCCCGCCAGGCGAGGCAGGTCGCCTGGATCCTCCATTCGTCCTCGGAGAAGGAAAGCCTTCCCTGGCATCGGGTCGTAAGCGCCAGGGGCAAAATCTCTCTCCCTCCGGGGCGCGGAGGGCGCGAGCAGAAGCGCCGTCTCCAATCCGAAGGGGTGCGCTTCGGACCCGGCGGAGCCGTCGACGTGAAGAGGTACGGCTGGAAGGGGCCCGCGGCGCGGCGAGGCTCCCTTTCGCGCCTCGACCTCGACAGGCTCTGAGCTATTTCCCCAATTCCTCCAAGAGGGCGGCGTTTCTTGCGGCGGCGAAGACGATGGACAAGGACGATCGGGCCGAAGGCGCGTCGGATGTTGACGGACCCGCCTCCGCCCGATAAGATGGCCGTCGAGGAAAATCGATGAAGACGCGGTCTCGATTCGCGGCGGCCTGGGTGGCGGTTATCGCCCCCGCCTTGACGGTCCTCCTCGGCGCGGCCTTGGCGGGCCCGCCGATTCCGGAGGCGAGCGTCACGGTCATGACCTTCAACGTCCGCTACGATAACCCCGCGGACGGGCCGAACGCCTGGCCGGCGAGAAAGGAATTGGTCGCGAAGACCATTCTCTTTCACAAGGCCGACATCGTCGGAATGCAGGAATGCCTTCGCGGCCAGATCGCCGACCTCGAAACGCTCCTTCCCGGCTATGCCTGGCTCGGTGTCGGACGGGACGACGGGAAGGAGGCCGGCGAGTTCAATCCCGTCTTTTATCGCCAGGACCGCTTCCGCCTCCTCTCCCAGGCCACGTTCTGGCTGTCGGCTTCGCCGGACGAAGCGGGGACGCGGGGCTGGGACGGAGCCTGCAACCGGGTCGTCACCTGGGCGCGCTTCGCCGGAACGGATGAGGGGCGGCCGTTTTTCGTCTTCAACACCCATTTCGACCATGTCGGGACCGTTGCCCGGCGGAACAGCGCCGAACTCCTCCTCCGCCGGGTCGGGACGATCGCCGGCCAAGCGCCGGTCGTCGTCACCGGCGATTTCAACGCCGTTGTCGGGGACGAGCCGATCCGGATCCTCCTCGCGGGATTGGAGGGCGCGCCGCCCCTTCAAGACGCGGCCTCGCTGTCCCTGACCGGGTCGTACGGGGGAAAACGGTCGTTCAACGGCTTTCGCGGCGGGCCTGGACCCGGCCGGGTCATCGATTTCATCTTCGTCCGGGGGGCGGGTGAGGTCCTGCGCCACGGGATCATCGCCGAAAAGTGGGAGGGGCGGTTCGCTTCCGACCATTATCCCGTCCTGGCTGAAATCTCGGTCAAGTGAGGCGCGATGAGATTCTGGCGAACGGCTCTCCTCCTGGCCGCCGCTCAGGCGGCCTTCCCGGCGGCGGACATCCGCGAGGCCTGGTCGGTCATCACGATCTCCGGCGTTCCCGTCGGGTATGTTGTCGAAACTTCGGCCGCCCCGGACCCTGCCGGAACGGTCGTCTCGACCTCCGAGATGAAGATGGTCCTCAACCGGCTGGGAAACAAGGTCGAGATCGAGCTCCGTTCGCGTTCTACGGAAACGGCCGAAGGCCGGCTCCTCGGGGTCGAATACGAGATGAAGGCCTCGATGATGTCGACGAAATCCGAGGCCGTCGTCAAGGAGAGGACGATCGAGGTCCGGAGCGAAGCGGGCGGCGCGAGCTACACGCGGACCGTCGCCTACCAAGGCGAGCTCCTGGGGCCCGAGGGCATCCGCCGTTTGTCCGAGCGGCGGCTCTTGAAGCCGGGCGACTTCGTCGAATACCAGACCTTCGCCGCCGAGGCGGGGGCCGTGACCAAGGGCAGCCGTCGGGCGATGGCCCGGGAGACGGTCCGGGCCGGCGGGCGGAGCATTCCGGCCCTCAAGGTCGAGGAAACGATGGACCTGGCGGGGGTGAAGAGCACGGCCTGGCTCGACGACCGGGCCGACGCCGTCCGGGCCGAAATGGAAACGCCCTTCGGCCTGGCCGAGGTCGTCCGGGCGGACCGCGAAGCGGCCTTGGCCGCGGTCGGGAAGGCCGAACTCCCCGCGGAGATGTATCAACGGTCGATCCTCCGGACGAACATCCGTCTCCCCAAGGCCAGGGCCGTCGACTATCTTCGGGTCAGCCTCGTCCACAGAAGTCCGGACGAAGGGTGGCCCGCGGTCAAGAGCTCGAATCAGCGGATCCTCGCCCAGAGCCGGGAAACTCTGAGGCTCGAGGTCCGGAGACCTCCCCTTCCCCAGGCCGGAGTGAGGCCCGCGGAGGAGACGGCGGAGAACCGGGAATTCCTTCTCCCCAATGAATACGTCCAGTCCGACCTGCCCGAAATCCAACGGCTCGCCCGGGACGTCGTCGGCGGAGATACGGACGCCGTCCGGTCCGCCTTGAAGCTCGTCCGGTGGGTTCACGAAAACATGACCTTCGACCTCGGGATCGCCTTCGCCCCCGCCGGCGAGCTGTTCGAGACACGGCGGGGGACGTGCGTCGGGTACGCGACCTTGCTGGCCGCTTTGGGCCGGGCGGCCGGCATTCCGACCCGGGTCGTCCTGGGTTACGTCTATGCCTTGGGGATGTTCGGCGGACATGCCTGGACCGAGATTCTGGTCGGCGGAGAATGGATCCCCGTCGACGCGACGATCGTCTCTTCCGGCGCGGCGGACGCGGCCCGGATCGCGTTCGCCGCCTCGTCCCTCGCCGAGGGAGCGGGAGGACTGACCGCCGGCGCCGCGGCCCGTCTTTTCGGCCAGGTCGATATCCGGATCGAGGCCTATGCCGTCTCGGGCGGGGACGAGGTCGTCGTTCCCTCCGGAGCCAAACCGTTTGAGATCGGCGGAGACGTTTACCGGAACCGGTGGCTGGGCCTCTCGGTCGAAAAGCCGGCGGGGTTTGCCTTCGCCAAGACCGACGCCGTCTGGCCCGACCCGACCGTTCTCGCCTTGGCGGGGCCGGCCGGGGCACGGGTTGAAATCCGGGAATACTCCCTCCTTCCTTGGGAGGATCCCGGGGCCGCGGCGGCCGAGCTCATCCGCTCCGCGGGAATCGGAAAGGCGCCGCTCGAACGGAAGGCGGGAGGGAAAAAAGGCTTTGCCGCCGCGGAGAAGGCGGCCGCGGCCGCGGTGATCGTCGACCGGCCGGCGGGATGGCTCATCGTCGCCACCGGAGAAAACGCCCCGGCCCTTCTCGACCGCGTCCTGTCCGGCCTGACGTTCCGCCAGGTCGGCGAAATGACGGATTTTCAGACGGACAGGGCGAAGAGGGCCTGGGCGAGGAAATAGGGGACCAGGGTCGCAACCTGGGCGGAGGGAATTTTTTTGACGAAGCGGTTCGCGGCCAGGACCGAGTCCGAGATGACGAAGAGGAGCGCTCCGGCGAAGGCGAAGAGGGCCCTCGCTCCCCCGAGGAGGATATACCGGTCCGCGGCGAGGGCGGCCATCAGGGTGATGACGACGATGTAGACGACGACCGGCCCCTTCATCCTTCCCGCCCGGGGGAGGATGATCCGCATCATGACGATGGCGTAGACGAAGAAAGGCAAGACCGTCCCGAGGCTGAGCCGGGAACCGGTCGTCGAAACGAAGGCGGCGATATAAAAGCCGTGGGCGAGAAGGAAGCTGGCCAGCCCTTCGACGAAGCGCTTCCGGCGGAGCATCATGAAGACGTCGCCGAGGAGAGAAGCGGCGAGGCCGGCGAGGATGAAAGTCTTGTAGGCCGGCCTCTCGACGGGAACCCGGACGGCGGCCAGGGCGAGGAGCGAGGCCATCGTCAGGGGCTTGAAAACGTAGACGAGACGCCAGCGGCCTTTGGCGTCGGCGAGGATCGTCCCCGCGGCCGCGGCGGCGGCCGGGGCGAGAAGAGCGAAGTCGACCGTCATTTTCCCTCGGCCTTTTCCCGGCGGAGGCGTTCCCGGGCCTCGGCGAACATCGGCTCGGCATAAGCGCTCGGCCAGGTCCGGTTCTCGAAGGAGCGCTTCTCGACCATTTTCAAGAATCCGGCGAATTCGTCGAAGTAGGACCCGTAGATATGGAAGCTGTCGACCAGGTCGACGTAGCGCCCGACCCGGACGGGCCTTCCCGTCCGGCCGGAAATCCGCTCGGCGACGAGGCGGGCCAGGTCCGTCAGGGCGAAAACGTTCATGTAGGCCGCTTTGTAGGCGTCCCGCGACCGCCAGTGGGCGTTCGTGTTGAGGACGGGCCGGCCTTCGGCGTCGTCGAGGAGACGGAACCAGAGGCGCTGCAGGCAGGGAGGGTCGTAGGTCGGAGGGTCGAGCTTGACGTTCCAGGTAATGGCTTGGGCCCGGCGCGTATGTCCGGCGGCGGCGAGCTTCGAGACGACATAATCGATCTGGTTGATCGTCTCCCCCTCAATGTCGTATTCGAAGAGCCGCTTGTGATAGGTGTATGTCCATTTCCCTTCTTCGGGGGCGATCCAGTGGTCATGGACGCCGTCGACGACCTCCTGGCGGTAAATCTCCAGGTCCTCGAGCCCCCCCGGGAAGGCCCGGTGGATGCGTGGCTCGGCGAAGGGATCCTCGACGACCCAGGTCATCGTGCAGTCGCGGCTGGGCGGATCGCCGGGCTTGTCGTACTCGGTCCGGACGGCGGTCCCTTTGCGCCAGCACTCGAGGACGGCTTTCTCCCAGGCCTCCGGGAGCGTCCGGCCGGTCACGAACAGGATGGGGATATCGCCGCTCATCGTCGCCTCCTCGATCGTCCGACTTTTATCACAGCCCCGCCGGAGGGTCAACTTGGAGGGGAAGACCCCTTCCAACGGGCGCCGGGAAGACCCGGCCGCCCTGCCTCCCCTTCTCGGGCGGGGCATGGACCCCGCCCTGCGACCAAGGGGGCGACTCCCCCTTGGAACCCTCTCCGAGCGGCTCCCCGGGTCAAGACCCGGGTCTTATCGCCGCTCGTCAATCGCGGCGCTCGCGAACGAGGCTGGGGCCGCCCTCTGCCCCCGACCCCGGGGGAACCAGTCCCGTCGGTTCCCCCCCTCGGCAAAGCCAGGGGGGGCCCCCCCTCCGCTACGGGGGCTTGAGGACGGCCCCAGCCTCGCTCTCATGGCCGCGATAAAAAAGGGAAAAGGAATTACGGTATAGTAAAATAATGTCCGAAAGGCGACGATGACCGGACGGGAGAGGGTCGAGGCGCTCGTCGAAGGCCGCCGGGCCGACCGGCCGCCCTTTTGCCCCGCCGTTTACGAGCACAAGGCCGCCCTGGTCGGGGCGACGCCGTCCCGCCTCGCCCGGGACGCCGAGCTCCTCGAGCGGGCCTTGGAGGCCGAGCTCGACCTCTACCAGCCCGACATCCTGACCGTCGGGGTGGACGTCTACAACGTCGAGGCCGAGGCCGCGGGGGCGCGGATCCGCTTCTCCGACGGCCCCGATATCCCCTCCGTCGAATCGCGGCCGATTCGTCCCGGCGAGGACGTGCGCCTTCTTCCCCTTCCGGACCCCGAGCGAAGCGGCCGGATGTACGTCTTCCTCGAAGCGGGCCGGCGCGTGGCCGTCCGGCACGGCCGGGAGGTCTTCATCCGCGGAGCCCTGAGCGCGCCCTTTTCCATGGCCTGCGAGCTCGTCGGGACGGAAGCCATGCTCCTTTCGCTCCTCGACGACCCCGAGTGGTCGGCCACGCTCCTCGACTTTTGCGGCGCGGCGGTCCAGGCCTACGGCAGGGCCTTCGTCGACAGGGGCCTGGGGGTCGTCCTCTTCGATTCGAGCGCCGCCCCCCCTCTCCTTTCGCCCGCCCTTTACCGCCGCGCGGTTCGACCCTATGCCGAGCGGACGATCCGCTATTTCCGAAGCGACCTCGGCCTGCCTTACGTCCCTTACATCATCGGCGGAGACACGGCGCCGCTTCTCGACGACATCTTGGCCGCGGGGACGAACGGCGTCCTGGCCGATTTCAAGGCGGACCTGGCGCTCTACGTCGAGCGCTTGCGCGACCGGCCGGTCCTCCTCCGGGCCAACATCGACCCCCGCTTCCTCGAGGCCGTCCCGGCCGCGGCCATCACGTCGCGGGCCCGCGAAATCCTGGCGACGGGACGCCGCCATCCCCGGTTCATGCTCGGCACCGGGATCATCCCCTACGGTCTCGATCCGGCCAAGGTCGTCGCCGTCCGCGACGCCCTGAACATCCCGGAATAGCCGGCCGTGTGAATTTCCGGCTTCCCGAGCGTCTCTTATATCGGAGAAGAAAACGGCCATGCCCGACGTCCGGGACGAGGATAAGCTTCGGAACGGAAAGGCGGAGGTGCCGGCCGGGCCGGCAGACTTCGGCGGGCCTTCCGCCGGCCGGGCCGACATCCGCCGGGGACACCGCGGCCGCCTCCGGGAGAGGTTCCTCAAGGGGGGGCTGGGCGGATTCCTGGATCATGAGGTCATCGAGCTCCTCTTGACCCTCGGAACTCCCCGCCGCGACTGCAAAGAGGCGGCCCGGACGGCCGTCCGCGAGTTCAAATCCCTCCGCGGAGTCCTCGAGGCCGACGACCGCGAACTCCTCCGGATCCCCGGCCTCGGCCCCCGCAACGTCTTCGGCATCCGCCTCGTCCAGGAGGTCGCCCGCCGCTTTCTCAAGGACCGGATCATCGGCCGCCCCTATCTCCGGTCTTCCCGCGAGGTCTTCGAATACCTGACCCACGCCCTCCGCGACCTCCGGCGGGAGCACTTCAAGGTCCTCTTTCTCGACGCCAAGAACCAAATCATCGAGGAGCGGACCCTCTTCGAGGGGACGGTCGACTCGAGCGCCGTCTATCCTCGGGAAATCATGAAGGACGCCCTGCGCTACGACGCCGCGGCCTTGGTCTTCGCCCACAACCATCCCTCCGGCGACCCCGAGCCTTCGCTTTGCGACCGGGAGATCACGAAGGAGCTCGTCCTGGCGGCCAAGGTCATGGGGCTCAAGGTCCTCGACCACGTCGTCATCGGGAACAACCTCTATTACAGCTTCGCCGACCACGGCCTCATCGCCGATTATGACCTCCTTTACCTCAGCCTCCACAGCAGGTAAACTAAGGCCATGAAGCCCATCGCCGAAATCGCCGAACGACTCGGCATCGACACCCTCTTTCTCGAGCCCTACGGCCGGTTCAAGGCCAAGATCGACCCGGCCGCGGCGGCCGACCGCCCCCGGGCCGGAAAGCTCATCCTCGTCACGGCCATGACCCCGACCCCGGCCGGAGAAGGGAAGACGACGACGGCCATCGGCCTCGTCGACGCCCTCGTCCGCCTGGGGAAGCGGGCGGCGGCGGCCTTGCGCGAGCCTTCGCTCGGCCCGGTCTTCGGAATGAAAGGCGGGGCGACGGGCGGCGGGCAGGCCAAGGTCGTCCCCTCCGACGAGATCAACCTCCACTTCACCGGCGATTTCCACGCGATCACCGCCGCCCACAACCTCCTGGCGGCCATGTCCGAGAACCGGCTCCATTTCGACGGGACGTGCGGCCTCCTCGACGACCGGACCCTTGCCTGGAAAAGGGTCCTCGACATGAACGACCGCTCCCTCCGGGAGATCATCGTCGGGCTGGGCGAGGCCTTCTCCGGCGTGGCCCGGGAGACCTCCTTCGATATCACCGCCGCCTCGGAAGTCATGGCCGTCTTCTGTCTGGCCCGGAACCTCGCCGACCTCAAGGCCCGGATCGGCCGGATCGTCATCGGCTACGGCTCCGACGGGAAGCCGGTCGCGGCCGCTCAAGTCAAGGCCCAGGGGGCCATGACGGCGCTTCTCAAGGAGGCCCTCAAGCCCAACCTCGTCCAGACGCTCGAGGGGGCGCCGGCCTTCGTCCACGGAGGACCGTTCGCCAACATCGCCCACGGCACGAATTCCGTCATCGCCACCGGCCTCGCCCTCCGGCTGGCGGAATATGTCGTCACCGAGTGCGGCTTCGCCTCCGACCTGGGAGCCGAAAAGTTCTTCGACATCGTCGTCCGGACGGGGGAGATTCCGCCCCCGGCGGCCTGCGTCCTCGTGGCCACCCTCCGGTCCCTCAAGTTCCACGGCGGAGTCAAGCTGGACGCCTTGACCGCCGAGAATCCGGCCGCCGTCGAGAAGGGATTCGACAACCTCCGCCAGCACATCGCCAACGTCAGGACCTTCGGCCTGCCGCTCGTCGTGACCCTCAATCGGTTCCCGACCGACACGGACGCGGAGGGCGCGGCCTTCGCCGAGCTCTGCCGCCGGGAAGGAGTCCGTTCCGCCCCGAGCGACGTCTATGGCCGGGGAGGAGAAGGGGGCCTGGTCCTGGCCCGGGAAGTCCTGGCGGCCATCGCGGAAGATCCGGCCGATTTCAAATTCCTGTATCCGCTCGAGATGCCCCTCGCCCAGAAAATCGAGACGATCGCTCGGACGATTTACGGCGCCGGCCGGGTCGATTTCGAGCCCCGGGCCCGGCGCAAGCTCCAGCGGTTCGAGGCCGACGGCTATCTCGCCGTTCCGGTCTGCATCGCCAAGACCCAGTATTCCCTTTCGGACGACGCCCGGCTTTTGGGCCGGCCCCGGGACTTCGCCCTCCGGGTCACGGATGCAACCCTGAGCGCCGGGGCGGGCTTCGTCGTCGCCCTCTGCGGTGAGATCATGACCATGCCCGGGCTTCCCCGGTCGCCGGCCGCGGAAAAGGTCGATGTCTCCGACGACGGCTCGGTCACCGGGATCATGGGCTGACGACCTCCCAAAACGGCCGATAGGGATCTTTTCTTCCTCAAGAAGCCGGCCATGGAAGCGAGGCCGGAATGCCAGGGACAGGCGCTGGAGCGTTTTACACCCGGGAGAAGATGTGGTAAATAGAGACTGAGAATTTCCCGCCCGGCAGACGTCTTTAAGAAGTGGACTCATCCCGCGAGGAGGATGCGATGAAGGACGATGGGCTGGCCCCCAAGGACGTATCCAAGAGCAAGGCCATCGAGGCCGCCGTTTCCCAGATCGAGAAGCAGTTCGGCAAGGGAGCGGTCATGAAGCTCGGCCAGCGCGGCGCGGCGATGAAGGTCGAGGCCATCCCCACGGGCTCCATCGCCTTCGACCTGGCTCTCGGGATCGGAGGCTTTCCCCGCGGCCGCTGCGTCGAGGTCTTCGGCCCGGAGGCGACGGGCAAGACGACCCTGGCCCTCCACGTCATCGCCGAGGCCCAGCGCCGGGGCGGACAGGCGGCCTTCATCGACGCCGAGCACGCCCTCGACCCCACCTACGCCGGAAAAGTCGGGGTGGACGTGGATAACCTTCTCATCTCCCAGCCCGATTACGGCGAGCAGGCCCTGGAGATCGCCGAGGTTCTCGTCCGGAGCGGGGCCGTCGACGTCGTCGTCGTCGATTCCGTGGCCGCCCTCGTCCCCAAGGCCGAGCTCGAGGGAGAGATGGGCGACGCCCACATGGGACTCCAGGCGCGGCTCATGAGCCAGGCCCTCCGGAAGCTGACGGCCATCGTCGCCCGGTCCAAGACGTGCTTTATCTTCATCAACCAGATCCGGGAGAAAATCGGATTCTTCCTGGGCAATCCGGAAACGACGACCGGCGGCCGGGCCTTGAAGTTCTACGCCTCCCTCCGGATCGACATCCGGAGGATGACGTCCCTCAAGGAGGGCGACGCCATCATCGGCAATCGGGTCAAGGTCAAGATCGTCAAGAACAAGATGGCCCCGCCCTTCCGGGACGCCGAGTTCGACATCATCTACGGAGAAGGGATCTCCAGGGAAGGCGACCTCGTCGACATGGGCGCCGGCCTCGGCCTCATCGAAAAGACAGGGACCTGGTATTCCTACAAGAACGAGCGGATCGGGCAGGGCCGGGACAACGTCAAGCGGCTGCTCAAGGAAAACGCCAAGCTGGCCGCCGAGCTCGAAGCCGACATCCGGAAGAAAGTCAAGCTGGGCGAGGCCGTCGAGGAGGCCGCCGAGGCCGAGGAGAGCCCCGAAAAGGGCCCGGAGAAGCCGCCGGACAAGCGCGGAGGGAGATGATGCCGAAACGCCGGGATTTCCTAAAAGCTTCCGGTTGGGGGGGCGCGGCCTGGGCCGCCGGCATTACCGCCTCGGGGGCGGCGGGACAGGAAGGGAAGCCCCAGGCGGTCTATTCTCCCCTGGACTTCTCCCGTCTCACCGGGACTCCGGGTTTCAGCGAAACCCTCCTCAAGAACCACTTCACTCTTTACCAAGGCTACGTGACCAACACGAACCGGCTTCTTGAAATCCTGGCCCAGATGGGACGGGAGGGCAAGCTGGCGACTCCGGAGGGGGCCGAATTGCGCCGCCGTCTCGGCTGGGAGTGGAACGGCCTGCGCCTCCACGAACTTTATTTCGGCAACCTTGGCGGAAAGGCGCCCCTCGAGTCCGGGGGGAAGCTCGGCCGCGTCCTGGCCGGGAGCTTCGGCTCCGTCGAGGCCTGGACGAAGGACTTCAAGGCCGTCGCGGCGATGCGGGGGATCGGCTGGGTCGCCCTCGTCGAGGACGGAGCGAACGGACGCCTCTTCAACATCTGGGTCAACGAGCATGACGGCGGCCATTTCGCCGGAGCCGGGCCGGTCCTCATCCTGGACGTTTTCGAACACGCCTACATGATCGATTACGGGCTGAAAAAGGCCGATTACGTCGAGGCTTTCTTCAAGGCGATCGACTGGGCGGCCGCCGAAGCGCGCCTCCGATGAACCCAAGGACCGGCCGGGAGGCCATGCGCTCGCCCAAGAAGGGGCTTCCGCCGGGAAGCCTGGTCCATGTTGGGGAGAGGAAGGTCGACAAGCCCCGGATCACGATCATCGACTACGACGCCGATCATTTCCTGGAGAAAGAGGTCGATTCCGTCGAGGAGTGCTTTCCCTTCCACGCGACCTCGACGATGACCTGGATCAACATCGACGGGGTTCACGACCCGGACCTCATCAACCGGCTCGGCACCGCCTACGGACTCCACCCTCTCATCCTCGAAGACATCATGACGACCTCCCAGCGTCCCAAGATGGAAGACCTGGGGTCTTCGCTCTACGTCGTCCTGAAGATGCTCGAGCTCGGCGGGAAGGGCGAGGAGATCGTGACCGACCAGCTCAGCCTGGTCCTGGGGGCGAATTACGTCGTCTCCTTCCAGGAGAGGCCGGGCGACATGTTCGACCCGGTCCGGGAACGCCTCCGCTTGGGGAAGGGCCGGATCCGGAAACAGGGTGCGGATTATCTCGCCTATTCCCTCCTCGACGCCGTCGTCGACCACTACTTCGTCGTCCTCGAGAACCTCGGGGAGAAAATCGAAGCCCTCGAAGACGAGCTCGTCTCCGACCCCCGCCAGGAAACGCTTCACAAGATCCACGCCCTCAAGCGGGAGATGATTTTTCTTCGCAAATCCATCTGGCCGCTCCGCGAGGTCGTGGCCAAGCTCGAGCGGTCCGAGTCGGACCTCGTCCGGGAGGCGACGGGGATCTTTTTCCGCGACGTCTACGACCACACGATCCAGGTCATCGACAACATCGAGACGTTCCGCGACATGCTCTCCGGGATGCTGGAGACGTACCTCTCCAGCGTCTCCAACCGGATGAACCAGGTCATGAAGGTCCTGACGATCATCGCCACGATCTTCATCCCCCTGACCTTCCTCGCCGGCGTCTACGGGATGAATTTCAAGCACATGCCCGAGCTCGAATGGAAATACGGATATTTTCTCGTCTGGGGCGTGATGATCGCCCTCGGGGCCGGAATGGCGGTCTTGTTCCGGCGGAAAAAATGGCTCTAGGCCGCGGACGCCGAGAAAGGAGGCGCCGGTGAAGGGAAAGACGATTCTCATTCTCGTCCTGGTGGGACTGCTGGCCATCTTGCTCATCCAGAATTCGGGCTTGGCCCAGGTCAGGCTCTATTTCTGGAGCCTCTACATGCCCCTCTTCCTTCTCGTTCTGGGCGTCTTCATTCTCGGACTGGTCGTCGGGTTCCTCCTGGCCAGGGTCGAGCAGGGGAAAAAGCGCAAGGAACCGGCCGCCCCCCCCATCGAGTTGCCGCCGTCCTCGCCTTCGGCGGATTTGTAGGGATTCCGCCTAGTCCGGCCTCCCGATCGCGGTCATGTAGACGACGCTCTCCTCTTTCCCGTCCGCTCCGACCAGGGCGTTGACTTCGTCGTCGTAGAGGGCCGCGATCTGACACGAACCGTAGCCCAGCCCCACGGCCGCCAGGGCGGCGGCGTGGCCGATATGTCCGGCGTCCAAGTAAACATACCGGTATCCCCGCTCCCGGTATTTCCAGGTCGACCGGCCGAAGACGGCCGTCCAAATGAAGACGACATTCGCCCCGGCCGTGAATTCCTGGTCGAGCGCGGCCCGGGCCACGGGCTCGCGGACGTCGCCCGGCCGGAGGGATTCGAGAGCATGGCCGGCGGGGGCGTAGTGATAGAGGCCCGCCTCGAGGCCGTCGACGGCGTGGACGGCGAGATAGGTTTCGAGGGGATAGAGGGCCCCGGCCGAGGGCGCCGCCCGAAAAGAGAATCCGCGAAAAAGCCGCGTCGTACCCTGCGTCGCCCAGAGGAGCTGGCCGAGGTCGGCCAGGGGCATGGCCGTCTCCCCGAAGCGGCGCACGCTCCGGCGCGCCTGGACGACGTCCCAGACCGGCGGCCCGCCCGCGCGGACCGGCTCGGGAAGCGGGATGAGCTTCGCCGCCGGAAAGGTTTTCCAGGCCGCCGGTTTCGCCCCCCAGTCCAGCCCGCCTCGCGGCATTCGGCCGCGCTCGTACTTCGTCTCTTGCTGGAATCGTCCGCCGATGCCGGCCATGATCTTTCTCCTTCTCCGCTCGTCGCCCGGATCTTCCGGGCTCAGTCCGCGACGGGAATTTCAGGCCAGGGCTTTCCGGAGGTATTTGGCCGTCGTCGAGCTCCTCGATCTCGCGACCTCCTCCGGCGTGCCCTCGGCCATGATTTCGCCGCCCCGGTCCCCGCCCTCCGGCCCCAGGTCGATGACGTAATCGGCGCTCTTGATGACCTCGAGGTTGTGCTCGATGACCATGACCGAATGGCCTTCCTCGACGAGCCTCTGGAAACAGCGGAGGAGGACCGAGACGTCGTCGAGGTGCAGGCCGATCGTCGGCTCGTCGAACAGATAGAGGACATGGGTGTCGCGCTCGTGGACGAGATGATAGGCCAGCTTGATCCGCTGGAGCTCTCCGCCGGAGAGGGTCGTCGTCGGCTGGCCGAGGCGGATGTAGCCCAGCCCGACTTCCCGCAAGGGTTTCAATTTCTTGACGATGTCCGGCCGGTCGGCGAAGAAATCGAGGGCGTCGTCGACGGTCAAATGGAGGACCTCGTCGATCGTCTTGGCCCGGTAGCGGACCTCGAGGACCTCGCTCTTGAACCGCCGCCCCCCGCAGGCCTCGCAGACGAGGGTCACGTCCGAGAGGAACTGCATTTCGACGATCTGCTGGCCCGCCCCCTCGCACTCCTCGCACCGCCCCCCTTTCGTGTTGAAGGAGAAATAGCCGGGCTTGAATCCCTGGGCCTTGGCCTCCCGCGTCTCGCTGAAGAGCTCCCGGATCCCGTCCATGGCCTTGGTGTACGTCGCCGGAATCGACCGGGGCGAGGTGCTGATCGGCGACTGGTCGACCATGACGATTTTGTCGACGAAATCCAGGCCCCGGATGTCCCGGAAGCCCCGCCGCGCCTCGCCGCTCCAGCCCCGGTACAGGACGTCATGAAGAAGGGTGCTTTTGCCCGATCCCGACACTCCGGTGATGACGGTCAGGGCGCCGAGCGGCAGGCGGACGTCGAGGTGTTTGAGGTTGTGGCAGTGGGCGTCCTTGATAAGGAGAAATTGCCGGGGAGTCCGGCGCCGCCTCGGGACAGGGATCCCCATCTCCCCGGAGAGGTAACGCAAGGTCAGGGAGCCGTTCGCGCCGTTCGCCGGAACAGTCCCGTTGCGTCCGTTTTTAAGGACGTCGCGGCTTGGGCCGGCGAACATAACCTCTCCGCCGCGCTCTCCCGCCCGGGGGCCGAGGTCGACGAGATGATCGGCCGCCCGGATGATTTCGGGGTCGTGCTCGACGACGAGGACCGTGTTGCCGACGTCCTTCAGCGAGCGGAGGATCCGGATCAGGCGGCCGTTATCGCGGGGATGGAGGCCGATCGACGGCTCGTCGAGGACGAAGAGCGTTCCGACGAGGGACGAGCTCAGGGCCGCGGCGAGGTTGATCCGCTGGGCTTCGCCGCCGCTCAAGGTGAACGTCATCCGGTCGAGGGAGATGTAGTCGAGCCCGACCTCGAGGAGGAATTTCAGCCGGTTTTCGATTTCGGCGACGAGCTTCTCGGCGACCCGCCCCTCGCCCGGAGTGAGGGCGAGACCCTGGAGAAAGTCGAACGCCTCCTTGACCGTGAGGCGGACGAACTGGCCGATCGTCAGGCCGCCGACCTTGACGCTCAGCGCCCGGGAATTGAGCCGCGTCTGGGAGCAGGCGGGACAGGGGGCGTACTTCCGGTAGCGGCTGAGAAAGACCCGGACCTGGACCTTGTATTTTTTCGCCTGGAGCCAGTCGAAAAAGCCCTGGACGCCGTACCAGCCGTCGCCTCCCTCGAGGATGAAGCGGCGGTCCTCGGCCTTGAGCCTCTTCCAGGGGACGTTGGTCGGGAGGCCGCGCTTTTTCGCCTCGCGGAGCATCTCCCGCATGATCCCCCGCGAGACGGGTTTCGTCCAGGGCTCGACGGCGCCCTCGGCCAGCGATTTCTCGGGGTCGGGGATGATTTTCTCTTCGTCGAGGACGGCCAGGTCGCCGAAGCCGTGGCATTCGGGGCAGGCGCCCTGGGGGCTGTTGAAGGAGAAGAGGTTGGGAAAGGGATCGTCATACGCGATCCCGCAGGTCTTGCATTCGAGCTTGTCCGAATAGGCGAGCTCCCGGCCGTCGTCGGCCCGGACCTTGACCCGTCCTCCGCCGTGCTTCATCGCCGTCTCGAGAGAATCGACAAGACGTTCCCGGTCGTCGGACGAAAGGGCCAGCTTGTCGACGAGGATGTCGAGGCTCTCCGCCTTGAGGCTTTTGGCCTCGACGGCGTCGAAGGGGACGACCTCTCCCCCGCGAAAGAGACGATAGAAGCCCAGCTTCTTGAGGGGCCCCAGCCCCTTTTCCCCCGGCCAGGCGAAGGTGATCGCCAGCCGGGTGTTCTCCGGAAGCCGGGCGACTTCCCCGGCGATGGCGTCGATCGTGTCGCGCCGGACGGGCCGGCCGCAGCTCACGCAGTGGACGGTCCCGATCCGGGCGTAGAGGACGCGGAGGTAGTCGTAGGCCTCGGTCACCGTGGCCACGGTCGAGCGGGGGTTTTTCGTCGCCGCTTTCTGCTGGATGGCGATGGCCGGAGGAATGCCTTCGATGGCGTCGGCCTCGGGCTTGTCCATCCGTTCGAGAAATTGGCGGGCGTAGGCCGAGAGGGACTCGATGTACCGGCGCTGGCCTTCGGCGTAGAGGGTGTCGAAGGCCAGGGAGGACTTGCCCGAACCGCTCACGCCGGTGACGACGACCAGGCTGTCGAGGGGGATGTCCAGCGAGATGTTCTTCAGATTGTGGACCCGGACGCCCTTCAGGCTGATGCATTCGCTCGGCGCGTCGGCCATTTCCAAAATCGCCTCCGGAAATATCCTATTATAGCAAAGAACGGCCCCCCTTCGCTATAATAGCCGCGATGCGAAAAGGCCGGCGGCGCGCCCTCCTTCTCGGCGCGGTTCCCTTCGTCACCCTCGTCCTCGCCCTCCCCTTCGCCAACCGGCTTCGTCCGACGGTCCTCGGCCTGCCGTTCATCCTCTTCTGGATCGTCCTCTGGGTCGCCTTGACCCCCTTGGCCCTCTTTTTCGCCGACCGGCTCGAGCGCCGCGACAGGGCCGTCGACCGGGAAGACGAGCCGTGACGCCGGCCCTGGCCATCATCTTCGGCGTCGTCGTCCTGGCCGCCGGCGTCGGGATCTGGGCCGGCCGGCGCCTGCCCATGAACCTCGAAAACTGGACGGTCGGCGGCCGCCGGTTCGGCCTCCTCCTCCTGTGGTTCCTGATGGCCGGGGAAGTCTACACGACGTTCACCTTCCTCGGGGCGAGCGGCTGGGCCTACAGCCGAGGCGCGCCGACGTACTACGTCATGATCTACGGGACCCTGGCCTACGCGATCTCGTTCTTCCTTCTCCCCGAGATCTGGCGGCGGGGCAAGCGTTTCGGCCTCCACACCCAGCCGGACTTCTTCGTCCAGACCTTCGGCAGCCGGGCCCTGGGGGTGTTCGTCGCCCTGGTCGGCGTGGCCTCCCTCCTTCCCTACCTCCAGCTCCAGCTCGCCGGCCTGGGTCTCATCGTCGAGGTCGCGAGCGCCGGGGCGGTGGGGGCCGGCGTGGCCATCCCGGCCGCTTTCGTCCTGACCTGCGCCTTCGTCTTCACCAGCGGCCTCCGGGGGAGCGCCTGGGTGGCGATCATCAAGGACGTCCTCATGATCGCCGCCGTGGGGATCGTCGGGATCGGCGTCCCGGCGATCCACTTCGGGGGCCTGGGGCCGATGTTCAAGACCCTGGCCGCCCGGGCGCCCCAACATCTCGTCTTTCCCGGCTCGACGGCCTCCATGGGCGTGGCCTGGGTCATGTCCACCGTCCTCCTGACGGGGGCGGGATTCTACATGTGGCCGCACATGTTCGCCTCGGCCTATTCGGCCCGGAGCGACTCGGTCATCCGCCGCAACGCGATCATCATGCCTTTCTACCAGCTCCCCATCCTTCTCGTCCTCGGCGTCGGGCTCACGGCTTTCCTCGTCCTTCCGGGCTTGGCCAACGGCGACATGGCTTTCCTGACCCTTGTCCAGAAAACCTATCCGGCCTGGTTCCTCGGATTCGTCGGGGCGGCCGGCGCCGTCACGGCCATGGTCCCGGCTTCCGTCCTCGTCCTCACGGCTTCGACCTTGATCGCCAAGAACATCTACCGGGCGGGTTTCCGGCCGGGGGCGAGCGAACAGTCCGTCCTTCGCCTGTCCCGGGCGATGGTCGTCGTCGTCATGGCCGCCGCCCTCGTCTTCGCCCTCGTCTTTCCCAACGCCCTCGTCAACCTCCTTCTCCTCGGCTATGACGGGGTCTCGCAATTCTTCCCGGCCGTCGTCCTGTCGCTCGTCTGGAAGCGGACGACCAAGGCGGGAGCCTTCGCCGGGATGGCGGCCGGGATCGGCGTCGCCGCCGTTCTCGTCTTCGGGAAGAGGGATCCGCTTTGGGGGTTGAACGCCGGGTTCATCGCCCTGGGCGTCAACGCGGCCGTCACGGTCGCCGTCAGCCTAATGTCGAAACGGAGGTCCGCCCATGCTTGAGGATCTTCGGCTTGAAATGGAAGCCAAGAGCGCCCGGATCGTCGGCTGGCGGAGGCACTTCCACCGCCGTCCGGAGACGGCCCACAACGAGTTTGAGACCTCCAAGGCCCTCCGCGAATTTTTCGAGAGGTCGGGACTCTCCGTCGCCGGGATGGCGGGGACCGGCCTGCGGGCCGTGCTCGACGGCCTGCCCGGCGGCCGGACCGTGGCCCTCCGGACGGACATCGATGCCCTGCCTCTTGCCGAGGAGGGCGACAAGGAATACGCGTCGACGATCCCCGGAGCCTGCCACGCCTGCGGCCACGACGGACATATGGCCGTTCTGATGGCCGCCGCCGAGGCCCTCACCCGGCGGAAGGACCGCTTCCGGGGAAGAGTCGTTTTCCTCTGCCAGCCGGCGGAAGAGCTGCCGCCCGGGGGGGCGAAGCCGATGATCGCCGCCGGCGCCCTGAACGGCGTGTCGGCGATCTTCGGCCTTCATCTCTGGCAGCCGATGCCGACGGGGACGGTCGGCGCGGTCCGCGGCCCGATGATGGCCCAGTCGGACAATTTCCGGATCTCGGTCACGGGCCGGGGCGGCCACGCTTCGATGCCCCACCAGGCCGCGGACCCGATTCTGGCCGCGGCCCACGTCGTCTCCGCCCTTCAAAGCGTCGTCAGCCGCAACGTCGATCCTCTCCAGCCGGCCGTCCTGTCGATCGGGACGATCCACGGGGGCACGGTCTACAACATCATTCCCGGCGAGGTCCGGCTCACCGGGACCGTCCGGACCTTCGACCCGGCCGTTCAAGGCCTCATGAAGCGCCGCCTTTTCGAGATCGCCCGGGCGGCGGCCGGCTCTCTCGGTGCGGAGGCGGAGGTGGAATATGAGGACGGCTATCCGCCGCTCGTCAATGATCCGGAGGAGACGGACTTCGCCCTGGCCGTCGCCGCCCGGGTCCTGGGGGCCGACAAGATCCTCCCCCTCCGACCCGTCATGGGAGGCGAGGATTTCGCCTATTATCTCCGTGAAGTCCCCGGAGCGTTCCTCTTCTTCGGCGCAGGGGACGGGATGCGTTTCCCCCACCACCATCCCGGCTTTGATCTCGACGAAAAAGCTCTGGCTCCCGCGGCCGCCCTTATGACGGCCATCGCCCTGGAATACCTGGCGAGGCCGGATTGAGCTTCGGACTCGTCCTGGCCCTGGCCCTCGCCCTGGCGATGGACGCCTTCGCCGTCTCGATCGGGGCCAGCCTCGTCATGCGCGGCTGCACGGCCCGGCAAAC
>Ga0208828_1000155_pt1 | contig 31282 bp, 29 predicted proteins | sample Kivu_160m_FD_185487 | JGI IMG/M metagenome (GOLD analysis project Ga0208828, IMG submission 185487) | Freshwater microbial communities from Lake Kivu, Western Province, Rwanda to study Microbial Dark Matter (Phase II) - Kivu_160m (SPAdes)... | ecosystem: Environmental > Aquatic > Freshwater >... | reverse complement strand
GTTTATTACGTTTATGTAAATTCGGAGAAAGGTCAATTTGAATCTCTAACTCTGGCTGGTCACGTAATTTGATATTGTACCCGAGCAAGTTATTAGTAAATCCTGTTCCGTACGAAATGTGAAGGTGAATGCCACCTTTTCGTAAAACAATCCAGCGATTCATAGCAATATTCTTATTGTGTTCTGTTCTATTTCAACCAAACTCATTATACCACAGGAAATTAGACACAATCGTGAAACACAGCATAAGGCGACTGTACAAATGTCAGTTTTATCTATCAATTGCGCGGAATACAATATGAAATGACCTTACCTAGGCCAATACTTTCATAATGTGCATAACATATGTAGTTCCCAGGTATAAGTTGTGGTAAAATCTGTGCTATGAACAAAGACTCATTTTTGGGAGTTTGTTAATGCCTAATCACCCGTTAGTGGAAGTGTTTGGGTTTCCGCCAGCAAATCTATCCACTGCGGCGGAGCGGTATCGTAAATTCAAGCTGTGCCCCTTTAATAATAAGGTCCCGAACTGTACCAAAGACAAGGCGGATAATCCACTTGGTGTCTGCAGTGTATCCTATGGAGACGTTGTTGCCATTACGTGTCCGGTGCGATTTCGCCAAGATTGGTTGATAGCGGAGGACGCTGCAGCCTTTTTCTTTCCAGAAGGAACTTCTTGGACGTCCTTGTCAGAAGTACGACTTAATGACAAGAACGGAAATACAGCAGGAAATATTGATATAGTACTTGTTGCTTATGATAGTTTGGGGAAAGTCACGGATTTCGGTGCCTTAGAGGTACAGGCTGTATATATATCAGGTAACATTCGTAGACCTTTTGAATACTATTTGGAAAACCCGGCAGAACGAGCTAATATGGATTGGAGAAAAGAGACAAATTACCCTCGTCCCGATTATTTATCATCAAGCCGGAAACGACTTGCTCCACAGTTATTATATAAAGGTGGCATACTTAATAAATGGAACAAGAAGATAGCAATCGCCCTTGACGAGGGATTCTTCTCAACGATTCCGGATTTAAAGGAAACAAGTGCAGAGACAGCCAACTTCGTTTGGCTCGTCTATGATTTAGATGTTAAACCTTCGATGAACCAATACTCACTTATAAGGCGTAGGACAGTATATACCGTTTTCAGCGAGTCACTTGATCAAATTGTTCGACCCGAAGTCGGTGAGCCCGCGGAGTTTGTTCAGAAGTTGCAGGAAAAGTTGGATGAAAAGTTGGAAAGTAGTACCTCTCCGGACACTAAAACTATTGACATAGGAGATTGAATGCATCAGCTTGAATTATTTTCTAGCACGCGTTCAAATCGAGTGGTAAATGTCGCGTCTATACCGCAGAGAAGTCCCTTTCGTTATCCTGGCGGGAAGACATGGCTAATACCACAAATTAGATATTGGCTAGCTAGTTTCAGTAAAAAACCAAATATGCTAGTTGAGCCGTTCGCGGGTGGTGGTATAGTAGGCTTAACTGTTGCTTTTGAAGGACTCGTAAATCGAGTTCTACTGGTTGAACTAGATGAGCAGGTTGCAAGCGTTTGGCAAGCGATATTAACCGGTGAAGCGGACTGGCTAGCAGAGCGAATACTAAATTTCAAAATGACGCAAGAATCCGTTGCTGAACAGCTTAGTAACGGCGGTACTTCCCTACGAGAATTAGCTTTCAAAACGCTACTTCGAAATCGGGTGAGTCACGGTGGAATTATGGCACCGGGAGCCGGCTTTATTAAATATGGCGAGAGTGGAAAGGGTATTAGTTCACGCTGGTATCCTCGTACTTTAGCTAGGCGCATACGTGACATCGGAAGAATTAAGGACAGGATTGAGTTCATTCGCGAGGACGGGTTAAATATCATTCGTAGGTATGCCAATCAACCGGATGTGATTTTTTTCATTGATCCCCCTTACACTGCTGCCGGAAAGAGAGCTGGGACACGATTGTACACGTATAACGAACTGGACCATGATAGCTTATTTGCGATTGTTGAGTCGATACAGGGTGATTTCTTAATGACCTATGACAATGTAGAAGAGGTCAGAGCCATGGCAAAGCGACATGGCTTCAAGGTGGTGGAGATAGTGATGAGAAACACACACCACATCGAAATGGCAGAGTTATTGATAGGAAAGGATCTTAGCTGGGCGCGAAAATAGCTAATATTTGTTGCCCACTTGTGACGATTTAATACTAACACCGTGAAGGTTTACCTTAACAAATTAGCACCATCCAGGGATCCACAATTCGTCATATTGTGTAGGTACCACACAATTCATTCGTACCAAACCTGCGTCAAATTACCGAAGGTAGACTCTTCTGTTGAAGTATGAGGATAGCGAATACAGACCTGCGGCCCGGGCGTTCCAGTAAATCTGGAATCTCCGATAGTAGGCTTGACGTTATCACGAAATATAGAGGATGGAAAAGCTGGCACAATCTCGGTATTGAGGTTTCTGGCATTCCGTTGTACAGCCTCGATAGATGTAAGTAGATCCTTCATAAGCGGTTGTAAATTACTCAGTGGTATGTTTAAGACTGGGCGCTGGATGTCCCGCTTAGTGCTATATCTCATAATATGAGGCAAATCTGTAAATAGGTGAAGTAATGGATTATTGCGCAGCTTCACTATAGCTGCCAATGTTTCTCCTGAAAGAAAAGCCTGATAACGCTCTTGAATAGAAGTTAGATCATCAAAAGCCCATCTTGCCTCTCTACTGAGATATTTTTGCCAAGAAACCGCAGGTGTTACCGGAGCATTTCGGTCGAGACCCAAGTGTAATGATATTAATGCGGAAGATTCCTCACTAAACAATTCCCTTATTGTGGTGGGGACAAATCCATCAGATGATGCCTTAACCATGTTACCGAATAAACTTAAAATTCCGTTGATAATCGAAGAAGCTTCAGATAAACCTACCTTGGCAATGGTCGCAACTGCCTTCTCTTGTCTAAGACGAAAAGTAAGATCTAATACGACTGCAATTATGTAGGCACTGGGCAAATCTACTATGATGTTTTCTACGATACCAGTATAACGCCCAAATATTGAAGGAAAAACTATATAGACGATTAGCAGGGTAACGGTTATGATACAAACAATTACGCCGAACAGAACAAATATTTTTTTAGTAGACACGTGATCAATAACCTCGTTTCAAAGTTTCAACAGTTACAAAACAAGGATTGTATTTGGTTTAGTGATAATAATCACACTTGTTCTTTATCCACATTGTCTTCCTAAATTAATTGGCGAGGCTATGCCCAGAAAGCCATAATGTGAAAATAAGCTAACCAATCCCTTAGATCATTGAAATTTTAAGACCGCGTATCTAATTGCCAAGTTAGTGATTCATCCGGTCCTACCAGCCACACGCTATTGAAACCTAGTGTACTGGCCCATGGGCTCCACTTTGAGCAGAAGGCTTCAAAAACAGCGTCAAAACCAAGAACAGGTAGTCTGGTAGCATCAAGTGCAAGTACCAAGCCCGGTCGGTTCGCTGCTGCGATCTTTTGAGCTTTGGTGTCTATGGCAGATTTAATCTGTTCTGCCAATGCTGTGGAATTACCTTTCCTTTCAATCTTGCCTTCACGATTAAGAGTTTTCCAGAGTTCGGGGTCTACGTTTGCGCGCACAACTTGAATGTATAACTTCCGGTCATCTCTCTGACTATCGACGGCTTGACAATCGACTATTCCTTCACTGATAGTAGGTTGATTCCAATTACCGCCTGCATTATTAAGTTTATTAACTAATATTCGACATGCCGATAATGTGTCCTCCTCACCTTGCGGACTAGAGCCGTTCAGTGTGTAGGAAAATGTGCCATCTCCTTTCTGGCCGGCACTCGCACTCCTGCCTTGTCTGGCTGATTCTGTGAATCCTATAGTCTTATCTTTTCTCCTGTGCAAGGCTGAAAGTTGGTCGCTCATGCCAATGCCGTCAGTTAGCGACTTGTTAAAACTACGGGAAGTAGACCCACAATCTGGGCCTGGACACGGGGTTCGTTGTGCCGGGGGAAGATCGGGTGATTCATCTAATTGCCTGCCACATTTCGCGCAAAAGACAGGTTCTATCATATACATCCGATGGGCGAGGGTGTACAACCCTGGAAATTCCTAGCTGTATAGGTGACATCCATTTAGCATAATTATATCATACGAAACATCGCGTTGGTTGGGGGTCAGTGGTAGTGTGCTAATAAGCCAATGTGAAGGTCTTGGAAAAAGTTTTACCTTTTGTACGCAATGGTGGGCCATTGTGGACTCGAACCACAGACCCCGGTCTTATCAGGACCGTGCTCTAACCGACTGAGCTAATGGCCCACGAAAAGAAGTATAACTTTTGTCCAGAGAGAGTGTCAAGGTTCTGGTAATCTGGAAAATAGATTATCGTTAATCGGCGGCTCTTCGGGCTTCGGCATATTTTACCAGGGCATGCATAGCTCGAGCGCATTGCTCGGGGGTGTCATAAACCGGTATGCCGGCTTCGTTTAAGATATTAACAGTTGGATCGTCAGTGCGGCGGAAGCGCAGAGTAATTACTGGCTTGTTATATTTCCTGGGTAGCGAGGCGAATGACCTTACCGCTTGAAATGCGGCATCAATTGCATTGGATAATGTCTTGTCGCTGTCCGTTGAGTTGGGCTTGATGCCCCAGACCTTTGGATTTATAGGCACATTTGTTATCACGCCATCGATATAGGCCAAGCTGAGTAGTTTTTCTACTACTCGCGTCTCATCATCAGCAGCGCGGTAGCCACTGGCGAAGTCAACCGGATTCCTGGCTGGTGGTGCGTGGGGTGGTAAAATCTTCTGCAGGCTTCTCTTGGTTTCGTCGTCGAACTCGGGCACCTCAAGCCCTAGAGAGGCACAGGCATCGGTAGTGACGACACCTTGCCCTCCACTTCCCATTATGGCTACACTTCTTCCTCTGGGCAAAGGTTGTTCTACGAGTGCCTCGGCCATCTCAAATGCGTGTAAGGCTTCTCTGGCTCTTATGAGCCCCACCTGTTGGCACATGCTTTCAAATATGTCTTCAGAACCAGCCAGTGAGGCGGTATGGGATAATGTGGCTCTGGCACCGGCACCTGTGCTGCCGCCTTTGTAAATAACAATTGGTTTTCTCTTTATAACGCCCTTGGCGAGTTCGAAAAATCTCTTGCCGTCTTTAAATCCTTCCATGTAAAAAACAATAACTTTTGTGTCATTGTCTTCGGCTAAATACTCCAGGTATTCGGAGGCTGTGATATTCGCTTGATTTCCGATGCTTATGAACTTGCTCAGGCCATATCCTTTGGCACTGGCTATTTCGGATAGATATCCGCCGAAAGTTCCGCTCTGAGAGACAAAGGCTATGGCTCCCGGTTTAGGCGCTTGGGGAAAACAAAGATTCAGGTTGCCTGCGGCACTCCATATTCCCATACAATTGGGTCCAACAAACCGTATTTTTCCTGTTCTGGCTATTCTCACCACCTCGTCTTCGAGCGCTTTTCCGTTACTACCGGCCTCGGCAAAGCCGCCAGGTATCAGGATTGCCCCTTTTACCCCTTTCTGTGAACACTGTCGCATAAGCTCGGGGACAGCAGGAGCAGGAGCTGTCATCACTGCGAGGTCAACCTGTGCTGGAATATCCAGGACACTACGATAGGACCGGAGACCCAGGATTTCTTTTTTATTCTGATTAACTGGATATATGTCTCCGCTGAATCCTGTGTTCAGCGGTCTTTCTACCATTAGATAGCCCCATTTACCCGCCGTATCGGAGGCGCCTAATATGGCAATTGATTTAGGCTTGAAGATGGGGTCTAATTGATCTACGATGTTGTTCAAGTTTGTGGTTCCCTGTTTGACGGTGTATTTGTTAAATCTGAAGAAGTCTATTATTATACTTTATTTGACGCACTTGTTGCTTACCATATGTGTGGAGGTACTGGCTTTCTTTACCATGCCCGAAACATCAACATTAGTCCATTAGTGCTGTGGAATGACTTATTTCAAAATAGCAGTTGTCATTGCGCAGCTTCTCTTTAATCCAGCAGCTCGTTCAGTCCTGTGTAGCTATCCGTCTGCCGACGAAGCTGGTAATCCAACTCTCCGATGGTCACCTCCGCCGTGGAAAACACAATCGCCCTGGCAAGATGACCGCCGGAGCAGGTATCTTTTCCGGAAAGTTGTATGTGTATATGGATAATGGGCGTATCATCCTTAATTGCTATCGACCCCTGGGCACAAACGATTTCTAACGGACCGTGGTAATCCACGCTTTCATATTTGCCAGGGAGCGCTTTTAAAAAGTTGAGTTGGGCATTTTCAATCGAACCTATGATACCGATGACTATCCCCGATTGGATTTCATATTCCCGACAATAACGAGTTATCTCACCAAGCAATTCTTGCCTCGGTTTCACCCTGAACACATGTATCTTTTTGAACAACAGGTTGCCCTCTTCTTTGTTGTCGCTTGCCACTTTAGTTTATCATAGTTCTAACCTGGACTTCTCTTATCTCTACGTTTTCGGTAGTATGTTCTGTTCGTCCAGTTGCAGTTTGATTTTTGGTTAGTCATACAGTTGGGTTAAAGTTGTTCAACCTGTGTGTTATACTTATCAAGTACAGGCACGGATATACAAAGAGAGGTAGTAATGGGTGTTATATTTTATAAAGAACCGAAGCTGAGTAACCCGATTTTGATAGCTTGTTGGCCAGGAATTGGAAACATTGGAATCATAGCAGTTGATATTTTAAGAAGGGTAATGGCGGCGGAAGAATTAGGCGAGGTAGAATCATGGGAATTCTTCTATCCCAGAAGAGTTTTAATCAGGGGAGGTGAATTGAAAAGCTTGGAGTTCCCCAGCAACAAATTCTATTTTAAGAAGATGGGGAAAAAGGATGTGATGTTCTTTATCGGTGAAGAACAGCCTACTGATGGGGCAAAAGCTTATGCCGAAGGAATAAAGGCTTACAGAATGGCTAATCTTGTTATAGATGTGGCACTTAAATTCGGGTGTCATAGAGTTTATACATCAGGAGCAGCTGTGGCACCTATTCATCATACTGCCAGGTCGAGAGTCTGGGTGGTGCCTAATAGGGAAGACTTGATTGATGAAGTAAAGAGCTATGAGAATACAGTGTTAATGTCGGATATAGAGGGCAGGGATGGGCAAGGAAATATTACCGGATTAAACGGGCTGCTACTGGGTGTTGCCAGAAAAAGGGGTCTGGAGGCTATATGTGTGATGGGTGAGGTACCAATTTATATTCATGGCTTTCCTATTCCATATCCCAAAGGGTCCAAGTCTGTGCTCGAAGTGTTGAGCGCTGCTCTGGGAATTGAAGTTTCGATGGATGAAATCAATGCTCTTGTTCAGCAAAGCGAAAGCGAAATTGATAGTGTGTATGACAGACTTCCTTCGGAGATAAGAGAACAACTTGATAAGTTGAAGTATGTGACTTATGCCGAGCCTAGCGAACCAGAGCCTATAACGGAAGAGGACAAGAAGAAAATCCTGCAAGAAATCGACAGGTTATTTAAAAAAGAGCCGGGGAGAGATTAGTTTTGCGCGAAGGACAATTGTTTAACCTCTTTGATAAGCCTAAGTTAGAGAGCTCGTCTTTGGTGGTGGCTTGGAATCAAGACGTCGGAAAAGTCGGGACAAAAGCTGCTGACTACCTGCGCAGAAAGCTGAAAGGACTTGAGTTTGCCGAGATCTGTCCTGAAAGCTTTTTCCCGCTCGGTGGAGTTTCAGTAGAAGATGACGTAGCCCAGTTTCCAGAAAGCAAATTCTACTGTTGTCCCGAAGAGAGTCTAGTTGTCTTTAAGAGCGATGTGCCACGGTACGAGTGGTATGAATTTCTGAGTTTGGTGTTAGATATAGCTGAGAAATACTTTAAGGTTAAGGAAATATACACTGTTGGCGGCATGGTTTCTAGTGCTGCTCATACCACGCCACGGATGTTGTTGTCTGTAGTCAACTCGGCCGAGATGAAGAGGAGGCTGAGCCATTATGAACTTGCTAGCGATATGGATTATGAAACTCAAGATGACCAAAGACCGACCTTCAGCTCATTTCTTCTCTGGGCAGCCAGGAGGAGGAGTATTGAGGGGGCTAGCCTTTGGGTGCCAATACCTTTTTATCTATTGGCAGTTGAGGACACACAGGCATGTAAGAAACTTGTAGAATTTTTTAGCCGGCGCCTTGAGCTGAATATAGATTTTGGAGATATTAATGAGACGGTGGCAAGGCAAAATAAGGAAATAGCTCAGCTTAGGAGCAAGTTCTCTGAGATAGATGGGTATATCAGTAAGCTTGAAGGTAACCTTAGTCTGACCGTGGAAGAGAGTGAGAAACTGGTTAGAGAAATAGAGCAATGGCTGAGAGGTGGGCATTGAGTCTGAGCCATTGCAATATTTAACGTCCTGATTTGGCGAGTTTTATTTGGCTCGCTTGACGATTGCGACCAGAGATCCGGGGCCACCGTGCACTCCCAGTGCGGGGCCAAGTCTTGATATACGTGGCGCTATGTTGGGGAAGAGGGAACGCGCATAGTCGGCAAGTGTTTTGGCATCATCTGGTGTGGTGCTGTGGACGATAGCCAAATCATCGATGACTGATGATGCTATGAACTCGCGTAGCCTGTCTATCCCTTTGGCTCGGGTGCGTGTTAATCCGGCTGGACGGATTTCGCCATCATGAAGAGTTATTAACGGTTTCACGTTAAGCTTTGATTCTATGGCAAAGATTGTCTTACCGAGACGTCCGCCTTTGACTGCATATCTTAGAGTGTCTAGAAGCGCCAGGGCACGCAGTTGATTAATGGTCTCGTGCGCTTTATCTATGACTTGTTGTAAGCTATAGCCGGCTTTGGCAGCGTGAGCTGCAACTATGGCGACAAGGCCTTGCCACATCGTTACACCGCGAGAGTCGATGACTTCAATCTTGGCACCTTTCGCTTCCGCAATCTCCTTGCCGACCAGGGCTGAATCGTATATGGCACTATGTTTGCTGGTAACATGTATAGAGACAATCTCGTTGTTTTCCCTGGTTATCTCTTCATATACCTTGGCGAAGTCTCCAGGTGATGGTGCTGCTGTAGATGGGTGAATCGAGCTGTTTGCCATTTTGTGGTAGAATTGGTCGCAGTCGATATCGACTCCGTCTCGATAGACCTCGTTACCAAAACGTAGATATGCCGGTACTACAGTAATGCCTAATTTTTTAGCTTCCTCTTGTGTGATATCGGAGCAACTATCAGTTACGACTTTTATTGACATAAATCAACATCCTTCCATAAGTTATGGCTCGCTAGAGATTAAGATTAGAGTATACTGTATGGTTGTGGTTGTGTAAAGTGGTTCACCGTTGCCGAGTTGTCTGGCTTGAAGTATAAGCTTTGGCGGGTTAAAATGAGGACTGGCTGTCATGTTAAGGTGTTGAGTTGGCAGGTTTTTAGCATCACTCTAGTTTAATCGAAGGATGGTAATAGAATGCAGCAAATCTTCCCCTGTCCCGCATGTGGAGCGCAGAATTTTATAGGTCAGGAATTCTGCCAGGTTTGTGGTCAGAGGTTCCAATACAATTGTCCGCATTGCGGTGCTCTTGTTGATGCTACATTGGTAAATTGTCCGGGATGCCGCCAGGGCCTCTTTTGGCCAACGCCGCAGAAGGTAAGGCCTTTCCCGAAACAGCCGGCAGCTTATCAGCAACCTGTAGGGGGTGGAGAGGAGGGGGTGAAACCGAAGCAGAAGTCCGACCCGTGGCTTACTGGATGTCTTGGTTTGGTAATCATTGCATTCCTGGCGCTGGGAGCTTATTTTATATACGATAATTTTATTAAGAAGCCATCGCCAGCTTTGCCTGGCGAAACGGGTTTTATACCGATATATTTTCAGGAGTTTGAACCCTGGCAAGATGTAATCACAATTGTTTAATCGGTATATGAGACACAAAGGTGGCTATATTTGTTGGATTTTTGCACTTGGCGGAGTTATGGTAGAAATCTCATCAGTCTGTGAATAATTGTGGTGTTTTTGGTTAACGAAATTGATGCGGACATGCTATAGGAGGAAGATTCGGTATGCAGGAAATGCTTGATTTTCTCAGTTATTTTTTTCTTGTTAATCCCAGTGCATCAGGAGTTGTTGTGGTCTGGATTCTGGCTTTGGTTTTCGGTGCAATCTGGCTTGCTTGTTATCGTCCGCCATTGCTTACCAGACCATGGCTCTGGGCAGTTCTCGCTGGAGGTGCTATTCTGGCACCCATCGCTATTACTGTTGCCGCCTACCCACTCAAAGCCGGGATTGCGTGGGTGTATAGCTCCTTATGTAGCCAGGCAACTCTGATGAAGTGGGCTTTGCTGACAAGCATACCATCGATGTACTTTTTTTGTTTGGTCAGAGAGGGATTCAAGCTGTTACCCGTGGTTATCTATTGGTGGTGTAAAGGCAGAGATATCGAACCTAAATTGGGTCTTGCCGCCGGCGCTGCGTCCGGTGCTGGCTTTGGGATACTTGAGTCTCAGTGGATGCTTAATTATGTCCTTGCCAGTGGATGGAGTTGGGAAAATGTCCAGATGTATGGGCTTGTGGCACTTAGTGGATTCTGGGAGAGCTTTTTTATGGTCGGTGTAAATGTAGCTACTTGTGCGCTGGCAGGTTGGGGGTTAGCTAAAAAGTGGGGGTGGCAGTTCTATCTCTTAGCCGCCTTCGTATATGTTGTTATGAATTATATGAAAGTTTTGGTAGACTTCGATATCATTTCATCTATTCAGGGGGAATTTTTTATCGCCGCCTGGGCGCTGATGGCGACGGGAGTGGCTCTTTGGCTCAGAGAGAGGAAGTCCAAAGTTTCAGGCTGAAAAACATAAAAAAGGGGGGTGATGTTTATGGATATTGCTTGGTTCAGAGACCTGGTTATCTGTATCTCAGGGTTGGTGGTAACGGGGGTGGTCATCTTCGCTGCTGTTCTAGCCTATCTTTTGTATAATAAGACGAGGGCTGTAATGAATTCGATAGAGGCTACTTCAGAGACTATACACGAGGTTTCTTCGGCAGTGAGGGATGAGGTAGTCAAGCCTGTGGTTCAATTGGCGTCTTTGATTCGAGGCATCAGTCAGGGCATTGATATGGTCAGTAGATTTTTCAGAAAGGAACAGGAAGGAGGTAGAGATGAGTGACAGCGATAGGGGTAGTGGATTTGTTATCGGGCTGGCTGTGGGAGCAGTACTCGGTTTAGCTATAGGGCTTCTTTTTGCCCCGAGGCCCGGTGAGGAAACGAGGCAATTGCTGAAAGAGAAGGCTGAATTGGCTCGAGAAAAAGCAGCGGAAGCTGCCAGTAAAGTGAGAGAGACTGCTGCTGAGATCACTAAAAAAGCTCAGGCAAAGATGAGGTAGTCATAAACAACTAAACTATAGCTTTAGTCATGAGCCTGGCAAACAGGCTCATATGAGAGGTGGCACTTGGATACAGAAAGTAGTGTCTTTAGAAGGAATCGGCGCGTGATATTTTTTGTGCTGGGCATCATCGTGGTCTTCTTGCTTCTCGCCGTATTTTGGAGTGTTCTACTGCCCTTTGTTTGCGGTCTGGTACTGGCTTATCTTATGAATCCTGTTATTTCCTGGCTTGAGAATAAATTGCCTGTTCAAGGCAAGTGGTCGTCAGCCAGGCGCACCTCCTTGATAGCAGTTATCTTTATAGTAACTCTGGTGGTCGTCGGTTTATTCACTTTCTATATCGTTACAGGTGTGGTGAGTTCCTTCTCAATCTTAATTAAGAATGCACCCCAGTATTTTTCTCAAGGTCTGAAGACTTTTCATGATTGGCTTAATAGTCTTCAGCAATGGCTTCCGCCTGAAACCCAACAGCAGTTAGGAATCAATTTACAGGATGCAGGTACTACACTGGGTGATGCTATGCGGGGTGCCTTCGGGAAAGGCGTTTCATATGTATCGAGCACCTTCGGCTTTATACTCGGTTTTGTTGCCTTACCTGTGTTCCTTTTCTACATCTTGAAAGATTGGGAAAAACTAAGAAACAGCTTTTATTCTGCTTTTGCACCACCGGTGGCTAAATATGTCAGAGGTGTTGTAGGTGTCATAGACAAGGTGTTGGGGCGATGGATTCGCGCCCAGCTAATGCTTTCTGCGGTCGTTGGTGTTTTGAGCTTTATTGGGTTAGCTGCTTTAGGAATACCGCTCGCCCCAGCCCTTGCGGCTTTTCAGGGGCTAATGGAGTTTGTTCCCATATTAGGGCCGTGGATTGGCGGTGCGGTTGGCGTTATTGTCACTCTGGCGATAGCACCGGATAAGGCAATATGGGTAGCTGTTGTCTATCTTGCTGTTCAACTGCTAGAAAATATTTTGCTTGTCCCCAGGATTCATGGGAGTTACATGCGTATTCACCCAGCCATGATTTTGGTTTTACTTCCCCTGGGTGCTTATATCGCCGGCTTGTGGGGAATAATACTGATTGTACCTTTGACAGCCACAATTATTGAGCTCTACAAATATGCGCGCCAGAACCTGGTGGCGGAGGAGATACAGCAAGCCTCTGAGTAATTTTTCAATAATTGGACAAGCAGCTATTGCTTGGCTAAAGAGTACTCTTTCTGTTGCTTCCCTAATGCATTTCTCAGATACTGGCCGGTGAATGAGCTATCTATTTGAGCTACCTCTTCAGGTGTGCCTGTGGCTATAATATAGCCGCCTTCATCGCCAGCTCCGGGTCCGAGGTCTATTATGAAGTCGGCGTTTTTCATTACGTCCACGTGGTGCTCAATTATTGCCACTGTGTTTCCGGCGTCTACAAGCCGCTGAAGTACCTGGAGCAAGCAGGCTATATCGGCAAAAGCCAGGCCGGTAGTAGGTTCGTCGAGGATATAAAGGGTCTTGCCTGTGGAGCGGCGGGACAGTTCGGTGGCAAGCTTGACCCGCTGAGCTTCACCACCGGATAGAGTGGGTGCTGGCTGCCCCAGGCGTATGTAGCCTAAACCGACATCGCGCAACGTCTCCAGTTTATTTCTCACCCTGGGGAAATGTTCGAAGAAGGTTATAGCTTCATCCACACTCATATCTAGAATATCAGCTATGTTTTTGCCCTTGAAGTAAATCTCCAGAGCCTCGCGGTTGTAGCGCTTGCCCTTGCACACCTCGCAGGGCACGGTAACGTCGGGAAGGAACTGCATCTCTATTTGAATATAGCCTTCTCCTTGACAGGCTTCGCAACGGCCGCCTTTTGCATTGAATGAAAACCGTCCTGGTTTGTAGCCACGCACACGGGCTTCAGGTACAGTGGCGAATAGTTCGCGAATTGGGGTAAAAGTACCGGTATAGGTGGCTGGATTACTGCGCGGAGTGCGACCGATAGGCGATTGGTCAATATCTATAACTTTATCGATGTGTTCAATTCCGATGATGCCATCACATTTTCCAGGCCTATCTTTTGCCTTATAGAATATTTGCGCCAGTTTTTTGTACAGGACCTCGTTTACAAGTGTGCTCTTGCCGCTGCCTGATACGCCGCTGATGCAAACGAATTTGCCCAAAGGCACGGAGACATCGATATTTTTCAAATTGTTTTCGCGGGCGCCTTTAACTATTAATTCTTTGCCTGAGCCGGGGCGGCGTCCTTGTGGCAGCGGGATTCGTTTTGCCCTGCTGAGGTATTGCCCGGTTATCGATTTGGGACAGCTTATGATGTCGGTCAAGGTTCCAGTGGCTACTATCTTGCCGCCGTGTTCTCCTGCTCCAGGTCCCATATCAACAATATGGTCAGACGCTCGCATCATGGCTTCATCATGTTCTACGATAAGAATCGTATTGCCAAGGTCCCGCAGCCGTTTCATCGTTTCTATTAGGCGATGAATGTCAGCTGGATGCAGGCCGATTGTAGGCTCGTCACATATGTAGAGTACGCCCATGAGGCCGCTGCCGATTTGAGTAGCCAGGCGGATTCTCTGGGCTTCACCACCGCTCAAAGTTGCCGATGGACGGGCTAAGGTCAGATAGCCCAGTCCGATGTTTATAAGGAAGCCAAGGCGGGTGCTTATCTCTTTCAGTATTTGATGGGCTATCTTCAATTCATGTGGTGTAAGGCGTGACTTGCCATGGTCGCCATTAAGCAGACTCATCCAGTTTAGCGTTTCCGAAGCTGATAGCTCCGTCACTTCAATTATATTCATGCCATCTATGGTGATGGCTAAAGATTCGGGTTTAAGCCGCTTTCCATTGCAAACCGGGCAGGGATAAGAAGCCATGTGCCGTTCGATGTCAGCACGTGTATTGCTGGATTCGGTATCGCGGTAAATCCGTTCTAAATAGGGGATTGCCCCTTCGTAGTTGGTAAAATATTCTCTTACACGGCCGTAGCGATTTCGGTATTTCACCAGCTCTCCATCTTCACCGTAGAGGACGAGCTTGAGGTGTTCTTTGTCGAGCTTGTTTACCGGCGTGTTGAGCGAGAAACCGTAACGGCGTGTCAGGTCATGGAGCTCGCTGGCATGCCAGGCAAACCATCCCCAGGCGCGAATAGCTCCTTGCGCCAGGCTCAGGTCTTTATTTGGTATAAGCAGGTCCGGGTCTATCTCCAGCTTTACACCGAGTCCGCTGCATGCTGGACAGGCTCCGTGGGGGCTGTTAAAGCTGAAGGTGCGCGGGGCGATTTCACCGAGACTGATGCCGCAATGGACACAGGCGAAGTGCTCGGAGAACAGCAATTCTTCTCCATCTATAATGGAGACGAGTACAACTCCGGCTCCAAGCTTCAGCGCTGTTTCTACTGAGTCAGCAATGCGACTGTTCTCGGCTTCACCTATCTGAAGGCGGTCGACCACGGCTTCAATAGTGTGTTTCTTGTTCTTATCTAGTTCGAATTCTTCGGAAAGGTCGCGTATATATCCATCAACACGAACCCGGACAAATCCCGCCTTACGCAAATCGTCAAATGTTAATTGATGCTCGCCTTTCCTGTCTCTAATTAGTGGTGCTAGAATCATAATCCTGCTGCCGGTTGGCATTCCTTGTACTGCATCCACAATCTGTTGTACTGTTTGTTTAGATATTTCGCGCCCGCATTTGGGGCAATGGGGATGACCGACGCGAGCGAAAAGTAGTCGTAAATAATCATAAATCTCGGTCACTGTGCCTACCGTGGAGCGGGGATTGCGTGACGGGCCTCTCTGGTCGATTGATATAGCCGGGCTCAAGCCTTCGATGTAGTCTACATCGGGCTTTTCCATCCGTCCCAGGAACTGTCGCGCATAAGCAGACAGCGATTCAACGTAACGGCGCTGCCCTTCGGCGTAAATTGTATCGAAAGCCAAAGAGCTTTTACCCGAGCCCGAAACGCCGGTGATGACCACCAGCTTATCTCGAGGTATAGTTACGTCTATATTCTTGAGATTGTGCTCTCGAGCTCCTTTTACGATTATGTTCTCTAAAGGCATAGCATGTCCGTGTCGGGGAAACTTGATATTTATTGTAGCACTACATCCACCGAAATCCTAAATCCGAATTCCTAAGCGCTAAACAAGTTCAAAATCCAAAATACTGATGACCCAAAACTGTTTTTCGAACTTGGATAATTCGGATTTTGGTATTGCTGAGCATTTAGGGTTTACTATTCAGTATGTCCCAATCGGGTTGCTCTGGCGTGGAGATTAAGCCTGGAACTACCTCTTCATTCTGCCGGCGAAGAAGATAGCAACAGGTAAGGCAACGAGCAAGAAGGCTATGGCAATATATGCCCAGATAGGAATATCTAGTATCCAGGGTAGAGATTCGGATTCTTCCGCGCTACCGTTTGGTGGGGCTGATGGTGTGGTGCCAGGTAGAGGAGTCTTTTCCGCATCAGGTGCTGCGATGCTGAATGACATTATTTTAGACCATTGTCCCTCTCCCGTTTCACCAGTCGCTGCCTGCCTGACCCTTATTTTCCAGTAGTATTTCTTACTTCTTTCTAAACTGACCGTATCGGGCAATTCCCATCCCGGTGACTGTGGATGCCCTGGCTTTATAGTTTGTTGAGATGTTATTTGACTGAAACCCTCGTCTTCAGCCAGCCAGAGCTCATATTCTATGGCTGCCGTCGGGTGTTTCCATTTGAACACTATGTCCCCAATATCTCCGGTATCAAGGTATACGGGTATTACCTCATCCATCACCGGTGAAGCTGGTGTTGGAGCCTGGAATAGCACCTCATGGCTTGGCGGAGATGGTGGTGTATATTGAGGGCTTGGAGAAAAACAATCATAGAAATTCCACAATTGCCCTGTGGTGGCAGTGTATGGTCTGTCGTCAATTGCCCACAGGTTAATGCCGGCTGATATTTTCAAAGAGACGGGCTCTCTGGTAAAAACAACTCCCGGGGCTAATCCCACGCTCATGCTGTCCCACTGAATATACGGCGGACCAAGCTGTTCCGGTTCCAGAGTGCGGGCAACTGCAGTGTTACCTCCGTTTGACCAGGCACCATACAGCGTCCCGAGCTGAGCCAGACCGTAGAAACTTAATCCCGGTGCTCCCATGGCTGTCCAGCCGAGGTTTGAGCCTGTGACCCAGTTGTAGATGTCGCTTCCAGCGCTGTCGCTGGCGGCATAGATTATTAGAGCATTCAGGAATCGGTAATCGGCGACTATATGCATCTGTCCAGGCGCCGGGATAGAAGTGGTCTGCTGGAACGAAACGCCGCCATCCAGTGAGTATGCCATCATGCCTTCACCGGTATCGCCAACTGCAACGGCGCCTGTTGGTGTAGCGGTTATGCTGTGTCCGGTGTTTAAAGTTGTGGCTGCGCTTGGTGACCATTGCCATGTCTGGACGTTGCTGACCCCGTGGCGGGCGTAGTTGTTATCCAGGACATAAATATGGGACACATCATTAATTTCGGTGACGACGAAATCGGTTACATTAGCCCCCGGCAGAATGCTATCCCAGTTCTGACCCCCATCCAGAGATTGCCTTAAATCACTTGTTAATCGCGAGGCGAGGTATATAGTCGGGTCATTACCGAAGTTGCTGGTGCGCATTATCAGGTCGTTACTTGTTGACAGTAGACACAGTACTCGTTCCCATAGCTGTCCTGTGGGCAGTCCTGTTGTCCGCCAGATGCTGTCAAAGTTGCTTATCCCGCTGTGGTTATTGATAGATGCCATGTATATGACATCTGAAGTCGGAGTAACTGCCACATCGGAGAGAAAACTTATCTCGGTGTCTATCAGGCTGAGCTGATTCCATGTCCTGCCGTTATCAGAGCTTAGAGATAGTGCCGATTCATCCAGGGGAGTGCCGGTCAAATAAGCGCCGGGCCAGTTTGCCGGATTATTTAACGGGGCAGAACTGGTGGCGCAGTATGCCCGGCTGCCGTCAGTGCTCCAGATTACCTGGGCATTGGCAAAACCTGAGTTACCGCCTCCAGTTGGCGCCTTTTGAGCTTGATACCAGCAGGTTCCTGGGCAGCTAGCAGTAGCGTCAGTGAACCATGTTACTACTGCGGCTGTAGTGGCATTGCCGCGAACTTCGCCAGCCAGCAGCTTGCCAGAGGCGTATTTACCGTAATAGGCGATGCTGGAAATTCTCAATGGCGCCGGAGCCGGCATCAGCAGATAGCCGACGGTGTCATCGAAGCGATAGATACCGGCATTCGCTGTCGGGGCGTCCATGCTGACATACATGCGGCGCAGGCTTGGAGCCTGTCCTGAGAAGTCGGCAGGCAGTTCCAGGTCAGCAGTTATGACTTGGGCTACGGTGGGAGATGTTCCAGCACCTGTGGTAGTAACCTCCACCGGACCCCAGGCGCTCCAGTTGGTGGTGTTAGTTGCTATGTCGTGAATACCAAGATTGATGTAGGTGCCGGTGATATGGGTTGAGACAGTCACCATGCTGGAATCGGCTCGATAATTTGGGGAAAATTTCGACGCCAGTATGTCGCCGCTGAAGCCCTGAGATGCCCAGCTGCCAGTGCCATCCGCCTTGAAAACATAGACGTCTCCGCCGCCAGCTCCGGTTCGTGTGCCGATGGCGACGTCATAGCTGCCATAATTCGGCGAGATGGCAATGGCACTTATACTGCTGACTGCGGGACAGTTGGTATTCTGCCAGTTAGCGCCGCCGTTGGTCGATATGAATATCCCGCCGGGCAAGCCCCCATTGCTGGTGACCACCGCTACGAAGTTCGGGTTATCCGGCGCCATTGCCACGTTCCACGCGGGCAGAGCAGCGCCGGCACTTGCCAGATTGTTAGATATGTCATCCCAGGTAACGCCTGAATTCAATGACCTGTAGATTGTGCTGCTAGAAATATCTATAGCATAGAAGGTTCTGCCATCAACGCCGACTGCGATGGCGTTTATCTCAGATGGACTGACTATAACGTTACCTGTGCTGCCTGGAGTGTTTACAACGCTCCACTTCATCGTCCCGGCGTTAGCTAAAGGTGGTTTTGCCGGTATTAGGAGGCAGATGATTATACCCAATGCCAGACCAAGTCCAAGCCTCAGGATATTAAAAGTGGGGTTTCTCATCGATTTTTTCCTGTTATTAGCAGATATTAGTCTCCCGTTTTACTTGGGGAGAGAAGCGGCCGAAGAATCACACAGTTTTGACATTACTCTAAATTTCCTCTTCGCTTGAATAGGGGGCTATTTGCGGATTCTCATGACATGGTTTCGTGGGGTAGCTTGTCGGGGGGAATAATCTCTGTGTCTGTTACCTCGATTAGCGGCATGCCATCAGTATAATGAGGTGCAGGTGGCAATATCTCCTGTCCGGGGGCATAAGTGCTTTCTTCGGTGATGGTGTTAATCAGACTGTAGACTATTTCTACGCTGCCCTCGTGAGATTCTTTGTGCTTGCGTGGCAGCCAGCAATTGAGTATTTCCCACTCCTGGTATATATACCGTCTCCAGGTGATAGCCAGTTCGGTCGTGCCTTCGGTTGCCTTTTTGCCGCTGGCTGGTGGAGTCATAGCTCTGGTTTCTATCTGTTTCCACTGACTGGATACTATTCTCAATGGCTTTTTCGCCGTAAAGTTACATGTTGTGGACTCCTCTTCAGTCGTGGCTTCTGCCTCCTCTACTTTCTCTGCAGTTGGTGGTGTCGGTGCTTTTAGCTGTCTATCCTCCTTAACGGTTTTAGCTTGAGGTAGCGCTGTACCTGGTGATGTGGACTTAATCTCTTCTTCATACATCTGTAGAAGCTCACCAAACTTTTCCATGAGCTGCTCTCTGGTTGTCGCCGGTCCCAGTTTTGGCTTGTCTCCGCCTATCATAACCACTGTGGTTTGAGGTGGTGGTATGGGTTGGGGAGGTGGAGGGGGCACGTATGGATAGTAAGGCGGAGGTGGAGGTGCTGGTTTTGGTTGCAGGCTGCGCAGCAAGAGATATAAACCGTAGCCGCCCAGTATAAGCAGGATAATTGTTGCCGGTATCATGATGAACGGCATAGTGTAGTCGGGTTCCCAGTCTATAGTTATTGTCTTGGGGGCATCCATGGGCGTAGAGCCGCTGGATTTGACGGCGTTTAACTTGCCGCCGAAGACGCCGATAATTCCAGGCATACGGACCTGCGCATCTGTCATGCTCCATTCGGCTGTGCTGCCAGACTTGTACCAATCGCTGCCCTCTGCTTCACCGTAAGGTGATGTCAGGGTCAGCCTGTAATAGGTGTCATAGTAAGCAGTACAGATTCCGGCTGCATTAACGGTCAGGCTTAGCTCTCTACCGGGAACTGTCTCACCCGTGGGTAGTTTCCAGTAAGCGAAGCGGTACTGCGTGCCTGTGGCGTCGGGGTCATTAACCTGGTCGGGGGCAAGATTTTTCAAGACGTAGCCTTCTTTATACCAGCCTGCGCCTGATATTTGACCAATTTTGGAAGGCTCCGTTTTGAGCTCGATAGAATACTCGGTGTAATAGGGAAATGTGGCATCATATGAATACTCGGTAACTGTTACTTTATCCACTTCAGCTTTGAACCTGATACCGGAATCGGTCGGATGCTCGACAATAGGGTCGACGCTTATAGTTCTCACCGCGCCTAAATCGAGGCTGATTTTTGTGGACTCACCGCCTCGCAGTGTGACCGTGGGGGTTGCTCCTACGTATACTTTCGTCTGACCGGATTTAAGTCCGTTGCCGATGGTAACTGTAGCCTCATAGCCCCCCTTTTCCACTATGATGCTGAAGCTATTGCTTCCTGTGATAGCCGGGGTTGAGCTATCCTTGGCTTCGACTACGAAACTATAGCTGCCGGCGCTGCCTTTGGCTGGAATACCTGAGATGTAGCCTACGCTTGCATTTAGCGTTAGTCCTGTAGGTAATGTACCGCTCATTATCGACCAGGTATATGGTGATGTCCCGCCGCTGACACCTATAGTGGCGCTATAGCTCTCACCCTCCTTTGCCTGTGCCAGAGTTGTTGTGATGAAAGTGAGCGGAGGTTGGATAATGGTGAGAACAAATGCTCGCGTGTCAGTGGCAAGTGTGCTATCGGTGACTCTGGCGGTAAAATTGAAGGTGCCGGCTATTGCCGGTGTACCTGAGATAATGCCTGCAGCGTCGAGACTTAGCCCTGTCGGTAAACCTCCACTTATAATAGTCCATGCGTAAGGTGGAGTACCCCCCACAGCTTGCAGCGACGTATAGTAAGCGCCTCCCATCTGACCTTGTGGTAGAAGTGGTGAGGTGGTGATAGAAGGTTGTGCTAGGACGGGGCTCGCAATCATGGAGGCGAAGCCCAGAAGTACGAGCAGGCAAACCAGTGTCAGGCAAATCCCTCGACCGATGGCTAATTTCAATGCAGGGCGTTTATTCCGGCGGATGGATTTCATCTGTTACATCTATTATAGTCGCCCAACCGACTTTTGTCGACATCAAACGAGAACTTATTCGCTACCCGGAGTGCCCTGCTTCTGAACCTCTGGGATTACTCTCCGGCGATAGGTATAACGTTTCTGTGTCCACACGCCACTGAAAAAGCTTCGGTTTAGCAGATATCGGTTATCGGCTACATTTAAGAGGTCCTTGGATGCCCCGCCTTCAAAGTAGGCTACCTCTACATGCTTACCCATGTTCTTTACAGCTTGAAGGGCATAGGCGAAATCAGAATCACCGCTGACGAGGACCGCCACATCATAGAAGTCGTTCCAGGCAAAATATAGCAGGTCTGTAGCCAGCATAATATCTATGCCTTTCTCAACAGGGACACCCTGTGCCACTTTGGTGCCACCCAATCTGATCTCCAGATAGGGCGTCTTGCGCAGGTTGTCGAGGAACTCCTGTTGGTCTCGATAGCTGTCAGGCCTTTGTGCCGGGTCCTGTAAGACATTGTAGTAATATGTTCGGAACAAGCGCCTGGAGCCGCATAGCTTGCTGGCAAACTCAGCGAAGTTGAGGTTGTGGCGTCCGAAGTTGCTGCGTAGACCGTGATATAGATTGCTCCCGTCTATGAATATTGCGACTCTATCATCCATGACATTCCCCCTCTAGACCTGTTAGTAACCTTTGATGGCTGACATTATACCATCGTCTATGGCAGACGTATATATTAACATCCAGCTGATTGTGTAGGCTCTTCATTTATTCGCAAGGCGACTGCTACATTGCTTACGATTGACAGGTATCCATGCATAATGTTATTCTGCCTTCTCGTAACAGGCAGGAAGGAGCGTCTACGTTTATGAAGTCGAAGCGAGTGGGTAAAGGGACACCGGAACAGGAATTGAGGCTGGACCTTAATGTACCAAATGTTATAACCGCGGTGCGTGTAGTGATGGCGTGTGTTATTTTCTGGCTCTTGTGGCAGGGAGAGTTCCTGGTGGCGGGCATTCTGATTCTTATCGCTGCGGCTACCGACGGGCTGGACGGCTTGCTGGCTCGTAGGCTCGGGCAGTCAAGCCTGGGCGGGTCGATTTTCGACATGGTGGCTGACGAGATACTCTTTATGCCGAACTTGATTTTAGCCATAGTCGTTGGGCTGTTCGTAAGGACAGACCACCTGATGCCCTTCAATCCCTATCCATACGCGGTGCTGGCGCTTGCCGGGGGAGTCGCGGTGTTTGCGGGCATAGGCACATTTTTGTGGAAACGTCGGAGTCGGAACATCGAATTTCCCACTCCCACAGGTGTGGCTAAGGTCAACTTCTGGTTCTGGCTGGCGCCGCTGGTGGTAGCCGTTTTTGGTATCGGCCCTGACTGGTTGCTTGCCACGCTGATGTATATGGCGATTGTCTCCACAATTCTAACATTCTATTCCTACCTCAAGAAGGGCAGCTACGTTTTCACTGACTGACTTTGTATCCGGTTTCGCTCGACAGATTAATGCCTGACGTGGTGGGAGATATGGAGATATAAAATGGTATACGAGCATTTCCGGCAGCCTATAATTTCCAGAGCTGCATTCTTTCTCCGCATTGGCTGGCATGTTCTTATCGCTCTGGTTATTGTCCTCGTTTCGCTGGGGATTGGTATTGTCGGCTACCATGAGTTCGAAGGCTTATCCTGGATTGATTCCACAGTAAATGCCGCCATGATTCTCGGTGGCATGGGTCCTCTGAATCAGCTACAAACCGATGCCGGCAAGCTGTTTGCATCGTTCTACGCACTGTTTTCCGGGATAATCTTCCTTGTTGCCATTGCCGTCCTGCTTGCCCCGGCGGTGCACCGGTTCCTCCATAGATTTCATTTCGATTTCGACTCCGAGAGTTCAACCAGGGACTGATTCAGCCCGGAACTGCGCAGTTTGTCAATTAGTGCAATGATTAACCTCTATTATTGCTATGGCAATCAGAGGTCAGTTTGGAGCATGACTCCCAAAGCTGAAATAATTCATGATAAAATGGATACGTACATCTTACTAGATATTCAACCTGAGAATCCATGAGGGAGGGATACGACAACGTCTGGCACACTGCCTCGAAGTGTTCATGCTCCAGGACTGACGTCTGAGACAATCTATGCTGTGCAAGAACAACTGAGATGTCCAGAGGGTAGCCTTGAATTTAGATACCATTCTCCTGGGTTGTTCGACCCTAGCCTAGGGTCGGGTATCATATTTCAGATACCGGCCGGGAATACACTATTCAGGCTGGAGAGGGATGATAAACTATGTCTCAAGTTCATACACTCATCTCCTGGAACAGGCACAAGAGTGGCAGAAGTCGATTTGCATGGGCTTGAACCGGCAGACTCAGTAAGGATTCGCGCTAGTTGGTCAAGCCAAGAGACAGCACTATATGTTGGTTATGCTGATAAGCCATGCCAGCCGATAATGGGTAAAGGATACTTGAGCAAGGGCAGAACCTTTAGGGTGGGAGAAGGTGGACATATCTATCAAATAGGTGATGATGGGGTTCAAATAATGGGAATTTCTGTTTTTCAGGGAGGTCGCCAGGTGCTTCAAGAAACTGCCCTCAATTCATGGTCTGGCGTAGTCGAGGCTGCTAGGCTTTTGCTCACGAACTCAAAACAAAGTGCCGGCTACTTGTTTGAGGTAGTTGTGACTAATCAGGTACTGGTTATGCTCGTAACTGGCTTTGAAACCTATTGTCAAAGGCGATTCCTTGAAATGGAAATGGAAGGGAGGATTATTGATTTTGAGAAACTTGCAAAGCGGTTTTATAGTAATCGTGAGATTAAGATTGGGGTGATAGAGGGTCTAAAAGAGGGTGCGCGTAAGCAAGCAAAGACGCCAACCAGTCTTATGGTTGAACAAAGGCGAATTGACTTTGGAAATTTTGATGATTGTAAGCGGGCATACTCAATTGGATACCGCATCAGCTTTGGCAGTGACCTAGGTATCAACAATCAGGTGCTAGAATTTATCCGACGCGTCATTGAGTATCGCCATCGCATTGTTCACGTTTCTCCCATGATTGCGATGCTGAATCAAGGATGTGTTCCACCAGAGGAACCAGTATTTTCCAAAATGGAACTTGGGCAAGAGGCGCTTGAGAAATTTGATAGATTCATACGTTCTTTGCACCAAGTGACATTAAAAGTCCCAGCCCCTGAGAGACAGTAAAGGCGAACTGCGATCCTTGTTACTTGCAACCCATCATCTGTAGTAGAAGCTAAAACATCGGGCAGGTATTGAGGCCAAACAAAAAGCCAAAGAGTTATTGACAGTTGTGACTATGATATTAAATGCTAGCAATTTATTATATAAATCAGACAATAGTGATGGATGGAGCGGTTGAAAATGGACGAAGAGACAAGACGTGAGCTTTTTCAAAGGGCTCAGATTACTGATTCTATAACCCAAGAGTTTGAGCTAACTTTGCCAGAGAGAGTAGAACGGTATTTGCAAGTAAAACCACACCAAATTATCCCCAACGAACCTTTTGCTGTACCATCAACAGAGTGCAGCTTACTGTTTCGGGATGGTCATTTTTATGCTTGTATAGCGCTTGTTCAAGCTGTAGCGGAAGCTATAGTAAGGTATATATGTGATGTAGATTTCGGTAGGCATGCTAAGGTCTTTGAAAAGAATGTAGAAAAGCTTCATTTAAGAGGATTTATTGATAATAAGTTAAAAGAAGCTCTGCTTAAAATATGGGAGCAAAGAGATGATTACCATCATCTGAATTCTAATGTGAAATCGGATAGAGATACCTTGGAAAGACTAGCCAGGGAGAAAACCTGTCTTCTGATTGAGGTCGAAAGTGAAATATTCAAATTTAGCTTTGGCAACGACGGCAGTATCATCCCAAAATACCCCAAATATTGGAGAATTAGAGGTAATATAGCAGGCGTATTTCTTAGACTAGAGCCATAAATACTAAACCATAAAATAACTATCTTGTCTCTACTAGTCCGATAATCCATAATCTTAAGTGCCACACATTTCATCGTTTTGTTATCCCTCGCCCGGGGCAATATTCTAAACTTGTTTCTTTACCTGGACTGGCAGGCAGGCTACCATGAGATAGACTTCGGTGGAGTGGCTGGCGAGTAGCTGGTTGGCTTTGCCCAGCAGGTCGCGGTAGATGCGGCCGAGCTTATTCTCAGGCACCAACCCCATGCCTACCTCGTTGGAAACGATGACAAAGCTGGCATTGAGCCTGCCCATGACGGCGATAAGCTGGTTTATTTCAGAAAGCACTCTTTTTTCCGCTTCCGGGTAGTCAGGTTCGTCATGTAGCAGGTTGGAGATGAGCAGGGTGAGGCAGTCTATGATTACCACCACGGCATCGCCGATTTCTTTCTCTATGCCTTTGCCGATGCCAATCGGCAGCTCCAGCGTCCGCCAGCTCAGGGGGCGGTCTTTTTTATGAGCGGCAATGCGCGCCTGCATTTCTTCATCGAGCGCCTCGCCGGTGGCGACAAAGAGGACTTTGTCACCAAGTTCCATAGCCAGTTGCTGGGCGTAATGGCTTTTGCCGCTGCGGGCGCCGCCGAGTATGAGGGTGATTTCTTTAGCCAATGATGTACTCCAAAATAGCTTTCATTTGTTTTATTGTGGTTGAGATTCTTCCTCTTCACTTTGTTCAGCGTCAGAATGACAGGATGGAAAGGGTTCAGCGTCAGAATGACAGTAGGGAAAGGGTTCAGAATGACGGAGGTTTAGATTCTTCGGTCGCTTTGCTCCCTCAGAATGACAGGACGGGGAGTGCTCAGAGTGACAGGCAGGATTGCCAAAAAGGCTGTACTCCTGAATATCTAATGTCCAGTGGCTGTCCCTGGATATGGGAACAGACTTGCCTATTTTTACGGGCTTCTTGAAAGAAGGCCCGTCATAGACAAAGGTGTGGAACTCTCCGGCTTCACCGCAGACGTCGATATTCAGCCGGGTGAGTTCAGAAGCCAGCTTGCTGTCAACCTGCCTGCCCAGCCACTCTTTGCCGAGGAACTCGGCTTTGACGCTGACGATAATGGCTTTGAAGTCAGCCTCGATAAAGCCGGACAGAAGCTGAGCGCTGTCTATCTTCCATAATGGCAATATTGCCTTAACCCCCAATTCGCCGCAGACCCGGTCTATCCAGTCCTTGTGTTCCTGCAGATATATATCGCCGGTAATCAAGCCGGTTATGCCTTTGAGCTTAAGCTCGGCTAAGGCTTTTTTAAAACCGGCTTCGTAGGTCTCCCATGTGACTTTTTGCTGAAGTATGGGCAGTCCCATGGCCTGCGCTTGTAAAGCTATGAGCCTGGGGTTTAAGCCGTGAGCCATAGCCCTGGTTGAGTCCGTGTTTATAAAGTTGAGCAGGTGGCTGACCTTCAAGCCCTGTGAAACCGCTTTCCAGCAGGCAAAGCAACTGTCCTTGCCGCCGCTCCATGAAGCCGCATATTCTGTCATTGTAATCCTCCAATCAAGATGAGTAATAGAAGCACCAGAACTTCAGCCATCTCGTTGATGGCTCCGTAATTATCGCCGGTAAGTCCGCCCAGTCGGGAACGGAAGTAGCTGGCAATACCGAAGGCAATGAGCCACAGGGCAGCCATCAGCGCCAGACCCCACAGCTTCAGCAGGGCTACGGCGGCAATCAAGGCTATGACAGTGGCTATGGTCAGCCTCTGCCAGGTGGCACCCCGTTTGAAGGCAAGTCCCATGCCGGAGCGTTTGGCGTAGGGAAAGGCGAAGATGATGGAGACCATCACCCAGCGGCTCAAGGTGGGCATGAGCAGCAGGGCTGGCAATATCTGCGTGGATGATAGGGAGACATATTTGAGCAGCAGCAGGAGAATGACGCCGACAATGCCGAAGGCACCGACTTTGCTGTCCGACATTATGTCCATCCGTTCCTTTTTGGACTTGCCGGCGATAACGCCATCGCAGGTGTCGATGAAGCCATCGAGATGATGGGCGCCGGTCAGTATGACCAGGGCTGTGATGAGCAGTGTGTTTACCACGGAAGGGGGCGGGATAAAACTCAAGGCATAGTGAATGCCAAGCAGGACGGCACCGAGAATCAAGCCGACCAGCGGGAAATAGGTCAGTGATTGCCCCGAGGTCTTAGCTGAGACCCTGTGGCGCAGGGGAGTGGGGAATACGGTTAAAAATTGTAGCGCTGCCCAGAAACCCATTTTTATTTTTATACCTTACTTCAGATAATCTTACCCGTCATCCTGATAATTTTGTCTGTCACTCTGATTTTTTGTCATTCTGTTCATCTTGTTTGTCATTCTGAGGGAGCGAAGTGACTGAAGAATCTCAACTCAGGATAAACTTCGCGAAGAATCTGGAGGTTCAGACCCTTCACTTCGTTCAGGGTGACAAAAAACATCAGGGTGACAGAAAATATCAGGGTGACAAGAAAACTTTCAGGGTGACAGAAAATATCAGGGTGACAAAAAATCTTCATGATTACAAAAATCGTTCATAATGGCAAAGAACATACATCTTTCCTAATCAATCTGGTATTGGCTTGGCTTCAGAAACGCCTGCCTGAGCAAATGTAGCCATCTGGCTCAGAGTCCTGACGGCGGCTTCAGCCAGTGATATACCCAGGACAGCGCCGGTGCCTTCGCCCAGTCTCATATTGAGGCTGAGCAACGGATTCAATCCGAGGAACTGGAGCAGCAGCTCATGTCCTGCCTCTGCCGAGAGGTGGGCGGAGATGAGGTAATCTCTGGATTGTGGTGATAAGCCGATGGTGATGAGGGCTGCAGTCCCGGAGATGAAGCCGTCGATGACCACAGGGATTCTGTAGGCAGCGCCGGCAAGCATAACTCCAACCAGCCCGCCGATTTCGAAGCCGCCTACCTTTGCTAAGACATCTATCGGGTCTTTGGGGTCAGGCTTATTAACCGATAGGGCTCTTTCTATGACCTTGATTTTATGGGCGAGCTGTTTATCGCCGATGCCGGTGCCACGCCCGGTGATTTTCTTGGGCGGTCTGCCGCTGAGGGCGGCGAAGATGGCGCTGCTGGCGGTGGTATTGCCGATGCCCATATCTCCGGTGCCGATGATATCGACTCTCTTAGCCATTTCGGCTTCTACTGTCTGGATGCCGGCTTCTATGGCGTCAATGGCTTGCTGGCGGGTCATCGCCGGTCCCTGCGTTATGTTCTGAGTGCCGAAGTCTATCATCTTACATAGTAACCCGGGCAGCGGCTGGAAGCCGCCTTTGACTCCCATATCTATTACTATAACCCGGGCGCCTATCTGTCCAGCCAGCACATTTATGGCGGCACCGCCCTTGAGGAAGTTGAGAACCATCTGGCGGGTTACTTCCTGAGGGTAGAGGCTGACCGTTTCGGCAGCGACGCCGTGGTCGGCAGCCATGATAATTATGGACTTATGTTCCAGTTTGGGTGCGGATTCGCCCTTGATTCCGGCAATCTGAATCGACAGCTCTTCCAATCTGCCCAGGCTGCCGTGCGGCTTGGTCAGGCTGTTCTGGCGGCTCTGGGCGGCTGCCATAGCTGAGCTATCCAGCGGCTTGATTTCTTTAAGTATTGTGTCTAAGGAGGTGGTCATTATTTAAGCTCCTTGCCTGTTAATATTCGATGCCGCGCCTGGCATCTGTCCCCTCGGTGAAGGGATGTTTAATCATGAGCATCTCGGTGACTAAATCAGCCCGCTGTATTATCTCCGGCGGTGCTTTTCGACCGGTCAGTACCAGTTCAACTGAGGCAGGCTTTGAATCAAGCATGTCCAGCACCTGCTTGACGGTTATTAAGCCCTGGCTGATGGCGATAAAAATCTCGTCGAGTATGACCAGGTCGTATTTACCGCTGAGTATCTCTTGCTCGGCGTAGGCTAATGTCTGCTGAGCTTCCTGGCTTGATTGCTTTTTGGATTTCTTAAAGCTATCGCCGACGCTTATCTGGACTATCTCGAAGGGGTTGTACTGCTTTAAGAAGAAATGCTCGCCGCAGGGTAGTCCCTTTAAGAACTGGATAAAAGTCACCTTCATACCCTGTCCCACGGCTCTCATCGCCAGACCTAGAGCGGCAGTGGTCTTGCCTTTACCATCGCCGGTGTAAACATGGACCAGACCTTTGGAGTTTTTTTCAACCATCATTCCTCCCGTTGCGTTTTTGGCTATTTGACTATCCTAACTATCATTCCCACGGTTTTTTTACTGTTATTCTGAGTTTCTATCTGTTATGCTGAGTTTCTATCTGTCATTCTGAGCGAAGCGAAGAATCTAGTTCCTTTAGCTTTATGAAATTTGCCGGGGTGAGATTCTTCGGTCGCTCTGCTCCCTCAGAATGACAAGGGGCAAAGGCCTCAGAATGACAAGGGGCAAAGGCCTTAGAATAACAAGGGGCAAAGGCCTCAGAGTGGCGAGAAATCAATGTTGAAGTTATGATTTGGCATCTCCTTTCCTCCCCAGAGCGATTTTATAGACCTGTGACATATCGAGGTTGCTCCTGATTATATCGGCTAGTTTATCATATATTTCCTGTTTGTTTATCGATACTGTTGTGGTTTCGGGCAACCTCCTGAGCTGTCGCAGCCTGTTCAGAAATCGGCGTGTGAATTCGCCATTGTGAAATAAGCCGTGTATGTAGGTGCCAAATATAAGTCCGTTGCTGCCGACAATGCCATCGAAGTAATCGACCTTACCCCGTGGCGTTTCGAATACCTGGAGTGTCGGCTGGCAGCGCTGGCTTCTGGTCTGCCCCATGTGAATCTCGTAGCCAGTGACCTCCACGCCTTTAAGCCCTTTCAGCAAGCCTTTGTCGGCATAAACACGGGCTTTAACCTGTGTGGTCGTTTTGTCATTGCGAAAGATGGTTGTGGTATCGAGCAAGCCAAGCCCATTGATGCTGTCGTGCCTGGATTCGACTTTATCAGGGTCATGTATGCTTTTACCCAGCATCTGGTAGCCGCCGCAAATACCTATTACCGGAATGCCTGACTGCGCCAGGCGGACAATAGCCTGTGCCAGCCCTTGTTGTTGCAATTTTATTAAATCGGCGATGGTGCTTTTGGTTCCAGGCAGAATGAGCAGGTCTGGACTGCCCAACTCAGGTACAGTGCTCACATAGCGGACGGCACAGCCCTGCTCTTCAAGCGGGTCGAAATCATCGTAGTTTGAGATATGTGGCAGACGTATAACAGCCACATCGATAGTGCCGTTAGCCGAGCCTGTTTGTCTTTCGTCGAGATAGACCGAGTCCTCTTGAGCGATACCTATGTCGCGAAAATAGGGGATGACTCCCAGAACAGGCTTGCCGGTGCGTTTCTCCAGGATATCCAGTCCCGGCTTCAGCAGTTTGAGGTCGCCGCGAAATTTGTTGATGATGAAGCCTTTGATAAGGTCGCACTCCTGCATGGTCAGCAGTTCCAGCGTGCCGACGATTGAAGCGAAAACGCCGCCGCGGTCAATATCGCCTACCAGCAGAACGGGAGCATTTACCATTCCGGCTATTCTCATATTGACTATCTCTCTGTCTCTGAGGTTTATTTCCGCCGGGCTGCCAGCTCCTTCAATAACCACGATATCGTAGGTAGACAGTAGATGACCTAGAGAGTTCTTGATTATCTTCAGCAGGTTGGGGGTATAGCTGTAATATTGGCTGGCTTCCATGTTTTTAGCCACTTGCCCTAAAACGATTATCTGTGAGCGGTTATCGGCTTCGGGTTTGAGCAGCACAGGATTCATATGGACGGAAGGCTCGATGCCGGCTGCCTCAGCCTGTACTGCCTGGGCACGTCCGATTTCGCCGCCTTCCCTGGTAACAAAGGAATTTAAAGCCATGTTCTGTGCTTTGAACGGGGCGACTTTGAAGCCGTCTTGCCAAAAGATTCGGCATAATCCGGCTGCGATTACGCTCTTGCCTGCAGATGAAGCTGTGCCCTGTATCATCAGGGTTTTAGCTGGCATGGCTTATGACTCCAATTTCTTTTACAGCCTCGATTAGCTTCTGGCATTCGGGCAGGGTGCGTGGTGCCAGGCGTATGTACTGGGGCAAACCGAAAGAGGTACAGTCACGAACTAATATGCCTTTCTTTAATATGGCTTGCCTGAAGGCTGTGGCATTGCCGACTCTGACCAGGAAGAAATTGGTCTGCGAGGGTAGCGGCGATAGTCCAACGCCCTCGAGTTCTTTTATCAGGAAACCTTTGGCTGCACGAATGTTGTTATGGCACTCCTCGATAAAGCTATCAGCATTTAAGGCAAAGATGCCGGCTTTCTGTGCCGGGGCATTGACGTTCCATGGCGGGCGGACACGTTTCAAAACGGAAATGATTGGCTCGGCGGCTATAGCGTAGCCGAGGCGCAGTCCGGCCAGGGCATAATCCTTGGTCATTGAACGGAGGATAATTAAATTATTGTGGTCTATTAAATCCAGAGATGTCCAGGCGTTCTCGGTGAAGGCGATATAG
>Ga0208828_1000153_pt1 | contig 31564 bp, 26 predicted proteins | sample Kivu_160m_FD_185487 | JGI IMG/M metagenome (GOLD analysis project Ga0208828, IMG submission 185487) | Freshwater microbial communities from Lake Kivu, Western Province, Rwanda to study Microbial Dark Matter (Phase II) - Kivu_160m (SPAdes)... | ecosystem: Environmental > Aquatic > Freshwater >... | reverse complement strand
GACCCGGACCTCGTGGGCGAGCTGCTGACCGAAGGCCGCCGCGGCGGCGGCCAGGACCGCCGCGGCGGCGAACAGCCGAAGAGACCGTCCCGGATGTCTAGACATAGGTGCCCATTCTAGCCCAGATCGGCATTCGGGAAAAGCCGTTCCGAGGTCAAGGCCGTCAGAGCCCGGCGAACCGACAGAAGCGAGGGGAAGGTCTGAACCCTCTGGGAGACATACCCCTCGGGCTCGCGAGTGACGATGAAAATGCGGTCGATCCCGGCGCCCCCTCCCGACCGGACGTCGAAGTGGGAATCCCCCACGACGCAACATTCGTCCGCGTTCAACCCGAGGGCTTTCATCGCCGCCCGGAGGGGAGCCCCCGACGGCTTCCACAAACCCGTTTCCCTCGACGAGACGTAATCGAAGGACAGGGCGAATCGGGAAAGGAGCGCCTCGAGGTTCTTTCTCGAGTTGTTCGTCACGAGGGCCGTTCGGACGCCCCTCTCGGCCAAGAGCCTCAACAGGGGGCGGATGCCCGCCCTGAGCTTCGCTTGCCGAGTCGCCGAGGCCTCGTGGCCCTCGAGGATTTTCCGTCGACGGGACCTCTCGGGTTCGGACAGCCCCTCGATGAAGGACAGGATCGGGACGCCTTCCGCCCCCAATTCCTTCCGGATCTTCGGCCAGTCGTAAGGCGTGTCGACGATCGTTCCGTCCAAATCGAAAAGGACGCCCCGGACCTCCTTCGTCTTCCCGGAATTCACTTCTTGACGCGTCCGACTTCGAAGAGAGGTTCTCCCCGATTGGCCGGCGGGGTGCCGACGATATAGAGAATGAGGCCGGCGAAAGGCGCCTCGAGCTCCTCGAGGACGCGGCCGAAATAGTCTCGCAGAAGGCCGACGGTCTGCCCCTCGGCGACCGTCGCTCCCATCCCGACTTTCGGTTCCCAGACGCCGTCGGCCCCGGCATTGACGACTTCGTAGCGGTCGATCCAAACGACGTTCTCGGCGGGAGCGGGGCGGCCGGCGATCAGGCCGTAGAGCTTCATGACGCCCAGGGCGCCCTCGACGTTGCGGACGATGTCCTCCTCGTCCGACCGGCCGAGATACCCCGACTCCGTCGTGACGGCCGGCTTCCCCAAGAGGACGACCGTGTTCCCGAGGTATTTCGAATCCCGGAGATCCTTCGTCCGGGAGGTGTCGATGATGATGTGGCGGAGGCCGAAGGCCAGGGCCAGCTCCCTGGTCCGGGCGTCCAGGGCGGCATCGCCGCTGATGATCCAGTAGGAGTACGGAATGAGAGCCTCGTTGGCGTCGCCGCAGTGCATGTCGACCAGGGCGTCGCATTTCTTGACGACCTCGTCGGTCAAGACGCGGGCCATCCGCTGGCTCAGCGTTCCGGCGGCGTCGCCGGGGAAAACCCGGTTGAGGTTTTTCCAATCGTGGGGATTCCAATAGACCGTCCGACGTGAGAAGGAGGGGAGATTGGCGATGTGGACGAGAATGACCGTTCCGGAAAGCGCCTTGGGGTCGATCCGCTCCCGGACCCGGTGGAGGGCCAGGATCGGAGGATATTCGGCCCCGTGGACCCCGGCGACGAAGGCCACGACCTTCCCCGGCTTCGCCCCGTGGATGACCGTGACCGGAATCCGGGTTCCGGGGTCGCCCCTCGCCGGGACGTCGAGAAATCCCGAAGCCGAAGCTCCCCGCGCCGCCCGCACGGGGCCGACGGCGAAGACGTCCTCTCCGCCTCCAAAGAGCCACGCCGCCGCGGCCAAGAGAGTCCCCGCCGCGGCGGCCGCCGACCGTCCTCTGACCTTGAACATGGCGCTCTCCTTTCGGCTCTTATTGTATGCGACTTGTCTTGCGTCGACAAAATCATTTTGTTATAATCCGCCCGCCAATCGAAATCCTGAGGGAGGTCATTCATGGGCAAGTATTTGGCCATCATCGGAGGTCTCGTCGCCGTCGCCGGCGGAATCGTCCTCGTCGCTTTCGTCTGGTGGAAGCAGTTCGTGTGGCTGGTTCAGGCTTGCATCCCGCCGGTCCTGTTTTTCGGCGGCTTGATCGCCCTCATCGCCGGCATCAGCAGCATCAAGGATGCCGCCCGGACGAAGCAGCTCGAGGAAGAAGCGAAAGCCGAAGAGGCGAAAAAGGCCTGACGACCTCCGGCCGGGCCGCGGTGTGTCGTGACGCACGTCGGCCTCTCTCTGCTGGCGCTGGCTTTTTCCCTCCTCAATGCCTTCACGAGGGAAATTCAAAACGCCTTTCTCGGGAATGACCCGAGGATCCTGAGGTCTCTGCTCGCCCCGGATTCCTACGTCCAAATCTCGCTCCCACCCCCCATCGGCTTTTCGGACCAGGTTTCCGACGAGCAGGCCTTTCTTCTTTTCGCCGAGATTTTCTCGACCGCCAGAACATCGGGCTTCTATCCCGAGGGGGATGTTCTCCGGACGCTCAACCGGGGAGCCTTCATCTTCAAAGCCCGTTGGGAATTCCTGACGACGAACCGCATCCCCGGAGCGTTCCGGATTCTCTTCTACGTCCAAGTCCGTCCCTCCCCTCGCCCCGGGAAAGCTCTCTGGAAAATCACCCAGATCCGGGCGGACAGGATCGGGACGGGATTCCCGTGAGACGCCTCCGTCTCGGCGGCCGCGCTCTCCGGAAGGCCGCTTTGGGGGGAACCCTGGCGGCCGTGATTTGCGGATGGCTCGCCGTTCTCGCGCCCGTTTTGCGGACGACGCGTTATGAAGAGCGGAGCTTGGAAAATCTCCGCAGCCAGGCGGTCGCCATTCAGAAAGAGTTCGCCGCCCTCTCCCGCCTCGCCGAGCGGAGGCTCGACGCCCTGACCCGACCTCCCTTTCCGGCCGCGCCCGAAGGCCAGTTCCGGCGCTTGAAGGACCTCGGCCTCGACCCGGACGTCGAAGGGGCCGCCCTTTACGGGACGGACAGGCGCCTTCGCCTCTGGCTGGGCCGGGTCCTCAACCTCGAGGACATGTTCCTCGGACCGGATCCGGCCCTGACCCCTTCCGCCCGCCCCAAAATGGTTCTTGTCCACGACAAGGCGTCGGACCTCCTGGCCCTCGTCCACAAGACGGAATCCCAGGACATCGTCGTCGTCTATCGGCTCCTGGCCTTCGTCCCCGAATTGAGGTCCTCGTATGTCAAGGAGTACAGCTTCCTCCCGCCACGCCTCCAGCGGGGCGCCCACCTGTCGTTTTGGGATTTCCGGGAGGACATCACCGTCTTCGAGCGTTTCTTCGCCCTCAACAAGGACGAGTATGTCGGCCAACCCCGCCTCCAAACGGAGGTCCAAAGCCTGTTCTTTCCCCTGCGAAACCAGGAGGGCCGGATCCTGGCCCACGTCTCGCTGAACTCTCCGACCCGGGCCGCCATCCGCCTCGCGACGCGGGACGGATTTCTCTTCGCCGCGCACCTCGCCGCCGCCGTGGCCCTCGTCTTCCTGGGGCTGTCTCTCGTCGGGGGAACGGCTTTCCGGGCAAGACGGGCTTGGCCGGGCGCGGCACTCCTCGTCGTCCTGGCCGCCTTCCGGTTCCTTTTCTTTCCCCTCAGCCGCCTCGGCCCGGCCAAAGCCTTCCGCGTTTTTTCTTCCGCCCAGGCAGGATTCATCTCGCTCGGCCGGTTGACAAGCTCGCCGGCCGACATCTTCCTCACGAGCCTGCTTTGGCTCGCCGTCGCCGCCCTGGCGGCGGTCTATATCATCCCCGAGCGGGCGGGCCTTCCGGCCGGCGGCCGGCGTCGGGCCGGACTTCGAATCGCGGCCGGGATCCCGTTCGCCGCCGCCCCGTTCCTCCTGGCCGCTTTCGGCGAGTTTCTGCGTCGCCTCGTGACCCACGCCAGCCTCAATCTTGTCCGCCTCGATTTCTCGTTCGTCTCCCTTCTCCTCCTGGCCAGCGTTTTCTTCGCCCTCTCCGGAACGGTCCTCCTCCTCGCGGCTTCCTTTCGGAAAGGCCGCCGCGCTTTCGGAACCCCGGGCCCGCCGGCCGGCCTCCTGGCCGTATCGACGACGGCCGTCTTCCTTCTCCAGTCCAACCGGAGGCCGGGATTCATCTTTCTCAATGTCCTCGTCCTCGCGCTCTTCCTCCTTTGGGCCTACGGCCGGGCGAGCTTCCGCCGAGCCGTCGCGGCCGTCCTCGTGCCCGCCTTGGCGCTTTTCGTCTATGTCCATCTCGAGCGGGCGACGGCGGCCAAGTCCAAGATCCTCGTCCAGGATTTTCTCAAAGACACCGTTCTCGCCCACGGGCACTGGATTGAGTACCTCCTCGCCGAGTCCCTGGAGAACCTCGACAAGGAAGCCAAGGACATCCGGGACTTCCTCCGCCGCTCCGAGCCACCGGCCGAGGCCGCGCGCCGGTTCTGGGAGCGGACGGCGGCGGCGAGGCTCAACGCCTATTCCGGCCTCCAGATCTTCGACCCGGAAGGGACGGAGGTGGCCCGCTTCGCCCTCAACGTGCCGAAAATCACGGCCGAAACGTCGACCCTCCCGGGCCGGCGGGACTGGACGGTGACTCGAATCGCCAAGCCCTTCATGGGAAAGGCCCGCGAATTTCTTGTCGGCTACCGGGATTGGACCGACGAAGACCGGGACCTGGGCCGGCTCGTCTTCTACATCTCCCTCGACTATGACACCCTCCCCTTCCTCTATTCGGCCAATCCGTATTTCGAGCTCCTCCGGACGAATGCCCTGCCCTCCCTCGACCAGTTCGATTTCCGCTTCGCCGTCTTCGATGACGGCGGGCGGATCCTGTTCAATCCCGCCCGGCTTTCGACGGGCCTCCCGAGCGCCGTCATCGAAACCGCGGGGCTCTCCGGACCCGGCATCTGGACGCGGTTCATGGATAAGACCCAGGCTTATGACCTTTTCGCCTTCAGGGCCGAGAACCGGATCGTCGCCTTTCTCGCCCCTCGCAAGGGGTTCGTCGGCCGAGCCGTCGATTTTCTCAAGCTCTTTGTCCTCCTTGGGGCGCTCGCCGTTCTCGTCCTCCTCCTCGGGTCGAGCCTCGGGGGCCGTTTTCATCCGAAACGCCTTCTCTGGTCGTTCTCCAACCGGGTCAACGTCTCGTTCATCGCCATCGCCCTCGCCCCCCTCGTCCTTTTCGCCTTCGTCTCCCGGCCTTTCTTCAACCGGATCCTAACCCAGCAATTCATCGAGAAAGCGAAGGTCCACGCCAACATGGCCCGCAACGCCATGGACGATTTCATCTACCTCCAGGAGGAGGAGCGGGCCCTCATCGAGTCCCAGCCCGAGGAACTGGCCCTTTACCTTTCGACCTCGATCTCCAACGACGTCAACCTTTTTCTGGAAGGGAGGCTCGTCTCGTCCAGCCGGCGGGAGTATTTCGACGCCGGCCTCCTGCCCGACCTTCTCGACGGCGAGGTCTATTTCAACCTCCAGTTCGCCAACGACCCCTTCACGGCCCAAACGCGCCGCCTCGGAGGGTTTTCCTACCAGATCCTCACCGTCCCCTATTCGTCTCTCGAGCCCCCTCTCCTCATCTCCCTCCCCTTCCCTTTTGAGCAGCAGGAAATCGGCCAGGCGACGCGTTCGCTCGTCGAATTTCTTCTCTTCGTCTCCGTCTTTTTCGTCGGCCTCGTCATCCTCCTGGCCCGGGCCATCGGCTCGATGATCGTCACCCCCATCAGCCGCCTCCTGGCCGGGACGAAGGCCGCCGCCCTGGGGAATCTCGATTTCGAAATCGAGTACGGGCGCCACGACGAGATGAAGACGCTCGTCGACGGCTTCAACCGGATGATCCAAAGCCTCAAGGACCATCAACGCGAGCTCGCCGACCTCGGCAAGACGGCGGCTTGGGCCGAGATGGCCCGCAAGGTCGCCCACGAGATCAAGAATCCCCTGACCCCGATCCAGCTCTCGGCGGAACACCTCCTCCGCGTTTACGAGGACCAAAGCGGAGACTTCGAGGCCGCCCTCAAGGAATCGACGGCCTACATCATCGGAGAAGTCGAAAATTTACGCCGGATCGCCCAAGAATTCCTCGACCTCTCCAAGGCGTCCATCCTCCACAAGGAGGCCGTGGATCTCGACGACTTCGTCCGCGAGCTCGTCGAGCCCTATCGCAAGCTTCTCGGCGGCCGGATCGCCTTCCGCGAAACCTACGCCGCCGCCGCCCGCGTCGCCGCCGACAAGGCCAAGCTCAAGATCGCCCTCCGCAACCTGCTCATCAACGCCGTCGAATCGATCCGGGGACGGGGCGAGATCCACGTCTCGACGGCGGCCTCCGGCGGCCGGGCCGAAATCGCCTTCGAGGACACCGGAACGGGCATCGAAAAAGAAATCCTCGAACGCATCTTCGAGCCGTATTTCTCGACCAAGGACGTCGGGACCGGCCTCGGCCTGCCGATCGCCAGGAAGATCGTCGAGGACCACGGGGGGACGATCCGCCTCGAAAGCGAACTCGGCGTCGGGACCCGGGTGACGATCGGCCTTCCCTGCCTCGGCGGCTAGAAATTTCCCTAGAAGTATGGAAAAATAGGCCCATGAACAAGACGCTCGTCGTCTATTTCAGCCGGACGGGGAACACAAAGCGCGTCGCCGAGGCCATTCACGAGGCCCTGGACGGCGAGAAGGCTCTCCACCCGTTGGAGGATATCAAGAGCCTCGAGGGGCACCAGCTGGTCTTCGTCGGCTTTCCCGTTCATTCCCACAGCCTGCCCTACAAAGTCGAGGTCTTTCTCAAGGCCGTCAAGCCCGGGGCGAAAATCGCCCTGTTTTGCACCCACGGCTCCCTCCCCGGCCACCGCCTTTCGCGCGAAGCCATGGAATACGCCGTCGTCCTGGCCGCCAAAGCCAAGATCCTGGGGACATTTTGCGTCCGGGGAAAACTTTCCTTGGAGGCTCTGGAGACCCTCGGCCGCTCGCCCGAACACCAGGAGTGGGCCGAGATGGCCCCCTCGGCCGGCACTCATCCCGACGCCGCCGACCTCGAGGAGGCGCGGGTCTTCGCCCGGCTCATCAAAACCCGGAGCGACCACGGTCATTATTGATGGCCAGATTCCTCTTCTACGCGATCCTGGCGTACCTCCTTTATTCCTTCTGGAGGTTCTTCCGGTCCTTGAAGCGCCGGGTCGTGAGCGCCCGCCCTCCTCAACCCCGCCTTTCGGGAACGATGGTCAAGGACGAGGTTTGCGACACCTATCTCCCGAAGGAGGAGGCCTTGCGGGAAGTCATCGAGGGAAAGGAATATTTCTTCTGTTCGAAGGAATGCCGGAAGAAATGCCTCGAGGCCCGGAAGCGGCCCTAGGCCGATCCGATCACCCGGAAATCCTTGAATTCCCCCGTCGCCTCGGCCCACGTTTCATCGACGTCTTCGACCCGGGCCAAAGACGGCCCCCGGCGGAGCCAGGCGGCGTATTTTTCGAGCTCCGCCCGCTCGCCTTCGACACAGACCTCGACCTGGTCTTCGCCGCGATTCCGGATCCATCCTTTGAGGCCGAGGCCATCGGCCACGCGCCGGGCATACCATCGAAAGGCGACGCCCTGGACGCGCCCGGAAACGACGGCGTGAAGACGGACAGCCATTCTTACCGATTTTAACATATCCGAAAAGGACTTCTTGGTTTTTCCGAAGACGCTCGAGGGGTGGGAGGCTCGGAGGCCCGCCAGAGTCCGAGTCGTGGGCCGCGAGGACGATGGAGGTGAGCCGAACCAGGACCCGTCGAGCGCTTCGGGCATTGAAGAGGGGATTGCGCCCAAGATGGCAGAACGTATTATAATTGCCGGGGATGAAAAGAACGCTTCTCTCGATCGCCGGCTTTGACCCTTCGGGGGGGGCGGGAGTCCTCCAGGACGCGGCCGTTTTTCGCCTTTTCGGATTCCACGGCGCCGCCGTCCTGACGGCCGTGACGGCGCAGGGACCGGCCGGCGTCCGGAAAGTCAAGGTCATCGAAGCGGCATTCCTTCGGGCCCAATACCGCGCCCTGGTCCGCGATATCCATCCCGCCGGAATCAAGGTCGGGATGGCCTCCACGGCCGCGAACCTGGCGGTCATCGGGAGGATCCTCGGCCGTCACGGCGGGATTCCCCGGGTCGTCGATCCCGTGCTCCGCTCAAGCTCGGGCGTTTCTCTTCTCGAAAAGGGCGCCGCCGGCGAGTTGCTCGAGGCCGTCCGGCGCAAGGCGACGGTCCTGACTCCCAACCTGGCCGAGGCCGGATGCCTTACCGGCCTCGAAGTAGGCTCGGTGGAGGACATGGTGGAGGCGGCCCGAGTTCTTTTCGGCCTGACGGAAGTCCCCTCCCTCATCACCGGCGGTCATCTCCGAACCGAGGCGGTGAACGTCCTTTACGACGGCCGACGAATACATCGTTTTGCCAGGACGAAGATCGGCCGAGACGTCCACGGGACGGGTTGTTTCTTCTCCGCCGCCCTTCTGGCCTATCTGGTCCGCGGCCGTTCCCTGCCCCGTTCCTGCGCCCTGGCCACGGATCTGACCCACGAGGGTATCCGGGCCGCCGTGAGGCTGGGCCGCGGGCGACCGATCATTCCAGGATCTCGGCCGCCCGTTTGAGGACCGAGCCGGGAAAGACGACCCCCTGAAGAGCCGCGGCCCGCCGGTTCAGGACGAGGCGGACGTCGCTCATGGATTCGAGGGGAATGAGGGTCGGGTTCTCCCCGTTCTTGACCCTGAGGACGAGCTGGCCGGATTTATAACCCATCGCGTAGAAATCCCATCCGACGGCCGCCGCCGCTCCGCTCCGGGCCGCCAGGAGCGAGCCGCTGAAGAGGGGGACGGCGTTTTCATCGGCCGCCCGGGCCAGGGCCTCGAAGGCCGCGTTGATCGTATTGTCCGAGATCTGGTAAATGGCGTCGATCTTCCTGTTGATGAGAACCCGGGCCGCGAGAAGAATGTCGTCAGGGTTTTCGACGGGCACGGAGACGATGTCGAAGCCGAGGTCCGCGGACGCCTCGCGGGCCAGGTCAAGATAATATTCGGAGTTCATCTCGGAGGGGGTCCAGAGCGTCCCCAGGCGCCGGGCGCCCGGAAGGATTTCGCGGACGACGGCCAGCCCCTCGCGGATGGGCGCCGTCGAAGCGACGCCCGTGACGTTGGGCCGGTGTTCGGTCGCCGAGACGCCGGCCCCGGCCAGATAGGGGTTGGCCACCGAAGAAAAGACGATCGGGATCTTCGGCGTGGCGATCAAGGCCGCCTGCAGGCTCTGGGTCGAGGTCGGGACGAGGATGTCGACCCCGTCCTTGACGAAAGCCCGGGCCAGGCGATGGACCTCGGAAATGTTCCCTCGGCCGTTGCGGACTTCGATTCGGACATTCACGCCGTCCCGGAGCCCTCCGTCGGCCAAGGCCTGGAGAAGGCCCCTCCGGACTTCCCGCGAGGTCCCGGAATCGATGAGCTCGAGGACTCCGATCGTGGTGAGGTCTTTGCCGTCCGGCCCCCCGCAGGACGCGGCCAAAACGCAGAAGACCAACCATACCCGTTTCACGCTCGGCCGCCTCCAGGAAAACCCATCTTAATCGAATCCCGGGAAGGGGTCAAACTCCGACGATCCTTTCGAGAAGGGCCGGGGCGATGTTGCCTCCGCTGGCCACGAGGACGGCCGTCCGGCCTCGAAAGAGCGGAGCGTACTTCAGGACGGCCGCCCAAGGAAGCGCTCCCGCGCCCTCGACGACTTCGCCGTGCTCCTCGAACATGCGCTTGACGGCCAGGCGCAAGGCCCTCTCCCCGACCGTCAGCATCCCGTCGACGAACCGACGGCAGAGGTCGAACGTCACCGACCGGGGCTCGATTCCGCCGGCGACGGCATCCGCCAGGGTTTTTCCTTCACGGACAGCGACCAAACGGCCGGCCCGGAGAGAAGCTTTCATGAACGCCGAGGCGGCCGGTTCGACGCCGAAAACGCGGACGCCGGAAACTTTCGTTTTGAGGAAACCGGCTACTCCGGCGATGAGCCCCCCGCCGCCGACCGGGACGAGGACGTCTTCGACTTCCGGCAGGGCCGCGAAAATCTCGAGACCGACCGTCCCCTGACCGGCGATCACGCCGAGGTCGTTATAGGGCGAGATATAGGTCCGGCCGAGTCGCCCCCCGTCGCGCCGGGCGCCCGCCTCGGCCCACTCGCAGCTCGTCCCGTAAAAACGGATCTCGGCTCCGGCCTTCCTGAGTCTGGAGACTTTTTCGACCGAGGCCGTCCGGGGAAGGCATAAGAGGAGGTCGAGGCCCTCGAGGCGGGAAGCCTCGGCAAGGCCGAGGCCATGATTCCCCGTCGAGGCCGAGATCAGGCCGCCCTCCCGTTCGGCGGGGATGAGGCCTCGAACCTTGGCCAACGCGCCCCGGAATTTGAACGATCCCGTCGTCTGCCGGTTCTCCCATTTGACAAAAACTCGGGCTCCGGTCTCGCGGCTGAGGGAATCGACCGGGGACAGCGGCGTGGAAACGACCGCCGACCGGATCCGCCCAAAGGCTTCCTCGACGGCCGGGGCGAGGTCGAAGGTCGACAGGTTCATGGTTCTTCTCCCGTTATTCTACAGGAATCGTCAGGCAAAAAAAGGGGCAAAAAAGGTATAATGACCCGGATGGCGCGCTACTATTTCGGCCCGGCCGGCTGGAGCTATGAAGACTGGAAGGGGATCGTCTACCCCCCCCGCCCCCGGGCGGGTTTCCATCCTCTCCCCTTCCTGGCCCGCTTCGTCAACTTCGTCGAGGTCAACAGCACCTTCTACCGGCCGCCGACGTCGACCCTGACGCTGTCCTGGGTCAAGAAAATCGACCCGGCCTCCGACTTTCTGTTTGCCGTCAAGCTCCACCAGATGTTCACCCATGTTCGCCGCGACTTCACCCTCAAGGACGCCGACGCCTTCAAGGAAGGGATCGAACCGCTCCTCGCGGCCGGACGGCTGGCCGCCCTTCTCCTCCAGTTTCCCTGGTCCTATGCGAACACCCCCGCCCACCGGGACTACCTCGGGGGGCTGTTCAAGCTTTTTGCCGGCTATCCCCTGGCCTTGGAAGTCCGCCATGCGTCCTGGGAGGACCCCGAGGTCGTCGATTATCTCCGCGAAGCCAAGGTCGCTTTCTGCAATATCGACCAGCCCGTGATCGGAGCCTCGCTCCGGCCGACGGCCATCGTCACGAATCCCGCCTTCGCTTACGTCAGGCTCCACGGCCGGAATTACGCGGACTGGTTTCGCGAGGGGGCCGGCCGCGACGCCCGCTACAACTACCTCTACGCCAAGGACGAGCTGGCCGAATGGGTCGGCCGGATCAAGGACCTGGCCGGCTCGAGCGAGAGGATCTTCGTCGTGACCAACAATCATTACCGGGGGCAGGCCCTGGCCAACGCCCTCCAGATCAAGAACATGGTGACCGGCGAGAAGCTCGACCTCCCCCTTGACCTCGTCAAGCAGTATCCCCTCCTCGAGGACATCGTCGATCGAATCCGGAAGGGGCAGCTCGGCCTTTTCAGCGCCGGCGGGAGCGGGGAGCCGGCCCCGTCGGGCAAGGATGGACGCCGATGAGATGGTGGGAAAACGAATTCGTCCGGGTCGAGGGAAACCGCCTCCGCCTCGGCCGGCGCTGGGCCGAGGACCTTGCCCGGAAACACGGAACGCCGCTCTACGTCTACGGAGCCGAACGGATCCTGACCAACGGCCGGCGCCTGGCCCGGGCGTTCGCCGCGGCGACGTCGCTCGAAACGCGGCTCGCCTACGCCATGAAGGCCAACGCCCATCCCGCCGTGCTCGCCCTCATCCGGGAGGAAGGCGGATGGATCGACGCCGTCTCCCCGATGGAGGTCGTCCGGGCTCTCGCGACCGGCTTCCCCGCCGGCCGGGTCATCTTTACCGGAACGAGCGTCTCGGCCGCCGATTTCGAAGCTCTCCTCGCCGTGGAAGGGCTGACGATCAACATCGACGCGGTCGAGCAGCTCGACATCATGCGCGCCGTCCTCCGCCGGATCCCCGGCCGGCGCCGGATCCGGGTCGCCGTCCGCTGGAATCCCGGCCTGGGCTGCGGCTTCAATCCCAAGGTCATCACCGCCGGCGCCCGTTCGGCCGACGGGACGCCGGTCAAATTCGGAGTCGAGGAGGGGCGGGTCATCGCCGCTTTTCGGAAGGCCAGGGAGTACGGTTTCACGCCGGTCGGCCTCCATCAGCACCTCGGCTCGGGCTGGGTCAAAGCCGATTATCCGGCCGCCCTCGAATCCGTCGACCGGATGATCGCCAAGGCCCGGGAGCTCGCCGAGGCCGGATTCGAGCTCGAATTCCTGGATTTCGGCGGAGGCTTCGGGCCCCGCTACCGCCGCGAGGACGGCCTCTTCCCGGTCGAAGCCTACGCCCGGGCCATCGGCCGAAAAGTCAAAGAGGCCGGATTGTCTCTTCGGGCCCTCGTCGTCGAACCCGGCAAGTTCTGGGTCGCCGACGCGGGAGCCCTCCTCCTTCGGGTCGAATACGTCAAGACGAACTACGGCCATCTCTTCGCCTGCGTCAACGGCGGGACCTTCAACACCGTTCCCCGGCCCGCTGTCTACGCCCACGCCCGGCACGAAATCGTCAACGCCGGACGCGTCGCCGGAGGGCCGAGGAAAAGGGTCACCATCGCCGGCCATCTCTGCGAAACGGGCGACGTTTTCGGCAAGGACTTACTCCTTTCCGTCCCGCGCCCGGGCGATACCCTCGCCATCCTCCAGGCTGGAGCCTATGGTCGGAGCATGGCCTCGACGTTCAACCTTCGTCCCATTCCGGACGAAATCATCGTCTGAGGCCGTGACCGGCCATGGGCCTGAGACATCTTCCCCTCCGCCGGCCCCGGCCGGACGGACGACGATTCATCGACATCCTCCTCGGCCGCTACCCCGGTCCCGTCCCGCTCGTCGAATATCTCGTCGACGAGGAGGTCCTCAAACCGGTCGTGACCGAGGTCCTGGGACGGCCTTGGAGCGACTTCGGTCCGGACGTCCGCTCCCGGGAGGCCTGGCTGGATAACTTCCTGGCTTTCTGGCACGGCCTGGGCTACGACATCGTCCGTTTCGAAACCGGACTCCCGTTCGCCGAGCCCAAGCTCGCCGCCTTGGACCCGACGGCGGGCGGAGGGCGTCGCGACTGGGCGGACGAGCATCGCGGCGCCATCCGAAGCTGGGAAGACTTCGAACGCTATCCTTGGCCCCGGATCGAGGACATGGATTTCTCTCCGTTCGAATATCTCTCCCGGAACCTTCCCGAAGGGATGGGACTCGTCGCTTGTCACGCCGGCGGAATTTTCGAGCACTTGAGCTGGATCATGTCCACCGAGGGGCTCTGCCTGGCGCTCGTCGACGACCCCCCTCTCGTCCGAGCCGTGGCCGACAGGATCGGCGGGTTGTTGTCCGGTTTTTACGAGTATCTCGTCAGCTTTCCCGGGCTCCTCGCCCTGTTCCCCGGGGACGATATGGGCTTCAAGACGGGGACTCTCGTCTCGCCGGAAGATCTCCGCAAGGTTGCGCTCCCTTGGCACAAGCGCTTCGCCGCGCTGGCCCACTCCCTCGGCATTCCCTATTTTCTCCACTCCTGCGGGAACTTGGCCTCGATCATGGACGACCTTGTCTCCGACGTGGGGATCGACGGCAAACATTCGTTCGAGGACGCGATCATGCCGGCCGAGATTTTTCAGGAAAAATACCAGAGCCGGGTCGCCGTCCTGGGCGGGGTCGACGTCAACGTCCTCGCCGCCGGGAGCGAGGCCGACGTCCGGCGCAGGACCCGCGGCCTCGTCGAAACCTGCGGACCCCGGGGGCGCTTCGCCGTCGGCTCGGGCAATTCGATCCCGAGCTACGTCCCGGCGGCCAATTTCCTGGCCATGGTCGACGAGGCCCTCGAGCTCAAAAACGGGTTTGTTCTCTAAGGCTCGGGGATTCAGTCCCCGGCGGATGGGACGGGACGGCCGTGGACGTCGAGGAAAGCGAAATCGCCGACGGGACGGCGGGCCGGCCGTTCCCTTTCCTGCTCGACCTGCTTCGGGCTGAGGATGGGACTGACCTCCGCGGCTTTCCGGCCGACGATGATCAAGGTGATGACTTGGAAGTCTTCCGGGATGCCGAGGACCTCCCGCGTTTTCTTCGGGCTGAAGCCGGCGATGGGATGAGCGACCAGGCCCAACTCGGTCGCCCTGAGGAGGAGGAAGGCGGAGGCCAGTCCGACGCCGAAGAGGTGATACTCCCGGTCCCGGATGACGCAGTCGTCCTCCTTCCGGCTGAAGACGGCGACGATCATCGAGGCCAGCCGGGCCCAGTCGTTCCCCGGTCTGTTCAAGGCGGCATGGAGCTCCCCGAGTTTCGCCGGGTCGCGAACGAATACGAAGCGCCAGGGCTGGTTGTTATTGCACGAAGGGGCGAGCTGGGCGTGGCGGGCCAGGTCGAGGATGAGGTCGTCGGGAATATCGACCGGGGCCAACGACCGGTATGCCCTTCTCGCCTGGATGGCCTCTTGAACGTCCATGGGAACCTCACCTGGTGAATTGTCGAGGAAGGGAATTATGCCATAAGGCCCGGCGTCCTTGAACCCCCTTCGAAGACCCCGCCTTCTCCGATGACCGTCGATGCCCCCCCGAATCACCCCGGGCGGGGATTGCGAAAACTGCCGGAATCCGGTATTTCTACGGAGATGGACGGCCGTGGAGAAAGCGCAAGGCCATGAGCTTTGAAGAGCCGGCTCTGAGCGGCGGGAAGGCCCCCCTTTTTGCGACGATGGAAGAGGACATTCAATCCGTTTTCAAGACGGAGGCGGAAAGGGAAAAGGTCAGAAAGCTTCTCGCCGGGGCCGAGGAGCAATCGCGCCGGAAGGACATCAGAGCCACCCGGAAATACGACCCCTTCAAGAAATTCCTCCACTTATGGGGGATGAGGCTTCGCTACGGACTCCACCTCAAGAAGCCGGGTTACTTCTGGCGGATCGTCAAGAACGTCGCCCGGGGCAAGTTCTACCATGTCTTCGGCATCAAGAAATACGTCCTCCGGGGGATCGAGTTCGCCATCTCCTTCCGCTGCAATTTCCGGTGCAACCACTGCCTTTGCGCCCGAATCGACGAATCCAAGACACGACGCGAGCTCGACGCCGGGGATTACCGCCGCGTCGTGAAGGAAGCCATGGCCCTGGGAGCGACGACGTTCGGCATGGAAGGCGGCGAGCCCTTCGTCCAAAAAAACTGGGAAGAGCTCATGGAGGCGTGGCAGCCGAAAAAGAACCACATCATCGTCACGACCAACGGCTACCTTTTCGACGAGGCGAAAGCCAGGCGGTGCGCCGGGATGGGCGTGGACACGATCAATTTCAGCCTCGACAGCGGCTATCCCGAGCTTCACGACCTCTTTCGGAAGAAGAACGGGAGCTTCGCCAAGGTCATGGAAGGCATCCGGCTCTGCCGGAAATACGGGATCAAGCCTCTCATCAACACCTGCGTCCACAAGGGAAACCTCTACACGGACGGCTTCCGGGAGCTTCTGGAATTCTCCGAGCGCGAGAAGATCCTGATCAACACCCTCCTGGCGAAGGGGACGGGCAATTTCAGCAACACGGAGGTCCTTCTCGATGAAGAAGACCTCCGGGCCTACGAAAAGATCGTCCGGCCCTACACCTACGTCCAGCGCCACCTGAACTTCAACTACGGCAAGCAGTGGGGCTGCCCGGGAACCAAGGAAATGATCAACATGACGCCCTACGGCGACGTCATGAACTGCGCCAACATGCATATTTACGGAGGCAACGTGACAGAGGAGCCCCTCGCCCTGATCCGGGAGAGGGTCCTCAAAACGACCCCCTTCGGGAGGTACCACTGCTGCTTTCTCGCCGAGGACAGGGATTTCATGGAGATCTACTACGGCCTCCTGAGGGACAAGAGCCACGCGACCATCGACGAGCTGAGGAAGGCCATCTTCGATTACGAACAAAAGAAGAACAAGACTCTCTATCCCGAGCTCCACGCCCCGTGACTTCTGACCCGGGACGCGGCGCCGCTCGTCAAAACGCCCGGACAAAGGCGCAGTCGAAGACTTTAATCCCCCCCTGGCCGTCGGCCCGGACCTCGCCCCGGAGGCAGCAGACCGGCGGCTCGCCGACGGTCAGGCACTTCCGATCGCCGATCCCTTCGAGAAGGCCCGTCTCGTCCTCGAAGAGGTAGAAATACTTGCGGCCGCCGTTCGCTTCCCGGCCGCGGGCGTCGACGACCCGGACGACGAGTTCGACCCTCTCCCCGACGCGCTTCCGCAGGTCCTTGACCCGCAGGTCGGGGCGCTTCCCCTCGTAGAGGCCGAGGGGATCGCCGTCGGGGCTGAAACCCAGGGACTCGACGACCTGCTTGGCCTTCTCCCGGGCGTCCAGGTCGGCGGAGACGTCGAGGCCGGGGAGTCCCTGGAAGTAGCGGAGGATCTGGCGGGTCCGCTGGGCCTCGAGAGAATCGAACACCCCGGCTTTGATGAGAGTGAACAGCTCCGCTTTCGAAACAGGAACGCGACCGATGAAGTCCTCGAGCGTCGGAAATCCGCCTCCGGACGTCCGCTCCTCGATGATTTTTTCCGCCGTCCGGAGGGCCAGCCCCTTGATCGAGGTGAAGCCGACACGGATGGCCTCGCCTTCGACCTCGAACCCGTAGCCGCTGCGGTTGGCGTCCGGCCCCAGGATCCGGATTCCCAGGCGCTTGGCCTCCTCGACGTACTCGGGGAGCATGTAGTAGCCGCCGCCGGCGTTGAGGACGGCGGCCAAGTAGGGCACGGGGTGGTGGGCCTTGAGGTAGACGGCCTGGTAGGCCATGGCCGCGTACGAGGCGCTGTGGGCCTTGTTGAACGCGTAAGAGGAGAACTTCTCCATCGTCTGCCAGAGCTTTTCGACCTCGGCGCCGGTGTAGCCGCGCTCGCGGGCCTCCTGGGCGAACCGGCCGCGGAGGACGTTCTTGGGCGATTCCCCCTTGGCCTTGAGACTCCTCCGGAGGAGGTCCCCCTCCTCGGCCGTCATCCCGGCCACGCGCTCGGCGATCTGCATGACCTGCTCCTCGTAAAGGAGAAGACCGTCCGTCTCGGGCAGGATTTTCGCCAGGAAGGGATCGCCGCAGGCCCCCCTCCCCTCCCGGCTCCGGAGAAGCTTTTCCTTCATTCCGCTCTCGGTCGGGCCGGGCCGGATGAGGGCCAGGGCGGCCGTGAGGTCGTGGATGTCGCCGGGCTTCATCCGGCGGAGGAGGTTCATCATCGCCGGGCTCTCGACCTGGAAGCAGGCGATCGTCCGGGCGCTTTTGAGGAGGGCGTAGGCCTTGGGATCGGCGGGGGGGATCTCCGCCAGGCCGAGCCCGGCCTTCGTCGCCGAAATCGCCGCCAGGCCCCGGACCGAGAGGAGGTCAAGCTTGATGAGTTTCAGGTCCTCGACGGCGTCGCGGTCGTAATGGGACATGAGAAAACCCTTGGCCGATTTTTCGAGAGGCAGATAGCGCTCGGCCGGGGCGGGCGTCAGGATGACGCCGCCGACATGGAGGGAGATCTCGCTGTGGACGCCCCCGAGCTCGGCGGCCAGCTTCCAGACTTCGAGATAGCCGGGGGGAGGATGGGCCTTGCGCAGGTAGTCGGGCTCGGCGAAGTAGGGCGCCCGCTGGCTGAGCGCCCGCGACTCCTCCGGGGGAAGCCCCATGGCCCGGGCCGTTTCGTAGAGCGCCGAACGGGCCCGGAAGTCCTTGAGGCTGCAGACGAAGGCCGCCCCCGTCCGGCCCCGGCCGTACGTTTCGAGGACGTAGACCAGGACCTTGTCGCGGAAGCGGGAGTCGAAGTCGAGGTCGATGTCGGGCGGGTCGTCGCGTCCGGCGTTGAGGAAGCGCTCGAAGTAGAGGTCGAAGGCTGCGGGGCTGACGTGCGAAAGGCCGAGAAGCCAGGCCAGGAAGGACGAGGCCCCCGAGCCCTTGAGGTTGTGGAGGATGCCGTTGCGGCGGGCGAAGCCGACGACGTCGTGGACGATGAGGAAGTAGGGGGCGAAACCCGATTTTTCGATGACGAGGAGCTCCCTCTTGGCCCGCTCCCGCTCGGCCCAGGAGAGGTCCTTGGCGGCCCGGAGGCGGGAGCGGACCTCGTCGCGGAGCGTGACGGGGAAGATGTCGGCCGGGAGCGGCGGGACGACGGCGGCGAACTCGAAGCGGGCCTTCTCGGCGACCTCGAAGGTCCGGCGGAAGGCCTCGCCGACCTCGGCCCCGAACTTGCGGAGAGCCGCGACCTCCTGGTCGGGGCCGAAAAGGCGGACCGTCCGGCGAAGCCGGTCCCAGGCCGGCGGATACGGAATTTTCTTGTCGAAGGCATGGAGGAGGACCAGGCGTTCGGGAGAGCGGACATACTTGAGCGGATTGGCCCAGACGAGGGGCAGGGCGAGGGACCGGGCCAGCGATCGGGCCCGCTCCATGTTGAAGAAGTCGGCCCCGATGTAGATGTCGCCGGCCGACGGACCATCCCGAAAAGACGCGAAGCGCTTGGACAAATCGGGGACATGATCCGAATTCTCTGGAATTCGGTTCGTGTCCCCCTTTTTACGGCCATCCGGCAGGTAAACCGCCAACAGCCCCTCCAGGCCGTCGCCTTCGCGGATTTCGCGGCGGTTGAGGATTTCCATGAGATTTCCGTAGCCCTCGCGGCTTTTCACCAGGAAGAGAAAGCGCCCGCCGCCGACCTCGATTTCGCAGCCGAAGAGGGGGACGAAGCCGGCCGCCGCGGATGCCCGCTTCCACTTCGCCCACCCGTAGAGTTTTTCCACGTCGGACAGGGCCCCGGCAGGGACTTTCTGCCGGGCGAACCACCAGGCCAGCTCCTCGAGCGTCGCCCCGCCACGCCCCCGGCTGAAGACGGAATGGACGCGGAGGGGGATGTACATCGGCTCCTCACCTCGTCAGGGAGGCCGTCTTGAGGACGAAGCCGCGCTTCCGCTCGAAGGGATAGACCTCGTCGAGCATCTTTTCCCGGCCGGTGAGGACGACGCCGAAGCCGTATTTGTCGCGGACCCGGTCCACGGCCGCCCCCAGCCGCTCGTGCCGGTCGGACCAGGGCTCGAAAAGCGACAGGGGCCGGACCTGGACGAGGTCGGAAGCCTTGACTCCGACGAGGCGGAGGGCCAGGCGAGAGCCTTCCCAGAGGCCGAGGAAAAGCTCCTCGGCGATCTTGTAGATATCGGCCATCTCCTGGCGGGGGGTGAGGAAAAGGCGGCGGCGGCCCTCGGTCTTGAAGTCCGCGTAGCGGGCCTTGACCTCGATGACATGGGCGTAGAGATGATCCCGGCGGAGAGCGAGAGTGAGGCGGTCGCAGAGATAGGCCAGGTGGGCGAGGAGAAGCCGCCGGTCCCAGAGGTCCTGGAGAAACGTCGTCTCCCGGGAAACCGATTTGGGAAGGCCGAAGGCCGTCAGGGGGCGGCTGTCGATCCCCCTCGACTGAAGGTAGATGTCGTCCCCTCCCAGGCCGAAGATGCCGTGAAGGGTCCGGCGCGGCAGGCCCCAGAGCTCGCCGAGCTTGTGGATGTTGAGCATCCGGAGGAGGACCTGGGTCTTGGGGCCGATGCCGGGCAGGCTCTCGATGCCGACCTCGCGGAGGAAGCCCTCCTCCCCGCCGGGCTCGAGCTCGAAGTAGCCGCCCGGCTTGGCCTTCCGCGTCGCCAGCTTGGCCAGGATCTTGTTCGGACCGACCCCGACCGAGACCGAAAGTCCGGTCTCGCGCTCGACCCGGGCCTTCATGTCCCGGGCCGCGGCCGAGAAAGAGGGGTAAATCGGGCGGCAGCGGGTCAAGTCGAGATAGGCCTCGTCGATCGAAGTCTCCTCGACGTCCGGGGAGTAGTCGCGGAGGATGCGGAAGAACTTCTCGGAGAACGTCTGGTAGAGCTGGTAATTGCCGCGGACGAAGACGGCCTGGGGACAGAGCTTGTAGGCCGTCCGGAGGGCCATCCCGGAGTGGACGCCGAAACGGCGGGCCTCGTAAGAGCAGGTCGAGGCCACGCCGCGCTCGTGGGGCAGACCTCCGACGATGAGCGGCTTGCCGGCCAGGGCGGGGTTGAGGAGGACCTCCACGGCGGCGAAGAAGGCGTCGATGTCGACGTGGACGATGAACCGACGGGGGACATGACTCTTGTCGTGTCCCCCATCTTTGGCGGGGGCATGCTCGTCGTGTCCCCCGCCTTGATTTTTTTCTATCCCGACCGACCGGGCCGCCCGGGAATTCTTTACCGCCGCCGGCGTGCCGTCGAAGCGGGCCGGGCCGAAGGCGGGAGCGGAAGCCCGCCGCTCTCCGGGGACATGACTCTTGTCGTGTCCCCCATCTTCCGGGAGCCGATTCGGAATCTCGGAAATGGAATTCCAGTCATCCGTTTTTTTAAAAAACATCCCGTCCTCGACAGCACCCAAACGGCCGCTCTCCCCCTTTGGGCCCGGCGAGCCGTCGGCCCTATATCCGCAAGCTATTTTTGACAAGGGGGACAGGGCCTCCGCCGTGTCCCCATAAAAAACGGCCGCGCGTCCTCTGGAATCTCCGGAAAGGAGTCCCCCTTTCCGGAGGAGCAGACAATCGCGGCAATCTTCTTCATCAATACTTCCTCAGGACCCCGATGACCCTTCCCAGGATCTTCAGATTGTCGGCCGGGATGGGCTGGTAGGCCGGGTTCTCGGGCACGAGAAAGGTCCGGCCGTCGTCCCGCCTGAGCCTCTTGAGGGTGACAGAGCCGTCCTCGAGCATGGCCACGACCATCTCCCCCGGGCTCGTCGTCGCCGTTCGCTCGAGGAGGACGTGGTCGCCGTCGTCGATGTAGGCGTCGATCATGCTTTTCCCTTCGACCCGGATGCAGAAGACGTTGCCCCGGCGGCGGCCGAGCATCCAGTCGGGGATGTCCATGGCCTCCCCCGAAACTTCAAAGGCCTCCCGGGCCGGGCCGGCCGGGACGACGCCGGCCAGGGGCACCCGGAGCCGGGCTTCCAGGGCGGCGGGGAATCCGGAGACCCGGAGTTCTCCCCTCTCCCGCCTGAGGTAGCCCTTGCGCTCGAGGCTCCCGAGGTGCTTGAAGACGGCCGAGGGGTTGGCCAGGCGGACGAGCCTCCCCAATTGGCGGACGGTCGGCCCGTAGCCGTGCTCTAGGATGAAGCCCTCGACGGCCCGGAGGACGGCCTCCTGGCGGGGGGTGAGTTCCCGGCGCGTTTTGTTAACCATTTTGTTCACCACAAATAAAATAATCCGCTGGAAGGCGTTTGTCAAGGGGGAGCGAAGAAATTATTTTGCCCGGAAAGAATTGTTGATCTTGGGGATCTTCTTCAACATATCGTCGATCAAATCAAGAATTTTTGGCAATTCTTTCTTGACTTTCCAGATGATCTCATGCTTGATTCCGAAATAATGATGAATGAGCTTGTCACGCAATCCGGCCATGTTCTTCCAAGGTATTTTTGGGTTCTCGTTCTTCAGCTTAGAAGAAATCTTCTTGGCGGCTTCGCCGATCACCTCAAGATTCCGGAGAATAGCATCTTGGGTCTTAATGTCCTTCAGAAAGCTCCTGTAATCCTGATCTTTCGAGTAATCCAGAATTCTCATAATCGCTTCCCGAATATCGCCAAGATAGTCCCTGTCTCTATGGTTGAACTTGAATGACGCTCCGGTTTATTTCATCGGCGATATGCTTATATCTCGACTCCTTAAATCCTCTTCGAAAAGATCGATATGTCATGATATCGACCTTACGACCTAGGGCCTCCTCTAAAAAATTGGCCATTTCGATAAACTTCAAGCCGAGAGGTTTTTCAAGATCGACGATAAGATCAATATCACTCTGGTTTCCCGCCTTTCCCTTGGCGAACGATCCAAAAAGGAAAATCCCCTTGACTCCGAATTCTTTCTTCAAGAAACGCGCATTTTTTTTTAAAACATCCATCGCTTCCGTTTGATGGCATTTCATCGCGCTTGCTCCTCTGGAAATTATTATAAAGGGATGGCTTTTTGCCGCATACAAGGCCGCCCAAGCCGCTTCGTCGATTTCCGCCCTCAGGATCGGATTCTCAATGACGACGCGTTTGGCGGCCATCCCTTCAGCCTCTCGGAATTCAAGTTAACATAAGCCGGCACCGGGCGGCAAGTTCTTTGACTTTCATCCGGCTCGTATGTTATGTCTTTTCAGGACATTCCATGAACGTCAAAGAAAAGACCTCCCTCGAAGTTACGGTCGACAAGCGGCACATCATCTCCATCGGCGAGCGCCTCTATACCGAAAGCGTCGAGCTCCTCCGCGAGCTCGTCAACAACGCCTACGACGCCGACGCGACCGAAGTCCGGGTCGACATCGAGCCCGAACGGGTCGTCGTCCGGGACAACGGGACGGGGATGGATTCCGAAGGGCTTCGCCAGTACTTCCGGATCGGCTCGGACGAAAAAGTCCTCCGCTCCGTCTCGCCCCGCTTCGGTCGCGACCGGATCGGCCAGTTCGGGATCGGAAAATTCGCTTCCCTCGCCGCGGCGATGACATTCGAAATCGTCACCCGGCGGGGCGATTTCGCCGCCCGGGTTATTTTCGACAAGCGCCACTGGGAATCCTCCCGTTTCACCTGGACTCTCCCCTGCGATATCCTCCAGCCCGAGGCCCTGCCCGGCGACGGGACGACGGTCGTTCTCTCCGAGCTCACCAAATCTTTCGACCCGGCCGAGGCCGAGGAGACCCTTAAGGACGGCGTCCCCCTCAAGGCGGCGAATTTCGCCGTTTTCCTCAACGGCAAGCCCGTCCCTCCCCGGACCTATTCGGGCCAACGCATTCCGGTCCTCGAGGGCTGCGCCTTCGGGCCCGTCGCCGGGGAGATCGTCATCATCCCTAAAAGCGCGGCGACGACAAAAGACCTCGGAATCGACGTCAAGGTCAAGGGCGTGACCGTCAAGAAAGAGCTGTTCGGGATGGAAACGTGGGGCCCGGCCATGGCCCGCGTCAAGGGCGAAATCAACGCTAATTTCCTTCCGGTCACTTCCGACAGGTCGAATTTCGTCGCCGACTCCCAAGAGTATCAGCAGTTCCTCAAGGTTATGGAAAAGGTCGTCTCGATCGTCGAAAAAAAACTCGGCAAGGACGCCGACCGCCGGGAGGACCGCCGGGCCGGCAGGGCCGTCAAGGAGGCCCTCCAGAGAATCCACCGGGCCCTCGCCCTCAATCCCGATTTTTCCCCCTTCGGTCCCGTTCCCTATGGCGATGAAAAGGGTGTCGGGGGAGCGGCCGCGGAAGGGACGTCCCCGTCCAAAGCCAAAACCATCTCCCCCGACGAGGGGTCCTCGGCCGCAACCCCGAAGCCCAAACCGAAAAAGAGGCGCAACCCTCTCGTCAAAAAAGTCACCCCCAACGCCATCGTCCGCCGGATTAGACTCGGACAGAGCGCTGTTTCCGTCTGCCTGGATTTCTTCGGCGAAAACGCCCGAGAGTGCTTCACCGAGGGAAACGTCATCTACATCAACCGGGATCATCCTCTCTTCAAGCGGGAATCCCGGAAATCCGCTTCGTTCACGATGTACGTCGCCCGGCTCATGACCCAGGAAATCGCCCTCATGAAGGAAACCAAAAGCCCCCGCCTGGCCTTCGCCCGGCAGAGCAAACTTCTGAAAGACGCTTTCATCGACGCCCATCCCGGCGAGGTTCGGCCCGCGGACGAGGGGATGTCCGGAAACTGACCGAAACGGCCTGACGCTCTTCCGGCCGTCCCGCCCTCACGGTCTCGGATGACTTCCTCGCCTGGACCTCCCCCTCCTGAGGCCCGGCAGCCACATCGGCACGTCCTTCATATATTGCCGATATTCATCGCCGAATCTGGCCAAAAGAAGCCTCTCCTCATGACGAGAGATGAAATGGAGAAAGCCGATCGCGATCACCAAGACCACGGCCGCAGCTAATGAGACATTTAAAATCGTCAAACCCGAATACATCAGGATTTCACTCAGGTAAATCGGATGGCGCACAAAACGGAACGGGCCCCTTCTGATGACGCCCCGGAATCGGACGTTCTTGCCGAAGACGATCATCAGCCCCCAGCCGGCCATGATGCCGGCGATGACAAGGAGCATAACACCGATGGGCAATCGGATCGCCGCCGGAACGTCGGCGTTGAGGAAAGTGGAATATCCCAACAACATGTCGGATAGCCAGAGGGCCATGAAAAGGACATAGAGCGTCAACTGGCCGATATCGCCGAAGCGGTGTTCTCCGGCGAGAGGCTCAAAAGGCTTGATTCTCATCGCCCAAGCCCCTCCCCTCTCCGGCGGGCTTTCTCCCGAGAGGGAACCCGCGGACAGCGCTTTATTTTTCGTTCCCGTCCTTTTTCTTCGCCGGAGGCGCGGGCGGCGCGGCCGGCGGCGCCAGGTTCTTGTAATTCAAGATCGCGTTGAGAACGAGCCCGTAGGAGCCGTGCGTCTGGTGCCGCCACATCGGGTTGAAACTGAACATGACGATGTGCCCCGTTCCGTGCTGAATGTCTACCAGGGCGGGCGCGCCGGCCAGCTCTTCGCCGCCCGCCAGCCCGCCGCTGATGAGCAGTTCGCCGGCGTTCCGGGCGAAGTTCATGATCGTCCGCGGCCGCGGGCCCGCGGCCGCCATGCCGCCGCGCTGGCCTCCCGCCGGGAGGTCTCCGCCGGCAGGCTGGTTCTTGCGGAACTCCTCGACCGATTTCACCCCGATGTCGCGCGGCCGTCCCTGCGGAATGTCCGGATCTTTGGCCGTTCCCCGGCCCGAAGGGCGTCCCGTCGGCGCCCCTCCCCGCATCCCGGCCATCCCGCCGCCGAAGGCCATTCCGCCGCCCATCCCGAAAACGGGCGCCTGATTGAAATAGACGCCCAGGGTGTCGTCATAGCCATAGACGATCGGGCTCGTTTTGTCGGCGATATCGGCCTTGAAGACTCCTCCCCTTGCCCAGAGGTTCGCCGTCTGCCGGACCGAAAGCCCGCCGGCCAGCCCGAACTGCATCGGCAGGGCTGAGCTGTTGCCGATCGTGATGAACAATCCGCCGGCTTTGACGAAATCGCGAAGATGGAGGACGCCCTCGAGCTCCAGCCCGCCGCGGATGTCGTCGGCCTCGTCGTCGGTCCCCAAGTTGGGGGTCAGGTCCGTTTTCTTCCAGGCGATCGGCTTGTCCCCGCCGATGCCGGCGACGACGCTCAGGGCGTCGCCCGACGGCCCGAAGAGGATGACGTCGTACTTCTCGCGGAGATTGGCCGTATCGCGGACGTCGAGGACCGAAATGTACTCGTAGGGGATCTTGAGGTCGTCGAGGGCGATCCGGACCCAGCCTTCGTTCTGGGTGTTCTGCCAGGTGTGCATGACGGCGACGCGGGGAACGACGAGATCATGGACGGGAACGTCGGGGACCTCCGGGACCGCGCAAGCGCTGACTTCCCCGCCCGCCTCGCCCAGGCCGGTGAAGAAGCCGTCCAGGTAGTCGGACTGCTCGCCGTCGGCCGCCTTGATCATGACGCTCCCGGCGTTGAACTTCCGTCCTTGGACTTCGAAGGCTTTCTCGGCGATTTGGATCTTGATACCGCTCCAGCGAGGCATGGCCTTCGTCATGAAAAGGAACGCCGCCAGGGCGTTGTCGGCGTTGTGGTTGATCACATAAGCCCGCGGCGCGCCGCGGCCGAGCTTGACGAGGCCGCCCGCCGCCTTGACCTCGCCCTGGACGAGGGTCATCGGGACGGACAGGACCGAGAGGTCGTCGACCCGGACCGTCCTGACGTTGAAGAGCGGGCCGAGCGTCCAGCCGACGTCGTCATAAGGGCGGGGGTCGTTGACGTTGAAATACTGGAGGTCAAGGAGCATGTCGGCCATACGCGAGTACGGCTGGTCCATCCGGATGATATGGCTCCCGGCCGGGTATTCGACGTCCTTGACCTTGAAGCTCGTATTGGCCTTTTGGACCTCGACGCCTTGGGCTTGAAGAAGCCGGAGGAGCCTGGCGGCCTGGCCGGGGCGCGGGTCGCTTCCCGGAAAGACGTAGGCCGACGGCCCTTCGTTTTTCGGCTTGGCGACCGAACGCCGGCTTTTCAGGTAGAAATTCTCGAGAAAACGCTCCCGGTTCGCCGCGACGTAGTTCATCCCCATGAGGAGGGCGCTCTGCTGGAGGTTGACGTTGTTGCGGATCGACCAGAGAGTCTGGGCGACCGGGGGATTGGGACGGTACCAAGCCCGGTCCGTGCTGTTGGTGATGACCCGGTTGGAGCCGTCGCCCGCCCCTTGAGTCTCGTAGAACCGGCCGATCGCGTTGTGACCGTTGGCCGCATAGAAGGCGTAGTTCGGCGCCCAGCCGTCGTAGAATTGATGCGTCCAGACGCCCGGGACGCCTTCGCGCGTCATCCCGTTGACTTCGTTGTAGGCCATCTGGTGCCATTCGTCGATGACGATCGGGTCGAGCCAGGCGTTGTACGGCCCTGAGCCCGTGGAAATATAGAGGTGCGAGGCCGACTCATGGAGGTCGTGCATGACCTGGGGATGGTAATCGAGGGCGACCTTCATGATGGACTTCGACAGGGCGAGCGCCAGGCCGATATTGTCCCGGTTGTTGTCGTGGGAGACGTATTTGCCCCAGTAGATGAGCCGGGTCGCGAACGAGGCCTTGGGGTCTTTCCGCGGAAGCATGGCCGTGTCGACGTACTTGTCCCGGCCGTCGACCTCGAGGATCGGGGTGATCAAGACGATCGAGTTCTCGCGGATCGTCCGGATGAAGGGCGAATCGTCGACCGCGACCCGATAGGCGAGCTCCATGAGCATTTCGACCGAGCCGGTCTCGCCCGAGTGCATCCCGCCCGTGGCCCAGTAGATCGGCTTGCCCTGCTTGATCAGCGCTTTCGCCTCGGCTTCGTTCGTTTTCCGGGGATCGGCCAGCTTGGCGGTGATGTCCTTGTAGCGGGCGAGATCCCGGATCGTCGCCTCGTCGGCGATGGCCGCGACGATCCAATCCCTCCCCTCCTCCGTCTTTCCGATCGTGAAAATTTTCACCCGCGGCGTAGCCTTGGCCAGGGCGTTGAGATATCGATAGACCTCGTGGGAATAGCTGAGGACATTGGGCGCTCCGACGACCCGGCCGAGGACCTCGAGAGGCGTCGGCACGCCGGCCGCATAAGGCAGATAGTCGACGTATTTCGTCGAAAAATGGGGGTCGGTCGTGTATTCGCGGATCTTTTTCGTGTATTCCTCGTGGATTTTCTGGGGATACGCCGACGCGAAGACGAGCAGGACCGCGAGCCCGGCGAGCCAAATGCGCCTCTGGATTTTCATGACTTGCCTCCTCCATCGAAAGACGAACGTGCCCTCACGATATTGCTTTTTCCCCGTCGGGTCAAGCCGGAGTGGGCCTGACCGTCGAACAATTTCTCGGCCTCGTCGAAAGAACGGATCCTGTCTCGGCTCGTCGCCTTCCGTCCTCGCTCCGTCACCCATCCGGAAACGCTCCCAAGACTTTGAGACTATTGACCCTCTCCCCTCCGACCTCCCCTTCAACCCGGGGAGGCCCCGAAACATGTCAGCGTTTCCGAGATCCGGTCCCACTCCGCTTCGGGCGTGAGGCGACTTCGCCGGCCACCCGTTCTTTCCATAGAAATTCGAATTAACTGTTCGACGGTCAGGGAGTCGACGGATTTGAAGGACGCGCCCGAACCGAGTATCCTGTTAGGAATTACCTTGGACGAACAATGAAAGTGAATCTCAGCGCCGCGACCGCAATCGCCGTCATTATTCTCGGTCTCCCTCTATCCCCCCAGGATGCGACGGTTCAAGACCTCGACCTTCTCAAGCTGCCCCGAACTCAAAGAATTGTCATCTCCCGGATCGGCGGCCCCGTCGTCCTCGAAGGCCGGAGCGATGAACCCGCATGGAAGAACGTCCAGCCGCTGCCTTTCGTCACCCAAGCGCCGACTTTCGGCGAAGCGCCGTCGGAGCGGACGGAGTTCCTCTTGGCCTACGACGACGCCTTCATCTACGTCGCCGGACGGCTCTTCGACCGCGAGCCGGACAAGATCCAGGCGCCGACGAAGAAACGTGACGCCATGATCGCCACGACGGATTGGTTCGGCGTCCTGTTCGATACGTTCAACGACAAGGAAAACGGACTGGCTTTCTTCACGACCCCGTCGGGCCTGAGGTTCGACGCGGCCGTCTTCCGCGACGGTCAGATGGCTTCGCCGACGGACATGCCCATGAATCTGAGCTGGAACGCCTTCTGGGACGTCGCCGTGGCGAAAACGGCCGAGGGTTGGTTCGTCGAGATGCGGATCCCCCTCTCCAGCCTCCGCTTCCAGGAAAAGGACGGCCGGGTCGTCATGGGGGTTTCGGCCTTTCGCTGGCTGCCCCGGAAGAACGAAACGGACGTCTTCCCGGCCATCCCCAACAACTGGGGAGAAATGAGCGCCTGGAAACCCTCCCAGGCCCAGGAAACCGAGTGGCCCGGCCTCCGGCCTCGAAAACCGATCTATGTCACCCCGTATCTTCTCGGCGGATATGACCGGTCCGAGAATCTCAACGAAGACGAAACGGCCTACCTCCGCGACCAAGGGTCCAAATTCGGGTTCGGCCTGGACGTCAAGTACGGCCTGACGGGCAACCTGACTCTCGACCTCACGGTCCACACGGACTTCGCCCAAGTCGAAGCCGACGACGTTCAGGTCAACCTCACCCGGTTCTCGCTGTTTTTCCCCGAGAAGCGGCTGTTCTTCCAAGAGCGATCGAGCAACTTCGATTTCAACATGGGGGGCTACAACACCCTCTTCTACAGCCGGAGGATCGGCCTTCACGAGGAGAAGGTCGTTCCGATTTACGGCGGCCTCCGTCTCGTCGGACGCGCCGGCGGCTGGGACGTGGGATTCCTCGACATGCAGACCGCCCCCCTCGACGACCTGCCCTCCGAAAACTCGGGCGTTTTCCGGCTTCGGCGGCGGGTCATCAATCCCTTTTCCTATATCGGCGGGATCGTCACCAGCCGGATCGGGTCGGACGGGTCCTTCAATCTCGCCTACGGCCTCGACGCGATCTGGCGCATCCGGGGCGACGACTACGTCACCGGCCATTGGGCCCAGACCTACGAAAACGGCGCGGCCAACGAGCCCTTCTCGCTCGACGCGGCGAAAATCGGCCTGACCTGGGAACGGCGGACGCAGAAAGGCTTCGGGGCGACGGTCCGCTTCTCCCGGGTCGGACCGGATTTCAACCCCGGCCTGGGCTTCATGATGCGGGAGAATTACACGGCTTTCTACGGCCGCGGCCTCTACGGCTGGCATCCGGGCAAGGACTCGCCCCTGACGAGGCACGATGTCTTCGCCGAGGGACGTTTCTACTGGAGCAACGAGACGAACGCCCTCGAATCGGTCGAATGGGGCCCCGGATGGGAGTTCTCGGCCAAGAGCGGATGGGGGGGGATGATCTGGCCGAAGCTGATGTTCGAGGACGTCCGCGAACCCTACGAGCTCTCCGACGAGGCCGCCGTTCCCCCGGGACGATACGCTTTTCCCGGCCTGGCCTTCGCCCTCATGACCCCCCCCGGAAATCTCTTCAACACCCTTCTGTCCGCCGAAATCGGCGCTTACTACGACGGCCGGCGCCTCTCCGTCGGCCTGACGCCGACCTGGTCGGGCATCCCCGACCTCGAAATCGGGGGGATGCTACAGTACAACCGGGTCGTGTTTCCCGAACGCGGCCCGGCGTTCCTCGCCCCGCTGGCCCAGGTCCGAGTCCTCGCCACCCTGAGCGTCAAGTTTTCCGCCAGCGCCCTCCTTCAATACGGCGGCGGAGACGACACCTTCGTCGCCAACCTCAGGCTTCGGTACAATCCCCGCGAAGGGACCGATCTCTATCTCGTCTACAATGAGGGGCTGAACACGAAACGGGAAGGAAGAATTCCCTATCCCCCCTTCTCCAGCGGGCGGGCCCTCCTCCTGAAATTCAACAAGACCTTCGATTTCTGAGCGTCAGGCTTCGTCGCCGAAGCTCGTCCCGATGGCCCTGGCCGCGGCGAGGAGCGGATGGTCGACCGGAACGAGACGCGGCCCGGCCCCGGGGATGTCCAGAGGAACGGAGACGATCTCGCCTTTCTGGACGGCGGCCATCCGGCCGAAATCCCCGGCGGCGACAAGGTCGACGGCCTTGGCCCCGAGCTGGGTGGCCAGGATACGGTCGCAGGCCGTGGGCGACCCCCCCCGCTGGAGATGGCCCAGGACGACGGCCCGGGTTTCGGTCCCCGTCGCCCTCTCGATCTCCTCGCCCAGAACGAACCCGATTCCGCCGAACCGGACCGGGTCGGATGCCCGTTCGACGATCTTCCTCACGACGGCCTCTCCTCCCCTCGGCTTAGCCCCTTCGGCGATGACGACGATGCTGAACCGTTTACCGTGCTTCTGCCGATCCCGAACCTTCGCCAGGACGGCCTCGAGGGCGAAGGGGATTTCGGGAAGGAGGATGATGTCGCCCCCTCCCGCGACACCGGCATGGAGGGCGATCCAGCCGGCGTTATGGCCCATGACCTCGACGATCATGACCCGGTGGTGGGACTGGGCCGTCGAATGGACCCGGTCGACGGCCTCGGTGGCGATGGCTACGGCCGAGTCGAATCCAAAGGTCACCTCCGTCCCGCGGAGGTCGTTGTCGATCGTTTTCGGAACGCCGACAATCGGCAGGCCGTCCTTCATCAGGCGAAAAGCGATGCCCAAAGTTCCGTCCCCGCCGATGCCGACGAGGGCGTCCAACCCCAGGGCTCGGGCCGTGTCCAAGGCTTTGGCGGACACATCCTCGAAGACGACCCTTCCTGCCTTCTCGACGGCATAGCGGTACGGGTTGGAGATTTTCGAGGCGCCCAGGATCGTCCCGCCCAGGGTCAGGATCCCGGAGACGTCCTCGTAGGACAAGCGGCGGTGACGGCCGTGGATCAAGCCGTCGTAGCCGTCCTCGAGGCCGACGACCTCCCAGCCGCACTCGAGGATGGCTCGTTTGGCCACCGCCCGGATGACGGCGTTGATGCCGGGGCAGTCCCCCCCGCCGGTCAAAATCCCGATCCGTCCGATCTTGGTCATATTTTCTTCGCCTCGAGCTCGAAATCCTGCTGCCAGAGAAGGAGGCCGGTGACCCGTCCGTCGCGGTCCTTGAGGAACTGGATTCGGACGTAGGGGTCCGTCGCATAGAAGAGGGACTGCCCCTCGGCATAGAATTTCGTCGGCGCCTGCCCGGTCGGCTGGATGACGAGATAGTAGTCCTCCCAGCGGACATCGAGGACATAGGCCGGATTCACCTCGTAGCGGCCGATGAAAGATTCGTACGTCTCCGGCGCCAGCCGGAGGACCGTCTTTTCCTCGGGGCGGAAGTGCGGCCATTCGTAGGCCGCCGCCAGGGCGCAGAGGATTTCCTCGATGAGAAAAGCGCCGTTGTCGCTGTTCGCCATGAGGACCGCGCCCTGGGCCCTGGCGGGATAGAGGACCATCATCGCGCTGTAGCCGCGGGTCCGGCCGCGGAGTTTAAAGAGCATGTCGTCCCTGGACCCCTCGACGAGAAACCCGAAGCCGAAGCTCTCGGCTTGGGCGCTGAGAAGCTCCCTGGCCGAGGCCGCCGTCAGAACCTTCCCCTCCCCCGACGTCGCGGAGCGGAGAA